>Ga0187805_10000154_pt1 | contig 20532 bp, 19 predicted proteins | sample NC_wetland_sal_i_6_FD_132965 | JGI IMG/M metagenome (GOLD analysis project Ga0187805, IMG submission 132965) | Wetland sediment microbial communities from Neuse River Estuary, North Carolina, USA - Control_5 | ecosystem: Environmental > Aquatic > Freshwater > Wetlands > Sediment | place: USA...
AAAAAGCACGGTGAACGAGATAGAGCGGATGGTCGTTACAAGAATTTTTGATGCCCCACGCGAGTTGGTGTGGAAGGCGTGGACAGACCCGAAGTACGTGATGCAGTGGTGGGGGCCGAAGGGTTTTACTTCGCCGGTTTGCAAGATGGATTTTCGCGTGGGAGGAAAATTTCTCTACTGCATGAGAACGCCGGATGGACAGGAGGGCTGGAATGCTGGGGAATACCACGAGATTGTTCTGCACGAGAAGATCGTTTTCTCCATGTACTTTTCCGACCCGCAGGGAAACAAAGTTGAGCCTGCAGAATATGGAATTGAACATGAGGCCATAGACGATGCGCACAACGTGGTTATTTTTGAGGATTTTGGAAACGGCCAGACGAAACTCACTTTCATCGGAAATGAAACCATGGAGAACGCAAAACACAGCGGGCAAGTAGAGGGCTGGAATGAGCAACTCGATAAAGTTGCCGCAGTTGTTACGAAGCTAGCGCAGGCGAAATAAGAGGTTGGAGTTTGATGATTGTCATGGCGGGTGGCCCGGCATTCAAACTGCCAGCCACCACAGCTGCGGGTGCCCGTCCTTCGCGTACTTTGCGAAGGGCGGGTACCACGACGGCATACACGACCGGGTAGTGCAGAACGGATACAAGTTGCGCCTGGAGCATCGCCGAACCCTTGCCAAAAACGAAGGATGGGCGCCCTCGGTGGGAATGGTGCAATGCAAAGGTTGGCCACGCAACAGAACGTGCAGGACTTGGCTACTGGAGAAGACTATGCGAAATAACATTCTGACACTCATCACTGTAGTGCTCTTGAGTCTCGCTGGCAGTGAAGTTAGCGCGTCAGGAGCTCCTAGCGACGCAGAAAGTAAAACTGGTTGCTTTTCCAGGCCTTTGGGAATGCCTCCGAGCCACGCGGATGAGTTGTGGTGGACACTAACTGTTGCAAAATCCCCATAGCGCTCGTCGTCCCTCGCGGTGGTCGTGTCCGTCCTCGCCCTTGCAACGCAGGCCGGTCCCGCCTGCAAGGAAAGTCGGCAGCGCTAACAGGAGGGGCGGCTATCGTTGGCGTGAGGGCTTACGCCGCCATGTCAGGCGAGTGTTCGTGGTGATAGCTGGTCAATTGAAGAGCTTTGACCACACGCGCGCATTAACCGAAAAATCCCGATCCTGCGGCGCAACCAACGAGCGACGACTGTGTCGGCCAATACATGAGAACTCACTTGTTCAGACGTAAGCGGCTGCCACTCTTTTTCTTCGATCCCCTCTGCCGCGATTTCCACGGTGCGCTGTTCCACGCGTCCATTCTCGATTCGGTAGTCCACCGCGAGAGAGCCATCGAGATCAATTCGAAGCCTTTTGCATGCCAGCATGGGGTGCCTCGCAAAGGGCGAGACTGCAAATCTGTTGCCATGTTTGGCGGCGCTCAGTAATTCTTTGAACACATGAAGTTGCGACACCGGTATAAGCTGACTCTCGACTGCACAGCCAGAAAGTTTTTCGCATTGTTGCGGAAATTTGTCACCGAACGTTCGGGGCGAATCGTGATGCATGTATTTCGGCCTACAGGGTTTTCGAATCGCCGCATACAGTCTTCACCGTATGCTTCCGCGCTTTCAATGAGTGTCTCGTGGCGGACCACCCGACCCGCCAAAGCCATCAAACCGGAATGCTAGAATGATTCAGGTCAGGCATCGGTCTCACGCGACGTACTCTCGCCAACCCCGCCAGGTCCGGAAGGAAGCAACGGTAGCGGGCTCTTGCGTGTGCAGTGAGTTCCCGGTGCCTGGCTTTATTTGCGTCCTCGCCTGCCTTCCGCGGTTCTGCGACCTGCGATTACCGAAATTTACACGCCGTTTACCACTCTTTTCGCAAGAAACGTTTTCCCGAGCATCCATTGGGAGTAGGGAGCGGCAACTCCAATCATAGCCCCGAGGAAAATAATGAATACTCGCAATAATTCCCCACATATCACCATACGGGTCTCCGGAAAGTTGTTTGACGGACATCTGTCTTACCTTAATCAGTTGGTTCAGTCCGCGAGCGAATGCTGCTTGTGGCCCCTGCTCAGTCTGGCGCATCTTGAGGAACTGGATCGAGTCGCGCTGCGTTATCTGATGGACGGCGAGAACCGGCAATTTGGCATCGTCTCCTGCCCAAATTTCATTCGCGAGTGGATCGAGCACGAGAGGGAGCGCGCCGCAGCGTGAGGTGATGTTTCCCTCACGTCCGCACACTCCAGCATCGGGAATTTGAAGTAGATCGGACGGATGAACTGGCCTCCCGCCGCGGTGATCGCTCTATTCATAGAAGCCATCAGGATTGGGCAATCCCGTCAGGGGCTGATGGCTCAGTTTTGAGGCGGAAGCAAAATCAAAACTACGAAGGACACGAAGTCACACGAAGGAACCCTCGACAATGAATTCCTTCGTGATCCCTAGTGCCCTTCGTGGTTAACAGTTTTTCCTCCTATCGCCAAATTGAGCCACTATCCGTCAGGGATTCGGTTAGACATTCTGCCTCCGATCCTTCAAAATACTGGGTTTCCTCTTTTCAGGAGCCCTCATTGACCAAACCTCTCCGCGCCAAAATCAGCGCGCTCGGTACTTATCTGCCTCCGCGCGTGCTTAGCAATGCTGAGCTGGAAAAAATGGTCGACACCACCAACGAATGGATTCTTGAACGCGTTGGAATCCGCGAGCGCCACATCGCCGATAAGGGAGTGGCCGCCAGCGACATGGCGGTGGCCGCGGTAAAGAACCTGCTGGAGTCGCATCCCTTCGATCTGCAGGAAGTGGATCTCATCATCGTGGGCACGGTGACGCCTGACATGATGTATCCCTCAACCGCGTGTCTGGTTCAGCATAAGCTCGGCATCGAAAATACCTGGGGCTTCGACGTCTCGGCCGGCTGCTCCGGTTTTCTTTATGCGCTCAATGCGGGCGTGAAGTTTGTCGAATCCGGCCATTACAAGAAGGTGCTGGTGATCGGGTCTGATAAGAACTCCGCGATGACCGACTACACCGACCGCGCCGTTTGCATCATCTTCGGGGACGGAGCGGGCGCTGTTCTGCTCGAGCCCTCCGAAGATGGCGCTGGCGTCATCGATCATGTGGCCCAGATCGAAGGAATGGGCGGACAATTCCTGTACATGCCCGGCGGCGGTAGTCTGAATCCGGCCAGCCATGAGACGGTCGATCAAAAGATGCACTACATCCATCAGGATGGCAAAAATGTTTTCAAGTACGCCGTGAGGAAGATGGCGGAGATGACCGAGCGCATCCTGGAAAAGAACGAGCTGACCGGCAAGGATGTCGACTGCTTCATCGCCCACCAGGCGAACCGCCGCATCATCACGGCCACGGCCGACCGCCTGGGCATGCCCATGGAAAAGGTCATCATCAATATCGATCGCTACGGCAACACAACGGCGGGGACGATCCCGATCGCCATGCGAACCGCGCTCGAGGAAGGCAAGCTGAAAAAAGGAGATTTGCTGTTGATCGCTGCCGTGGGTGCGGGCTTCACTTCGGGAGCATCGCTGATTCGCTGGGCATTTTGAACCCTAGGTTTCAACGTCTCAAAGTTTCAACGTTTCAATGTCGAATTACGATCGCGGGAGCGGACCTCTAACGCCTGAAACTTTGAAACCTTGAAACTTTGAAACCCGCTCCCGTTAGACTTTCTTCCGGCGATCCTTCAAAATACTGACATTCATTTTCAGGGGTTCTCATTGACTAAACCGATTCGCGCCAAAATCAGCGCTCTGGGCACTTACGTACCGCCCCGTCTTCTCACCAATGCCGACCTGGAACGAATGGTCGACACGAATCACGAATGGATCATGGCTCGAGTCGGCATCCGCGAGCGTCACGTCGTGGAGAAAGGTGTGCCTACGAGTGATCTGGCCGTCGAAGCCTCGCGAAAAGCTCTGGCACTGCGCGGCCTGGATCCAAGCCAGATCGAAGCCATCATCGTGGGCACGGTCACTCCCGATATGTTTTTCCCTTCGACCGCCTGCGTGGTGCAGGAGAAGCTGGGCGCCAAGGGAGCCTGGGGATTCGATCTGTCGGCCGCTTGCTCGGCCTTCCTCTACTCGATTCAGGTAGGCGCACAGTTTATTTCCAGCGGAGCGCATCGCCGCGTGCTTGCGATCGGGGCGGATGTGATGTCGTCGATCATCGATTACACTGATCGCGCTACCTGCGTCATTTTCGGAGACGGCGCTGGAGCTGCCCTCCTTGAGCCCGCTAAAAACGATTCCGAGGGACTGATCGACTTCATTCACGAGGTTGATGGCTCGGGCGGCCAGTATCTTTATATGCCGGGTGGGGGCAGTCTGCATCCCACCAGCAAAGAAACCATCGCCAAGCGAATGCACTATGTGCACCAGGACGGCCAACAGGTGTTCAAGTTCGCCGTGCGTAAGCAGACCGAGCTGTGCCTGAAGCTTCTTGAGCGGAACGGGCTGACGGGATCCGACATCGACGTCTTTATTCCTCATCAGGCCAATCTTCGTATCATCAATGCTACGGCTGACCGCTTGGGCCTCAGGCCGGAAAGCATCGTCGTCAACATCGATCGCTACGGCAACACCACGGCCGGAACGATCCCCTTAGCCATGAACACGGCCATCGAGGAAGGGAAGCTGAAAAAGGGAAGCCTGGTATTGCTGGCCTCCGTCGGGGCCGGCTTCACCGTGGGAGCGACCCTGTTGCGCTGGGCATACTAACCGGCGCTGGGAACGGGCGCTGACGCGTGTTTCCGGCCCAGTGTTGCAGCCGCCGGCGAACAAGGATGTTTCGCCCGTGACGTTCGTAACTTTGCCCAGCGCAATTCGATGGCTTAATCCCAGTCGCAATTGTTATTTTCAGCAGACGTTCGCCGCACGTGGGGATGCTGGCGAGCGTGTACGCGCATGATCCGCACCATCTGCTGTTTTCTGGTTCTCGCCTCGGTCGGAATGACCGCCCAACAGGCCGATCCTCGGGAGAGTAAACTGCTGGTCCTGGAGCGCCTGTGGAACGAAGCCCAGGTGAACCGGGATTCGTCGGCTCTCGACGCGTTGGTCTCCAGCCGCTTCGTCAACACCGAGTGGGACGGCGAAATCAGCGACAAGCAGAGATTCCTCGCTGACATTAAAGACCCGCTCTTCAAGCCGACCTTGGCGAATATTCAGGATGTCAAAATGAATTTCTTCGGCGAGACTGCGGTGATTACCGGGATTTATCACACGCAGGGAACCTACCGTGGCAAGCCTTACGATCACGTCGGCCGCTTCACCGATACCTGGGTCTTCGATATGGGCAAGTGGCAGTGCGTCGCCAGCCATACTAGCCTGCTCAAGAAGTAACTGAGCCAGACAGAATCCTGACCCAGATTTATAACGTCATAAATTCTTTTAATAGCCAAAGTCCGCGTCCACAGCGGATTCTGATGATCTAATCAGGCTCGGGAACTCAGTCCGGGCCTCGCTCAAAAATCATGGAATCTGCCGCTCGTCCTCGTGCCTGGAAAGTCCTGCTCGCCTTCGCCATCATTTACTTCGTATGGGGCTCCACGTTCCTCGCGATCCGTGTCGGCGTGCGCGAGGTTCCACCGTTCCTGCTGGCTGGAATGCGTTTCCTCGTCGCCGGAGTCGTTCTTTATGCGTGGGCGCGCGCCAGGGGAGTGCCTGCGCCGACGGGCCGGGAATGGCGGGGAGCGACGCTGCTCGCGGTTTTAATCTTCGTGATGGATTACGGCCTGCTGTTCTGGGCCGAGCGCCGCGTGCCCTCAGGAATCGCCGCCGTGATGCTGGCGACGATCCCCGTCTTTATGGCGCTTTCGGAGATTCTGGTACTGAAGACGCAGCGGCTGACCGGACGCCTGGCAATGGCTCTACTGTTAGGGATTGGCGGGGTCGCGGTTCTGGTGAATCATTCCGCAAGCTTCGGCGATGCTCCGATCGATACTCTTGGCGCCTGCGCTCTTTTGTTCGCCGCAATCAGTTGGTCGATCGCGTCGGCGCTAAGCCGCAAGTTGCCATCACCGCAGGTGAAGGCCATGAGTTCCGCTGCCCAGATGTTTGCCGGTGGGATATTGCTGACGATTGTCGCCGCAGCGGTCGGCGAGTTCCGCGGATTCCATCCGGGAACAGTCTCGGCAAAAGCTTGGCTCGCTTTGGCTTACCTGATCGTGGCCGGATCGATTATGGGCTTCACCGCCTATGTGTGGCTGATCCATCACGAATCGCCGACGAAGGTAGGCACGTACGCGTATGTGAATCCGGTCGTCGCGGTGCTCGTTGGATATTTCCTGGGCGGCGAGGCGATCGGCCCACGTACCATCGCGGGGACGCTGCTGGTGCTGGTCAGCGTGGTCGTAATTACGACAACACCGAAAGCTAGCAAGCGGGCTGAGTTCGTAGCACAGGAAGCAGAGAGTTCGTAACTACCGCCGGTTCAAGTCTTACGGGTGCGTCATCTTCTCCGGCTTGACCAGTTGATCGAATTCCTCGCCGGTAAGATATCCCAGCTTCAGCGCCGCCTCGCGCAGGCTTGAGTGCTCGACGTGGGCGGTGTGAGCGATTTGTGCCGCTTTGTCGTATCCGACCTTGGGCGCCAGCGCCGTCACCAGCATGAGCGAATTCTTGACGTACCAATCCACTTTGGCGCGATCGACTTCGATGCCCTTGATCATGTACTCGACATAGCCGTGGCAGGCATCCGTGATAAGAGTGACCGAGTGCAGGAAGTTGTAGATGATCACCGGCTTATAGACGTTCAGCTCGAAATTACCCTGCGATCCGGCAAAGCCCACCGCGGCCGTCGCGCCATGAACCTGCACGCAGACCATGGTCATGGCTTCGCACTGTGTCGGATTTACTTTGCCCGGCATGATCGACGACCCGGGCTCATTCTCGGGAATGGACAACTCTCCCAATCCACAGCGCGGCCCGGACGCCAGCCAGCGAATGTCATTGGAAATTTTCATGAACGATGCGGCCAGCGTCTCCATCGCTCCCTGCGCGAACACGATTTCATCGTGCGCCGACAGGGCCGCGAATTTGTTGGCATGAGAACGGAAGGGAAGTCCCGTGAGTTCGGCAATCTTCTTTGCGGCGCGCTCGGCGAACTCGGGATGGGTGTTCAGCCCCGTTCCCACCGCAGTTCCTCCGATCGCCAGATCGTAAAGCCCTTCAAGCACCTGCTCCAGGCGATGAATGTCGCGTTCCAGCAAGCTGGCCCATCCGCCAAACTCCTGCCCGACCGTGAGCGGTACGGCATCCTGAAGATGGGTGCGGCCGATTTTCACAATATCGTTGAACTGTTGTGCCTTGGCCGCAATGGCATCGCGAACGGTCTTGACGGCGGGAACCAGCGCATTCTTCACGCGGTCGGCCGCGGCAATGTGCATCGCCGCCGGAAACGTGTCGTTCGACGACTGCGACATGTTCACGTGATCGTTGGGATGGATCGGCTTCTTCGATCCCATCTCGCCGCCGGCAATTTCAATGGCGCGGTTCGAGATGACTTCATTCACGTTCATGTTGGTCTGGGTGCCGCTTCCGGTCTGCCAGATGCGCAGCGGAAACTGATCGTTCAGCTTCCCCGCAATCACTTCATCGGCGGCCTGCACGATCAGCTTGGCTTTGCCGGCAGGAAGCTTTCCCAGATCCTGGTTCACCAGCGCGCACGCCTTCTTCAGCGTCCCAAAGGCGCGGATCAGTTCCGGCGGCATGGTGTCGCGGCCGATGTTGAAATGCAGCAGCGAGCGCTGCGTCTGGGCTCCCCAGTAAACATTGGAGGGGACTTCGATTTTGCCCATGCTGTCGGATTCGATGCGAGTGCGCGTGGCAGGTTCGGTAAGAGTGGACATGAAGGCTCCTGATGCGAGCGGATGGATAAGTGCAACCGGAAATTATAGCCCTCAATCAGTTCGCAACGTTTGGTGGGGGTGCCGTTTGAAAGTGAAATCCTGTCCTTCTTTACTGCTTGACGTTAAACGCGGAACGGAATAGAATGGATGGGTGATCAAGTCGTTCCGTTGCTCTGAGACCGAGCGGCTTCATCAGCGGCAGCGAAGCCGGCGTTTCAGGGCGATTGAACAGGTAGCGCGGCAAAAGCTTCGCCAGATCGATAGCGCTGTAGAATTGCGCGATTTAGCAGCGCCTCCGGGGAATCGTTTGGAGCCACTGCACGGTGACCGGAAGGGCGAATACAGTATACGAATCAACGACCAATGGCGGATCTGTTTCACGTGGCGTGATGGAAATGCGTACGAGGTCGAGATTGTCGACTACCACTAGGGTAGCGGTACAGGAACCAACAGTTATGCCTAAATCTCAAACACTCCTTCCCCCGATTCACCCCGGCGAGATCCTGCGCACCGAATTCATGGAGCCGCTTCAGCTCAGCATGAATCGCCTCGCGCTCGACCTCCGTGTCCCGGTTACCCGGATTGCGGAGATTGTTCACGAGCGTCGTGCCATTACCCCAGACACAGCGCTGCGTCTGGCCCGCTATTTCAACACCAGCGCTGGATTCTGGCTCAATCTGCAGACTGCTTACGACTTGGAAGTCGCTGAGGATAAATGGGCACGTGCGATCGAAAAAGAAGTGAGACCGGTCTCGATGGCGGCGGCCAGTACTCGCTCTTAGATTCGACTTCTGCGACCGCCGCTAAGTTCCAGCATGCTAAAATCACCCGTTTCCGAGTTCCGCTCGAACCCCCGTAGCCTCGAGTGACTCTGCCTTGAATCTCATGCCTGATTCCCTCACTGCCGAACGCGTCGATACCCTGCCCAAAGCGAAGGCCATTCCCCGCCCGGAAATGAAGACGGACGTGCTCGTAATCGGAGCCGGACCCACGGGCCTCGCCTGCGCCATCGAAGCGCAGAAGATTGGCCTGAAGGTTGTCATTCTCGATAAGGGATGCCTGGTGAATTCTCTATTTCACTACCCGGCCAACATGGTCTTCTTCACCACTCCGGAATTGCTCGAGATTGGCGACATCCCGTTCACCACGGCGCTGCAGAAGCCGACCCGGGAGGAAGCACTTGAGTACTATCGCAAAGTCTCCGAGCACTACCATCTGGACGTCCGCCAATACGAGTGGGTGAAGACGGTGATGGGCGAGGACAAGAACTTCAGCATTACCGCGACCGATCGAGCCGGACGTCCGCACGACTACCGCACGAAGAAGGTCATCGTCTCGACCGGATATTACGATCTGGCGAACCAGCTCAACATTCCGGGCGAGGATCTCCCCAAGGTCTCGCATTACTATGGCGAGCCTCATCCCTATTACGACGCAGACGTGCTGGTGATTGGCGGAAAGAATTCGGCCGCTATCGCCTCGCTCGATCTATGGCGGCATGGAGCCCGGGTCACGCTGGTGCATCGCGAAGCCCAACTGCATCATCACGTGAAGTACTGGATCAAGCCCGACTTGGAGAACCGCATCAAGAACGGAGAGATTGAGGCCTACTTCAACAGTTCCGTGCAGGAGATCGGCATTGACCACGTGGTCATAGAAACTCCGCGCGGCCCGCTGCGCTTGAAAAACGACTTCGTGCTGGCCCTGATTGGCTACCATCCTGACTACGATTTTCTGCGGAGCATGGGAATCGAACTCTCCGATGAGCAATGCCGGCCGGTCTGCGATCCGGTGTCGCTGGAAAGCAATGTGCGCGGGATTTACGTTGCCGGCGTGATCGTGGCCGGTTCGCGGACGAATGAGATTTTTATTGAAAACGGACGCTTCCACGGCAAGCAGATCGCCGACGACCTCAGGCGCAAGCTGGAAAAGTGAGCCCGCCGGGAAGTTCAATCAGGTGTGGTTTGGGGCCAAAGAAAAACCCCGGAGCGTCGCTCCGGGGTTCAGCATTTCTAGTCGAGGCTAGCCTTTTCGGGCAGTTAGCTTTTGACCAGCTTGCGGCGAACCAGACCAGCCAGGCCTGCGAGACCGGTTCCGAGCAGCGTCAAGGACGCCGGCTCCGGAGTGGTGGTCGAGACTACGCCAGCTTCAGAGTTGGCGGTTCTGAAAACAATCTGGCCCTCCGAATTGACGATCACGCCATACAGAACTGTCCCGTTGCCCACGCCACTCATGTTGACCGTCATCCCAGGAGTGAAAGCGCCCAGGTTTACATAGCCATACTGAACGGTACCGACTGGGGTGCCAAGATCAGACCACGTTCCGGGGATGGCTCCCTGCTGGCTGTTTATGAGGATAGACGAGGTTGCCGACGTGAACGACATCGAATCCAGAGTGCCGGTGAGACCGTTGGGTGCGATGGCAACGATAATCAGATCGTCGCCGGCCGCCAACTTGCCGGCATTGCCAGCGAAGTTGACCATGAAGGAATTGCCGCCCAGTACGACTTGATCTGGGTAGGTGGCGGGGTACCTTCCGGTCCCAACCAATTTCACCTCGGCCGGGGTACTCTTGGCGCAGGTAAAGCCACCGAAGGGGTTGCAGTCCGATGCCAAAGCTGGCAGCGCTGTAATTAGGGTTAAGGGTAATACAAGTAAACACAATTTCAAGGCGCGCATCGACATTGTTCTCCTGAGTCTATATACGGCTGACGGCCCTTTCAGTGCACGTAGGGTGCCAAGATCTGCGGAAAACCTACGTCGCGAGAATGCAATTAAGTGATTGAAAACACACTGATTAACATGCCGTTCAACAACCCTAAGGCCTGTCCTGTATGCAAAGCTTTGAACACAAAAGCGCAAGTTCTCCTCCTTGGGGGATGAGTCCAGAGCCAATACCCTCAAGCCATAGATGCATCTGAAGTTCCTGCCCCAAGCCGCATTTTGCCGGCGCTCCGGAACCGATTACTCTATCCGTTCGCTATGGAACTGGAACCAGAGCTGACTGTGGCCCCGATTTCACTTGGTTCTTACGGGCGGCTGATCCGCGCCAATCCTAATTTCCGCCGTCTCTGGCTGGCCCAGATTGTTAGCGAAATCGGGGACTGGTTTTATACCCTGTCGATCTACACGCTGCTGCTGCAATTGACTGGGCACGCCAGTTCAGTAGCCCTGGCGCTGGTTTTGCAGGTGTTGCCGCAAACTCTGGTGGGGCCGACTGCCGGGGTGGTCAATGATCGCCTGAAGCGCCGCCATGTCATGATCGCGGCCGACGTGATTCGCGTCTTCATCGTGCTCTCGATGCTGCTGGTCCGCTCCCGCTCTATGGTATGGCTCGTCTACCCGCTGCTGCTGGCGGAAACCAGTATGGCTGCATTCTTTGAGCCGGCGCGCAGCGCGGTCATTCCAAACATCTCCTCCTCGGGCGAAGTCTTGGTGGCGAATACGCTGTCGTCGGCAACCTGGTCGGTGAACCTGCTGATTGGAGCGTCCGTCGGCGGAGTGGTTGCGGCGTTTCTTGGCCGCGATGCCGTTTTCGTTTTGAATGCGCTCTCGTTTCTCGCCTCCGCGCTGCTGATTGCCGGCATGCGTTTTCCCGAGCCTCATGCGGAGGCGGCCGCACCGCTTCGGCCGCGTGATCTGGTCGATTTCTCGCCTGTGCTCGAGGGCATCCGCTACATTCGCAATCATCGCCAGTTGGTGCCCGCCGTCTTTGCCAAGGCCGGAGAACTCATGGTCGGTCCCAGTTGGGTAATCTTCACCGTCATGGGAGCACGGGAATTTGCGGTGCACGGACGCGGCATCGATGCGGCCGGAGGAGCGATGCTCGGTATGAGCATCCTGCTCGGAGGTCGTGGGCTCGGCGCGCTGTTCGGACCCTTGATCTCGGCTCGCTGGGCGGGGCGAAGCGATCACCGGTTACGGCTCGGCATACTTTTCGGTTATCTCACGATCGCGGTCGGCTATGGGGTACTCGGCGCCAGCCGCAGTGTGTGGATGGCCGCGGCCTGCGCGATGTTCGCTCATGCCGGTGGCTCGACCGTCTGGGTCTTCTCGACCACGTTGTTGCAGCTTCATACCGAAGACCGCTTCCGCGGGCGCGTCTTCTCGGCAGATCTAGGCCTAGCCAGCTTCACCTTCGCCAGCACCGCGTACCTGTCGGGCCGTTTCATGGATTTCGGTGTTTCCGCCCGGATGGTCTCGACCGGAACTGGGCTGCTGATGTTAGTTCCGGCAGGCCTGCTTTTGTCGGCGCTGCGCTCCTCCCCTGAGCAGACCGCAGAGGTACGCACTTCGTAATTTGCCGGGCTTCTCTTTTTCTCGCACGCTACGCTTGCGGATTTCGCTCTGCTGTCGTCGCGCGATCAGCCTGCGGTCAACCGATCAATGGTTCAATCGATCAATTTTCGCCGCCATGATGAAATCGCTCTCGGTCAAGCCATCAATTTTGTGCGTCCATAAAGTGATATCCGCTTTGCCCCAGGCCAGCAGAATGTCGGGATGATGCCCCTGTTCTTCGGCCACGGCGCCGACTCGATTCACAAAATCCAGAGCCTGCTTGAAGTCGGGAAACCGGAACTCACGATGAATGTGGTGCTGGTTGGTGATGGTCCAGTCGGGAACGTTGCGGCGGAGTTGCTCGAGTTCGTCGCCCTGGAGCGGCGGAACTCCTCCGCGGCATGGTACGCATTTCTTGTCGGCTAGCAATTCGCTCATGAGGACCTCCCAGGATCGAATATCGCAGGCGAGCTTTGCGGACATCTTAGCATTCATCGGTACTCCTCTCCGCTGTGTACAATGTTGTGCTCACCTTCCAGTGTGATTTACCCGGCACTCGATTGCAGCCGGAAAGGAATCCAGAGTGATTGTTTTGGTCATCGGCGGAGCTGGATATATCGGCAGCCACACAGCAAGGGCGCTGAAGCGCGCCGGCCACGAAGTCATCATCTTCGATAATCTCAGCACAGGTCACGAATTCCTGGCGTCCGGATTTGAACTCATTAAGGGGGATATCCTCGACGCGAAGGCCTTGAACGGCGTCCTGCGCCGCGTCGATGGCATCATGCACTTCGCCGCCCACGCCTACGTTGGAGAATCGGTAACGAATCCGAAGAAATATTTCCATAACAATGTTGAAGGCGGCCTTGCGCTGCTGAATGCCGCCCTGGAAGCGGATGTGAAGAAGATCATCTTCTCTTCCACCTGCGCGGTTTATGGCGCGGCTGCCAAGGTTCCGATCGCGGAAGATATCCCCCGAGAGCCGGTGAACCCTTACGGTGTCACGAAGCTGTTTTTCGAGCAGGCGCTGGAGGCCTACGATCGCGCTTACGGTTTTCGTTTTGCCAGCCTGCGATATTTCAACGCGGCCGGAGCCGATGAAAGCGGCGAGATCGGAGAGTTGCACGATCCCGAGACGCACCTGATTCCTCTCGCCTTGCGCGCCGCTGCGGGAAATGGGCCGGAGTTACAGGTGTTCGGCTCCGATTACCCCACGCCCGACGGCACCTGCGTTCGCGACTACGTTCACGTAAACGATCTAGCGAGTGCTCATGTGAAAGCGCTGGAGCATCTGGCGGCGGGCAAAACTAGTTTTGCCGCCAATCTCGGAACCGGAACGGGCGCCTCAGTCAGCGAAGTGATTTCGACCGTGGAAAAAGTTACCTGCAAGCCGGTACCGCGAAAAGTAGTGCCGCGGCGGCCGGGAGATCCGCCCGCTCTGGTGGCGAATCCGGCGAAGGCGCAGGCGCTGCTGCAGTGGAAGGCGTCCCGCGGCCTGCTCGATGTGGTTACTACCGCCTGGAACTGGATGCAGCGATCGGAAAAATTGAAGTAGGCCGAGGAGCACACGTCCGGCTTCGCTCTGTGAGTTTTGTACTCTCTGTGATTCTTGCGGTTGGAAAGGGCCGCCGAGGAACGTTATGCCAACTGATCTGGCTGGAAAGAAAGTTGCATTTCTGGGTGCGGGCAAAATGGGTGGAATCATTCTTCAGGCCCTGCTGAAGAACGGCATGCTCTCGCCCAAGTCGACCCGCGCAACGGTGGCACACGCGGAACGCGCCAAGGCGCTCGCCACGAAGCTGAAGGTCAAGGTCGGCACCAATAACGTTGAGGCCGCAAAGGACGCCGACATTATCGTGATCGGCGTGAAGCCACAGGTGGTGGAGGAAGTGATCCGCGAGATCTCCGGCCACATTACCTCGAAGCAACTTATCGTCTCGGTGGCGGCCTCGGTACCGACCTCCATGATTGAGAAACATCTTTCAGCTAATGCTCCGGTCATTCGCGCGATGCCCAATACGCCGTGCCTGCTGGGAGCGGGCATGACCGCGATTTGCCAGGGCAAGCACGCCAGCGCCGCCGATGTGGCCCTGACCTGCCGCATGTTTGATGTTGTCGGACGCACCGTTGTAGTCGATGAGAAGCACATGGACGCCGTTACGGCGCTCTCGGCGAGCGGCCCGGCGTATATCTACATCATTCTGGAATCGCTGGCGGAGGCGGGAGTGAAGGTCGGCTTGCCGCGCGATATCGCGACGCTTCTGGCTGCGCAGACCACGCTGGGTGCGGCGAAAGTTGTGCTCGAGACCGGCGATCATCCTGCGCTTCTGAAAGACGCCGTCACTACTCCGGCGGGCTGCACGATTGATGCGATCATGGAACTCGAAGAAGGGAAACTGCGCGTCACCTTGATCAAAGCTGTCGTAAAGGCTGCCCAACGCGCGAAGGAACTGGCATTCGGATAGAGGTGGCCCTCAAGTCCGCGCCTGACGGAAAGTCGGCTGAGCCTTGATGATGTGCCGCGTTTGCCATTCTCCAGAACCATGAAGCTCTTACTGGTCGTTCATCACCGCTTTGATCTGTGGAATATCCCGGTATGGTTTGTGGAACGGCTCGCGACAGAATTTCCGCACTTGGAGATCGTGCAGCGCACCAGCTATGAAGGTATAGAGGAAGATCTGCGCGATGCGGAAGTCATCTTCACGATCTCCCTGCGCCCCGAGCAGCTTGCCCTCACTCGCAAACTGCGTTGGATCCACGCTCCCACCGCGGCCGTTCATCAGTTCCTCTTTCCGGAACTCGTGAACAGCGACGTGCTCCTCACGAATTCGCGGGAAGTGCACGGCCCGGTTGTCGCCGAACACGTCATCGCGCTCATCTTCGCCTTGGCCAGGAAAATTCCGCAAGCTGTGCTGCTGCAGCAGAAGCACGAGTGGGGACAACAGCAGATCTGGAGGCAAGGCGCGCGTCCCCAGGAGATCGCCGGCGCAACCCTGGGATTGATCGGTATCGGCAGCATCGGGCGTCGGGTCGCTCAATTGGCCTCCGCCATCGGCATGCGCGTGATTGCGGTTCGCGAGCACGTCGAAATGGGGAAGCCCGCAGGCGTAGAAGAGATCCTTCCCATCTCAGCGCTCGATCAACTTCTTCAACAATCGGATTACGTAGTCGTCGCAGCCCCGTTAACCGCTGCCACTCATGGGCTGCTGAACGCGGACCAGTTCGCCGTCATGAAGCCTTCCGCATATTTAATCAATGTTGGACGTGGCCCCCAGGTTGATGAGGCTGCCCTGGCTGATGCGCTGCGCACGTGCCGCATTGCGGGTGCGGCGCTCGACGTGTTCGAGCGCGAGCCGCTGCCCGCGGACTCGCCACTCTGGACTCTCGACAACCTCCTCATTACCCCGCACACCGCCGGCCTCACCGGAAAGCTCTGGCACCGCCACTATGAACTGTTCTCCCATAATTTGCGCCGCTACCTGGCGCATGAACCTCTGCAGTACGTCGTCGACAAGCACAAGGGATATTAAGCGGCCGCTTCGTGCTACAGTTTTTGTAACGGCTCCCATCCGGCGAATGGGCGAATCATAAGGAACAGCAACCATGGAATCGCGGCTCATCCTGATCAATCTGCTGGTCAAGCTGGGCGTAGCCGCGGCCGTTTCCAGCAGTCTGGTGCGTTCCAAAGAATTCAAGAATCTGTTGTTTCGGGAAGAGCGGACCGTCCGCCAGAAACTTTATCTCGTTCTCTGGATCGGGCTCCCCATCGTGATCGGCGTCTGGATCCGAATCTCGCAGCCCAGTTTTGCCGCCGGTGACATCAGCTTCGAGACGGCTCTGTTGCTGGGCGTGCTGGGTGGGCGCTGGGCGGGTTCGCTAGGCGGAATCCTCATGGGAACTCCAGCCCTGCTGCACGGGGAATGGGCCGCGATGCCCTTTCTTGTACTTTGCGGTTTTCTTGCGGGCCAGCTCCGCACCATGGCCTCCGACAAAGACGACATCTGGTCTTTTTCACCGTTCATCGATCAAAGCATTATTCGCCTGATCCGCCGTAATTTGCCGCGTCCCCGGCTGTTCGATTGGCAGGTGATGTTTTTCTGGACCGTGATTGGTCTGCGTTTCGTACAAACGGAGCTGGCGCGATACTTTCCGGGATCCGTCTTCAGCATGGAGAGCCCCGAGAACTATTGGGTCTATAGCGCGATCTATGCGGCGTCGGTGGCCGCGATCGGGATTGAAATCAAAGTCTTCAACAGCGTCCGCATTCAGATCAAGCTCGAAGAGCAGGAACGGCTTCTACTGCACGCCCGCATGGAAGCGCTGCAGAACCAGATCAATCCGCATTTCCTGTTCAATACCCTGAATTCGATTTCGTCGCTTGTGCGTTTCGATCCCGACACCGCCCGCGACATGATTTTCAAGCTGGCCACCATTCTCCGCCGCTTGCTCAACAGCAGTGAAGCTTTTGCGTCGCTTCGTGAGGAATTCGAGTTCGTCGACAACTATCTCGACATCGAAGTGGTCCGCTTTGGCCCCGACAAGCTGCGCGTGGTGAAGGAAATCGATCCTGCCTCGCTCGATGTGGTCGTTCCCAGCATGCTGCTGCAGCCGCTGATTGAAAACTCCATCAAGCACGGTCTTTCCCCCAAAGTGGAGGGAGGCAGCATCTATCTTCGCAGCCGCCTTACAGATTCGCGCCTGATCATAGAAGTCGAGGACGACGGCGTCGGTATGGGCGGAACTCAACTCGAAGAAAGCAGCACGTGGACCGGGATGGGCATCGGGATGGCGAATATCTCAGAGCGCCTGCAGGTGCTCTACGGCGACACCGCCCGCATGACCATTGACAGCCACGAAGGGAAGGGAACCCTGGTTCGCATCCGCTTGCCGCTCATCGAAGCGGATAGTTCGGTGCCGGAAGGCTTTTACGCCGAGCGCTCCAGCACCCGCCGGTAAAAATCTTCATACTGCTTCACAATTTTCGTCGAACAGAAGCGCTCCATGGCGACCGCTCGCGCCGCCTTTCCCATCTCGCGGAGCCGCTGTTCATTGGTCAGCAATTCGATCGCATAACGCGCCATGGTATCGACGTCACCCACATCCGCGAGATATCCGGTCTTGCCATGATCCACGACTTCCGGAACGCCTCCCGCACGCGTCGAGATCGGTACGACCTCGCACGCCATCGCCTCGAGGGCAGCCAACCCAAACGATTCCAGTTCGCTCGGAAGCAGCATAATGTCGGCAATCGACAGCTTCTCGTAGATCTGGTCCTGCTTCCCTAAGAACAGGACGTCGTCATGAATCCCTTTCTGCACTGCGAGCCACTCCGCGACGGACCGGTCCGGCCCGTCGCCGATCAGCAGCAACCGGGATGGCATCTGCTTGTGCACCCGGTCGAAAATCTCGATTACGTCGGTGATGCGTTTGACGGGCCGGAAGTTCGAAAGATGCACCAACACGCGCTCGTTGTTCGGCGCGTACTCCCTCCGCATCTCGGCGGCAATCTTTGTATCGCGGATGTATACGTCGCAATTCACCGAGTTGTAGATCACTTCGATTTTGTTCTTTACGTCGAACACTCTCTGCGTCCGCTCGCGCAGGTAATTCGAAATCGCCGTAACCCCGTCGCTTTGTTCGATGGAATATCGGGTAATGGGAAGATAGGACCGGTCCAGACCAACCAGGGTGATGTCGGTCCCGTGCAGAGTGGTTACAAACGGTAGCCGCTTCTTCTGGGCCCCGTCGGCCAGCATTTGCCGCGCTAGCATCGCACTTACGGAATGCGGAATCGCGTAGTGCACATGCAGCAAGTCGAGATCGTAAAGCTGGGCAACCTCTGCCATGCGAGTGGCCAGCGCCAGGTCATACGGCGGATAGTCGAACAGCGGATACCGCGAAACCTCCACTTCGTGATAATGGATATTCGGTTCCGCACCCCTGAGCCGGATGGGCTGCGCATAGGAAATGAAATGGATTTCGTGGCCGCGCTGCGCCAGTTCCAAGCCGAGTTCGGTGGCTACGACGCCACTGCCGCCATATGTCGGATAACACGTGATCCCAATTTTCATGTGCGAAAGTTCGCCTGCCGAAGGCTTTTCATTCGATGGCTGGGGCGAACGATAGATGCAGATTTTACACGAGAGCGGTGAATCGGCCGGGACCCGCTCTACTGGCCGTCTTTCGGACCGAGCGAATGTTTCGAATCGAGCTGATCCAGATGCGCCTGGAACCTCTGTTTCATGTCCTCGGTCATCCCGGTGAATTCAATGCCCATGCCCACGCCGGGATCGCGCGTGCGAACGACCGCGCTGGGCGAAAGCCGTTCTTCTCCAATCCACAGGTCGACCCGCAATGCGGTCGCTACCGCCAGCGGCATCACCGTCTCAACATAACAGCCGTTTCCGCTGATATCGGTGGCATTGACGCGTAAGGGAGTATTGACGCGCTCGCCCCGCAATTCCAGGGGAAAGGAAATCTTGTGGCGCGCAAACTTGCGCCGGTTATCGTGGCGCGGCGCCGTGCGTTCTTCCGTCTTCATCTCGACGGGAAGCGCCGCGGTCCACGGACAATCCTGATCAACCACCAGTTGCACGCCCACCTGGGTTTTCTTTAACGCTCCGGCATTCACCACCCAAACGACTTTGCAGCGGGCTTTCTTCGTCTCGTATTGGACGCCGATTACATCGCCCACCTTTAATTCGGGCTCGATGCCGTAGAGGCACGCGCCGGTCGCGCTGATGTTCTGCGCCATCGCATTCTGGAAAAACGGCTGACCGTTGGCTCCCATTCCCCACACCTTTACCTTGAGTTCAAGCGTGGCGCGCGGCGCTGACCCTTGAGCCGACATATACAGGTCCTCCAGCGTATAAAAGGCTGAATTGTAACCTATGTTAACCACCGGGCTTGAAGGGGAAACGTTACGAGAGTACCTCAACTGTGTATAACCTGGATACTACCGTCGTGAGAGTTATGCGGATTGCCCCATCAGATCGCGATACGAGATCAGCTGAACCCCCTCCTGCTCCAGCAACTCGCGTGCTCCCGGCAGGGTGAGTACCCGCAGTTCGGTCTCCCGCGACTCGCGCAACCGGGTAGGGGCCGCTTGCAGATCCGCATCGTTGTAGCCCGGATGGCACACGAACTCCCATGTTCCCACGGGGATGCTCTTCGCAATGGCGCGGAACAGCGTCTCGTCGAGCGCGCCCGTGACCTCGATGCCCAGCGTTCCGTCCGTGGTTGCGAAGCCCTCCCGGTCCACCGCGGCGCGGAACTTTCCCGCGAAACTGCGCAGGATTCGCACCTCCGCGAATCGCGTCCACAGGTTCGGCCTCGCCAAAAGCTGGCTCGATCGCATGGGAAGCCGTGGGCCAAACGGATTGCGCACCGCCCGCACCCCGCATGCCTTCGCCGCCCGCAGCACGGGGCGCAGAATCTGAGGGAAAAGATGCGTGTGTTTGTGTGTGTCCACGTGCGATACAGGAATTTGGGCCGATTGCAGTTGGCGGATCTGCGCACCGGCTTCGGCCGCGATCTCGTCTGCATCGATTCGGCCGGCAAGTGCCCGCGCAGCGAACCTCTTCAGGCCGTCGCGGAAGCGCCGCGCCTCGGTCAAAGACGGAACTTTATCGGAATCGAGTACTGGTTCGCCATCAATCATCACCACATGGCATCCAATGCTCAGTTGCGGCATCGTCTTCGCCATCTGCACCGCCTCGGAGAACGCTGCGCCCTTTGCCATCAGTGTCGAAGACGTCACCACACCATGCGTGTGAGCCTCCACAATGGCCCGGTTCACTCCCGAAGTGTAGCCAAAATCATCCGCGTTGATGATCAGCCGCCGCACTGAGTGAGTTTAGCAGGGAGAGCATGCGTGGCTTGAATTCAGTACATATTCAAAAACTGGTAGCGGCTTTGGCATCGGTGTTACGCGCAACCATCGGGATTATCAAGCAGAAAATCAGCTGTTGAGGAATCGGGGGAAATTACGGACGCTCGCGGAGCCGCGTTGACCTGTTTTTTCGGGCTCGCGTATACTCAAGCAGTCGCGCCGGATCCCTCTCATTCGATCTCGCGTTCGCGCGGCTCCCGAGCCCTGCGATATTGAAAGGGCGGTTAGCTCAGCTGGTTAGAGCGCCTGCCTTACAAGCAGGAGGTCGCAGGTTCGAGTCCTGCACTGCCCACCATCCTTTCTTTCCAAAAACTTGGCGACGAAAAAACGGCAGCTACAAAAACAGCTACAAAATTCGCCAGATTTTCGCCTCGCCGTTGGTATTGATTGTCAGGAGAGAAAGGATGCGAAAGACCAAAGTCACGATCTACATCCGCCAGCATGGGACGCAACGCTATGTGCGTGTCGAGCGAGACACGCGGGCAAATGGGAAACACTGAAA
>Ga0187805_10000155_pt1 | contig 20428 bp, 18 predicted proteins | sample NC_wetland_sal_i_6_FD_132965 | JGI IMG/M metagenome (GOLD analysis project Ga0187805, IMG submission 132965) | Wetland sediment microbial communities from Neuse River Estuary, North Carolina, USA - Control_5 | ecosystem: Environmental > Aquatic > Freshwater > Wetlands > Sediment | place: USA...
GCATCGAGCGGCGCGAACCGCGCATCCTCATTGGGCGCGATGCGCGGCAGATCGACATCGTGCAGCGATTGCGTCCGGCCACGTATTGGAAAATGATGGCGAAGCGAGCTTCGTAACCAAACTCCTGCGAGCGGATTGGAACTGGTTACTGCTTTGACGGCAGCTCTAGGCGGGACTATACTGCGCGGCGGAAATTTTGAAGATTTCTATTCATTTATTTTCTCGAGGAGAGAGTATGCCGTTTGCTCGCGCCGCCAAGATCGCCGAAGTGACCGTCGGAACGATTCACCAGTTTCAAGTAGGGGGAACGGCCGTGGCGCTGGCGAATGTGGCTGGTAAGTTCTATGCGATCAATGATGTATGCGTGCACCGAGGTGGGCCGCTGGGAGAAGGCGAACTTGAAGGTAGCGTAGTGATTTGCCCGTGGCACGGCTGGCAATACGATGTGACTTCCGGCAAGGTTACGCAGAATCCCAGTATGGGCGTGGCCTGCTATTCCACAGAAGTGCGCGGGGATGAGATTTTTGTAGATGTTCCCTAAGAATCGAAGCTAACTATCTATAAATGAACGAGTTGAGAGCAGGCTCGCGAATGTAAGGGCGCATTTGCCATGCCCCGTGATGCCTGCGAGAAGCCAGCTAACCCCTATATTTTTGTTCGCTTTTTGGCCGTCCCCGTGTATATTGCTGCCGACTCTACGCCTCGATGGCAACTCCGACTTCGCAACGACACTACTGGATCTTCAGCGCCGACCCACACCACTACCATTGGGATACGCTCTTTGTGAAGGGGAAGGAAATGTGGCACGGAGCGGAGTCCAAACCAGACGCTGTGCGCGCGCTGAAACAGGTGCGCAAGGGCGACCGCGTGCTGTGCTACCACGCGGCGCCGGAGAGGATGCTGTATTCGATCGCGGAGATCACGCGGGACCCGTACCCCGATCCGCATGACCACAAGGAAAAAAACCTCGTGGCGGACTTGAGAGCGTTTGACCGGCTGCCGAGGCAAGTCTCGCTGGCGGAGCTACGCGCCAACCCGGCACTGAAAAAAATGAAGTTGCTGAAAAATGTGCGGGTGCTGGTTTCGCAAATCACCGAAGCGGAGTACCAGGAAATCCTGCGCATGGCTGGAATTGTGGCGTCGCCGGGGATTCCGCTGCCCTGAAGATATGTGTGAGGGGAGCGTTGCCGGCGAGACGCGAATCGCGGGCCTCGCTCGCGCAATCAGCGCCGAACGCGTGTCTTAGCTGGACGTTAGCCTGTGCTGACCAACCACTGCCAATGCTGCGCTGAGAACAGCTTAAACATTTGATGGGCTTCATACGTCTTAAGAAGATAGGGGTTCCGTCTGAGGGTGGTTTCATGAGAGCAATCTGGTATCGCTGCACCGTGCTGGTGTTTTTGTGCGCCTTGGGCGGTGCTGCCGCACCGGTATGGGCGCAATCACAAGCGTTTCCGGTTAGCACGCGCACGCTGAAAAACGGCATGAAGGTTCTGGTCCAGCCGGACCACAGCATTCCGAACATAGCGCTCTACATTTTCTATCGAATTGGGTCGCGAAACGAACGCCCCGGCACGACCGGGCTCTCGCACTTTTTCGAACACATGATGTTTAACGGCGCGAAGAAATATGGTCCGGGCGAATTGGACAAAGCGATGGAAGCGAACGGCGGCTCGAACAATGCATATACGACGCGCGATGTGACCGTCTATCAGGATTGGTTTCCGCGTTCGGCGCTTAACTTGATCTATGACATCGAGTCCGACCGTATCCGCGATTTGACATTCGATCCGAAGAAGATCGCTTCCGAGCGGGAGGTGGTGGCCTCCGAGCGGCGACTGAGCGTAGACAACGACAATTTCGGATTACTGGATGAGCAGCTTTGGGCGACAGCGTTTATTGCGCATCCTTATCAATGGCCGGTCGTGGGCTGGATGAGCGACATCGAGGACTGGACGATGGCGGACTTGAAGCACCATTTTGAAATGGGGTATTCGCCAAGCAACGCGACGATGGTTGTTGTGGGAGATGTTTCGCCAGAGGAAATATTTGAGCTTTGCGAAAAATACATTGAGCCGATTCCTTCTCACGCGCCGCCTCCGCCCGTAACCACAGTCGAACCCGAACAGCTTGGTGAGCGGCGGCTGGTGGTGCACAAGCCCGCGGAGCTGCCGGTGCTCATGATCGGGTATCACACCCCGAGGACCGACAATCCGGATTTCTATGCGCTGAATATTCTGAGAAGTGTGCTGTTTCAGGGGGAGAGTTCTAGGATGTACCAGCGGCTGGTGGACAAGGACCAGATCGCGCTTGACGTTTCCTCTGAGGTAGAGCCGGCGTTCGATCCCACGCTGGCGATTATCACCGCGCAGCCGCGGCAGGGGATCGATCCATCGGTTTGCGAAAAAGCGATTTACGAGGAAATCGAGAAAGTGAAAGACGCGAGGATCAGCGATGAGGAGCTGGAGAAAGCGAAGAACTACCGACTGATCGAATTTTACCGGGAGATGCGGACGATCAGCGGGCGGGCGAATACCATCGGAACTTATGAAGTGTTCATGGGCGACTATCACAAGCTGTTTGACGCGGCGAAGAGCTATTCGGCCGTGACGAAAGAGGATGTGCAGCGCATGGCGCAGAAATACTTCGGCGCGAACAACCGCACCGTGGCAACACTGCTTCCCGAGAGCGAAGGGAAGGCCCATCCATGAAATACGAAAGCAAGCTCCTGCGGATTTTCGCACCGGTGGCGTTATTGCTGGTGATGTGCCCGGCTGTACGCGCGCAGACTCTGCGTTTGCCGCCGCACGAGAAACTCGTGCTTAAGAACGGATTAACCGTGCTGCTCGTGGAGAAGCGAGGGGTGCCGCTGATTGACGTGTTCGCGCTGGTAAAAACGGGGGCTGCGGCTGATCCCGGGGGAAAAGCAGGGCTAGCGTCGGTCACGGCTTCGCTGCTGCGCAAGGGAACGAAGACGCGCACGGCTCAGCAGTTCGCCGCGGACCTTGATTACATCGGTGGCTCCTTCGAGGCCGACGCCGACGCTGATTATAGCTACGTCAGCGCTGAATTCATGACCAAGGATCTCGCGCGGGGACTGGAGATTTTCTCCGATGCCGTTCTGCATCCTACGTTTCCCCAAAACGAAGCCGACAAAATACTGGCACAGAGCGTGGACGGGGTGAAATCGTCCAAGGACGACCCGAGGTCCGTGTTGGGCTTGTATTACCAAGGATATCTTTACGGAGCGAATTCTTACGGGCGGCCAGCGGGAGGCGATGAGCTATCGCTCAAGCGCATCCAGCGGGATGACATCGTGAAATTCTATGAGGCGAACTACGCATCCGGGAATACCATTCTCGGAATCGCGGGCGAGTTCGATCCTGCTGAAATGCGAAAACAAATCGAGGAAGTGCTGGGCACGTGGCCGGCGGACAGTGTGACGAGCGCGCCGATTCCTGCGACTCCTCCAGAAAAAGGAAAAAGACTTCTGTTGATCGACAAGCCCGATGCGACACAAACCTATTTTGCGATTGGGAACATTGGAACGGCGGTGAACGATCCCGATCGCTTCGCGATTCGCGTGGTGAACACGATCTTTGGCGGGAGATTCACGTCCGAGCTGAATGAAGCGTTGCGTGTCGAATCGGGGTACACGTACGGAGCCGGATCTTTCTTTGATTCCCACAAATCTCCAGGCCCTTTTGAAATCTATAGCTTCACGAAGAATGAGACCACCATTCCGGCGATCGATCTGGCACTTCAGGTTTTGGAAAAGCTACACAAGAACGGCGTAACGCCCGAGGAACTGGCTTCGGCGAAGAGCTACATCAAAGGGCAGTATCCGCCGACCATAGAAACTTCGAGGCAGTTGGTGCGCCGGATCGTCTTCAACGAGTTTTATGGGCTGGGCGACGATGAAGTGAACCAGCTTGAAGCGCGGATTGACGCGGTGACGCCAGAGATCGCGAAGCAGGCTATCGAAAAGCATTTTCCACTGGACAATCTCGTGTTTGTGCTGATCGGCAAATCTTCCGCGATCGGGCCTTCCGTGAAAAAGTATGCCGATAAGATTGACCAGCGGCCCATTAGCGATCCCGGATTCTGGCCGCCCGCGGCCGGGGCTCAGAAATAGTTCGGTGCTGAGCTGTTTGCGCGGTTTAAAGGCATTCTTTGGATCTCTTCAGGAGGAATGATGCGTTTCAGAATCTCGGCAGTATTAGGGGCCTTGCTGTTTGGGTTGCTGTGCACGGCGACCGGGGCAGAAGCGGCGGAGGAAACTCCGCTTCTGGTGCAATCGCCAACCATGAACAAGACCCAGATCGTCTTCGCCTATGGCGGATACCTGTGGAGCGTGCCGCGAGAAGGTGGCGAGGCGAGACAGCTCACGACAGGTGGACATGAGAGCGGCCCAAAGTTTTCTCCGGATGGAAATTGGATCGCCTTTACCGGGCAATATGACGGGAATGTCGATGCCTACGTGATGCCGGCCGATGGTGGCGAGCCGAAGCGGCTGACCTGGCATCCCGCCGCTGACGTCGTCGAGGGGTGGACTCCTGACGGAGCGAAGATTCTCATCCGATCGCCGCGCGAAGCGTATGCGGATTTTGACCGCTTGTACGCCGTACCGGTGGGAGGTGGCGTTCAGGAAGTTCTGCCGATGTGGCGCGGGGAAGCGGCTTCGTACTCTCCGGATGCTGAGCGCATTGCGTACGTGCCGAATCTAAAGTGGCAAGTGGCGTGGAAAAGGTATCACGGCGGGCAGACGACGCCCGTGTATCTGTTGCGTTTGAGCGACCTGCAGCTGGAGAAAATTCCGCGAGAAAACTCGAACGACGACGATCCGGTGTGGATTGGCGACACGGTCTATTTCCTTTCGGACCGCAAAGGCCCGGTGACCATCTTTGCCTACGACACAAAAACAAAAAAAGTGCGACAGGTGCTGGAGAATTCCGGGCTCGACCTGAAATCATTATCGGCCGGGCCGGATGCACTGGTCTATGAACAGTTTGGCGCGATTTACACGCTCGATTTGAAGACCGACAAAGCAAGCAAAGTCAACATTCGCATTGCGGGTGATTTGCCGGCGACACGGCCGCACTTTGAAAAGGTGGCGGATAAGATTGAAAATGCCGCGATATCGCCGACCGGGGTTCGCGCGGTCTTTGAAGCGCGAGGCGAAATCCTGACCGTGCCGGCGGAAAAGGGCGACATCCGGAACCTCACGCAAACGACGGCGGTAGCGGAACGTGACCCTGCATGGTCTCCTGACGGCAAGTCCATTGCGTTTTTCTCCGACGAGTCCGGCGAGTATGCGCTGCATATTGTGGATCAAAGCGGATTGGGAGCGGTGAAGAAGATAAATTTGGGGAACCCTCCCTCGTATTTTTATAGCCCGATCTGGTCTCCGGACAGCAAGAAAATCGCTTATACGGATAAGCGGCTGAATCTTTGGTATGTGGATGTGGAAAAGGGAACGCCGGTGAAAGTCGCCTCGGATCGTTACGAAGATCCGACTTCAGCGCTGGGCGAATCGTGGTCTCCCGACAGCAAGTGGCTCACTTATGCGAAATATCTCGAGAACCACATGCGCAACGTGTTCGTGTACTCGCTGGAAACGGGGAAGGAATCCCAGATCACAGACGGAACAAGCGATGCGCGGTATCCGGTGTTCGACAAGAACGGAAAATCGCTTTATTTCGCCGCCAGCACGGACATCGGGCTTTCCATCGGCTGGCTGGATCTTTCCAGCTTTCAGCATCCGGTGTTGAGAAGCATTTACGCAGCTGTGCTGAAGAAGGGCGATGCGTCCCCCGTCGAACCACAGAGCGATGAAGAGAAGGCAGCGAACGACGAGAAGGGCAAGGACGCTGACAAAGACAAAGACAAAGACAAAGACAAAGCTAAGGACGCTGACAAGAGCACCGCGAAAGGAAAAGAAGGGGAAAAGAAAGACGAAGTGAAGGTAACAATCGATTTGGACGGAATCGGCCAGAGAATCGTCGCGATGCCGATCAAAGCGGCTAACTATGTCGGACTCGATGTGGGTAAGACCGGGGTTTTGTTCTTGAGTGAAGTCCCGGATGTGCCGCGATTCGAAGGGCCGACATTGATTTCGGTCTCAAAGTTTGACTTGAGCACGAGAAAGACAGAGCCGTTCGTCGGCGGCGTGAGCGCGTTTGTGGTTTCCGCAAACGGCGAAAAGGCTCTCTACCGCCAAGGACCTGGACGAAGCGCTCCGTGGTTTATCGCGGCGACGGCAGCCGCGCCCAAGCCCGGCGAAGGCGCCCTGCACCTGGACGCGATGGAGGTCTATACCGATCCACGCGCGGAGTGGAACCAGATGTACCACGAAGTCTGGCGAATCGAACGCGACTTTTTCTATGATCCGAACCACCATGGGCTGAATCTCGCTCTTGCGGAGAAAAAGTACGCTCCATATTTAAAGGGTGCTGGCGGCCGCGCGGACGTCAATCATCTTTTCGATGAGATGCTCGGGGAACTTACTATCGGGCACATGTTCATTCGAGGAGGAGACGTACCGCAACCAAACCGCGTGAAGGGCGGATTGCTCGGCGCGGACTACAAAGTAGAGAACGGGCGCTATCGATTTGCGCGCATTTTCAACGGAGAAAACTGGAATCCGGAATTGCAAGCGCCGCTGACGCAACCGGGTGTGGACGTCAAAGTAGGAGATTACCTGCTCGAGGTGAACGGCCGCGAATTGCGCCCGCCAACGGACATCTACAGCTACTTTGAAAATACGGCGGGGACGCAAATCAAAATCAAGGTCGGACCTAACCCCGACGGGACGGACTCCCGTGAAGTAACCGTGGTTCCGCTGCCCAGCGAATTTGAACTGCGCAACCTGGCGTGGGAAGAGGATAACCGGCGCAAGGTGGATGAGCTGAGCGGCGGCAAGGTCGCGTACGTGCATGTACCCGATACCGCCGTCGGCGGCTTCACGAATTTCAACCGGTATTATTTTGCACAGGTGGGCAAGCAGGCTGCCGTGATTGATGAGCGCTACAACCACGGTGGCGAAATTGCGGATTACATCATCGACATGCTTAAGCGGCCGTTGCGAAATTGCGACATCACCCGAGAAGGCGGCGAGTTCTGCTCGCCACTGGCGCAAATTTACGGGCCGAAGACGATGATCATCAACGAAATGTCCGGCTCGGGCGGCGATGCTTTGCCCTGGATGTTCAAGCAGGACAAGGTCGGGCCGCTCGTCGGAACGCGAACCTGGGGCGGATTAGTTGGCATTTATAATTACCCGCCGCTGATGGATGGGGGCTCCGTGACCGCTCCGCGAGTGGCGATTTTCGGCCTGCATGGCGAATGGGAAGTGGAAAATCATGGAATTGCACCAGACATCGAAGTGGAGAACGATCCAGCGTCGGTCGCAGGTGGCCATGATCCACAACTCGAGCGCGCCGTCCAGGTGACGCTGGAAGCGTTGAAAGCGCATCCAGTTGTGATACCGGAGCATCCGCCTTATCCGAACTATCACCAAAACTGACCGGCCGAAGCTGCATGCGATCGGGGTGTTCCCGTGATTTGGCTTGCGCGCGTGTAGCGCAGCGAAGGGATATGATAGTTTGCTGGTGATCCCTTCATGCCGGAACTTCCTGAAGTCGAGACGGTAGCGCGCGGGCTTCGCCGCACAATTGTGGGACGGCGAATTGTGTCCGTGAGGCTAGGGAAGACCGACTTCATTGATGACCCTGCGGCGCTTGAGCTACATCTCCCGGGCCGACAAATCGAAGCGGTCGAACGCTACGGCAAGTTTATGCTCTTGCGCCTCTCACCCGTGAGCCATAGCACATCCCCGATTGCCAACGGCGACGGTGATCCCGCCGCACTGCTGGTGCACCTGGGAATGACCGGCCAGATCGCGCCGAATCCTGCGGCGCAGCCCTGCCAGAAGCATACTCACGCCTGCTTCGTGCTCGATGATAGCCGAGAGTTGCGCTACACGGATGCACGGCGATTCGGGCGGCTTGCTTACTTGCAGGCTGCGTCCCTTGAGGAAGAATTGCGGACTTTCGGGGCTGATCCGCTCCAAATAGGTGCCGAGGATTTTGTGGTGCAAACGCGGTCCCGCCGCGCCAGGATCAAGGCACTGCTCTTGGATCAAAGCTTTTTGCGAGGTGTGGGGAATATCTACGCGGACGAGAGCCTCTGGCGCGCGAAGATTCATCCCGCGCGTCTGGGAGCGTCCTTGAAAAAAGAGCAGGCCAAGGCGCTGCATCGCGTCCTGCGAGAGATTTTGAAGAAGGCGATTGTGATGCGAGGTTCTTCGATTTCCGATTTTCTGGACACCAACGGCGAGCCCGGCGAATACCAGCGGCACCACCGCGCTTACGGGCGCGAGGGAGAGCGCTGCTACCGGTGCAGCGCGATCATCCGGCGTACGATTGTTGCAGGGCGCAGCAGTTATTTTTGTCCGCAGTGCCAGCCAGCGCCGCGAGGCTGTCCAGCTCTCGCACTGCCGCGAAAGCGCGCGAAGCCGGCTGCGCAATAGGGAAAACCGAATGCGAGCCGTAGTCCAGAGGGTAAGCCGCGCACGAGTAACGGTCGAGGGGCGCGTAACAGGCGAAATTGGCGCAGGGCTGATGGTACTGCTCGGCGTCGGCCGTGAGGACACATCCGCGGTGGCAGTAACTATGGCGGAAAAAGTGGCTAACCTGCGGATTTTCGAGGACGACCAGGGGAAAATGAATCTCTCGCTGCTTGATGCGAAAGGAGCAGCCCTGGTTGTTTCGCAATTTACGTTGTACGGGGATGCGCGCGGACAGCGCCGGCCAAGTTTTATCTCGGCCGCTCCGCCGGAAAAAGCCAAGGCGCTTTACGAAGAATTCTGTCTCTCGATGCAGAGACTCGGCGTAAACGTTGCTACAGGAATCTTTCAAACGATGATGTCCGTGGAGTTGGTAAATGAAGGTCCGGTCACGATCCTCCTCGACTCCGATAAAACGTTCTGATTCACAGCGTGGCTCGAGAGGCAGTCGCGAGTGGACCGCAGCGAGAACGCTTCGTGAGCTGAAGATGCTCGCCGATCCAGCGGTGCGCAGGAAGATGTCTTATTTTGGCGTCAATGTTCCGAAGGCCCATGGAATCTCTGCCCCTGTGTTGCACTCATTTGCCCGCCACATTGGGAAAGATCAGCAATTAGCGGAGCAGTTGTGGGCCTCCGGCGTCCACGAGGCAAGAATCCTTGCCGCGCTGATCGGAGAGCCGGAAAAGATCACCGCTGCGCAAATGGAGCGTTGGGTCGATGATTTCGATTCCTGGGACTTGGTTGACACCGCGTGTTGCTATTTATATGCGGCCGCGAAACCCGCTTGGGACAAGATCTATGAATGGAGCTGCCGGCGCGCGGAATTTGAGAAGCGTGCGGCATTTTCTCTGGCAGCCTATTTGAGCTATAAAGACAAGACGGCTGAGGATGTGCGCTTCGAGCGGTTTCTTTCCGTGATCGAACGGGAAGCGTGTGATGAACGGAATTTTGTCAGAAAGGCCGTTAACTGGGCGCTGCGGAATATTGGAAAGAGAAATCTAGGCCTGAATCGCGCGGCAATTCAGGCTGCCCAGAGGATCCGGCGGCAGGATTCGCGCGCCGCAAAGTGGATCGCAACGGACGCGCTTCGGGAACTGAAGAGCGAAGCGGTCCAGGCGCGGCTGCGAAGAAAAGTAAACTGAGAGATGACTCAGAAAGCGAACACCCGGAGCGTTCTAATTCGCCGGGCGCGATCCAGCGACGCGCTCCGTCTAGCGGAGCTTAGCAGCGAGCTCGGATACCCGGCGACAGCTGCGGAAATTGCAGGAAGGCTGCGCAAACTGAAGGCCGCCTCACCAAATGCTTTATTTGTGGCGGAATCCCCGGACGCGAAGGTGGTCGGCTGGGCTCATGTGAGCGTAACGCACCTCTTGGAGGCTGGAACACGATCGGAATTGAATGGGCTGATCGTCGCCGAGGGCGAACGGAGCCTCGGAGCGGGCGCGAGGCTGCTCGAAGCCGCCGAGGAATGGGCGCGCAAGCATGGCTGTCCGGTCATGTCCGTGCGGTCCAACGTTATCCGAGAACGCGCCCACAAATTCTACGAACGGCAGGGCTACGAGCACTATAAGACACAAAAAGCCTTCCGGAAGGCCCTGTAAACCCTCTCCCCAAGCGGTTAACCGTCAGCAGACAGTTCCACAGTGCCGTCTGGCAAGGTATATCGCATTACGATATACTTGGCGAATGGTACGGGATATTACCCCAGCTGAGTACCGCGCGCTCGCCGAGCTGCGTTACCTCATCCGCCACTTTCTGCGTGAGGGAGACACCAAGGCGCGGGCGGTCGGGCTCGAGCCTCAGCAGTACTTAATGCTGCTAACCATACGCGGGCTGCCTGAAGGCAGTGAGGCAACTATTCAAACCCTTGCGGAAAGGCTTGCGCTGAAACATCACAGCGCCGTGGAGTTGATTGACCGCTTGGAGAGGCATGGATACGTGCGCAGAACCCGGAGCCGGGGTGACCGGCGCCAGGTGTTCGTGTCCCTATTGCCACGCGGCCAGCGTTTTCTCGAACAAGTCGCGCGGAATCGCATTAGCGAACTGCGCGCGAGCGGGAAGGCGCTCGTTGGTGCGATCGAAGCGCTGCTCGAACGCGGGCAACGCAATGGCAACAATCACAAGAAAACAGGTAAGAAGGAAGCGCGAGACATACCTGCCTGACGAGATCCGAACAATACGCTTCGAGAACCTCGTGTTCGCCAACTTACCTATGCCAACATACAAAACATCCAAGGAGAGCCAGCGTATCTTCGAACTGCGCGAGCACGGATATTATGTCTGCACGGAAAACCTCGGATAACATGACCCAAGTCCCGGAGGCGAACCAGCCAAGTTGGTGGAAATCCCCCGCGCGACACTGGAACACATTGCTGCATGAGCGCGAAGAACAAGTCTTCCTTGTCCTGACGCTGCTGATCGGTGCTCTTACCGGCCTGATGGCAGTCACTTTCATTTTATTGACGGAGAGTTTCGGCTTCCATCTCTATCCTGCGGGAGGAGCTGGCTGGCACCGCGTCCTTGTTCCCGTCGTGGGCTCGCTGTTCATGGGATATTTGCTTTACCGCTACTTTCCGGATGCGCGCGGTAGCGGCGTTCCGCAAACGAAAGCGGCCCTTTACGCGCGCGAGGGCCGCATCACAGCCGCTACGATGTTTGGGAAATTCTTCTGCACCTCCGCCACACTGGCCAGCGGAATTCCACTGGGTCGTGAAGGGCCGACCGTGCAGGTCGGCGCCGGAATTGCTTCCGTGCTAGGGCGTCATCTGGGGCTGCGACCGGAAAAGGTGAAGGCTCTTCTTCCCGTGGCAGCGGCTGCGGCCATTGCCGCCGCGTTCAATACACCTCTGGCAGCCGTGTTGTTTGCCCTTGAGGAAGTCGTCGGCGATCTTCACGCGCCCGTGTTGGGCTCGGTCGTGCTGGCATCCGCCACTTCCTGGGCCATGCTGCGGCTATTGCTAGGCAATAATCCGCTTTTTAAGGTGCCCCAATACCAGCTCGTGAATCCTTGGGAATTCGTAATTTACGCCGTACTGGGCGTGGCTGGCGGTCTGGTTTCCGTGGCCTTCACAAAGTTGCTGCTTGGAATGCGCGAACGTTTCCTGAAATTTCCGCGGAAGACCGTCTGGTTTCAACCCGTCGCAGGCGGACTGGTAGTTGGAGTCATGGGTTGGTTTGTTCCACAAGTGCTGGGCGTAGGTTACCTGCACGTGGGCGAGGTTTTGAACGGGAACATGGCGCTCAAGCTGATGGTCTTGCTCCTGGTTCTGAAATTTTTCGCGGTGACTGTCAGCTATGCTTCAGGAAACGCGGGCGGCATTTTCGGGCCCAGCCTGTTCCTTGGAGCCATGCTCGGAGGAGCCATCGGCACCTTAGCCCACAATCTCTTGCCGGGGTATGTGGCGACGCCGGGAGCTTACGCGCTCGTGGGAATGGGTGCGGCATTTGCCGGAATCGTACGCGCACCCATGACTTCTGTCGTCATGATTTTCGAGGTCACCCGCGACTACGCGGTCATCGTTCCGTTGATGATCGCAAATCTGATCAGTTTCTTCATCTCTTCGCGGCTCCAGAAGCAACCTATTTACGAAGCGTTGGCCCGGCAGGATGGCATCCACCTGCCGTTGCCCGAAACTCGGCAAGTGGAAGCCCACCGGCAGGTGATTCTCGCCATGCGGCCGGCGACGGAAATCTTGTCGGCCGATATGACAGTCCAAGAAGCTTTTGAGAAGATTCGTTCGAGCGAATTCACGGCTTGGCCCGTAAGCGGCGAACGCGGTTTGGTTGGCGTTCTGACGTTTGGCCAGATCCAGCGAGCTACGTCGACCGATGGCCCTCCAAAACTCTTGAGAGAGCTCGTAAGTGGACCAGATTTCCCGCATTTGCATGCGGACCATTCGCTCAGCTTGGCCCTGGAGCGCATGGGCGCGTGTCAAATTAATGCAATTCCTGTGGTCAGTCGCGCTGACATCCACAAACTCGAGGGCGTGGTGACTCTGAAGGACGTCTTGTCGCAATACGGCGTCGGATCTCCCGAGAAAGCCTGACCGCAACGCGAGTTGGTCCCACGCTGCGTGCTGCCTGTATGCAGCCGGAGCAACGAAATAGTGTGGTCAGCATCCTACTGGTCGGCCGACTTGGCGTTGCATTCGTGGATGGGGCTATGATCGGGCTGTGGATCCAAGAGTGCCCACGCTAGCAGGGAGTCCCGCGATTTCGGGGGGCATACTGTGTGACTCCGTATCTTCGGAAGTCATAATGGTCTGAAGCGCGGAACTTAATCAGGAGAAACGATGGACTACGTGAACCTTGGCAAGACCGGCCTTAAAGTCTCGCGCATTTGTCTCGGCTGCATGACTTATGGAGCGTCTGCCACCGGCAAGATCAAGCCCGGCAGTCATGCGTGGGCGCTTAATGAGCAAGAGAGCCAGCCTTTTTTTCGGCAGGCGCTCGATCTCGGCATCAACTTTTTTGATACCGCCAACGTCTATTCGGGCGGCGTCAGCGAAGAAGTGCTTGGCCGATTCCTGAAAGCGAATGTTCGTCGCGAAGCTGTTGTGGTCGCCACCAAGGCACATGGCGTCATGCGGGATGAGCCCAACGGCCGCGGTCTCTCTCGCAAAGCTATCTTCTTTGAACTCGATCAAAGCCTCCGCCGTCTCGGAACCGACTACGTGGACCTCTATCAAACGCACCGCTGGGATTACGAAACGCCGATCGAGGAAACCCTCGAGGCGTTGCACGACGTCGTGAAATCAGGGAAGGTGCGCTACATCGGCGCTTCCTCGATGTACGCGTGGCAGCTCACCAAGGCGCTCTATCTCGCCGAGCTCAACGGGTGGACACGTTTTGTTTCCATGCAGAATTATTACAATCTGCTCTATCGCGAGGAGGAACGCGAAATGATGCCGCTGTGCCAGTCCGAGGGCGTCGCGGTTATCCCCTGGAGCCCGCTCGCGCGCGGCCGTCTGGGCCGCCCGTGGCAAACCGAAACCACCAAGCGGTTCGAGACGGATCAGTTTGGCAAGACTCTTTACTCTAAAACGGAGGAGACGGATCACAAAGTCGTCGACCGTCTGGGCGAACTCTCTGAAAAGCGCGGCGTGCCGCGTGCCCAGCTGGCGCTTGCGTGGATGCTTGGTAAGCCGTTCATTACGTCGCCGATCGTCGGCGCCACAAAATCGCATCATCTTACGGATGCCGTCGCCGCGCTCTCGCTGCGTCTTACGCCAGAAGAGGTTGCCTCGCTCGAGGAGCCGTACACGCCTCATCCGGTGCTGGGTTTCAGTTAAGGCCGGAAGCAATCTCGCTCCGCTCATTCCACGATTATCTCTGGTCTATATTAGCTGATTGATTTATGCTGCCCTCGGCGTATTGTAGCTCCCCTGGTCATGCTCTTTAAAACGCAGAGCGCCTCGGTTTACGGCATCGATGCCTACCTCGTCGAGGTAGAAGTCGACGTGGGCTCCGCTCGCATGCAGGACTTTAACGTCGTTGGACTGCCCGACAATGCCGTCAAGGAAAGCCGCGAACGCATCAAGTCGGCATTACGCAATTGCGGCTTCGAGTTCCCGCACGGCCAGGGAGTGACCATCAATTTGGCGCCAGCCGACGTTCGCAAAGAAGGTTCGGCGTTTGATCTGCCAATGGCGCTCGGCCTCGTTGGCTGCATGGGCCATTTTTTCGGCAAGCAACTTAATCAGTGCATGTTCCTTGGGGAGTTGTCGCTCGATGGCGGCATTCGGCCGGTCCGCGGCGCGCTTTCGGCGGCTCTCGCCGCCCGCGAATTTGGGATGAAGTCGCTTGCGGTGCCGGAAGCAAACGCAAGAGAGGCCGCGGTAGTCGATGGCGTCAACGTATTTGCCTTGAAGACACTCCCGCAAGCTGTGGATCTGGTCAATTCTCCGGAGTCCTTCCAACCAATTACGGTCGATGCGAAGCAGATGCTATCGGAAGCAGCGCAATATTCCGTTGACCTTCGAGACGTTCACGGCCAGCAGGCGGCGAAACGCGCGCTCGAGGTCGCTTGCGCCGGTGGTCATAACATTTTATTCATTGGGCCTCCCGGAGCAGGGAAGACCATGCTCGCCAAACGGATTCCTACAATTCTGCCTCCCATGTCCCTCGATGAAGCGATCGAGACGACACGCATTCACAGTGTCGCGGGGGTTCTCGAAGACAGCCGCGGCCTTGTCGGCACGCGCCCTTATCGCTCGCCGCATCATACGATTAGCGACGCCGGCTTGATCGGCGGCGGCGCAGTCCCGCGCCCCGGAGAGGTTTCTCTCGGCCACAATGGAGTTCTTTTTCTCGATGAGCTGCCGGAATTTCAGCGCAACGTCTTGGAAGTCATGCGACAACCGCTTGAAGATGGCGCGGTAACCATTTCCCGCGCGGCCGTTTCCGTTACGTTTCCTTCGCGATTCATGCTGGCTGCGGCCATGAATCCGTGCCCGTGCGGCTATTTTGGCGACCCGACGCGGGAGTGCCATTGCACACCGCCGATGATCCAGCGCTACGTCTCGAAAATCTCCGGGCCACTGCTCGACCGCATCGATATCCACATTGAGGTGCCCGCGGTGAAATACAAGGAGCTGCGCGCCCCGTCCTCCTCCGAAGACTCGGCCGCTGTCCGCGAACGGGTGATTGCGGCGCGCGACCGCCAGCTCGAGCGTTTCAATGCCGAAAAAAAGACCTATGCCAATGCGCAGATGATGCCCAAAATGATTCGCAAACACTGCGCAATTTCTGCGGATGGCGAAAAGCTGCTTGAGAATGCCATCACCCGCCTGGGACTTTCTGCGCGCGCCCACGACCGCATCTTGAAAGTCGCCAGGACAATCGCCGATCTGGATGCCTGCGAGAATATCGATCCGCGCCACCTGAGCGAAGCCATCCAGTACCGCACTCTGGACCGCTCCTACTGGGCATAAGCCCGGCCACACAAGACACTGTCTAGCGCCTTGAACCTTTAGTCGGGCTCCGATTGAGCACCCCCGGCGAAACCCCATGTGCTCCATTGACTTAGGTTTAGGCGCTGTGTTACCGATAAGTGCGCTCTCTTGGGAGTAGTTTGCCCCGGGTGGCGCTTCATGCATGGGCACTGACCCCAAGCACCTCGAAATCACGCTGGAGACGCAAGTCGAAAGCGTAAATCTCGCGGAGGAGATGTGTCTCCGAGTTGCCGAGGCTGCAGGATTCGGCGAGGACGATTGCTATAAGATTGGGATGAGTGTCCGCGAGGGAGTCATTAACGCGTTCCACTACGGCAATCAGGAGCGCCCAGAAAAAAAGATTCATCTGGCCGTGGACCTTACTCGAGATAAGATGATCATCCACGTTCTGGATGAAGGGTCTGGATTCACACTCACCGACGTGCCAGATCCATTGGCCGAGGAAAATCTCTTGAGCACATCCGGGCGGGGAATCTTTTTGATGCGGGCGTTCATGGACGAGTTCGACGTGGTAGCGGGCCGCACCGGCGGCGCGGAAATCGTCATGTCCAAGAAGCTGCCTCTGCAAGAAAATCCCGGGACCAACGGCCAGGGAAGCCAAGGTGCCTCCCCGCACCAAGGAGCATAGAAACAATCATGGCTCTGCGAGCAACACATCGAGATGCCGGTCAAGCGACTGTCGTGGACCTCAGCGGTCGCATTACTCTGGGAGAAGGGAGCGCTCTGCTACGGAAGACCGTCCGGGGTCTCCTGGATGATCAGCGGACGCGCATCGTGCTCAATCTTGCGGACGTGGATTACATCGATAGCTCCGGCATCGGCGAACTTGTGAGCGCTTACACCACCGCGAAGGGCCGCGGCGGCGAGCTGAAGTTGTTGCACCTGACCAAGAAGGTTCACGATTTGCTCCAACTCACCAAGCTGTACACCGTGTTCGATGTTTACACCGACGAGAGCACCGCTTTGAGCAGTTTCCAATAGTCTTCCATCCATTCTGGGGAAGCTCAAGTTTCCGTCTTGCGCAGTGCTCGCATCGAGCCTCGTCTTGGGGCACAATTCTTCGGTAGCTCTTCTCACGCCGCGTCTATGAACAACAGTCCGGAAACCGCATGGCTCGTCGAACAGTCAAGCGCCCTGGGGTTTGATCTTTGCGGGGTCGTCCGAGCAGAAAGATTTTCCGAGCTTGACCTCGCAAAAGAATGGCTGGCGCGGGGCTACGCCGGCGAGATGAAGTATCTGTCTGACCCGCGCCGTATCGATCCGCAAAACATCATGCCGGGGCTCCGTAGCGTCATCGTTTGCGCGTTAAACTACAATTCCTCAGCGCCGCGATCGGTCGATGCTTTCCAGTTGGACCAAACCGAACCCCACGGCTGGATTTCTCGCTACGCCTGGGGGCAGGACTACCACGAAGTGCTGCAGCAAAAGCTTCAGAGGCTGGCGGAAATTCTTCCACAGCGATTCATCGGGCCATTTGAAACCCGTATTTACGCCGACACAGGGCCATTGAATGAGCGAGTCTTTGCCAGGTACGCCGGTCTCGGCTGGCTCGGAAAAAACACGCTCCTGCTGAACTCGAAACTGGGCTCCTGGTTCTTTCTCGGCGTGATTCTCACGACTCTCGATATTTCGCCCACTCTTGACCCGACCGAGTTACCGCCACCGGACCTCTGCGGCTCCTGCACAAAATGCATCGACGCCTGCCCAACTGGCGCCCTCGTTGAGCCGTACGTAATGGATGCTCGCCTCTGCATTTCCTATCTGACCATCGAGCTTCGCGGCAGCATCCCCGAAGAACTTCGCCAGCCCATGGGCCGCCATGTCTTCGGCTGCGATATTTGCCAGGATGTTTGCCCGTGGAACCGGCGTAGCCCGGTAACAGCGGCTCCAGAATTTCAGCCGAGAATTTTTCCTAACGCTGCGCGAAGCGAACCGCAAGAGTTAGATGAAGCTGGTGCGCAAGCGGACGACGATGAGTCGCTATTCTTGCCGCGCCTCGAGTGGCTCGCTGCACTTACGGAAGAACAATTCCGACGGGCCTTTCGCGGAAGTCCTATAAAGCGCACGAAGTGGCACGGCCTCGTACGAAACGCATGCCTCGCGCTCGGCAATTCCGCGTCCGCGCCTGGGTCTACCCAGCAGGAAAGGGTTTGCTCGCTCCTTAAAGGGCTTTCGGCTTCATCCGAGCCATCGATCGCGGAATCTGCCCGATGGGCTCTTTCGCGCATCCAATAGGTGTGGCGAGTTCTCAGCGTTCCAGCCGGCTTTCTAAGAGGCGCTCATTGAGGCGTCTCCGTGATGTGCAGTATGATACATTTGGCTGATTCAGCGCATGAGACAGTTAGTTGGTTGGCTAGCCTCCTCGCCGCAGGAGACCCCCTTGAATCGCCGAAAATTCTGGTCAATACCGGGATTGTCGGTGCGGGATGGCATCGAGCAACAACGGCGTTTCCGCGGTTTTGCGCTTCGGCACCGCGTTAGGTTTTGAATCAAATTTCAATTTGGAGGAAAAATCCGTGCCATTTACACTGCCCCCGTTGCCTTATTCATTCGACGCACTTGAACCCCACATTGATGCCAAGACCATGGAGATTCACCACGACAAACACCATGGCGCCTACGTCACTAACCTGAACAAAGCCCTCGATGGCCACGCCGATCTCCAATCCAAATCGCTTGAGGATCTTCTGAAAAGCCTCGACTCCATCCCGGAGAATATTCGCGCGGCCGTCCGCAACAACGCTGGCGGCCACTGGAACCACACACTCTTTTGGACTCAATTGAAGAAAGGCGGCGGCGGTGAACCCACAGGTGATCTCGGCGCGGCCATCAAGTCTGCCTTCGGTTCGTTTGGGGAATTTCAAGTCAAATTTACCGCCGCTGGCCTCGGCCGCTTCGGTTCCGGCTGGGCTTGGCTCATCGTCAAGGATGGGAAGCTCGCCATCGACTCGACTCCGAATCAGGACACTCCCTTCCTGCTCGGCGGCAAGGCTGTTCTTGGCCTCGACGTTTGGGAGCATGCCTATTACTTGAAGTATCAGAATGTCCGCGGTGATTACATCAAAGCGTGGTGGAACGTAGTCAATTGGGATTCCGCTGCTCAGCATTACGCTGCCGCAAAAAAGTGATCAGCCCAAAAACCCATCGTCAGTTCATCAACTTGACGTAATGCAGGAAGGCCCGGTCCGATTTGTTCGGACCGGGCCTTCGCTTTCTCATAGCTTTCTGTCTCTGAATTTGGATTAAGCCATCATTTGCCGTTTTGCCAATGGGACCAAGGTAGCGCTGCGTGGTCCCGCGCCATAGTTCTGCGGCACCGGCGCAAACGTCCGCGCTTCTCTCGTCGCGACGGGCATTGGCATTGGCATCGCACCCATCGTGTTGCGAGAAGCTTCGCGTACAAGCTCCATGCGCCCGCGCACGCGAAACTTCGCCAGCAGCGACGATACATGAAATTTCACCGTGCGTTCGGAAAGATTCAAAGTCGCGGCAATTTCTTTATTGGCCAGGCTCTTCATCACCCCGCCAAGAACTTCCTCCTCGCGGCGCGTGAGCTTTACGGGACTTCCGACAGAATGTCCGGCCTGCAAGAGTTTTTCGGCTTTTTCAGTGAGACCCCCTAGCAAGTCGTTTTCCGCTCTGACCATCACCACGTAGTCCTTTGGCGATTGTCCCCTGACCATGCAGTGCATTGCCAGCAACCCGGCAGCCTGGTCCACCGGTAAACATCCGTCAGGCCCTGCTTCGACGTGAAAATGTGTCACGCCTGTGTTTTTTTCGTAGAAGTAAAAATGATCGCGTGGAGTTACTGGGCGGGGACTGCTCAAAGTATGATGCTGTTCACTTCTGCGGATAAGCTTCACATGCACCCCTCAGTATGTGGCTTCGTTTAAACACCGAAGCTCGCTTTTCAGATTGAACCCCCGTCAGGAGGCAGATTGCACCGCGTAGGCAAGCGGCTGAGGAAGAAGCCGAAACAGAGGGCTACACGCCCGGCGCCTGGACCCTCAGAAAGGCTGCACCGAGCCGCGAGAAGGAGCTCCCTGCCAGTTCGCCTGCGGCTTAAGACCGAACTGTCCCATCCGTGCATTTTGTCTACCGAATTCCGGGAGGCACAACCCCTTCAAGAATTGGGCACTTACACGTAGCGCTTGACCGGAGCGCAAGGATCCGCGAGTAGGAATTGCACGGTGCGCGAAATTTTTCCCTTACTCGGCAATGGATTGCTTGCCTGTGGAAAAGCGGGATTCGTTCGGCTCCAACTAGCCACATTAGCGTACAGTTGAAGCCTTGCCCTCCCAAAAACACATGTCTCGTTTTGTGACAGCTCCGGCAAAGCCCTGTGGAAAACTTCTTGTGGATAACGAAGGAAAAGTCTTTCTGAATTTCGATTGTTGAACCGGCTAGCGGCCGTCAATACGAGACGATGCGCGTCTGTTCAGGGGAAATCAACTCATACGTTACACCCCGCCAAACTATCTTTCGTGTAATCAGCGAGGCAAAGAAATTCGCCACGTAAAGAAACGGGATAAAAACAATCAAGAACACATAGATCCACGCTTGTCCTGCGATTTGCGATTTGTAGGCTGGCAATACTTCCGACACGCCCGCAGCGCGCAGTGCGCCTCGAATCATCGCAAGCAAGACGGGCAAAAAGGTAAGCGCCGCAAAAGGAAACGCGGCCAGCGACCCAAAAAAATAGCTTAGAGTGAGGGAGGTGCCGAAAAGAAGTGTCAGAGAGTAGAGCAAATGAACACCGGCGGCAATTCCCCACGTTTTTTCCGCGTACACTCGAGTGATCAATACTTGCCGATTTGTAAATTCCATCAGGCCGGTGAAGTCCGTCTCCACAAAAGACGGCACAATACATTCCGGAAGGAAAACGATCGAGCGCCCGGCTTGCTCCAAA
>Ga0187805_10000156_pt1 | contig 20341 bp, 16 predicted proteins | sample NC_wetland_sal_i_6_FD_132965 | JGI IMG/M metagenome (GOLD analysis project Ga0187805, IMG submission 132965) | Wetland sediment microbial communities from Neuse River Estuary, North Carolina, USA - Control_5 | ecosystem: Environmental > Aquatic > Freshwater > Wetlands > Sediment | place: USA...
CCTCCAGTGCCGGCGCAGTCAGGGTCGTGGATGTGTTGGCGTATTCCGGATTGATAATTGGAGCTTCGCTGCTTACCTCAACCGCTTCATTGGATCGGGCCACTTTAAGCGTGAAATCCACACTCTGTTTCTGGCCCAGGCCCGAAATGACGTTGTCATTTTGCCCCGGATCGAAGCCCTGTGCTTCCGCTCTAACCGAATATGTGCCCGGCTTTAACTGTGGAAAGTTGAACCGTCCTGCTTCATCGGTCCGGGCACTGCGCTTCAGGCCGGTCTCGTGATTCGTGAACATCACAGTGGCGCCCGGCACAACCGCGTTGGTTGTGTCTCGAACTTGGCCAACGATGGCACTGGTGGTTTCGCCTTGTGCCAGCGCTCTCAGCGGATGAAGACACGCCACCGTCAATACAACAAAAGCAAAGTACGCTGCCCGCGACCATGGATACCCCAACTGATTTGCCTTAAGGGGGCAAGGTGCCCCTTGTTTAATCTATTAACCAGAGATTATTCTCCATAGTTAACCGTAGTTAATATAAACAAGCAAGGGAGAATGGATAACGTCGGCGATTGTGTTCGAGTGGCGGTAAAGAGGAAATTACTCCCGGGCCAGAAGTGGGCTTCGGGGAAATCGCGCGCCATGGCATCCTGACTTCGAAAGCATCGTCCCCAGCGTGTTCACTTCGGTGCTTGCGAAACACTCGAAGTCTTTCTCGCTCATTGACTGCATTTCGGTTGGCGTCGACCGTATGCAGCGGAACTTTGAGCCGATGCGAAGGCAAGTGGAAGCCTGGCAGAGAGGTGAATTGACGGACGTAACAGCCAAGGTGGTCATCTACGTCTGGAAGCGCGACGCGAACTCCTGGTGGAAAGCCACAAGCATGCTGCCGTGAAGTTACTTCGTCAAATTCCTTCGATCGTGCGCCCAGAAGAATGTATGCGAGAATGATCAGGGCCGAAAAAGCAATGCTCACATGAAAAATCCATTGCGGGGAAACCGACAACCGTTGAAAAGGCGCATCCAAAATGTGCAAGGTCTGGATAAGCCTCGCCATCGCCTACATCGAAATGCCCGAGGAAAACACGGTCATGGTGGCGAAGGAGATGGCGTTCAGCCCGCGGGTCTTTTCGTCGAAACGCAGGCGAAGATACTCAGGCACGGAGCGGGCCCGCGAACCGTAATAGAAAGGCATCATGAATATCCCGACAAAGACCATGGCCGGAATCGCGCCGATCCGGTAGAAATGGCTGCAGGAAGTGATCGGGATGGCCGCCTCCGGCGCAAAATACGGCATCGCTACCCCGCGCCTAGATTGGCCGACAGGAACGCCAGCCACAGATCCAGGCTGGAATGGCCCGACCTGCCAGAAAAAATCCGTGCTGGTCTTCACCCTGCGCTTGAGCACGAATCCAATGCCCAGCACGAAGACGAAATACATCAGCATGATGATCCAATCCATAGTCGTCAGGTTCACAGATCGATCCCTCAAAATTGCCGCCAGTCACGTTGTTTCCTCGCCCTGTGACGACGGACGAGCAGCCGATCTCCCCCCAAACATTAGTACTCGATGACTAAGGCGAAGGCTGGAATGCCGGCGTCAGAAAATGTAGTAAGCGATCAATTGTTCGAAGCGGCCACCGGTGTCATCTTCAACATGACAACGTCGTGGGGTGAAATCGTGTTTACGTATTTTCCGGAGAACAAGCCTATATCTTTCCGCTTCCAGAGATCACGAATTTCATATTCGCTACGCATGTTTGCAGCTAAATCACGGTAGCTAACCCGAATTGTGCGGGGTTCATCCGAGCGATTGAAAAGGATCACGGCCAGGGCCTGATTTAAAAGCGGCCGGGTCCAGATTTCGGTCGCGCTGTTCGTGCGTATTCGCTTTCCTTGCACCCCGAGCGGGTCCTGATCAACGGCGATGACTTCCGGATTGGTGAGGATTGCTCTCGTTTGCGCCGACATCGCTCGCGGATCGTTGCCGGCAATCAAGGGAGCCGCGAGCAGGCTCCAGAAGCTGAAGTGCGCCCGGCCATCGAGATTACTGAGACCTTTCACTCCGACAACTAACATGTCGGGATCGTTCCAATGGCCGCGGCTAGAGTAACTCTCGAGACCAACCTGCTGATCGAGAATATGCTGCCATCCCAGGCCCCACCAGGACTTCTTGCAGGCTCTGCAAGGAAGAATGTCCATCGTGGTCCTCCACATGTTGCCGGTCTCCGCACCCCAGAGCCACGGTTTGCCGAGACCCCACTCGCAAATGCTGAGAACGATCGGGTGACGCGCGTGAGAAACAGCTAGATGCCAACGCCAGTAAAGCTCCTTCTGTCCCGTCTTCCCATAATCCTGATCGTTTTCGCGGGGACACTTGCGTTCTTTGTCGGAGAGATAGTCTAGACGGGTGCAGCACCAATCAACTTTGACGAAGTCTACCCCCCACGATGCGAATCGCTGCACGTCCTGCTCCTCGTAGCCGTAGCTGCCCTCGAGCCTCATGCAAGTCTGCACGCCGGCCGACGTGTAAATCCCAAACTTTAGGCCTTTGGAATGGATATAGTCTCCCAGTGCCTTCATTCCGCTGGGAAACTTTCTCGGATCGTATTGCAGATTACCTTCCGCATCACGTGTCCCGAGCTGCCAGCCATCATCGATGTTGACGTAGGTATACCCTGCGTCTTTCATTCCTGAGGAAACCAGGGTATCTGCAACCTGGCGGACCATTTCTTCGTGGATGTCTTTTCCGAAGGTATTCCAGCTACTCCAGCCCATTGGAGGCGTGAGAGCAAGCTGGAACTCCGTGGTGGTTTGAGGCGATTCGGGGCTCTTCGCAAGAAGCGAGCAGAGCCCCACAGACATAAGGATCAGTCCTATGCAGAACCTTTTGGGAAAGCGAGTTTTCATGCCGATGATCTCCTTACGGATTAGTTCGGCCTTGACGACCGGACGCCAAGACGGCTTGGATTCAGGTTAAGACCCCATCTCGGTTGGATAGAGCCAACGGTGTTGCTTCAATGAACAACCAGATGACTACACCGAGAGCAGCTACGAAACAGCCAAAATGTAAAGCAGCTGACCATCCCGCGAAAGATGCGATAAATGGTGTGAGGACTGGAGCAATGAAGCCACCGATATTTGATCCCGTATTGAGGACTCCGCAAGCGGCGCCTACGTCTTCCCCTCCTGCTTCGATGGTCGCTGCCCAGAAAGGTCCGTCCGAGCAGGACGCCAAGCCGAAGGAAACAGCGAGCAAAGCTCCAACCGCCCCAGGCCGCGATAGGTGCATACCCGAGAAAAGTAAGAGTGAACCGAGAAGCATGCCCCCTGCTGGGACCATCGGCCTTCCGATCTTTTTCCCCAGTGTTCTGACCAGCCGGTCGGAAAGCCATCCCCCAACAGGAGTCATCACCGCCCAGGCCAGAAAGATCACCGTCGTATAGACCGATGTGTCGGTTCGTGACATATGACGGATTTCTCCGAAATAGTAGTAAATCCAGAAAAAGAAAATATATTCAAAGTACCCAACCGTCATGTAACCCGCCGCCAGAAGCATGACATTCCGGTTGGCAAGCAGCTTTCTCAAAGTAGGTTTGCGAGGGTGGTTGCCTGCTTCAGCTTTCCTATCGAAGGAAAGGAGAGCCTCTTCGTCCCCCTGAGTTGACCGCTGATCTGATGGCCGGTCTCTTGCGTATCCGGCCCAGGTGGCCGCCAGCAGAGCTGTTGTTGCTGCAGCGAGCCAAAAAGATTTGCGCCAGCCATAGTGTGAAATTATCCAGGTGAAGAGCGATGGAGAAAGGGCACTCCCAATCCCGGCGCCACCCGCGATTAGTCCCCACACAAGACCCTGTCTCGTAGCAGGAAACCAGTTCGCATTCATTCGGCCGCAGGAAGGGTAGAGCGGGGCGGTGCAAACTCCCATGAGGAATCGAATGATGACCAGGGCTGGTACGATGCCGATCAAAGAGCCCAGCCCTGGACGAGTTCCAAGCGCAGTAAGCCCGGTGAAGAGAGCAGCGCCGAGACCCACCCAGATCAGTGTTCGCCATGCTCCCAGACGGTCGGCTAAGTAGCCAGCGGGGATCATGATCAAGGCGTAACCCAAAAGGAAGGCGGAATACACGGCACCCATTTGTGTTTCAGAAAGGCCAAAATCTCGGATGATTCCCGGTCCCGCAATGGACATGATGGTGCGGTCGAAATAGCTCATGACACTGAACAGAACCATCAACGTCACAATATTGAACTTGGCGATCACGAGATTCCCGCTTCGGGCCAAAAAATGATCTCCTAAATCATCAGGAAGTGTGGGCTTATTTGTTTTTTTTTGGGCTACACAAGTTCTACACGCTTTAGTAAGGTCGGACGCCCGGAATCTTTAGACGAATACGATAGAGGCTGGTGGTGGCGGTTATATAAAGCGTTTGCCCGTCCTTATCGCCCCATGCACAGTTCGCCGCTACTTCCGGTACCCGGATCGTGCCTAGGTGCTTGCCGGTGGGAGAAAAAATCCAAATGCCTCCCGGGCCCGCCCCATAAACGTTGCCACGTTGGTCCACTTTCAAACCGTCAGGCAATCCGGGGTCAGGGCTCGACGTCACGTCTTGAAATACCGTTGGGTGAGAGAGAGTACCGTCGGGATTCACGTCGTATCGCAGGAAGAGCTTCTGAGGCTCCGAATTATCGATGTACATGTATTTTTCATCGGGAGAGAAGGCGATACCGTTTGGCCGAGGTAAATCCTTAACCAACAACTCTACCTTTCCGCGCGTGATCCGATAGACTCCGTTGACAGGCTGCTCTTTTTTACGGTCGAGATCCTCTTTCTCAAGTCCGTAAGGCGGATCGGTAAAGTAGAGCGAGCCATCCGACTTATAGACAAGATCATTCGGACTATTGAACCTTTTACCCTGGTAGCGGTCCGCAAGCACCGTGATTTTTCCATCCTCTTCCACTCGAGAGATGACGCGATGGCCTTGATCGCACGCGACGAGACGGCCTTCACGGTCGACTGTGAGCCCGTTAGCTCCTGGTACTCCGGCTACGGCCAAATCCTTCTCAGTGAATGCAGCCGGACCTAGAAAGGGAACTACTCTGCCGACTGGTAACCATTGGTTGATAAGCGCGGCGTTGATGTCGGTGAAAAACAGAAAGCCGGCATGGTCCCACACCGGGCCCTCGGTGAACTGAAACCCGGTGGCCACCTCCTCGATTGCGGTGTCGGAAGCGACGATGGCATCCAACGCGAGGTCCAGTCGCTCAATTTGCGGCGTATTCTGGGCTGACAACAGGAGTGTAACGATTAAGATCAGAATTACGAGGCTGCCTACAGTGCATCGAAGCTGTCTATGCATTTCGTCCTCTCGACCTCCTCGTTTTGCTTGCTCGTCGAACCTTGGCTTCGCAGGAACCGCAACGGCTGCGTGACGTCGCCTGCCAGTTCGCGGCTTGCGCCCACTTGCTCTTGCCTCATGGCAAGAAACTAGCGAAGAACAGCGGTGACAGCGGTGACTTCGCCTCGGCCTTTGATTATTATCCCGGCTCAGGGGCTGAACGAATCAGTTTCCGAGCAGAATGCAACGAACACCAAGCGGTCCTACACTGAGGCGGATCGCCCCGTCGGCAATGGGCAATTCTTCTTCGAGCAGGTCGGTGGCGGTCTTGAATCCTTCGAGCGATACGGTCTCCACGACCGATCTTTCCGTGGGGTTGAAGAAGAACCATGCGGCGCGGTTTCCCAGCGTACGCCGCCGCCGATTCAGACGGCCGGCCTGATCGGGGACAACTCCTGCCTCGCCAAGGAGTACCTTTAAGAAATCGCCATTGCGCCAGTCGTTGTAGGCAGGCCCTGCATGTCCGAGCAGTGTGCCAGCAAGATAGGTTTTGCCCTGACCGAACTGGTTCACGGAGCCGGCCACTTCGCTGCCATACATCAGCAACGGCTTGGCTGTGGTCAAGGTGAGGGTCTGCAGATAGAAGGATGGGAACACACTGCGCCCGGCGAATGCTTCGGAACCGGTAAGGTCCGCATAGTCACGCGAGTCGAGTGGGCTCAATTCTTGATTAGTCCACTTGGCACCGTTGCCGGGCTCACGAATCACGAAAACGCCCTGATGCTTGGCACCGAAGAGTTCCGCCACCCCGGTCGCCATCGCACCGTCGAACCCCATGCCGTAATTACTGAAGCGTCCTGGGCACGCTTCCGAAATTAAAGTGCCACCGCGGCGGACATAGGCGGTCAGAGCCTCGATCTCGGTCGGCCCCAGCGCCATAGGGAACGGCAAAATCAGCGCCTTGAGGATCGAGGCGTCACGGGGAATGGCGGCCGACTCGATAAAGCCAGTAGGGATGCCTTCTTTCCAGAGTGACCTCCACATGCCGGTGATGGTGTACTGCAAATGCTTGAGCACGGCGATTGAGCCCTCGGCCCAGTGGAGTGAGGCTTCGGCCCAATGGTACAAATCTTCGTTCACGACCAACGCCACCGCGGGCTGCGGGCATTCACCCCCAGAGAAAAGGTCAGCGTGGGCGTTGAGTGCTCGGGACAGCCGGCCCGCTTCCTCGGCGCGCGCGGAAGTGTCCGATCCCCAGTCGAGCAGGCTAAAACCGTAACCCTCTTCCCAGAAGATTTCCGGGCGATGATTCCAGAAGCAGATACCACGAGACCCTGCCGCCACGCAGCTCAGCACCCAGCGGCGGATGTCTTCCGCGCTCGGCACGCGGCGACGATTGAGGCCTTCCGTGATGGGCCCACCCTGCAACTCCGCCGTCCAGATTTCTCCATCGCGTTTCGAGGAGCGGAGGTAGTCAAAGTGCATAAGGACGGCTTGCACTTCGCGGCTAGCCTGTACGGCCGCGGTCAACGGCTTTTCCGCGGAGCCATGATCGGAGTCCCAGGCTTGCGGTCCGCCGTCCCACCCCGGATAGCAGGACGAACCCAGCACGTCGAGCTGTTCGGCGTAGCGCCACTCGCGCGTGCCTCCGGGAATGACTGAGTCGACGTGCGCCAGGATAGGGCGGCGCAGGGGATCGCTGCGCCGAAATGCGTCAGCCTTCCATTTCAGGACAAAGGACAGATAAACATCATCCATGAAGTAGCGCCAGTCAATCGTGGGGGGAACCCTAGGCGACGACCGTGGAGGCGCAACTTCCTCCCAGTCACCGTAGGCGGAGCACCAAGTGTCATTTAGTTGCTGGAGCGAAGCATAGCGCGTGCGCAGCCATTCGCGAAAAGCCCCCAGCGTATTGTGGCAGTAGCAGAGGCCGAGATGACCGGGCCTCGGTGGCCACAGGCCGATCTCTTGGAAGACGTTCCATACTTCAATGTTGTCGTACTTCCCGATTTCCCGGCCCACCGCCTCGACAAACCGGATGGCGGCGGCGCGCGCCTCAGGGTGATACCAGCATGGCCCCGGCTTGCCATCAGCCGGCAGTACGTAGGGCGTGGGATCATTGTGCGGTTCGCCGTTCTCGTAAACCATGGTGGCGTCGGGAAACTTATTCCACAGCCACATGGGCGGATTCTCCATGGTGACGCCGAAGTACACCCGAAGTCCGTTCTGGCGCGCATCGGATACGACTTGCAACACGTTCGACAGATCGATCTGTCCCTCGTGCACTTCGTCGTAGCCCCACACCTCCTGGATCTTGATCATGTTGAAGCCGAGACGCTTGAGGACGGGGAAATCATGGCGGAACTGCTCTAAAGGCAGATGGGGCTCGCGGTAAACGTGCGTGCCATACGGAAAAATAGTGCGGCCACTTGCATCCGCAGCAGCCGGAACCCGGGAGGAAGCCAGCAGGTCTGCGAGCAGATTGGGGCCGGCTAGAATGCCGCCGGACGCCATGAGGGTAAAAGACCGTCGTGAGATCGTTGACATTCCACTCTCCTTGGCCTTTACACCACGCCGATCAACCGTTCGCGTCCCCAGGCCACCAGGTCTCGACGAACATGAATCCGACAAGGTTCCGAGTCATTTCTTAGAACGCGAACTTTATCGCGACTTGACCGATACGGCCGGGCGCTGCCGTGCTGATAATCCCAAATGAAGTCGGACCAGCATTGACATTGCCGTTCGGGTTTAAGAATTGTGCGTGATTGAAGATGTTGAAGAACTCGAATCGAAACTCCAGGCTTTGCCGTTCCCCGAGCTTGATATGCTTTAGCAGTGACATGTCGAAGTTATCCGTTCCAGGACCGTGGAAGAAGGCTCTGTTGGAGGTGCCTTCGCTACCGATGGCTGAGGGTGCAAACAGGGCCGTATTGAAGTATGGGATGCCCGTATTGGCATTGGCTTTCCGGGGATTCTGAAAGTTCAAGCTACCGCCGAGAAAATCAGGAGTATCGGCACTACCGGCATTGCCGAGAAGAGAGTGGTCGTCCGATTCGTATAGGCCGATGGGAAATCCGGTACTGAAGTGCGTGATGCCCACCAGTTGCCAGTCTGAGGTCAACGATCGCCAATGGTCTCCAGCCAGCTTGTCAAATGGCAACAAGTAGCTGTAGCTCACAACAAAATTGTGGGTAATGTCGAAGCTAGAAAGACCTCGACTGATGGCGGGGTCGACGGGGTTTGGTTCTCTGCCGTTAATGGAGGATGTGTTGTCCATGGCCTTGCTGTAGGTGTATCCCACAACAACGCTCAGCGTTTTGGTTTCGTGGCGCAGGCTGACCTGCAACGCGTTGTAAGCTGAATTTGTAGCAGTGGTAAAAAAGGTATTTTCTACGAAATTCGGCCCAAAGGGACCCCGCGTTCCGTTGACCACGGTTCCGTCCGCTCTCGTGAAGACCGCGCTTTCGAGATTAGGGCCGCAGGTTTGAGTACCGGGAGCAACTTCGCTTGGCTGACTCAAGCTCAGACACAGCGCGGGATTGCCTGGATTATTCGCAATCTGCGCTAGGAGATGGTGATCCTGATTGCCCACATAACTGACCGTCAGCAACGTGTTCCTCACGAATTGCCGCTGCAGTGTCAGGTTGTACGTCTCTGTGTACGGCGTTGTTTGGTTGATCGGTGGAACGGGATAGCCGCCGAGTGGAAGCTCCAGTGACCAGTCATAGTTTTGCGTGCTGAATGGGAAAGGTTGATGGATTCCGCCATCCAGACGATTCGTGTATGGAGAGGCGAACACGGGCGGTAACGGAGCATAGTAAAAAGTGTCAAAGGGCGCCAACCCAGTCTGGGTGAGAACTTGGGCTCCCTCAATGTTGTTATAGAACATCCCGAAGCCGCCTCGGATGCTGAACTTGTCTGGGCTGCCCAGCAATTGGCTGAGAAGCCCGCTGGTTGAAGGCGACCAGGCGAATCCGAATCGTGGCACAAAGTGGTTGTAACGAGTTCGTGAAATTGTACGAGGAATCTTGCCATATCCGGGAACGATATCGCCAGGAAACACGTATCCGGTCGGAGCCCCCGGATGCACCGTGGACTGGATACCTACTACCATCGTGGAGGTCTGGTCATCTTTTTCGTACCAAGGCTGCAGCACATCCCAGCGCAAACCAAAGTTCAAGGTAAGGTTTGGCCGTGCGTGCCAACTGTCCTCTGCAAAAGTGCCCAAGTAGTTATGGCGGTTATCGACATTAAACCTGCCTTCCTGCGATAAGGACGACGGCGCTCCAAGCAGGAAGTCAGCGAAGTCAATGCCGGTTTCCGTGCCATAGAATGCGAAGAGTCCGTTTCCCAGCACCAAGTTCATAGGTTCGTGGAAGTCGGTAAAAATATACTGGCCACCAAACTTCAACGTGTGTTTGCCCCACGTTCTTGCAAAGCTATCGCTCACGGAAGGCGAAGTTTCATAACGGACGTAGGCGACATCTGGCAGGCCAATTTGGAAATTGTTGAGGGAGATGGTCGGGACTCCGCTCAGTGGACCGGCAGCCGGGTAAATGCCGCCCGGTTGATTTTCGTTGAACCCGAAGCTAGACAGGCTGCCGAAACCGCTCTGCGGCAATCCGTTGTGGTAATCGTGCCGGTTCAATGCCACGTGAAATTCATTCAAAGATGCAGCGCTGAGAGCCTTGGTAACGCCTAGCGTGAAGAGCTGTGAACGGCCACCATTTGCTGTTGGGAACCCGGGCACGTTGTTGTTGCCGAAGGGCGTGACGATGGACTGATCGTCGATGAAATAGTAACCAGAGATGGTTCCCCATCTTTGTGAATTCACATCGATCCTTGCGCTCCCCAAATCATCTTGAGTGTTAATTGTATTTGCACTGCTCGCATACAACTGGTCGCCCACGTTCGGCTGAGGAATGTACTTTAACAAAGCCTTTGCCGGTGCCGAAAAAGCTGACGTGGGAATTGTTCCGTTTGGGAACACACACACGGAGGAAGTCGTGCATCCTGGCGTGTAATAGCTCTCTCCGTTAGCGACTGGGTACCCCAACTCGCCCGACAAAACGTTGGCCCAATAGGCCCCTTGTACAGAGCCCGTCATCAAGCTGGCAGCGCTGGCGGAAAAATCGCCGCCCCGCTCGGCCAGCGTGGGCACTGGCACTTCGCCTGTGCCTTGCCCGATGTTATTTCGAGTGCCTTGGTAATCCACAAAGAAAAAAACCTTATTTCGACGAATGGGGCCTCCAAAAGTTCCGCCAAATTGATTCTGTTCGAACGCGGTGCGACTGATGTCGAAGTAGCTTCGCGCATCGAGGTCCGTATTTCGAAGAAACTCGAAGACGTTGCCGTGAAAGGCATTACTGCCCGACTTGGTGATCACAGTAATGATGCCTCCACCGTAGTTGCCATACTCCGCATCGAAGTTCGCAGTCAGGACGCGGAACTCCGCGATCGAATCGACGTCGGGCACGGCAGTTGCTCCGTTGTTTAATGGGTCGTCCACGTTGGCCCCGTTGATCAGAAAGGCGTTCTGGGATTCGCGCTGGCCGCTAATAGAAACATTCCCCTGCTCCGTGCTGCCAAAGTAGTTATACTGGGCGGCCGCGTCAGGTGATATTTGGGGAACAACTCCGGCCTGGAGTCCCAGTAAGTCTGTGAAGTTACGGCCGTTCAATGGCATGTTCACGATGTGATTACCTGTGATGACGTCGCCTAACTGGGTATTCGCGGTTTCGACATGCACGGCATTCGCCGCCACCTGGACTTGCTCCGAAGCCTGGCCGACCTTCAGTTGCACGTTGAGACGGAGGGCGTCTGCGGTGTTGACACGAATTCCGGTCTGCTGGTACTTCTCAAACCCCGGAGCCGAGACCTCAAGGGTGTAGGACGCGACGGGAAGTGACAGGAATGAGTACGTTCCCGAACTGTCGGTTAAGATCGTCGTCCTCACATTGGTCGCCACATCAATGATCGTCACCTCTGCTTTGGGAACCACCGCACCAGAGGAATCTGTAACCAGACCGGAAACCGACCCGTTTACGCTGGCCCAAACTGGAATCGACCAAAGCAGAAGTCCTGCGAGCATGCAGACTGGCAGCCTGGATGGTGACATAAAGGGGGTTCCTCTTTTCGATCACAATGATCGAACATCGATGATGTACTATACTCCCATGATTATTGTCAACCAGCAAGTTTTTGTTCGGATAACGCATTTTAATTCAGTTCATTAGTGGTGATTTACATCCTCCGTTCGCCGCTTGCGTTCCCCCTCTCAGCCTTGACCTAGATCGGCCGTTATGTTCAAATGATCGATCATAATTTTTTTTACGACGCCTTTCTAAGGCGGCTGAACCCCATATTTGAGAGGCAAAGTGAGGACCTCAAAAGTAAAGAACGCTCTCGATTGCTCCTTATTCATCGGATCAGAGAGCGCAGGAGGTCCAAAGCGCGAAGGGACCGGACAAATCGTTCTTCAGAGGATTCACGTGCCCATTACTTCTGCCAAATTGATCACCACTACTCTTCGTCAGAAGATCGCTCAAGAGATTCGTCAGGCGATCCTTCAGCGTTCGCTAGTTCCCGGTGAGCGACTGGTGGAGCGCGAACTGGCACAGCGTCTCGGGACAAGCCTGACCGCGGTGCGGGAAGCTCTCATAGAGCTCGAGATGGAAGGATTGATCGAGAAGAAGCCAAATGCGGCAACCCACGTCACGCGGCTCTCACCAGAAGAGGTGGAAGAAATCTTCGCAGTTCGGCGCGCCCTTGAGCGTTACGCATTCGAGGAAGCCGCTCGGATAGCGGACGATGCTTGTGTGCAACGACTCACAGAACTCCATCGTAAGGCAATTCAGATTGCTCAGACCGGTGACGGAGCGGCTTACATTGCAGCTGATTTGGAGTGGCACGAGGCAGCTTGGCAAGCCACTCGAAACTCATGTCTCGTGGAAACTCTGCGCCGCCTCATGGTTCCCCTGTTCGGATTCAGCATCATTGAGACAGCTACTAAAGAAGGCTTCGACCTCGAAGAGGATGCATTCACGCACGCCCCGCTATTGAATGCCATCCGCGACCATGACCCTGCAGCTGCAGTCCGCGCGTTTGATCGATTCTTCGAAGTATGGCGGACCCAGAACTTCAAAGGCGCGAAATCCAACACAAGATTCTGAGAATGGGAAGGACTCTGTTGAAAATCACCCGCATTGATTGTCACGTTCTACTGGATCCAAGCTGTGATGTCGGGGCAACCAGCTCGGCGCAAGACGACATCGTGGTCGAGATTCACACCGACGAGGGCTTAACTGGTATTGGCGAGTCCGACGTCAATCCCTGGATTGCGCGGGCCTGCATCGAGGCACCCGGCACGCATACCATGGGCCTCGGCTTGGCGGAAATGCTAATTGGCGAAGATCCGCTTCATCCAGAAGTTTTGTGGGAAAAGCTCTATGTCGGCTCGGCAATGAACGGCCGGCGCGGAGCTGTGATTCACGCGATTGGCGCCCTGGACATGGCGCTCCACGATCTTCGCGGTAAGGCGTTAGGAAAGCCGTGTTACGAATTGCTTGGCGGTACGGTCCGGCAATCGATCACTCCCTATGCCTCGCTGCAACCGGAAGTTGGCTCTTTTGATGCCTATCACCATTCCATCATCGAATGGGCGAAGCGGGCGAAGGCCTCGGGGTTTCGTGCGGCGAAATTGGAAGTTACCCCATGCGGACCATATGCGCACAAAGGTCTGAAAGCTTCGCATCGAGAGATGACGGAAGTGATTGGGGCCGTCCGGGAGGCGGTCGGCGAAGATTTCACGTTAATGGTGGACGTACAGTATGCGTTCCCGGATGCTGACACTTGTCTCAAGGCCATCCGCCCTTGGGCGGACTTCAATCTGTTTTTCATCGAGACGCCATTGCCATCGGATGACCTCGCCGGATACGCACGCCTGGCATCCGAGCAACCCATTCCAATTGCTGCTGGGGAGTGGCTCGCGACCCGATTCGAGTTTCTCGATCTCATGGACCGGGGCAAGGTCCGGGTTGTGCAGCCCGACGTCGGCAGGGTGGGCGGTCTCACCGAAGCAAAGCGCGTGTGCGACTTGGCTGAGCAACGAGACCTCACGATTGTTCCTCATCTTTGGAAATCCGGTATTTCAATCGCCGCCGCCGTGCACTTGGCTGCAACCACGCCTAACTGTGCATTTATTGAGTTCCTTCCGAATGAGTTGTGCGAATCTGCGCTGCGGAAAGAACTAGTCTCTGACGAACTACGGATGGTGGATGGGATAATTCCTCTTCCAACACGGCCCGGACTAGGGTTTGAATTGAATCGCGATGCTCTCGCTCGATTCGAGCGCGAAGCGGAAGTCGCTGCGCCGCAGCTGGTAAATCGTTAGGAATATTCCATGGTGGAATCTCGTGTGGTTCTGGTCACGGGCGGCGGATACGGCATCGGCCGCGGCATCGTGCAAGAATTTGCCAATCATCACGAAGCCGTTGTGATCGCCGACCTGAACGATGAACGAGGATTCTTCCTTGAATCGTCGATCCGGGTATCCGGAGGCCAGGCGCTTTTCGTTCATACCGATGTTCGGGTCGAGGCACAGATTAAGGCCCTCATGGAGCGGAGCATCGCTACTTTCGGGCGCATTGACGTGCTCTGCAACAATGCCGGTATCGAACGCTACCGTCGCCCCGAGGAATATACATTGGACGAATGGAACGATATATCGGAAACGAATCTGCGCGGCGCGTTCCTCTGCACAAAATACGCCCACCCGTTTTTGAAAGAGCGCGGTGGCTGCATCATTCACATTTCCTCCGTCCAAGCATTTGCCAATGAAGGCCGGATCTCTGCCTATGCGGCGACCAAAGCGGGCCTGCTGGGATTGACGCGAAGTATGGCTCTTGACTTTGCGGCCGAGGGTATCCGCGTCAACGCAATCTGCCCCGGAGCAATCCAGACGGGAATGATGGAGGCATTCTTGGAGAGTGTAGCCGACCCCGAAGAAGCGGTTCAGACAATCGGGCGCTCGATTCCGCTGGGACGTGTCGGCCAGCCTGCAGACATTGCCAAGGTGGCCTACTTCCTAGCGTCGCCGGACGCCTCCTATGTCACGGGGGCCGCGCTGGTCGTCGATGGCGGACTACTCAGCAGGCTCTCCATATGACAAGACGCGCCAGCGCCACCTGGGTCAATTTCACAGTGCTCATTGTGGTGAATCTTCTTTGGGCTGCGCAGTATCCGGCTTACAAAGTCGCAGGCGATCACATGGGAGCAGCGGCGCTGAACTTCTGGACGCTGCTCTTCGCTGTGCTGCTTCTTCTACCTTTCCGGGCGCGCGAGATACGGAAACAGGCGAGCAGCCCAACTCCCCTCCGGTGGAAAACAGCTCGAGAATTCCTGATACTCGGATTGCTGGGGATCGTTCCTCCATCGGTGATGCTCGCCTGGGGAATCTCGCACTCCTCCGCTTCCAATGCGGCGATCCTCTCCTTGACCATTCCGGTACTCATGACTGGGCTGGCAGCTGTGATGCTCGGCGAAAAACTGACCTCGATCCGGGTTGTCAGCCTGCTCTTGGGATTGTTAGGAACGCTTCTGGTTTCCACCAACGATCTGGCTCAAGCGTCCTTCAGCCGTACTCTCTTGATGGGAAATCTGATCATATTGATCGCGGGTTTGGGAAGCGCGTTCTACAACACTTATAGCAAGGGTCTCCTGTCCCGATACAGCGGATTGGAGGTGCTGATCTATAGCTATGTTTCGGGTGCGCTTGCCTGTGCGCTAATTTCTGCCCTGACGGAAACGAGGCCCTTCTATCACGTAACCGGATACGCCGGTTCCGTCTGGCTCGCCGTATTCGTTTTGGGCGCATTTTCGTGGGGACTGGCGATGGTCCTTTGGATGTGGGTCTTAAACCGACTTGAAGTGGGGCAGGTTTCCGCCTCGATCTATCTCCTGCCGCTCTTCGGACTGCTGCTCTCGGTGGTGACGGTCCATGAACACATTAGGCTGGCCCAAGTCCTTGGAGGCGCTCTGGTGGTGACGGGCACTGCCACGCTCACCTTTTATGAACATCGTCGCTCGGACCAAGCCGTATCGCAATGAACTGGGACAAACACATGAATATGAGGCTGGACGAAAGGGTTGCCGTTGTAACTGGCGGAGGAAGTGGAATTGGACAGGCCATTGTGGAGGTATTCTCCGCCCAGGGTGCTTATGTCCATATTCTTGACCAAGATGAGGAGCGTTCCCGCTCGACGGCTAAGAGAGCCACAGACCTTGGAGGCAAGGTGGAGTTCCATCGCTGCGATGTCTCCAGCAAAGGGAGCGTTAATGAGGTCTTCGGGAGGATTACACAAGGTGGTGCCATTCATATTCTCATCAATAATGCAGGTATTTCCCACATAGGAAGATTAGAAGTTACCAGTGAAGAAGATCTCGATAGAGTCCTTCAAGTCAACGTGAAAGGTGTCTACAACTGTTTGCAGGCTTGTATCAGGTCGATGAAGGCAAATCGCGGGGGAGTCATCTTGAACATGGCATCGGTTGTCGCTTGCGCCGGCGTCGCGGATCGCTTTGCTTATTCGATGAGCAAGGGTGCGGTAGTTGCTATGACCTATTCGGTCGCGAAAGATTATCTCGAATACAACATCCGCTGCAATTGCATCTCTCCTGCGCGGGTGCATACGCCGTTCGTGGACCGATATTTGACTAAGCACTATCCCGGGCGCGAATCGGAAATGTTTCAGCAATTAGCTCAAGCGCAGCCTATGGGCAGGATGGCTGAGCCCAGGGAAGTCGCGGCAATGGCATTGTTCCTGTGTTCTGATGAGGCGGCTTTTATTACTGGCGCCAATTATCCCGTGGATGGCGGCTTTCTGACACTGAATAGCTGATCCCGGAGATCTTCGTCTCTCCGTTTGGCTGCGTGTCCAGCATTTTGCACCTGCGCTTTTGGTGTCAGGGAGGAATCTGTGATATGCGATTGATCCGGTTCGGCCCGCCGGGCTCGGAAAAGCCCGGAGTGCTCTTAGCGGATGGTAAGCGGCGGGACTTGTCCGAAGTTTTCCGGGATTGGGATGCAAAGTTCTTTGAGAATGCCGGTCTTCAGGAACTCTCTGAACTGCTGCGTACCGGGTCTCTAACAAATATGCCCTTAGTTCCTGACGCCGCAAGGTGGGCCTCGCCCGTTGCCCGCCCTGGAAAAGTAATTTGCATCGGGCTGAATTATTTCGACCATGCGAAAGAAACCGGAATGCCAATACCTGCGGAACCGATCATTTTCGGGAAGGCAGCCAACACGGTCGTCGGTCCTTATGATGAAATCCTAATTCCGCGAGGGAGTAAGAAAACAGATTGGGAAGTAGAACTGGCAGTTGTGATTGGACGCACCGCACGATATTTGGGGTCAGAGATTGAAGCCTTTACGCGCATTGCCGGTTATTGCATATCTCACGACGTTTCGGAACGCGAATTCCAACTCGAACGCGGAGGGCAATGGACGAAAGGAAAGAGTTGCGACCATTTCAATCCGCTGGGACCCTGGCTCGTAACTCAGGATGAAATCGCGAGTCCCTCCGCGCTCAGAATGTCGCTTCGTGTGAATGGGAATCTCCGCCAGCAAGGCAGTACCAGCACGATGATTTTCGGTGTGGGCCACCTGGTGCATTATGTGTCGCAGTTTATGACTTTGGAGGCCGGCGATCTGATCTCAACCGGAACTCCTCCCGGCGTTGGCATGGGACGAAAGCCGCCCGAGTATTTGCGTGCAGGAGATATTGTCGAACTTGAAATCGAAGGACTCGGCCATCAGAAGCAACGTTGCATACAAGCATAATCGGCAATCTGCCGTTTCTTGATCTCAATGAGGAGATTCGTGATGAAAACGTCTCGAGGGTCCCTGGTCATGGTTTCGCTTGCCTTGTTCGTTGCCTCCATGTGCGCTACGGCATTCGCACAGCCTTCAGGCGGCACTCCCTCCCAACTGGCGCAAACGCCACCCATGGGTTGGAACAGTTGGAATAAGTTCGCTTGCAACGTAAGCGAAAAACTGATCCGGGAAACGGCCGACGCCATGATCAGCAGCGGCATGCATGCCGCCGGGTACGAATTCGTCAACATCGACGACTGCTGGCAAGTAAGCCGCGACGGCGAGGGGAACATCGTTGCCGACGCGACCAGGTTTCCTGCAGGCATGAAGGCGCTTGCGGATTACGTTCACAGCAAAGGATTGAAGTTAGGTATCTATACCGATGCGGGCACGCTCACCTGCCAAAAACGCCCCGGGAGTTTCAACCATGAGTTCCAGGATGCAAAAACCTATGCTTCGTGGGGAATGGATTACGTCAAGGTGGACTGGTGTCACGCCGAAGGCCTCGATCCGGAGGTGCAATATGCGAAGTTTCGAAGCGCGCTGGCCCAGGCGGGGCGGCCCATGGTGTTTAGCATTTGCAACTGGGGCGTGAATGCGCCTTGGCAATGGGCACCGGCCATCGGTAATCTGTGGCGCACGACCGAAGACATCAGCGATAGCTACGATCGTATGTCCGTGATTGGATTTTCCCAGGACGGTCTGGAGAAGTCCGCCGGCCCGGGACACTGGAACGACCCGGACATGTTGGAGGTTGGCAATGGCGGCATGAACCGGAGCGAATACCGCACTCACATGGCGCTGTGGGCCCTGCTCAGCGCTCCTTTGCTGGCTGGCAATGACCTGCGGAGCATGACTCCGGAAACCAGGGCGATGTTAACCAATCCAGAGGTCATTGCCGTCGATCAAGATGCGAAAGGAGTTCAGGGTCATCGGGTTTGGGACCAAGGTCCGCTGGAGATCTGGGTAAAACCGCTCGCGGATGGGAGTCAAGCCGTGGGCCTGTTCAATCGCGGGGAATCAACCTTGAAGATGACCTTCGATTTCAAAATGCTTGCCCTCACCGGCTCCGCCAAGTTGCGCGACCTTTGGGAACGTAGGGATCTTGGCGTGGCGCAGCAGTCCTATACGACTGAAGTCCCAAAACATGGAGTGGTGCTACTGAGAATATCGCAGTGATCGGTGCGCGATCGGTGATAAGGCAGTATCAATAATGTGACTAGCCCATTAGCCTAGGTGCGGCCGCGTGAGGCCGGCCGCATCACGGTGTGACCCTTATGTTGGATTGATATGCAGGCACCCCACGTACTTGCGGATCGGCTCGGTAGAGGCGACCTCCCACATAGCCGATATTTGCGTCGTAGCCGGGCGGAACCGGGCCAGGCTCAGGCTTGTTGGCAGTCGTAATGTACATCTCATCGAGAGAAGGTCCACCGAATGTTACGGACGACGTTTGTTTGGCGGGAGTGCGCACTCTGAGCACAGCCCTGCCCTCAGGATCGTATCTCATCACACAACTTCCGTACCACTGTGCGGACCACAGGAAACCCTCGGAATCGGTGGCCAGCCCATCTGGTATACCTTCTGTTCGAGGCACTTGAACAAGCACACGACGATTACGCACGGCTCCTTTATCGAGATCGTAATCATAGGCATAGATGCGGCGAGCGATCGAGTCAGTCAGATAGAAGGTTTTGCCATCGAGCGACCAAGCCAACCCGTTGGCAAGGTGAAACCCTTCGTCGAGCACTCGAGCCTGGCCTCGTGGATCCAGCACAAAAAGATGACCGAGCGGGTAGTCGCCGTTAGGGTTGTAAAACTGCGATCCCGCAAGCACGCGCCCAGCGGCGTCCGCGATGCAATCATTGAGTTGGCAAGACACTCCGTCAACATCCGCAACTAAGAGCCGGGGGAGTTCACCCATGTTCCACAGGTGGAACCCTGAGCTGTTGGTCACAACGAACCCGCCGGACTTGTTACTCACCAATCCACAAACTTCGATGTCGGACTGAATCAACGTAACTTCCGCCGTAGACCAGTGGTAGCGCCATACACGTTTCCCGGTGATATCGGTCCAGTACAGACATCTGGCCTGTGGATCCCATACCGGGCATTCCCCACACAAATCCTCGTTGTTCGCAATTTCCGTGAGCATCCCCAACACCTCTACTATCAAACAATATATCGTGGATAATCGTGGATGTATCCATGCTATTCGCGGTCGGCCACGACGAGCACTGTAATTTATTTCGCCACAAGCAAGGCGCAACGGCATCGGCCAGTCAGACAGAGTTCCGAGCCCTGTGGCCGCCCAACGTTCTGCGAGCTTCTCAGTGCGAACTTATACGTCCGCTACTCCATGATCTGCGGAGCTATGACCTCGCAACGGTACGGTCCTTTCTTCGTTTGGAGGAATGCGGCAACAGAACTTTACCCAACGTCTTTCTTAGCAACGGCATCAGTTGCAGACGAAACCGTATCTGGTGGGAACGCCAACGTCCCGGATACGGCAGTTCAAGGTGAATGCCTGACCAGCCGGCTTGCTGCTGAGCCCGTCTTACATTTGCACGAATCGAGTGGACGACTGTGACAATGATCTTTGGCTGAAGTGCTCGAATTGTTCGGGCAAGACGAGTCTCACCAGCCTTCCAGGCGCGGCGACGGTCCCGCACGGGCATCTTGTCCACTGGCTCACTGCAAAGATCCACGAGATAACAACCGAGAGAACGAAAGGAATCAAGAAAATCGGTTTCCGCGAGGGGCGCGATGGCGGCAACAAATGTTTCCCTGACGGCGCGGTACAGTCCCGAGTCTGCCTGATAGAAAAATCGCCCGGAAGCAGGCGGCGACTCTCCCACAAAAAGGATTTGCACACGGTCAGGACGGTGACGGTTTCTCAGGCGTTCTCTGCCACTCGCCCCCTTCGCGTTGTAATTGATGGTCGGTTTGGGGCGGCTTCGATCTTTGGAAGATTGAACGCTCACTAGCTCCACCCGTTCAAGCACTCGCACGTTGTAGCCGTGGAAAATCCCTTCCAACTGTACGACAGGCTCAGTCATCACGCCAACCATCCATCAAGACTTCTACACCTGCACTGAAACGGCTTCTACGGACCATTCCGGTTGCCCAGCAGCCTAC
>Ga0187805_10000157_pt1 | contig 20322 bp, 20 predicted proteins | sample NC_wetland_sal_i_6_FD_132965 | JGI IMG/M metagenome (GOLD analysis project Ga0187805, IMG submission 132965) | Wetland sediment microbial communities from Neuse River Estuary, North Carolina, USA - Control_5 | ecosystem: Environmental > Aquatic > Freshwater > Wetlands > Sediment | place: USA...
GACGCCGAACTGGTTGCGTTGGAAAGGCGGCGCCGAGCCTTGATCAAAATAGTTCGGGGCATCGAGCGCGTTGTTGCGCAAAAATTCGTATGCCGAGCCATGCCATTGATTGCTCCCCGACTGCGTCAGGATGATCACCTGACCGCCCGGGTGTTTACCCAGCTCCGCGCCGTACGAGTCGCGCTCCACGTTGAATTCACGAACCGCATCCACGCCCAGCAGCATGCCGCTCGTTCCGCCAGGCTGCATGTTGTTTTCCGCCGCGCCGGAATACTCCACTCCATTCAATAAAAAGATGTTTTGCTGCGGCCGGTTGCCGGAAACGGCGAAGTTGTTGGCCGTCGTTGAATTCGAAATCCCCGTCCCGCCAGTCTTCTGCGACGTGAAGTTCACAATCCCCGGATTCAGTGTCAGCAACAAATCGTAACTTCGGCCATTCAACGGAAGCTCTTTCACCTGCCGTTCTCCCACGAGTCCGGAAATATCGCTCGTCGTCGTGCTGACGATGGGCGCCTCTTCCTTGACCAGCACTTGTTGTTTCTCGGCCCCCACTTTCAGTGTCAGGTCCACTTCCGCCTCTTGCCCGACCGCCAAATGAATTCCGCCGCGAGTTTGCTCCTGGAAGCCAGTCTTCGAGGCGCTAATTTTGTATTCGCCCACGGGCAACGCCAGCACCTCGTAGCGTCCGGCATCATCCGTTACGGAACTGCGCGCAGCTCCGGTTTCGACGTTCGTGACGGATATCGAGGCGGCCGCGATGCGTGCTCCGCTCGTGTCCGTAATCACTCCCGTGAGGCTGCCGGACACCTGCGCGCGCAGACACAGCGGCCCGGCGAAGAGAAGCACGGCGAAACGGAAGAGTTTGTTGGCATTCATGCGGAGACTCCCAGCCTGCTTAGAGGCCGAGTCAACAATTCAATATGGTTTATACCGTCATGTCAAACCGACTTAATACGAATAGGATTTAGGCGGGTTCATACGGATCGCAATAGTGAAAATCGCACGGGGGAGGCACGGGCCGCTTACCGCAATCTTGGAAGCTGAACTGGACGCACCTGCAGGGGAATAAACGCCGCGACGCTGAACCACTATCCGCTCCGGGCGCTGCGATCGAACCTGGCAGGGATCGCAGGAAAGGAGCGCCGCACCCCCTCAGGGGAGGGAGCAGCGGCGCTCTTGGGGGTTCTGGCTGGCGGTTTGGAGGTTACGTTGTGGAACTACTGTAGGCAGGAGCCACTTTGCGCGGCGCCGCTGAAAGGCATCGAAGGCGGCCTTCGCGCAAATCTTTGCGATTCCAGATTCTCTATTCATCCGCTTTTCCGCTTCTCACAGATGCTCTTTGGACTTAATTTTTTTGTACATCCGTTCAGAGTGCAGGGCGCTTGCCAAACGATATTGCGGCAAAGTCTGCATTTTCCTGGTGTTACAAATCCGGGCGGAGGGACGCGATGCATCAACGCGGGACACTGTGCCTTCGAGGAACACATCCACACGAGCGAGAATGGCCCGCGGAGTTCTTTTCTCCAAAGAAAACGAGGCCTGTCCGACGGGAAAGCTCAGGCCGCGGCCCCGCCGCTTTTTTCACGCGAGCGCACTTGGTGACCGTCCCGTTTCAGGTAACGATACAGGCTGGTTCGGCCGATCCCCAGAATCTGCGCGGCCCGCAAGCGGTTTCCCTGGCAAAGCTCGAGCACCCTTTGAATGTGCAATTTGCGAACTTCATCGAGCGACAGGGGCCTCCACTCATCGCCATCCGGCCTCCCCGGATTTCGCTGTTGCAGGTGCTCCGGTAAATCCGCAAGGTCGATGAAATCCCCCGTGGCCGTGATGGCGGCCGTGGCAATCACGTTTTCCAGCTCTCGAACGTTTCCCGGCCAGGAATGCTGCAGCAGAACGGTCTGCGCCCGCCGCGTAAGCCCGGAAATATTCTTTCCGTAGACATCGTTATATTTTTTCAGGAAGTAGTGCATGAGCAGGGGGATGTCTTCAAGCCGTTCCGTGAGCGAAGGCACGCGGATTTGGATCGAACTCAACCGGTAGAAGAGATCCTCGCGGAACCGCCCTGCCAGCACTTCCGCACGAAGGTCGCGGTTGGTGGCTGCAATCAGCCGCACGTTGACTTGCCGGACCTCCGGCGAACCGACCCTCTGGATCTCCCGGTTCTGGATCACGCGCAGCAGCTTGGCCTGCATGGGCAGGGAAGTCTCCCCAATCTCATCGAGAAACACAGTCCCGTTATTCGCGTATTCAAAAAGCCCGGGCCTGGTGTCGGTCGCGCCCGTAAAGGAGCCGCGCACGTGCCCGAAGAGCTGGCTCTCGAGCAGCGTATCGACCATCGCGGAACAGTTGCAGACGGCTAGCTTTTGCTGGCTCACCGGGCTAATGTTATGGATCGCGCGCGCCACGAGCTCTTTGCCCGTCCCCGTCGAGCCCACGAGCAAGACATTCGTGTAATGACGCGCCACTTTCCGCGCAAAATCGAACACCTCGAGCATCACGGGACTCTTTCCCACGATCCCGTGGAACTCCAGATCCTTCAGCAACTGCTCTTCGAGCGCGCGCACCCTTCGCCGCTGGTCGTAGAGCGTGGCCACCTCATCCAAAGTCCTCTTCAGACGAATACGGTCAATGGGTTTCGGCAAGAAATCCGTCGCCCCACGCCGGATCGCGTCCAGCGCCGATTCCAGGGTGTACTCGCCGGTCATCACAATCACATGAATTCCAGGGTCAACTCGTAATGCGCGGTCGAGAAATTCATAACCGTTCATCCCCGGCATATTGACGTCCGCCAGGACCAGCCTGCAGCGCCCCGATCGCACCAAGCCCAATGCATCTTCCGGATCGGAAGTGGTGACAGCTTCGTAGCCCATCTCCTCCATGACCGCGGACAGCATGTTCAGTTGGGAGTGATCGTCGTCCAGAATGCAGGGCGTCAGCGAGGTTCTCGGAGCCGCAAGCTCGACAGTCTTGGTATATGCGTGTGCCACGTCAAACACACTCGCAACGTTTGTGCCATCCCCGCATCTTACTTGCTGAGTCCTTCTTCCGCTTATTCGAGTCTCCGGTTTCCGTTTTCTTCCCGCGAAATCAAGCGCTTGCAGCCATTTTGGGTGGCAAGAGTCGTTCGCGAGCGCGCAGCGGTTCGGCTGTTTGCGCAAACGCAACCGTTCCTCTTATTTCAATTCGGGTCAATGTCTCGTTTCGGGGCGGAACGGGACGCTCCACCACGCTGTTTTCCGTCCAGTCTTGGCCAGGCGCCAATCGCTTTGGCTAGGCCACGGAGCTCTCCAGATCTTTCAGTCGGGGTGTCATCGTGTTGAGACGGAATTGGTGCAGTCCGTTTTGCGTTTGCCCCACTCCTTCGGCTACATACACTACCGGGTGCGAGCGGTCGGCCTCACCTGTCTGAAGAAGGCGTACGAAGAGCACGGCGTGATCGGGGAGATCTTGCTTCAGCGCAACGTGCTTGCCAGTGTCCTCATTCCACACCAAGTTACACCGCTCCACAAAGAAATTTTGCGTTCGGTCCCAGCCGGATATTTCCACGGGATACCGGCGGATCCCCGGGAAAGGTGCGCAGCGAAGCATCTCGGACCTCCGGCGCATCGAAATGCAGCCAGAGAGCCACTCTCCTCGTTACGTAAGCTGCTGAAAAGGAAAAGCTTGATTTGGTGGAAGGATCCTGGAGGATGTTCGCCGGAGCGACAGTTCCCGGAACATTGTTCCGGATCGGAGCACTAGATGCTGCCGGGAAGCAAAAACCTGCTCGCAAAACTATAGATAGGAGCGTAGATATACTGAAAAAGGACGATCCCCAGAATAAGCCCCGCCAGAGCAAAACTATTTCCGCGAAGCCAGTCCAGATAGCGGTGCGCAGTCTCTTCGCTCATAAACAGCATAATGACCGTGCTGCCATCGAGAGGCGAAAAGGGCAAAAGGTTGAAAGTCCCCAGCAACAGGTTCAGCGAAAAGAAGATTAGAAGCGTGGTGGCGGCAAAATCCCTTTGATGGGTAATGGGGTCGGCGTGGAACCATCCCGCGGCAGCCCCGAGGTGCAGGCCAGCCACCGCGATCAACATCAGACTGAAATTTGCCGCCGGCCCCGCCAGGGCCATCCACGCCGATCGACGCGGATGCCGGCGCTCCCACAGCGGGTCAAACGGAGCGCTCGCCCAGCCAAACATGGCATGCATGGCCACGAAAGAGATGAGGGGAATCACAATCATGCCCCAGGGTTCGCGCCGCATGTGCGGCACGGGATTCAGCGAGACTTGTCCCCCCATCGCGGCCGTTTCGTCGCCCCCCATCTTCGCGACCAACGCATGCGCTGCTTCATGACAAGTGGTGGAGAAGAGAAATGCGACGTAGGAAATGAATCCAAGGACGAGAAGTTCAGGAGTGAGTTCCGGCAAGTAATTTGGCCCTTTCGTTGGCCCAGCCCAAGCAGACTAGAGGTTGTCACACCGCTTTGCAAGCCGTACCGCCTGGCGAGTTGTCTCGAAGATCGGAGGGATACGCCTTCCGCCGCTCTTCAGGTCAAAACGGCAGGCGCCGCTGGCGAGCTTCTCGTATCTCCCAACAGCCCCTCCGTCGGTGGTAGACTCCCAGCATGGCAAGCAAGCACAAAAAGAAGACACCCATCAAATCCAAGAGAAAAATCACGCGGAAGCCCGCGGCTAAAAGTAAGCTGGCAAAAAAAACCGTGATGGCCAGGAAGCTCGCTCCAAAAAAGAGCGCATCCACAACGGCCGCTCCAAAACGTAGAACTGCTCCGAAAAAGGCGCGCTTGCGCGGCAAACGCGAACAGGTGGACTCCGTCGTGTTCGAGCCCAAGGGCTTGGGCGCGCGCTCGGGGGGCCAGTCCGGCGATTTGCAGGGGTTGTCGAACCTCGGCGGCGCGGACTCCGAGAGCGTCGACGAATTGCTCGAAGAGGGCAATGCGTTCGAGGCTGAAGTCGTCAAGGGTGTCGAAGACGTTCCGGATGCCGATGAGGGTGAAGTTCGCACCCACGAAGTCCCGGAAGATGATGTCCCGGAAGAATACCTCGACGGGGATGATTGAGCGCGGGTGTATCCAGCACGTCATAAATTAAAGCGAAGGAGGAGGCTTTCATCAAATTTATGAGATTTCACAAAATTCTGTTCGTGCTCGCGACATTTGCCTTACTTTCTTTTGCGTCGTACTCCCGTGGCGAAAACTCCAAGAGTGGCTCTTCACCAGAGTCAGTCAATGCCTATCTTGGCCGTTGGGATCTTACGCTTACCACGGACGGCCATGCATATCCCTCCTGGCTCGAATTACGCGAGGAAAATGGTCAACTTAAAGCCGAGATGGTAGGCCGCTGGGGAAACGCGCGTCCGCTTCCTAGCGCTGAGGTCACGAATGGGCACCTGAAGTTCGTTTCACCGAAGGGGGAGGAGGGAAGCAAAGAAGACTTGATCTTCGAGGGAACGCTAAACGGAAAAGTTCTTACCGGCACATTGAACGGCCCTGACGGCAAAACCTGGCAATGGATTGGCCACCGGGCGCCGTCTCTCAAGCGGGCCAACACGCCAAAGTGGGCAGCGCCCATCGCGCTCTTCAATGGCAAGGATTTAACCGGCTGGCACGAATCCACTCCCGGGGCGGCGCCCGTGTGGAAAGTCGAAAACGGTGCGCTGGTTACTCCTGGCAATGGACCAGAACTGATCACCGACTCCAAGTTTGAAGACTTCAAGCTGCACGTCGAATTCAATTGCGGCCCGGAATCCAACAGCGGGGTCTATTTGCGGGGCCGCTACGAAGTCCAGGTGGAGACCGACTCGATCACGGACCCGCCCAATCGCCGCATTGGCAGCATCTACGGTTTCATCGCTCCGGAACCGGAGCTTCCGCGCACGCCCGATGTATGGCAGACCTACGACATCACTCTGATCGGCCGCCGCGTTACCGTCGTCCATGACAAGCATACCGTCATCGACAATAAGGAAATCCCCGGCATCACCGGCGGCGCCCTCGATAGCCACGAAGGACTGCCCGGACCCATCTACCTCCAGGGCAGCGAAAAAGGCCACGTGATGTTTCGTAGCGTCGTCATCACGCCTGCGATTAAGTGATGGCCCCAACAGCTTGGAGACTCGTCCAGCGACTCACTGCGCCAAAAGCCGCAGGAATGCGGTACACCGTGCTCATGCCAATTTGATTCAAAACCGCTCGCGGAGTTTCATCCGCCCACGAAAGTGAGTTGCTATGTCGAGATATTTGCGTCTTGTTCCAGCGCTGTACTTCTTGGCGACATTTATCTTGGTTGGACACGTAACGGCTCAAGAGCGCCCGATCGTCCTGAAAGCCGCGACGGTAATCGACGGCAAAGGCCAGGTTCTTCACAACACCATCATCGTCGTGGAAGGCGACAAAATCGCACGCATCGGCGGCGACGCCCCCGCCGGAGCGATCACCTACGACCTCTCCAGCCTAACCGTCACGCCCGGCTGGATCGATACGCACGCTCACATTTACTGGCACTTCGATAACGGCCGCCTTGCCGGCAAAGACGAACCTCCCGTGCGAGCCATGCTTCATGCCGCAGACAACGCCATCGTCACCCTCAAGGCAGGTTTCACCACTATCCAAAGTCCCGGCTCGCCCCAAGATAAAGATCTCCGCGATGCCATCGCTCGCGGAATTATCCCCGGCCCGCGAATCCTCACATCTCTCGAACCGCTTGACGAGAAAAGCGGCACTCCGGAGAAACTCCGCGAACTAGTTCGCGAACGCAAGCAACAAGGCGCGGATTTCATCAAACTTTTCGCCTCAAAAAGCATCCGCGAAGGCGGCACGCAAACTATGACCGACGAACAGCTCCAGGCTGCTTGCGGCGAAGCTAAAGCGTTAGGGATGCGTACGATTGTCCACGCGCATTCCGCCGACGCGGCCAAGGCCGCCACGCTCGCCGGCTGCACCTCCATCGAGCACGGAGCCTACGTGACGGATGACGTCTTCGCGCTGATGGCCCAGCGCGGCACTTACTACGACCCCAACATCGGCCTTGTCCTTCAGAACTATCTCGAAAACAAGGAAAAATTCCTCGGCATCGGCAATTACAACGAACAGGGATTCGCCTTCATGGAGAAGGGCATCGCCATTGTCCTGGACACTTTCAAAAAGGCGTTGAAGCACAAAGATCTGAAGATTGTCTACGGCACGGATGCCGTCGCCGGTGCTCACGGACGCAACTACGAAGAATTTGTCGCCCGCGTACGAGATGGCGGCCAGAACCCCATGGCCGCGATAATGTCCGCAACTTCGATCTCTGCCGCATCGCTCGGACTCCAGGACAAAATTGGCGCCATCGCGCCGGGCATGGACGCGGACATCATCGCCATGGATGGCGACCCTCTCCAGGACGTTACCGCCGCGCGTCGCGTGGTCTTCGTCATGAAGGGCGGCAAGGTCTACGAAAATCTTGCGCATGACGCGAAGAGAGACTCCGCAAGATGAAAAGCAATTGACGATTTCTAAGGCTTGAGTTTCGAGTAGGCTCCGCGTGCGACACGGAGACTTGGTCTGAGTCGAACTCCGTGAGCGGACCGGCCAGCAAGCTGCTGGAAGCTCTCCCGGCCGTGAAGTGACCGGAAACGCGACGCACCGTCCCACAATCGGACGGTCTTCCGCCAGCCTCATTCTTTCAGTTTTTTTGTTACTGCCTTATTTTCAGTAATTTAAGTTCCTCCATACGTGGCGCTAGAGGTGCGACTGCTCTGGTCGTTATGAGCGCAGCAACTATCTCTTTGGACCTTTACAGCTTGGAATCGGGAAATGCCGAGAAGCTCCGCTGCGCCCAGCGGAAGGCTTTAGCCGATGCGCGGCTCGGCAACGGAGAAGCCTTTGCCGAAATGGTCCATCCCTATGCACCTGGTCTTTACCGCCGAGCCTTGCGCGTGACCGGAAATGCCGCCGATGCCGAGGACGTCCGCCAGGAAGCCCTCCTCAAAGCGTTCTCACGCCTCAGCCAATTCGCGGGCCAGCAAGACGAAGGGAAAGATGACCTTCACGCGTGGATGTCGCGCATTACGACAAACGCTTCGATCGACTTGATTCGCCAACGGCGCGACGGGAAGCATGTTTCGCTCGACGAGCCGGGAGCCACCCCCGAGGAAACCTTTGGCGGCCGGCTTGCTGCGCGAACCGACAATCCCGAAGAGCGTTATGCGCGCCGCGAATTTCGCGAACTGATCGCTGGCGCTATTGCACGTTTGGCCCCGGACCTGCGCCAAATCTGCCTGTTGCGCGATGTTCTCCAGTACTCCACGCAGGAAGTCGCGGAACGCCTGGGAATTTCGACGGTAGCAGTGCGCCTGCGGCTTTTTCGCGCTCATAGAAGGCTGCGCGAGTGCATGCGCGATCGCATTTCGCAGAGGCAGCGCCGGCTGGATCCCTCCGCGGCGAGCCTCCGCGTGCCGCAACCGCCGGAGCCGAAGCGCAAATTAGAATTTTCGCGAGGGCACCCCCGAGCCGAATACGCCTGCGGCGATTAAATTTTCCTTCTGCTAGAATTTCTTAGGAAACAAAACTCTTGCCCGGCAGGCCGCGTACCCGTCAACCTCCGGTTTTCTTTGGCCTTGGTTCAGGAAGAAGCAGCCGTTTCGGGCCGCTGACGAACGGGCTGCCGCTTTCGTAAAATCGAAAGAGTTTGTCGGCCGCGTGGGTGATTCCGATACGCACTGCCGAGGCCACAGGTGGCTTCGCGCTCTCTGCGCTTGGGATTCCCTTGGAAGGAGCAAGTTCCCCGAGCCACAGCGGCCCGCGCGAAAATAAATCGAGTCCATCCAGGCTTCTGTCGATCCGTAAAGCCGCCGCCAGCCGCCCGGGGCCGCGCGTGAGATCGAGCAGCACTTCGCTTTTTCGGTGGCGTTGCATCAATTGAATCCCCTCCAGCGGTTCCAGCGCGCGAATCAGCACACCGCCCCCCACGCCCGCGCGTTCACTCGAAATGTTCAGCATGAAGTGCATCCCATAGTTGAAATAAACATAGACGTGACCGTGCCGCAGGAACAGCGATCGGTTCCGCTGAGTCGGACCGCGAAAGTGGTGTCCCGCGGGATCGCCCGGCGGATATCCCTCCGCCTCGACGATTCGCCCGCTGAGCCGCCCCTCCGGCCATTCGCGGACGACCACCTTTCCGATCAGAAACCGGGCAAGCTCCAGCGTGTCGCAGGGAAGTTCTTTTCGAGTGAGCCGGCGAAGTTTGGGGGAAGAATGTTTCACGGTCTACGGCGAGCTTACATCGGGTGGTTCATTGCTAAAAAGGCGCGCCAGCTCCGCGTGATCGATCACGACGGCGGGGTCCGTCTGGATGGCGTCAAAATATTTTTTCTGGAAGGCGTCGCCCGATTCCGAGGGCGCAAACATTTTGCGGGCGAGTGAGATTGCCGTACGAACATCTTCCGGAGTGACGGGATTTTCGCCGGCAAGTGTTTCGTCGAGGCGCACGACAAACTCCGAGATATTGTGAAGCCACCCGAACTGCTGGTGGTCGATGACCAGCCGGAAAAGCTCTCCCACGCCGACTTTCCCATTGACGCGCTCATACTCGCGCCGCTCCATTTCCAGCAGGGTCTTGTGGACGCGGAGCAATGCGAGGCGGAGCGCAATGAGCCTCTCGCGTGCGGTTGCTTCGTTGTTTCCTCTTGAGGATTGGTTGGCGTCGGGAGGGTTCATGTTTCCTATGCAAGTTTCATTGTCCGACAGTTCGCGGGCAATTTCCAATCCAAGGAGGCTAATCCAGAACACAGCGGCAGGGTCAGAGAAGACGAGGACAGTGGGCACAGAAAAAAACACTCCCCAAAAATGCGCCGCGCCTTGAGAGATGTGAGGAATCGTCCTGGAAGAGCGGCGCAAGAACTCTTGCCCCTGGACGGCGCGCTTCTTAGCGCTTATTTCGCATCGTGGAAAATGATTCCCAGCGTGTATCGCGTGCCGCGATGGAGGCGGCTGACGCCATTTCGCAGATTGACACGGTAATAGCCGCGAGCGCCTTTCACAGGCCTGTGGCGAGTGGTGAAGATAATCGCCTGCCCCTGATCTCCTCGAATCACTTCAGCTTTCGACTGCGCCCGCGGCTGTTGCTCCACAAGTACGAACTCGCCGTTCTCCCAATCCCGGCCCGCTTGCCCCAGCAAGCAAACCATCTGCAGCGGGAAGCTCACATCTCCATAAAGATCTTGGTGGAGGCAGTTGTAGCCGCCTGCTTCGTAGTGCAGCATCAGTGGCGTCGGCTTTTTCTGGCCGGCTTTGCGGCAAACTTTCAAAAAGTCGGAGGGTTCCTTTGGATAGCGCTCGCTTTTTTCGCCGAGCATTTCTGCCCAGCGGTTCGCGATTTTCGCCAGGTGCGGATAGGCCGCCGTCCGAAGATTCACCACTGTTTCCGGCAAGGGATTATCGAAATATTTGTAATCCCCCAACCCAAAGCAGTACCGCTCCATGATGATGTGGCTTCGAAATCGTCCCTCTTCGTTGTAAAGCGCAACTAGCGCGGCGCATTCCTCCGCGTTCAGAATCGGCGGGGTTACGGCGTATCCGCGCGCCGAAAGCGAATTTTCTGCGGCCTCCCAATTTATCTCGCCCACTTTGTTTTCGATCGGGCTCGCGGCTTGATTCGATGATTGTGAATTTTTCATAAAATGTTCTCAGCAACGCGGCGTTTGCGCTCCCCTTGGAATTTACCGCAGGCGAACCGCCGCAGCTATCCGCCTTCGACCATGAAATTATTTGCTACGCTCGACCAAAAGTTTGCTGTGTTGCTCATATAACGGCTTGAAGCCAGTTTTCTTCTAATTAAACGATTTACTAAATCGCTTGACTCCGCAGGACGAAGCGCGAGTGTTCGGGCTTCCGTTCTAGGAGAATATAAAAAGGAGTTGTACATGAAAGCGTCGAATGTCTTTACTCTATTGATTGGAAGTGCTCTGTTGCTCTCCGCCAGCGCTTTCGCTGGAAACACTAACAAGAAATCGCTCCATCTGACGGATAGCGTAACCATCGAAGGCAAGCAATTGAAGCCGGGCACCTATACAGTGGAATGGGACGGGTCCGGCCCCGACGTCGAAGTGAACATCGTCAAAGGCAGCAAGACCGTGGCCACTGCCGCGGCTCACGTCGTTTCTGTCAGCGCGCCTTATAAACAAGACGGCTATACGTCTCTGGCGGGAAAAGACGGGAGCCAGTCCATCCAACAGTTGTTTTTCCGCGGCGAAAAATTCGATCTCGAACTTGGCCAAGCTTCCGGCGCGAACACCACGCCGGCAGCAACCAGCGGTACAAACTGACCAATCCATTATTTCGCAGTACGTGAACCACGCGGAAGTGAAAAAAGGGGCTCGGCCGGGCCCCTTCTCATTTTCTTCGCAGCATCAACCCTATTTTGGAAGCACAATTTCGCAAGACTGAGATTGCTCTCATGTTGGCTGAGCAGGTTCAGAAAACGGCTCTGAAGCAAAGAATGTTTCTGCATTTCATCCCAACAATTTTTGTTTGCAGAACTAACCTTTGGTCCAGGCACGCCATCGAACTGAATGGAGTGAGAATTCATGTGCCTCCGCAGGCGGGGCGCGCTTTGGTGTGTTTTCGCCAGTGGAGAAGACCAAAGGGAGTTGTGTATGAAATTGTCGAAGTTTTCCACGCTGTTGATCGGAAGTTCGTTGTTGCTGTCCGCTGGCGCCTTTGCAGCCAATATCAACAAGAAATCGCTCCACTTGTATGAGAAGGTCAACGTCCAGGGCAGGCAATTGGCCCCAGGCAACTACAAGGTCGAATGGAGTGGCGCTGGTCCGGAAGTAAAAATAAATATTCTTCAAGGGAGAGAGACTGTGGCCACGGCGCCCGCCCGCATCGTTTCCCAAGCCGAATCGAACAGCCAAGACGGCTATGCGCTTAAGCCCGGAAAAAACGGACAGCAGAATCTAGCGCAGGTGTTCTTCACCGGCGAGAAATACGATCTCAACATTCTTCCATCCTCGCAAGCGAACGGCGCTAACGGCGCGAATTCCAGCGGCGCAAACTGAAAGCGCCCTCATTCTGAACTCTGTGCGGTCATGAACCCGGGAAGGGGCCTTTCTTAGGCCCCTCGACGTCTTCCGTCCGAATTCACTTGCCGCTGCTCACGACTCGGAGATTGTTCTTTACCGAAAAAACGTTGGGAACCTGGCTGGCGCGCAGGTTGGCCAGGTTTTTGTCCGATTCGCTGTCGACCAGGCCTTCCAGCGTCACGTTTCCCAGCTTTACGATGATGTGAATCGACGGCACGGCTTGATACCCGTAGCGCGAAAGAACGCCGTCTCCGTAAATCGCCCGGTAAACGGCCCGCCGCAACTGATCGTCCATGGGCGATAAGGGCAGCACCTCGATGTTGTTGACGACGGAGTTCACTCCTTCGATGCTCTTTACCGCGGCTTCCGCGTCGGATTTCATCGTCGGTCGTACCACTTGCCCTTCCAGAATCACTTTGTCGCCTTCCACTTTGTACGCCAGGTTGTCGAAAACGGAGTAGTACGGCAGCATCACCAAAACGTGATGCACTTCGCGGATTAGCTGCCTCTCTGACTTCGGTTCATTCTGAGCGGGCGCTTCGCGCAAACGATGCGCCTGGACGTTGGATGGCATGATTATGGAACTCACGAACGCTGCGACTAGGAAGAGGGCCCGAAGTTGCTTTGTCATGTTTTGCTCCTCTACTAAGACGAGATGGCCTCTACTTGGTTAGATTCGGGAGGCATGGGGATAGGGTGCATACTCTTCTGAGGTGCACAGGTGTTAGCATACAAAAAAGAGGTTCTGCTAACTGTGGTAAAAAGAATCCAAGCAGGGGCTTTGTGAAACAGAAAGTGCTAGCCGAAGAATGACCGCTCAAGAGAGACTAGCGCCGTGTTGATCATCGGGCATCGCGGGGCCTCCGGGCACGCCCCGGAAAATACGCTGGCCGCATTTAAAAGGGCCGTGGCTCTGGGAGCCACTTTTATCGAGACGGATTTGCAGCTCTCGCGGGACGCTCATTTTGTGGCCATCCATGACGACACCATCGATCGCACCACCAATGGCCAGGGCAAGGTGCACGATCAAACGCTCGCCGTGTTGCGGCGGCTGGACGCGGGCGCGTGGTTCGGGAGCGAGTACGCCGGAGAGCGCATTCCAACACTCGAAGAAATTCTCGAATTCTCGAAGAAAAACGACGTCGTATTTTATTTGGAATTAAAGCCCAGCGGATCCTGGGGCGGAGAGCATGCTTTGATCGGCGCGCTTCGCGAGTCTGGAGAGGTCGCGCGAGTGGTGGTGATTTCCTTCGATCCCGCGATTTTGGGATCGCTGCGCAAGATCGAGCCGACGCTCATGACCGGTGTCTTGTACGACGGGCAGCTCGCCGATCCTTTGCAAGCCGCGACAGACGTGGGCGCACGGCAAGTGGTCGTGCGCGGCGATCTGGTGACGCCGTCGATGATGGTGCAAGCCCACAAAAAAGATCTGCAAGTCGTGTGCTGGACTGTGAACCATCCGGCGCACATTCGGTTACTCATGGCCGCTGGCGTTGACGGGATCATGAGCGACTATCCGGACCGGCTGATCGCGGCTCAGAAAAAAGACAACGAGAAGAGTTAAAGAGCGTCCGTCAGGGCGGCGTGCAACGCCGCGAACTGCGCGACGGAGAGTTGTTCCGCGCGAGCGTCGGTACGCAAATCCTGCGCGGCGAGTACCCCGCGAACGGTCTCCGGTGTCGCGAGAGAACGGAGGTTATTCACCAGCGTTTTGCGCTTCTGGGAAAAACACAATTTTACGAAATCCAGTAAAGCAGCTTCGTCGCGCGGCGCGAGCTTGGCGCGCTCACCGGGGAGACGAAGCGTGACGAGTGCCGAGCCAACCTCCGGCGGCGGACTGAAAGCACTGCGCGGAATCCGAAGGACAAATTCGGGACGGGTGTATAGCTGCGTGACCACCGAGAGGTAGCCGAATTGCTTGGTCTGTGGTTGGGCCGCCAGACGCAGTGCGACTTCTTCCTGGATCACGATATGAATTTCATCGATGCGATCCGCGAATGTGAAGAAATGATGGAGAATCGGCGACGTGATGTAGTACGGCAAGTTCCCGTAAAGGAGAATCCTACGCCCGCCGGCAAGCGCTGCGAGATCGGTTTCCAGAATATCGCCGGCAACGACAGTTACATTCGGGAATTTTTTCGCGAGACGGTGGAGACGTGCCAGCAGCATGGCGTCCAGCTCGATCGCATAAACTGCGGCGCCGCTAGACGCGAGGTGCTCGGTCATTTCCCCGTGGCCTGCGCCGACTTCAATCCAGCAGTACGATGAATCGGGGGCAATCGCCAATCCCGCTGCTGAGTGCGGCGAAACGCCGATGGCGCGCGCAATCTGTTCGCGCCACCCGGCATCCGCAAGAAAATGTTGGCCAAGACGTTGTCGAGCCATGCGCCGAGAGTGTAGCAGGAAGATCGCTGAGCAGCTGCCGGCAAACTGTTCAGTCTTGACGACCGGAACACGCTCCAGTAGCGTAAAATGATTGCGCACCGCGCGATCAATCTCGTGAATGGTCCGAAGAAACGAAGGACGCGTAGCGCGTCAAAAGAAACGAGTAAAGAGCAGCGAGTGAGAATTCTTTTCGTAGCATCGGAAGGCCTGCCTTTTTCGAAGACTGGCGGCCTGGCGGACGTGGTCGAGGCACTGCCAAAAGCGCTTGTAGCGTTGGGTTATGAGGTGGCCGTTGTATTGCCGCGCTACCGTGGAACGAAGCCTAACGTCCTGGTCTTGCCGAGCCTCACGATTCCCCTCGCGAATCGTTTGCGGTTTCCAGCGATTGTAGATGGCTCGCAAGTTTCCGGTGTTCGCTATTTTTTTGTCGATGACCCGGCGTATTTCGATCGCGATGGTTTGTATGGCAACAGTGCCGGGGATTATCCGGACAATGCGGAACGATACAGCGAATTCTGCCGAGCGGCGATCGAAATCGTGAAGCACGTCTGGCCCGCGGACGTGATTCACTGCCATGACTGGCAGTCGGCACTGGTTCCCGTGCTATTGCGAACTTCCTACGGCGACGACTCATCCGTAAAAAACATCCCCGTGGTGTTCACAATTCACAACATGGGCTATCACGGGCTTTTTCCAAAGGAAGTTCTCGAGCGGGCGGGCATTCCCTTGTCCTTGTACAACCCTGGTGCTCTCGAATTTTACGGCAATGTCAATCTCCTGAAAGGCGGGCTCATCTACTCGGATTACCTGACCACCGTCAGCAAGCGGTACGCGCAAGAGATTCAGACGCCAGAGTATGGCTGGGGGCTGGACGGCGTGGTGCGTGCCCGCGCGGACCGTCTCGTCGGCATTTTAAACGGCGTGGATTATTCCGTATGGAGCCCAGACAAGGACAAGCTGATCCCCATGAAGTATTCGGCGAAAGACATGAGCGGGAAACATGTCTGCAAGCAGGCGCTGCTGGAGTTGTTCGGGATGGCACCCGAACACGCGCCCCGCCCACTGATTGGAATCGTGTCGCGATTCGCGGACCAAAAGGGATTCGATCTGATCGCGGAGAAGGCTCTTGAGCTGATGAAAGAAGATGTTTCGCTGGTCGTGCTGGGCTCCGGGGACCTCAAGTACGAGGAACTTTTCCTGGCGCTGGCCAATACCTTTCCGGGACGAGCGGGCGTGAAAATCGCCTACGACAATGAAATTGCGCATAAAATCGAGGCCGGCGCGGATATGTTCCTGATGCCGTCACGCTACGAGCCCTGCGGCTTGAATCAGATCTACAGCTTGAAGTATGGTACGGTGCCGATAGTGAGAGCCACGGGCGGCTTAGACGATACCGTCGAACCGTTCGATCTGGAACACGGCACGGGAACGGGGTTCAAATTCGCCGAATACTCCGGCACCGCAATGATGCATTCAATACGCCAGGCTCTGCATCATTGCACCGACGAGCGCATCTGGCGGCGGATCCAGTTGAACGGAATGGCGAAGGATTTTTCCTGGAAGGGGCCGGCCGCGGAATATGCGAAGGTATACGAAGCGGCGCTGGCCCTTCGCGGAGTTGGGCAGGCATCACGAAACCAATTAGGTGTTGCAACATCTAATTGAATTGACGAAGGAGAGAGAAACAGCGGCCTAGCGGCAAGCTGTTGAGGACAAACTACATGGCTGAAAATATCCAGGCAGTTACGGATGCGAATTTCGAAGCAGAAGTGCTGACGGCAAGCAGCGCTCAGCCCGTGATGGTGGATTTCTGGGCGGAGTGGTGCCGGCCTTGCCACATGCTCGCGCCCACAGTTGCCGAGATCGCGCACGATTACGCCGGCAAACTTAAGGTGATGAAGCTGAACGTCGATGAGGCGATGAACTCCGCTGGGCGCTACAACATTCGCGGAATCCCGACGCTTTTGGTTTTCAAGAACGGGCAAGTGGTCGAGCAGATTGTGGGCGCGGTGCCCAAGGATCAAATCACCAAGGCGCTGGACCGGCACGTCGCTCAAGTCGCCCAGTGATTTGCCGCGAGACAACCACAGCAAAGTGCTAGCAGGGTTTTTGAGGCATGTCGTACTGTTAAGTCCGGCATGCCCAGTGCTTTTTGTGCGCAGAATTGCGCGCAAGGCGCAAACCAGCTAGCGGAGCACAGCAACCAAAGTCTCCCCAAACTGTGGGCGTCGTGGAGCAGCGGTTCGTCGATTGTCGGATTAGAATGAACGAGCACGAGGAGAGCGATTGGAAACGGTGCCGTGCAATTTGTGCGGGTCGCGGAAATCCACACTCGTTTACGAGATGCCCGATAGGAAATTCTTCCGCGAGGAGTTCTTTTCGATCGTGGAGTGTGCCGAGTGCGGGCTGGGGTTTTTGAATCCGAGGCCAACGATTTCCGAGATACAGAAATACTATCCTCCCGAATATTTTGAGAAGCCCCAAACAAAAAGCAATGCTCGCTATCTCGAGCGGCGGTTCACCGCGGAGGCGAGTTATCTAGAGAGTCTGGAATCCGCAAATTCGCCGAAGAAGCTATTGGACGTGGGCTGCGCGACGGGAGACTTTCCGCGATTCATGATTGAACGGGGCTGGGACGTGGAAGGCGTGGAAGTTTCCGCGGCCGCGGAGCAGATCAAGGATTTCCACGTATACACGGATGAGTTTCAAGATATTCCCGTGAACGAACCGACCTACGACGCCGTGACGGCGTGGGCGGTTCTCGAACACGTGCACAATCCGATGGCCTATTTTCAGAAAGCCGCTCGGGTCCTCAAGCCCGGCGGTTTGTTTGTCTTTCTGGTGCCCAATTTCCAGAGCGCGGCTTCGCGCCATCTTTTCTGCGAGGACGTGCCGCGGCACCTGCATTTCTTTACGCGTGAAACGGTCGGCCGCTATCTGGAGAGCACAGGATTCACACTAATAAAGGAAGTGAACGGTCGCGACGTTTACAAGATGGCGCCGAACAACTGGCTGAACTACATGGTGCGCAATCGCTTGCTAGGGCGTGCGTATACCTTTCAAGACGTGCCGCTGACGAGCAAAGAGTTTCGGCGTCTTCGCCAATTGCCGAAGGGTATGGCGAGCGCGCTGAAATACGCGGCTTATTCGCCGTTGTCCGTCATTGACCGCATGCTTTGGCCCGCGATCGAGACGGCACAGATTCTGCGAAAGACTTACGGGAACAGCACGTTCGTGGCCCGGCGAGCGTAGAGCGCAGATTTGATCTTTACCGCTCAAGGGGAAGTGATACCAGCGTAGCTGGAACAAGGTATGTTAGTTCTACGCTAGAATTGCGCGAATGGGGCGGGCGAGATGACTCTGAAAAGGTGCCACTGGGCGACGAGTGATTTGAATATTCCCTATCACGACGAGGAGTGGGGCGTGCCGGTGCACGACGACCGGAGGCTGTTTGAGTTTGTGATTTTGGAGGGTGCGCAGGCGGGGTTAAGTTGGGAGACGATTTTGAAGAAGAGGGCGCGGTATCGCGAGGTGTTTGATGGGTTCGACGTGGAGAAAATCGCGCAGTACGACAAGAAGAAGGTGCGCGAACTTTTGAAGGATGCGGGAATTATTCGGAACCGGTTGAAAATTGCGGCGACGATTGCGAATGCGCAGGCGTTTTTGAAAGTGCAACAGGAGTTTGGGTCGTTCGATGCGTATGTCTGGCGATTTGTAGGCGGTGAGCCGAGGCAGAATGCTTGGAGAACGCACAAGCGGTTGCCAACGAAAACGGTCGAATCAGATGCGATGAGCAAGGACTTGCAGAAGCGGGGATTCCGGTTTGTGGGGTCGACGATTTGTTATGCGTTCATGCAGGCAACAGGGATGGTGAACGATCATCTGGTGGAGTGCTATCGGCATCGGCAATTAACTTAAATTCTCAAATGACATCGGGAGAAAAGTTAACGCGTGACGGGTGAGATGGGCACCTCGTCGTAGGTTTTGCCGGAGAGCTTCTTCTTGATCTTCCATAGACCAACTTCGCGTCCGCAAACGTCATAGATCAGCATCAAGCTATTCGGTTTTGCATGATGCAAATCGCTCCGGCTTGGAAATGCATCACCAATTGGATGGCTGTGGAAAGTCCCAACCATTTTCATGCCGATTGACCGCGCGGTTTTTTGGGCTGCCTTTAGGTCTGAAGTGCTAATCTCGAAACGACCGGATGACGTATTTCGATTTTCTAGAAAATGCAAGACAAGCCGACACTTGGAATCCGCTATTAGGACTCCGCACACTTCGCTTCGGTCCCGGCGTTGCGCTCGGAGAGCTCTCCGATGCAAGTCAAGACGGTCTTTACGCAGAAGAACATAGCGCGGGGTTATTTTATTCGTCTTTCGCACAGTCTGGAATTTACTTGATTTGGGAAACAAATTCATTGTCATTCGCTGGAAATGGGACAATTGTCAGACTGGCGGCCTGTATTCCGATCGAAAATCAAATGCGAGAAGGCGCGATAGTCAGGTGGGCTCGTGCTAAACTACGTGTATGGAAGTAACCTTGCATATTCCCGATGAAGTTGCAAGGCAGCTCGTCACCAAGGGTGGTGACCTGTCACGCCGGGCGCTGGAAGCATTGGCGATTGAAGGGTATCGGAAACAAATCCTTGGGCTTTACGAGATATCCCAAATGTTGGGGATGTCGCGGATCGAGGCGGAGGACTTCTTGGGGCACAACCAGGTGCCTCTTGCGGACCTTACTGTTGCCGATTTGGATCGGGAAGCTGCACTATATGAAGCGGCTGCGCGACGACATTCGCGCTGATCTCTCGCAGCATGATTGCTGTATCTAACACCACTCCTCTTCGCTATCTGATTGCTATCGAACAGGAACAGCTCTTTTCGGGCGTGTTCGAAAAAGTTTTCGTCCCTTCGGCGGTGCACGAAGAATTGACCAAAATGGCGACGCCCGAGCGTGTCCGGAACGTAATACGCTCCCTTCCTTCCTGGTACGAAGTTCGCGAGGTACAAAGTTCACCTTTGGTTCCTCTCCCGGCAACGTTGCATCGCGGCGAACGACAAGCCATCTTACTCGCTGAAGTTATGAAACCCGACTTTCTCCTGATTGATGAGCGCGTGGGGCGGACGATTGCGCTGGAGCGAAATCTCCCGGTGTCGGGAACTCTTGGAGTTTTGGAACGAGCGGATACGCTAGGACTTGTAAATGACTTTCCCGGACTTCTCTCTAAACTAAAAACGAGTGGATTTTTTATATCCGCTAACCTTGAACACGAAGTCTTCTTGCGCTATCGCAGGCGCCACCCGGCCCGATAAGTAAGCGGTGGTTGCCTCACGGATAGGGGTGGGCGAGCTCACGACAGCAGCCTGCCGTGGAATGGTGCTTTCCAATGCATCTTCTGGAATTAGGGAAAGATTTCGACGTCGATGACGTGAAACGGAAATTTTCCGGCGCTGCGGACGCGATGTGTGTAGGCCTGTCCTCGGGCCTTGCGAAAACCGGCCGAGCCGGGCTTGACGTCTTGCACTTCGCTCCACTCGCCGCCGGCGGGCTGGGATTGAGTTTTGTCTCCGCTGATGGGAATGCCGACGTTGTCGTTGCTGTGCGTGTGGAAGAGAGAGGTTTCGCCAACAGGGAATAGGACGTCGAGGACGCGGACGTACTGGTTCTGGAAGACAAAGTGATGGTGCGGTTCCTTATCGACAGGAACGGGCTCTGTCAAAGCGGACCCGGAATCGCCAGGTCGGGGAACGAGGACCGCCGCTGCGGCGGCGCTTTTTAGCTCGACTTCGACCACCTCAAAGGGTGCGTCCTCGAGATTTTGGACGGAATGAACGACTGGTTCCGACCAGCGTGAATCGCCTGGTTTAC
>Ga0187805_10000158_pt1 | contig 20301 bp, 16 predicted proteins | sample NC_wetland_sal_i_6_FD_132965 | JGI IMG/M metagenome (GOLD analysis project Ga0187805, IMG submission 132965) | Wetland sediment microbial communities from Neuse River Estuary, North Carolina, USA - Control_5 | ecosystem: Environmental > Aquatic > Freshwater > Wetlands > Sediment | place: USA...
GGGCTGCTGGAGGCGGCGCCGGATGCCATGGTGGTGGTAAATCAGAGCGGGGCCATCGTGCTGCTGAACGTGCAAGCAGAGAAGCAATTCGGCTACAGCCGGGATGAACTCGTCGGGCAGAAGGTGACGAACATCATTCCGCAGGGCTTTGCGGAACGGCTGGTCGCGGATGCTCTTCGTTCCGTGGAGGACGCGCTGGCTCAGCAAATCGGCACAGGGATCGAACTCACGGGACGCCGGAAGAACGGAACCGAATTTCCAATCGAACTGATGTTGAGCCCGTTGGAAAGCGCCGAAGGAATCCTGGTGACAGCGGCGGTCCGCGACATCACCGTGCGCAAGCAGGCGGACGCCAATCTTCTGAGCAAGGTCGAGGAGCTGAAACGCTCGAATGAGGAATTGGGTCAATTTGCCTACATTGCCTCGCATGATTTGCAGGAGCCGCTGCGCATGGTGGCCAGCTACACGCAGCTCTTGTCCAGACGCTACAAGGGGAAGCTGGACTCCGACGCCGACGAGTTCATCGCCTACGCCGTGGATGGCGCCAGCCGGATGCAGCGCCTGATTCAGGATCTGCTGGCGTATTCGCGTGTTGGCACAAAAGGGCGCGATCTGATCGAGATCTCCAGTGAAGAAGCGTTGCTAAGCGCGCTCATAAATCTTCGTGCGGGGATCCAAGAAAGCGGCGCGCAAGTGACGCACGATCCTCTTCCCACCGTCCTGGCGGATGAGATGCAACTGGCCCAGTTGTTCCAGAACCTCATCGGCAACGCCATCAGGTATCAAAGACAGGGCGTCCCCAAAGTACACATCTCGGCCGTCAAAAATGGCGGCAAGAAATGGACATTTTCGGTGAAAGATAACGGGCTAGGAATTGACCCCCAGTACTTCGAAAAAATTTTTGGGATGTTCCAACGGCTGCACAAGCGGGAAGAATTTGCGGGCACCGGCATCGGATTGGCCATCTGCAAGAAGATTGTCGAGCGGCACGGCGGCAACATCTCGGTCGAATCAGAGCCCGGGCACGGTTCCACGTTCCGCTTCACCTTGGCGGAAAGCGAGTGAGGATGAGGAACCCATCGAAAGAGCAGCCATGCCCCTGACGGTTTTGTTGGTTGAAGACAACCCCGGCGATGCGCGGCTGACTGAGGAAATCTTGCTTGGTACGAATAATTCTCTCCATTTGATCGCGGCTTCGGACGGGGTCGAGGCCCTGGCTCTCCTGGCGCAATCTGGGCCCTACACCCATGCGCCTCGCCCGGATCTCATCTTGCTCGATCTAAACCTTCCCAAGATGAATGGCCATGCGCTGCTGGCGCGCATCAAGGAGGACCCCGATTTGAAAACGATCCCTACGGTAGTCCTGTCCACTTCCGATTCGGAGGCAGACATTGCGCAAAGCTATGAGCTCCAGGCGAATTGCTACCTCAGCAAGCCCGTAGAATTCAGCGCATTCGAGAGATTGCTGAGAGGCATCAATGATTTCTGGCTGACAAGAGCCATCCTGCCGCAGCAAGGGCAGACCACGTGAGCAAAAAAAACGATCCAGCTTTTTTTTCCAGTTGTAAAGGCCCTGGGAGCTTTGCGGGTTCGCTTTTCGATCGCGCAAATTTCGGCGACATTTCGGTCAAATAAGAGCCTGGGCAATGTTTCACCTTTCCGTTTGCCCCGGCCGCGAGTGAGAGGGAACAATGAACATCATTGGAGGAGACGGCATGCCCATAGAAGTGCTTTTAGTTGAAGACAGCCCCGGCGATGTCCGGCTAACGCAGGAAGCTTTCCGCGATGCAAACAAATCAATCCATTTGCACGTGGCTTCCGACGGCGTGGAAGCCATGGCTTTTCTGAGGCGTGAAGGCGTTCACGCCCGAGCTCCGCGCCCTGAGCTCATCTTACTGGATCTAAATCTGCCGAAGATGGATGGCCGCGAAGTGCTGGCCCATATCAAGGAAGATGCCGGTTTGAAAACCATCCCGACTGTAATCCTTACCACTTCCGAGGCGGAAGCGGACATCGTAAAAAGTTATCAACTCCAGGCCAACTGCTACCTCAGCAAACCCGTGCAGTTAGACGCTTTTGAGTCTCTTGTGAAAAGCATCAACGATTTCTGGCTGACCAAAGTCAAATTGCCACAGCAGAGGCAAAACACTTGATCGGGAAACCGATCAGAGTACTTCTCCTGGTTGAAGACAACCCCGGAGACGCCCGCTTGCTTCGCGAAATGCTCAATGAGCAGAGTGCGCACTTCACGGACTTGACCCATTTGGAGTGCATGGCAGATGCCGAGAAGCATCTCTCCGCGAGTGGTGTCGACATTATTTTGCTCGACCTGGGGCTGCCCGATGCGGAAGGAGTGGATGCGGTGCGCCGCATACGGACGGCTGCGCCGAGGGTTCCTCTTGTGGTCCTGACGGGAAGGGACGACGAAACGCTCGCGGCGCAGGCCTTGCAGGAAGGCGCGCAAGATTACCTCATCAAAGGCCAGATAGATTCCCGCGGTTTGCTGCGCGCCTTGCGTTATGCCGTCGAGCGCATGGATGCGGCTAGGATGTTTCGCGGGCTGCTGGAATCAGCTCCCGATGCGATGATAGTCACCAATCGCGAGGGCAAGATCGTCCTGGTGAACGCGCGAGTAGAGCCATTGTTTGGCTACCGGCGGGCAGAGTTACTGGGACGCCAGATTGAGATTTTGGTACCGGAGCGCTTTCGTGGCAAGCATCCCGAACAGCGAGAGGACTTTTTCGTTCACCCCCAGGTGGGACATGCGGGCTCGAATAGAGCGGTGTACGGCTTGCGCAAGGATGGAAGCGAATTTCCGGCCGAGATCAACCTGAGTCCGTTGGAAATGGAAGGAGAGCTGCTTGTTTCAAGCGCGATCCGGGACACTACAGACCGCAAGCGGGCCGAAGACGCGTTGTTCCTCGAGAAAGAACGCGCCCAAGTCACACTGAACTGCATTGGGGACGCGGTTATTTGTACGGACATCCTTGGAAATATCACCTTCCTCAATCTCGTCGCGGAAAAAATGACAGGTTGGCCGTGGCAACAAGCAGCCGGCCGGCCCGTGGCCGAAGTGCTTCGAATCCTTGATTCCACGACTCGGGAAATCACCCCGAATCCTACGGAATTGGCTCTGGGGCAAAACCAAACCGTGCATCTGCCGTCGAACTGCATTCTCGTCCGGCGCGACGGTTTTGAGACTCCGATTGAGGATTCCGTTGCTCCTATTCATGACCGCGACGGGAAGGCTACCGGTGCCGTGGTCGTTTTCCGCGACGTGAGTGCCGCCCAAATCATGGCCCTGGAAATGACCCATTCGGCACAGCACGACTTTCTGACCGGCTTACCCAATCGCATGCTCCTGAATGACCGGGTCAGCCAGGCGATTGGCGCCGCCGAGCGGCGCACAAAAAAGGTTGCGGTCCTCTTTTTGGATTTGGATGGCTTCAAACACATCAACGATTCCCTCGGGCATCCCATCGGAGACAAACTTCTACAATCCGTCGCAAAACGCCTTGTCGATTGTGTACGCAGCTCGGACACGGTGAGCCGGCAGGGAGGAGATGAATTCGTAGTCCTGCTTTCGGAAACGGAACATCCGGAAGACGCTGCCATTACGGCGAGAAGAATGCTTCAGGCCGTGGCCGAAGCTCATTCCATCGACCAGCACGATCTTCGCGTCACCACCAGCATTGGGGTAAGCGTCTTCCCCGACGACGGTCTGAACGCGGAGACGCTCATCAAGAATGCGGACACGGCGATGTATCAGGCCAAGGAAAATGGACGGCAGAGCTATCAATTTTTTAAGCCCGCCATGAACGTCCGCGCCGTGGAGCGGCAATCTATCGAGGAGAGCCTGCGGCGCGCCCTTGAACACAAAGAATTCTCATTGCATTACCAGCCCAAGGTCAAGCTCGCAACGGGAGAGATAACAGGCGCGGAAGCCCTCCTACGCTGGACCCATCCGAAGCGTGGTCCTGTCTCACCCGCGAGTTTTATTCCCGTCGCGGAGGATTGCGGTCTGATTCTGCCGATCGGCCAGTGGGTTCTTCGCGAAGCATGCAAGCAGGCCCGTGCTTGGCTGGACGCGGGCCTGCCCCTGGGCACCATCGCGGTGAATATCTCCTCGATGGAATTCCGTGAAGATAATTTTCTAGACAGTGTGTTCACCACTCTCAGCGAAACTGGGCTCGATCCAAGGTTTCTCGAGCTTGAACTTACGGAAAGCGTTTTGATGAAGCGTGCCGAGTCCGCCGCCTCCGTGCTGAAAACTCTAAGAGCAAGAGGGGTGCAGATTGCCGTCGATGACTTCGGCACGGGCTATTCCAGCTTGAGCTATCTGAGAAAGTTTCCGATCGACGCGCTGAAGATCGACCAGTCGTTTGTCCGTCAAATCACTTCCGCACCGGACGATACCACCATCGTGACCGCGGTGATCAGCATGGGCCGCAGCCTGAAGCTGCGAGTAGTTGCCGAGGGGGTCGAAACGCGGGAAGAACTGGAGTTTCTTCGGGCTCGCCAATGTGAAGAAGCCCAGGGCTACTACTTCAGCCGGCCGGTGCTTCCTCGCCAATTCGGCATCTTGCTCAGGACCGGAATTCTTGAATCGGCTGTTGTCGTTCATCGATGAGAAGACATCTTGCAATCGCATCAGCGAAAGAGTGCGCCGGAGAGAGAGTCTTTCATAGGCTTGACGCGGGCGCACGCGCATCCATTCGCGGGCTGGAACTCCGATAATGGAATTACTTAACAAAACGGCGCATCGTCAGTCGCCTCCTCCTGCTTCCGAGCAGATAGAAAAGCGCAGCTGTCCCCGTTTTCCTTTCTCACCTGCTGTGGAAGCCCTCGATCTTCACGCGGACACTCGCATTCTCGGCCGCCTCTCCGATATCAGCAGGAACGGCTGCTACGTGGATACCATCAACCCCTTTGCGAAGGATGCCGCTGTCACGCTCACGGTTACAAGAGACAATCAATCTTTCAAGACTCAGGCGAAGGTCGTTTATTCAAAGGCCGGCATGGGCATGGGACTTTTGTTCACGACGGCAGAACCCGAGCAACTGCGCACCCTGGGTTCCTGGCTGCACGAGTTGAGTGGCGGCAGGACGGAGGAGGAGGAGCACTCAAACGTCTTTCTCCAACCCGAGACCGCGAAGAGCTCGGAAGTTGAACTCCGGGAGCTGCGGAAAATCGTCAGCGAACTGGTTGCCTTGCTGAATGGCAAAAACATCCTGAACGATTCCGAAGGGATGGCTCTGCTGCGAAAGCTGGCCAAGTAACGGAGTTCGGAAAAGCCTCAGATCCTGGCTGTCCAGCCGAGAGAGGAGCGGTGCGGAAAACAAATTCCGTGGCTCGGCAGCCTTTCGATTGAATTCCTCCGCGGAACTTAGTACAACTCCTTGGCCGAACTTTGTCACGAAAGATCCGTCCACCCCGCGGCAGGAGCGCACCAATGAAAACCATCCAAGGCCCCGGCATTTTTCTCGCGCAGTTCGCTTCCGATACTCCGCCCTTTAACACCTTCGACTCCATCTGCGCCTGGGCCGCCAGCCTCGGCTACGTCGCCGTGCAAATTCCCACGTGGGACGCCCGCCTCTTCGATCTAAAGCGCGCCGCCGAAAGCAAAGCCTATTGCGACGATCTGCAATCCATCGCCGCCCGGCACAAACTTGCCATCTCCGAACTTTCCACCCACCTCCAGGGCCAGCTCGTTGCCTGCCATCCCGCCTACGACGCTCTCTTCGCAGGCTTCGCTCCTGCTAGCCTCGCAGGCAACGCCAACTCCGCCGCGCGCCAAAAGTGGGCCGTCGAGCAACTCCTCTTTGCCGCGCGCGCTTCCGCCAATCTCCGCGTCAAAGCCCACGTCACCTTCTCCGGCGCGTTTGCCTGGCCCTACATCTATCCCTGGCCGCAGCGCCCCGCCGGCCTGATCGAAACCGCTTTCGACGAGCTGGCCAAACGCTGGCTGCCCATCCTTGACGCCTTTGACCGCGTCGGCGTCGATGTCTGCTTCGAAATCCATCCCGGCGAAGATCTCCACGACGGCGCCACGTTCGAAATGTTCCTCGAACGCGTCCGCAATCATCCCCGCGCCAACATTCTCTTCGACCCCAGTCACTTCGTCCTTCAGCAGCTCGACTACCTCCAATTCATCGACCTCTATCACCCGCGCATCAAAATGTTTCACGTCAAGGACGCCGAATTTAATCCCACCGGCCGTCAGGGCGTCTACGGCGGCTATCAACCGTGGCTCGCGCGCGCCGGACGCTTTCGTTCCACCGGCGACGGCCAGGTCAATTTCCCCGCCATCTTCAGCAAGCTCACTCAATACAATTTCCCCGGCTGGGCCATTCTCGAATGGGAGTGCTGCATCAAATCCGCCGAACAAGGCGCCGCCGAAGGCGCCCCCTTCATCCAACGCCACATCATCCAAGCCGCGCAAACGAGCTTCGACGACTTCGCCTCCTCCGGCGCCAATCCGAAAGCCCTCCGCTCCATCCTCGGCCTTCCTAGCTTTCACACATAACGCCGATACTTTCCCCGCGTGCAACTTACCGCTCCCGCCGCACAGGATCATCGAGCGATGAAGTAATGCTATGGCACTCTCCGGTTAGCGCGTTGTCCAGGCACGTGCTTTTGACCATGGCCCTGACAGGTGTGATAGTCTGCGGGTATTCGGCTTCACTTTCGGAAAACGAGGAAATGATGGCAGCGGCTCAGCCGGGAACGTACGTCTTATTTTTCGCCCTCTCGATCGGCGTTCTAACTGGAAACATTTCCGACGGCTCTCAAGGAAATACAACGGTCCCTGTTCTGGTCCATCGTAAGAGCGCTTCAAAGTCTTGTGAGCTTGTGCAAAATGGGTCACTCGTGATCGCCAAGCAGTTCGCATGGGTTGAAATCGAAGGAGAGAAATCTGAGACCTACTCTCCAGAGATGGGCCCAGGCGATTATTTGTCATCCTCTCCTCCACTTTCAGGACGCGCAGCTAAGGATGCACGTAAGTCTGGCTTCGCGTTAAAGGGCGGATCGACGATCGCCACTGACGCACCAAAAGTCGTTGCTTTGGTCAGCGACGCTGATTGCCCAAATCTTCAGGGCGCAATCTCAGAAGTTGAGCAAGCGCGGGCACTGAGGCGCGCTGCAGTGCAAGCAAGAGCCTACATGCCCGACACCGATGGCGTCATCATGCCGTCACCTCTGAAAGACGAATCGGCCCCCAGAACCGGCCAGGGAACACCAGCGAACAATCCCGCAAAAGAGGCGGCGCCCAAGGGGAAACTGAAATACCAGGGAACTGTAGTCCTCAATATCCTCATCAGCATGGATGGGACCGTCCAACGCACGATGATAGTGCAGTCAGTGAACGCCGAATTGGACAAAAAGGCTGTCGAGGAAGTCTCGCATTGGAAATTTACTCCGGGGCGAAAAAAAGGGCTCCCGGTTCCGATCCTGACGCACGTCGAAGTCTCGTTCAACCTTTACTGAAGATATCTAGCGGGTGCAGCAGTCTCGTCAGCGCGAGAGCTACATCAGCACATTAAATCCTTCTTGCTCAAAGTGACGATCATTCGTCAACACATCTTCAATGCCCAACGACCTCATCCACCGCATTGAAATGCAATCAACCAGACTGTACTGCTTATCTGGCCTGGCTTGATACAAACTTATGCCGCCAAGAAAGGATCTCCTCGTCTGTTCCAGCACTCGCACACCTTCATTATTCAGGATGGCGTAAACCGTTTCACACGCTCTGCCCCGCAGGCTCGCTCCACCTCGGGAGAGTCACACAAGGAATTCTGCCAGAACCTCGTCCGAAGTTACGAGTTGAATGCCCTCCGAAAGGGCTTCACGAGCCCTCGCGGCGGCGCCTTTCCACGAATCGCATGGGCGTACCACCGCAATCCAATACACCGTATCGACAAAGACCTGCTTCATTTTCGAGGAGTGCCGTACAGGTAGTGGTCCAAAGCTTCTGTAAGATCAGATGGCAGCTTTTGCCACTCCGTTTCCGGCACCGCACTTGCCAGCGATTGAAGCACCGCCTCAATCGGCTCAGATTTTGACGGCTTAGGTAACTCGCCGTTTTTTCCAATCGAGTGCGTGCGAGCACCCTGTGCTTTTGAAGGAGCAAGACCCGCGCGCCGCGATCCGGAAACCTTCGCGGCCGCCTGTCCACCCGTCAGCTTCTTACGTTTTGGCATAACCTCACCTGCATCTATTTTACCCTAACCCTCGCCGCCACCATCGCCTTCTATTTCCGCCAACATGGTCTCGATATCCGCGGTAGGGGCCTCATGAAGCGCCGCAGTGCGCACAACCTCCAGCTTCCTCTCTATCTCTGCGGCTACCTCTCGGCCACAATCCGCGTCTGGCCTGTCCGATTCCTCGCTCCTTTGCTGATCGGCGCGGACCAACTGCTCCACATAGACTTCCACACTGAGCCCTTCCGCCGCAGCTCTGGCGCGAATCTCCTGTTCTAATTCGGGACGAACAGTGATACTCATGTCGCACCTCTTCACATCTTCCAATGCCGATTGTAAAGCCGTTCAAGCAATCATTACCATCAGGGTCCGGCATGTGAACTTTTCATCTTTCTCGTATTTCTAACCTCCAACCTCTAACCGCTGATCTCTAACCTCTATTTTTTCCACAGCTCATTCGAACGATACCAAAGAAGTACTTGACAAATCGTTTATATAGTGCTATCATTCCACATGATCGCGTCGCAGCTCAACCTATCGATACCCAACTCTCCCTTCCTCTGTGTACTCTGTGCCCTCCGCGGCCTCTGTGTAGACTCCTTCTCCTCGCGCCGGCTTGCAGCGCAACCGATCTCCTTCCCTCATTCTCCGCAGTCTCACCTCTTGTTTCTTACCGCTCGCCAGTCGTGTGCCCTCCATGCCCTAAGTGAAGTCGAAGGGAACGAAGAGAAACACTCATTCGTTGCTAATCCCTTTAGAATCCGCACTTCTGCAAAACGCGCCTGTAGCCCCTTTAGAATCAGCACTTCCAAAACGCAGCGCCTAAAGTCCTTTAGAATGCGCACTTACAAAAAAAGGGGGGTGGGGGCCCCCTGGCTTGCCAGCAAACTCGCCCGGTTTCGTCAGCGCCAGGTCCCTGTGTTACCGTGCCGCCTGTACGTCCAACCCATTTCCGAGGCGCGTCATGAGGCGTAGAGCTTTCTTACAATCCATATTCAGCATTCTTCTCGTCCTACTTCTTGCGCCGCATCGCGTCGCTGCCCAGGCTGCGCCGCCACCCTCCGCGCAGACTTCTCAGCAAGCCACTCCACGCCAACAGACTCCAACTCCTCACGTGCCCACGCAGGCCGATATTCTTCGCGGCGCGTACGGCCCCTACCGCGCGAATAACGATTTGCTTTCCTACCATCTCGATGTCCGGGTCGATCCCGACAAGAAATTCATCAGCGGCAAAAACACCGTTCGCTTCAAAATGCTCTCGGACGGCACGCGCATCCAACTCGACCTTCAACAGCCGCTCCAGGTTGACAAGATTCTTCTCGGCACAACCGAACTCAAATACGAGCGCCAATTCGGCGCTGTCTTCATCGACTTTCCGGAGACGCTGCGCGCCCGCCGCACGTATTCCATCGACTTCTACTATTCTGGGAATCCTCAAGAGCAAGGCCGCTTCGGCGGTTTTTCATTCCACAAGGATTCCGAGGGCCATCCGTGGATTTTCACAGCCTGCGAAGGCATCGGCGCCAGTGTTTGGTGGCCCAACAAAGATCAGTGGCGCGACGAAGTTCAGAATATGGAGATCAGCGTTTCGATTCCCAGTAACCTCGTCGACGTCTCCAACGGAAAGTTCCTGGGCAAGACCGATCTCGGCCACGGCTACACGCGCTGGGACTGGCTCGTCCACTATCCCATCAACAATTATGACGTCTCGCTCAACATCGGAAACTACGTCCATTTCTCCGACCGCCTCGGCGATCTCCCGCTCGATTTCTACGTCCTCCCCGAAGATTTGGACAAAGCGAAAGCGCAATTCGTGCAAGCCAAAGGAATGCTCCAAGCCTTTCAGCATTATTTCGGCGAATATCCCTTCAAGAAAGACGGCTACAAGCTCATCGAGGTGCCGTACTCCGGCATGGAGCATCAGAGCGCCGTCACTTACGGCAATCATTTTAAGAATGGTTATCTGGAGCGCGATTGGACCGGGGTCGGCATCAGCACCAAGTTCGATTTCATCATCATCCACGAAAGCGCTCACGAGTGGTTCGGCAACTCCATCACCGCCGCCGACCCGTCCGACATGTGGATTCACGAAGGCTGGGCCACGTATCTCGAATGTCTCTATCTCGAATACAGATGGGGCCATGACGACTACCTAAAGTACGTCAACGCTTACAAATCCAAAGTGAAGAATCAGGTGCCCATCATCGCCGAGCGCGGCGTCAACGCCGAGCCGCCACAGGACATGTATTTCAAAGGCGCGCTCTTTCTGAACACGCTCCGCAGCGTGATCAATGACGATGCCCGCTGGTTCAAGCTCATCCACGACTTCTACCAGCATTTCAAATATAAGAACATCATGACCGAAGATGTCGTGCAGTATTTCAACCAAAAAACTGGCATGAACCTGACGCCGATCTTCAACCAGTACCTTCGCCATACGGCCATCCCCACGCTCGAGCTGAAATTCAACGGAGCCGATGGCACCGTTTCCTATCGCTGGAAGGTGGATGAGCAGGGCTTCGCCATGCCCGTCCGCGTCGGGAGAACAAAAGGGAACTGGCAAATCATCGATGCGACGACCGACTGGCAAACCCTGAAAACGCCGCTCTCGAAAAATGACTTCGACGTAGCCACCGATCTTTACTACGTCAACGTCGAAAAACAATAGAGGAAGGCATGCATTCCGACTCGTGGAAAATCCTTGGGGCGAGAAATTAAGAGTCAACAGATGAAAGCTTTAGCGATCATCCTCGCACTCCTCATCGCGGTCATTGCTGTTGCATTTTTTCTTCGCCGCTCATTGGTTAGCAAGAGATCTGCCCCCAGCGTTGCTACTGGAACCGACACGTACGCAGATCTTCGCAATCAAATCTTCAAGGCATCTCGTGCCGCGCTCGGCTTGCCAGCTACCTCCACACCAACACGACCGTGGGGCGCGGTGATGGATTGGGGATTGGGCGGCGGTACAGTCACCGTCGTGGCGCTTTCCGATGGAACGGCTAGCGTCTACATGAGCAGTGGTGGCGGCTCCATAGGAGGAGGCCAAGCGCATCAATCCATCAAGATCGCGGCCCAGAAGATGGTCGCGATCGCCGCTGCGGCTCAACCACAGATGCGTGACACGACAACCTTCCCTCTGCCGCAACAAGGAGAAGTCATTTTGTACGTCCTCACGGACTCAGGGGTCTTTTCAGCCAGAGGAACTCAAGATGATTTCAGCTCGCATCATCATCCTCTCTCAAATCTCGGCGATGCAGCACAAAATATAATCACTCTCTATCAGCAAGAGAACGAGGGCAAATGAACGATGGGACGAAATCCTGGTGTGTCGAGACCAAGGCCCAAAAATTCGCAGTCTTGTCCCGCGCCTGGCACTGGGCTTTGCGGGGGAACTCGTCGCAATTTTATTTTTGTGGCAAAGTAATGTTTCATGGCCGACCAAGAAAATTCCAGAGCCGCCGGCCGCGCCTCATTTCGCCATCCGAATTTCCTGCTCTTTCAAGCTGCACGCACGGCCATGGTCGTCGCCATGGAGATGCAATCGGTGGCCGTCGGCTGGCAAGTTTACGAAATCACAAAGCGCCCGCTGGACCTCGGCCTCGTGGGGTTGGTGCAATTCCTTCCCGGCATTCTCTTGTTCCTCGTCTCCGGCCACGTGGCCGATCGCTACGACCGCCAAAGACTCGTCATCCTCTGTTATGTCGGTTACGGCGTGAGTTTTGGTTTGCTGCTCTGGACTGCCATGCACGCAACCGGCTCCGTTTCCTTCATTTTCGCGGTTCTCGCAATTCTCGGCGTTCTGCGCGTATTCAATGCACCGGTGAGCCGCGCCTTCCTTCCGCAATTGGTGCCCGACGAAGACCTTCCGAACGCGATCGCATGGGCTTCCACTTTTTTCCAGGGCGCGAGCATTCTCGGGCCCGCCGCTGGCGGAGTGATCTACGCTGCGTTTCGCGGACCGGGCGCGGTCTATCTCGGGGCGATGATGCTGGCCGTCGTAGCATTAGCTTGCACGCTCAAAATCAAAGCGCCAGCGAAGCCGCGCCCTCGCGAGCCATTCAATTCCAGAACTGTTTTTGCAGGGTTGCACTACATCTGGCGCGAGAAAGTGGTCCTCGGCTCTATTTCCCTCGACTTGTTTGCGGTATTCCTTGGCGGAGCCGTCGCACTCCTGCCCGTCTACGCTAAGGAAATTCTGCGCACGGGCCCTTGGGGACTGGGCCTGCTGCGAGCCGCGCCAGGCGTCGGCGCCGCGGCGATGGCGATCTTCCTTGCCTACCGCCCGCTGCGGCGGCGAGCCGGGCTGATCATGCTCTGGTGCGTGGCGGGATTCGGCGTGTTCACCATTCTGTTTGGAATTTCGCGCAGTCTCGTTCTCTCGATGATCGCGCTGTTTTTTGTCGGCGCCACCGACATGGTCAGCGTGGTTGTCCGCGCCATTCTCATTCAGGTGGCCACGCCCGATGAGATGCGCGGCCGCGTCAATGCCGTGGATATGGTTTTCATTGGGGCTTCCAACGAATTCGGCGAGTTCGAGTCCGGACTAACGGCACAATTTCTCGGAACGGTGCCTGCCGTCGTTCTCGGCGGAATTGGAACGATCATCGTGACCGCGATCTGGGCGTGGCGATTCCCAGAATTACGGAAGGTCGAGCAGATTCATTCGCTGCCGACTCGCGCGGCGTGAATTTTGCTAAAGGGTATTGCGCGAGAATCGCACCGCTAAAGATCGCAGCGGTTGTGGCCAAGCACGGTGCTCCCGCATCGCATTCACGGTATCACTGCTTCGGTTTCGCTGGCGTCGTGCTCGTGGGCGCGGCCGGGTTTGCAATAGCGCCTGGCGCAACGCCTGCCGCTGCCGCCGCGGAAGGTACAGGAGGCGCGATCAAAGCGGCTTTCACCGACGCCGGCAGTTTGTCCGAATTTGCCAATAACACGCTGACTTCCCAGATTTCCGTTTCCGACAAGCGCCCCTTGAATCCCGGCATGCCCGTGAGCCGAATCCCGTTTTCCGCCTTCCAATACGTTTCCGACGCTGGATCGTCCGACACGCCCACTCCGTGGAAAAGCTGCGGCGGCGGCGGATACATACCGAGCGCGGCGGCTGTCTTCGGCTGATCGGGCAACCCATGACATACCGCGCAGTTCTGTTTGAAGACTTCCGCGCCGGCCAGATAGCTTTTCTCGTCGGCGACTACCGGCGATTCTGGAATTTTTTCCTTCGCAATGCGCGCATTCAAGGCCATGTGCGCGAATTTCTTTTCAAATGGCATCGGCGGGTCCGTCACCGCCACGGGCGCGCGCCCCGTCGAAAAATAAAAATACACGCCGCACCCGATGAGCAGGATTCCTAGCAGTAAGCCGGCAATCAAGCCCTTTAGCATTTCCTTTTTCACCCGCCCTTTTCAGAATTTCTGCCGCTACCGCTCTGTGGCGCAGCACGCCGCGGTGCGCTAGTGTAAGCTTTCAAACACCCCCTTGCCCACAAAAAATATCTCCGCCACGAACAATCTCCCGGGCGCTCCCGCGGTGTCCCATTTTGGCCTCGACCGTGTCCGCTCCCCGGAGGCCGCGACCTGGTAACCATTCTCTCCTGAAATCCGTCTTAGACTATGCGCAGGCCGTCTTTTCCGGTAGGCTCATAGTTTGGGCGGGAACCCCTCAATGTATACCCGCTGATGTCTTGCCCCGGCAGACTCACTCGCACTATTTGCATTGATTGACAGGAGAGCAGGGATGGGCCACCTCGATTCGATAGAGCTTCCCAAGCCGGGCGCGCGAGATTCTTCCGCAGCACCGCCCGCCAAGAGCCGCTGGTGGCTCTGGGTTGTTGTTCTTGGCGTCATCGCCATCGGAATCTGGTATTTCCGAGGAACGCGCTCGACCAGCGAAGCCGGCGGGAAGGCCGCCGCAGGCGCGACCGGGCAGGGAAAGAGGGGCGCTGGAGGAGCAGGCCTAATCGTACCTGTGGTTGTCGCAACCGCACAAAAGGGCGATCTTCCCGTCTATCTGATCGGCTTGGGTTCGGTCACCGCGTTTAACACCGTGACAGTGCGCAGCCGCGTCGACGGCCAGATTGTCAAAGTCAACTTTACCGAGGGGCAATTCGTCCACCAGGGCGACGCGCTGATCGAGATTGATCCTCGGCCCTACCAGGTCATGCTGGAACAGGCGGAAGGCCAGCTCGCTAAAGACCAGGCGCAGCTCCACGACGTGCAAGTCGACTTCGAGCGCTATCAGCTTCTTTACAGTGAAGGAGTTGTTCCCAAGCAGCAGGTTGATACCCAACAGGCGCAGGTCGGACAGTATCAGGGCGCAATCAAAGCAGATCAAGCCACCATCGACAACGCAAAACTGCAGCTTATCTACTCTCGCATCACCTCTCCCATCAGCGGCCGCGTGGGATTGCGTCTCGTCGATATCGGAAACATCGTCCACGCCTCTGATACGACCGGGCTGCTCGTCATCACCCAGCTCCAGCCGATTGCGGTCATCTTCACCCTGCCGCAGGACCAACTTCAGCAAGTCCTGGTCAAACTGCGCGGCGGAGGCCAGCTTCCCGTCGAGGCCTACGACCGTGACGACACCACGAAGATCACTGATGGCAAGCTTCTCACCATCGACAACCAAATTGATCCAACCACCGGAACCTACAAACTAAAATCCGTTTTCTCGAATCAGAACAACGTTCTCTTTCCGAATCAATTCGTCAATATTCACATGCTCGTGGACGTCAAACATAACCTGGTCATCGTTCCGGCCGCCGCGATTCAGCGTGGCCCGCAAGGCACCTATGTCTACGTCGTTTCCGGAGGGGATACCGCCAACATCCGCGTCGTCACCATCGCTCAGACCACTGGCAATAACGTTGGGATCAGCTCCGGCATAAATGGCAGCGATATCGTGGTGATTGATGGCCAGGACAAGCTCCAGGACGGCAGCAAAGTCGTTACCAGCACTTCACCGACGGGTACAGCGAGCCCATCCGCCGCAGAGCCTGCCGCACCAAAATCCTCGCAGCCGGGCCATCCCGCTGGAGGCAAGTCGGGAGCAAAATCTCGATGAGCCCTTCCCGGCCGTTCATTCTGCGGCCTGTGGCGACCACCCTTCTGATGGTCGCCGTGCTGCTGGTCGGCTTCGATGCCTACCGCCAGCTCCCCGTGTCCGCGCTTCCTCAGGTCGACTATCCGACGATCGAGATTCAGACCTTTTATCCGGGTGCAAGTCCGGACGTTATGGCGTCATCCGTTACTGCCCCGCTTGAGCGCCAGTTCGGCCAGATCCCCGGCCTGAATCAAATGACGTCCTCGAGTTCTTTCGGCAGCTCCATCATCACGCTGCAATTCGACCTGGATCTCAACATTGACATCGCCGAACAAGAGGTTCAGGCCTCCATCAACAGCGCTTCCAATCTTCTTCCGCAAGGTCTTCCGAATCCACCCATCTACAGCAAAATCAATCCGGCCGACGCTCCCATTTTGACTCTCGCGCTGACTTCAGATTCACTGCCGCTTTCCAAAGTTGAAGACCTCACGGACACCATGCTCGCGCAAAAAATGTCCCAACTTCCGGGTGTGGGACTTGTGAGCATCAGCGGAGGACAGCGGCCGGCCGTGCGAATCCAGGCGAATCCCACGGCGCTCGCTTCGTATGGCCTCAGTCTGGAGGACCTACGCACTGCGCTTAGCGCCGCCAACGTCGATCAGGCCAAGGGAACCTTCGATGGGGCTCACCAGTCTTACACCATCGGCGCGAATGACCAGCTCATTTCCAGCGACAGTTACGGCCCCATCATCGTTGCTTACCGGAACGGCGCTCCCGTTCGTTTGTCTAACGTGGCGACCGTTTTAGATGGCACTGAAAACGTCATGGAAGCGGCGTGGGCCAACAAGAATCCAGCCGTCATTCTGAACATTCAGCGGCAGCCCGGCGCCAACATCATTTCCGTCGTGGATCGCGTGAAAAGTCTGCTTCCGCAACTCGCGGCCGCGCTCCCCGCCTCGGTGAAGATTCAAGTTCTCACGGACCGGACCACCACGATTCGCGCCTCTGTCCAAGACGTCGAGTTCACGCTGGTTCTTACCATCGGCTTGGTGGTCATGGTGATCTTCCTGTTTTTGCGCAGCTTGCGCGCCACCGTGATCCCTGCCTTAGCTGTTCCGCTGTCCATCGTCGGAACATTCGGCGTGATGTATCTGTGCGGTTTCAGTCTCAACAATCTTTCTCTCATGGCCCTAACCATCTCCACGGGTTTCGTCGTCGATGACGCCATCGTCATGATCGAGAATATCAGCCGCTACATTGAGGAAGGCGAATCTCCGCTTCAGGCGGCTCTCAAGGGTTCCGAGCAGATCGGCTTTACGATTATTTCGCTCACGGTTTCGCTCATTGCCGTGCTCATCCCACTTCTTTTTATGGCGGACGTGGTCGGCCGCCTGTTCCGCGAATTCGCCATCACTCTGGCGATTACCATTCTCATTTCCGCTTTCGTCTCTCTCACTCTTACGCCGATGATGTGCGCAAAACTTCTTCGTCATCAGAAGGAAGAGGACCAGACCTGGTTCTATCACAAATCCGAACAGGTCTTTAATTCCGTCATCGCTTACTACGGCCGCACGCTGAAGTTCGTCCTCCAGTATCAAAAAATCACTCTACTCATCACGTTCGCGACCTTAGTTGGCACCATCCTGCTCTATATTTACGTTCCCAAAGGCTTCTTCCCCGTGCAGGACACCGGATTGATCCTCGGCGTTTCCGAGGGATCCCAGAACACTTCCTTCGCGGCCATGGCTACGCACCAGCAGGCCCTCGCCGCCGTGATTCTCAAAGACCCTGCGGTCGACAGCCTGTCCTCCTTCATCGGCATCGACGGAACCAACACCACCCTCAACACCGGCCGCATTCAAATCAACCTCAAACCGCTCTCGGTCCGCAAGATTAGCGCCTCGGATGTTATTCGCCGTCTTCAGCCAGAGGTTGCCAAAGTCGATGGCATCGCGCTCTTCATGCAGCCCGTGCAGGATCTAACGGTCGAAGACCGCGTCAGCCGCACCGAATTCCAGTACAGTCTGGAGGACGTTGACCCCGTAGAACTGGCCATCTGGGTTCCTCGTTTCATGGACAAACTTAGTTCTCTACCGGACATCCGGGACGTTGCCAGCGACCAGCTGAATTCTGGCCTCCTCGCCAACCTCGTCATCGACCGCGATACCGCTTCCCGTCTTGGCATCCTCCCCGCCGATATCGACAACACGCTTTACGACGCGTTTGGCCAGCGGCAAGTCTCGACGATCTTCACCCAGCTCAATCAATACCGCGTCGTCCTGGAAGTCGATCCGCAGTTTCAGCAGAATCCCGATGCACTTAAGAGTATCTACGTGCGGTCTTCCGCGGCTGCGCTGCAGGCTTCCGCCGGATCCACGGTGAACATCTCGTCGGCCGCGCAAGCGAACACGGCGGCGGCGCCCAACCCGCAAGTTCCGCTCAGCGCCTTCACGCGTTTCGAGCCTGGCGCGGGCTCCTTGATCGTCAACCATCAGGGGCAGTTTCCCGTGGTCACCGTCTCGTTCAATTTGGCTCCCAACGCGGCTCTCGGCGACGCTGTCAATGCCATCAACACGGCCAAGGCACAATTGAACATGCCGGCCAGCATTCAGGCGACATTCCAAGGCACGGCGGCGGCGTTCCTCAATTCGCTGGCCAACGAGCCCATCCTGATTCTGGCCGCGCTCGTCACCGTTTATATTGTTCTCGGCGTGCTGTACGAGAGCTACATTCACCCCATCACGATTCTCTCGACGCTTCCGTCCGCCGGCGTCGGCGCCATACTTGCTCTTCTGCTGTTCCACATGGAGTTCAGCGTTATCTCGCTGATTGGGGTCATCCTGTTGATTGGTATCGTGAAGAAAAACGCGATCATGATGATCGACTTCGCTCTCGAGGCGGAACGCAAGGAAGGGAAGCCCCCGCTTGAGGCTATCTACGAGGCGTGCCTGCTGCGTTTTCGTCCCATTATGATGACTACCATGGCTGCGCTTCTCGGCGCCCTGCCTCTTGCCATCGGCAGCGGTGTCGGCTCCGAATTGCGCCGTCCTCTGGGAATTACTATCGTTGGCGGCCTCCTTCTCAGCCAGTTGCTGACGCTTTACACCACGCCGGTCGTCTATCTGGCATTCGATTGGCTGGCCCACCGCTTTGCATTTCACATTGGGAATACTCTCGAGGAGCCGGCTCACGGCGATTAGGCCATGACTTCTTCGACCAATTTCTCCGCGCCCTTCATTCGTCGGCCTGTCGCGACGACGCTCATCACGATGGCGATCTTTCTCTCGGGCGTGGTTGCATTCCGGTTCCTACCCGTTTCGCCTCTTCCACAGGTTGATTTTCCGACCATCTCCGTCGGGGCAAGCCTGCCGGGTGCAAGCCCCGAGACGATGGCATCCGCTGTGGCCACACCGCTCGAGCGCCAGTTCGGCCGCATTGCAGGCGTTACGCAGATGACTTCCTCGAGCGGCCTCGGTTCCACCAATGTGACCTTGCAGTTCGATCTCAACCGCGACATCAACGCCGCTGCCCGCGACGTGCAAGCCGCCATTAACGCGTCGCGCAGCCAGCTCCCCGCCGATCTTCCCGGCCAGCCGACTTATCGCAAGGTCAATCCGGCGGACGCTCCGATCCTCATTCTCGCTTTAACCTCGGATAACATTCCGCCCGCGCAAATTTACGACGCCGCCGATTCGATCCTCGCTCAGAAACTCGCTCAGGTCGAAGGCGTCGGCCAGGTGTTCACGTGGGGAAGCGCGAGCCCTGCCGTTCGCGTGGAAGCCAACCCTTACCAGCTCAACAGCTATGGCATCAGCCTCGAGACCATTCGCGCTTCGCTGCAATCGGCCAACGCCAACCTTGCCAAGGGTTCGCTTTCCGATAGCCAGAAGACGTGGGCCATGGCGGACACCGACCAACTCTTCAAGGCCTATGAGTATCAGCCCCTGATTGTGGCCGGACATACGGGCGCGCCTGTGCGTCTCCAAGATATTGCCGAGGTCGTCGATTCCGTCGCGGACACCCGCAATTTGGGACTTTCCGGCGGCAGGCGTTCCGTGCTGCTGGCCATCTTCCGCCAGCCCGCCGCCAATATGATCGAGACGGTCGATCGCATTAACGCGCTCCTGCCGCTGTTCCGCGCTTCCATATCTCCTTCACTGCATTTGAGCGTCGCCGTCGATCGCAGCACGACGATTCGCGCTTCCGTTCACGACGTCGAGATCACGATGATCATTTCCATCATGCTCGTGATCCTTGTGGTTTTCGCTTTTCTCCGCAGTACCTGGGCCACCGTCATCCCCAGCGTGGCCGTTCCACTTTCCCTCGTGGGGACTTTCGGTGTTATGTATCTCTTCGGTTATAGCGTTGACAATCTCTCGCTGATGGCCCTCACGATTTGCACCGGGTTCGTCGTAGACGACGCCATCGTGGTCATTGAAAACATCACCCGCCACATCGAGAACGGGATGAAGCCGTTCGAGGCCGCCATGAAGGGCGCCAGCGAAATCGGTTTCACCGTGCTCTCCATGAGCACTTCGCTCGTGGCCGTATTTATCCCCATCTTGTTGATGCCCGGTATTGTTGGCCGGCTCTTCCGTGAATTTGCCGTGGTTCTCAGCGTCGCCATCGCCGTTTCTCTTTTTGTTTCTCTCACCACGACACCGATGATGTGCGCGCGTTTCCTAAAGCATGAATCCGGACGCCACAACTGGATTTACAAATTTTTTGAGAGCGCCTTTAACAATCTTTTACACGTGTACGATATTTCCCTGCGGTGGGTGCTTCGGCGCCAGTTGCTGATCCTTGGGGCCACCTTCCTTACTGCGATCATCTGCGCTTACCTCTTTTTTCATGTCAATTCCGGTTTCTTCCCGCAGCAGGACACGGGCCGCTTTAGCGGCATGATCCAGGGCGACCAGGATCTATCCTTCACCGCCATGGCGCAGAAGATGCGGGCCTTCACGAACATCGTGTTGAAGGATCCAGCGGTGGATAGCGTTACGTCCTTCACGGGCGGCGGCGCCGGCGGCAGCACAGCGCGGATGTTTGGCCA
>Ga0187805_10000159_pt1 | contig 20178 bp, 17 predicted proteins | sample NC_wetland_sal_i_6_FD_132965 | JGI IMG/M metagenome (GOLD analysis project Ga0187805, IMG submission 132965) | Wetland sediment microbial communities from Neuse River Estuary, North Carolina, USA - Control_5 | ecosystem: Environmental > Aquatic > Freshwater > Wetlands > Sediment | place: USA...
ATACCGCGTCAGTGCTGGCGTGGTGATTCCTTGCGGGGTAAAGCAGTCGTGGACATGTGCATCTCGCTCGGTTTCATACCAGGCGATGAAGTGGCGCAAATCACTCAGGTAATTGCGAATGGAGGCCGCTGCCAGATCCTCTCGCTCGCGCAACCAACGCTCATAGGAAGCCAGTGCTTCCTGTCCAAGGGGTGAGAGTGGTGGATGTGCCGTCCGCTTCATGGACCACCTTGCCTTCTCGCTCGTGCCGACAACCTTAGCAGAAATGCCTTTCGCGGGATAGCGGAGACGTTAGCAGAAATAAGTCCTATCGAATTGCCTGGATTACTTCTGCAAAGCTATATTAGCAGAAATCCATGCAAATGTACAGGTTATTTGAAACTATCGGCTGAAAAGGAAAAAATAAGTGCCCGTTGCGTTTTTGACGGCTGAGCAACGCAGTCGCTATGGCTGCTATGTCGGGGAGCCATCCCCAGAACAACTGGCGCTGTACTTTCATCTCGATGACCGCGACCGCGCGCTGTTAGACCCTCGCCGACACGATCATACGCGCCTGGGCTTTGCCCTCCAGCTCTGTACGGTCAGGTTTTTAGGGACGTTTCTGTCGGACCCGACCGATGTTCCCCACAGCGTCGTCCTGACGCTTGCTTCCCAGCTCAACATTGCCGATCCGACGGTGCTCTCCCGCTATCTCGAGGGCCAGATGCGCTACGATCATGTCCACGAAATCATGGCCGAGTATAGCTACCAGGACTTTGCTGCTCAGCCAGCCCACTTCCGTTTTCTACGCTGGCTCTACACGCGTGCCTGGTGGAGCGAGGAGCGCCTGACGGTACTGTTTGATCTGGCGATGGCCCATCTGATTGACCACAAAGTCTTGCTCCCAGGAGTAAGTGTACTGGAGCGCGCAGTGGCCAGCGTGCGCGAACATGCGACCACGCGCCTCTGGCAGCGACTGGCCGAGATTCCGACGCCGCCACAAGTGACGCTGCTGGAGACATTACTAGTGGTGCCCGAGGGAGAACGACAGACTCCTCTGGATCGCCTGCGTCGCGCACCGACCCGCGTGAGCGGCCCCGCGCTCGTACAGGCGCTGCATCGCGTCGATGCGGTTCGCCTCTTTGAGATGGAACACCTGGATCTCTCCTTCGTGCCAAAAGGGCGCGTCAAAGCCTTGGCGCGTTATGCCACCACCGCTTTCGTTCACAATTTGCGCCAGTTGGGGCAGGATCACCGGATCGCCACCTTGCTCGCCTTCGCCCATACCTACCTGGCGGTGGTGCATGACGATGCCTTAGATCTCTTCGATGTGCTCATGCGGACGGCCTCCTCACAGGCGACGCGGGAAGGGCAACAGGCCCGCTTGCGCACCATCCATGACCTGGATGCTGCCGCACAAGTGCTCTCAGAGGCCTGCCAGGTCGTCCTCGACGAGGCACAAGACCCTGCCACCCTGCGCGAGCGCATCTACGCCCGTGTGCCAGCGGAGCAGTTGCAAGTAGCCGTCACGACGGTGGGAGAGCTGACGCGCCCACCCGATGACACCTATGCCCAGGAACTCCTCGGTCGCTACGTGATGATGCGTCGCTTTCTGCCGACGTTTTGGCGCACGCTGGAATTTGAGTCGACGCCGGGAGGCAGACCGACGCTGCACGCCGTTCAGTTCTTGCAGCGCATCGAGGGGCGACCCAGAGCCTCCCTGCAGGCTGCGCCGCGTGCGGTAATCCCCCGCTCCTAGCAGCGCTACGTGCTGCCGCGTAACACCTCAGCGGAAGAAGGGCAACGAACACCACGGGTGGATCGCCCCGCGTATACCGTATGCGTCGTCGAACGGCTCCACGAGGCATTACGCCGACATGATATTTATGTGGAGCCCAGTGAACGCTGGGGAGATGCGCGAGCCAAGTTACTGCAGCCCGAGCAATGGGAGGGGATTCGAGTGCAGATCTGTCAGACGCTCGGGCGAGAGACATCTGCCGAGCGCGCGCTTGAGCAACTTAGACAGCAGTTAGAGGAAGCCTACCGACGCGTGGCTGCCAACTTGCCCACCAATACGGCTCTCCAGATCTTGCAGCAGGATGGGGTAGATGTCGCGAATCTGGAGCGGCTCGAACGCGTGGAGGAAGCAGTGAGCCTGCGCCTCCTGCGAGAGTCGATCGGGGCGAGTCTGCCGCTCGTCGATTTGCCAGAAGTCATCCTGGAAGTGGCGCGGCACACCGGCTTTTTGTCCCAATTTACCCATGTCAGTGATAGCCACGCCTATGTGGAGGATTTGGACCTCTCGCTGAGCGCGGTGCTGCTGGCAGAAGCCTGCAATATTGGCCTGACGCCGGTCATCCATCCCGAAGTCCCAGCCCTTACGCGTGACCGCTTGTCCTGGGTGCGGCATTATTTCCTGCGAGCGGAGACCATCACGCGGGCGAATGCCTGCCTGGTCCAGGCGCAACGGGATATTCCATTGGCTCAGATCTGGGGTGGCGGCTATGTGGCCTCAGTAGACGGTCTGCGCTTTGTGGTTCCGGTGCGCTCCATCAATACCGGACCGAACCCACACTATTTCGGGCAAGGTCGAGGAGTGACCTATCTCAACTACACCAGCGACCAGTTTACCGGGCTAGGTGGACTGGTCATCCCAGGCACGATCCGCGATTCGGTTTACGTGTTGGAAGCCCTGCTCGAACAAGAAAGCGGCCTCATGCCCACAGAGATTATGAGTGACTCCGGGTCGTATAGTGACCTCATGTTCGGATTGTTCTGGAGTCTGGGCTACCAGTTCAGCCCCAGGCTCGCTGAGTTGAAAGATGCTCGTTTCTGGCGCTTGGACCCGGACGCTGATTATGGTCCCTTGAATGGCCTGGCACGGCACCGCGTCAATACCAATTTGATTGCAACCAACTGGGATGATATCTTGCGCGTGGCTGGATCGCTCAAGGTGGGCATGGTGCATGCCTCGATGCTGGTGCAGGCCTTGCAGCGCGGAGGACACCCGACGACCCTAGGGCGCGCCATTGCTGAGCTGGGCCGGATTCCAAAAACCCTGCACATGCTCAACTTTCTGGACGATGAATACTATCGCCGGCGCATTCAAACGCAATTGAATCGTGGCGAGGGACGGCACAGTGTCGCCCGCCATGTGTTTCATGGCCAGCGCGGGGAGCTGCGGCAGCGCTATCGCCAGGGGCAGGAAGATCAACTGGGAGTTCTGGGGCTGGTCGTCAATATGATCGTGTTCTGGAATACCTGGTATATGCAGGATGCGCTCTATGAACTGCGGCACAGCGGACAAGAGGTCCGACCGGAGGACGTGGAACGTCTAGCTCCGTTGCGCTTCCAGTACATCAACGTGCAGGGGAAATATCACTTCAGCCTCCCGGAAAGCCTGGCCCAAGGCCACCATCGCCCCCTTCGACAGCCTTCCTCCTCGCCCGAAGAGCTTTTCTAAGATGTCATTGAGAGAAACATGGCTCTTTTGGGCTACGTTCCTCTTCCGACTTTCTGTTCCAACTATGGGCAAACCCCTTTCCTTACCAAGACTCCTGTGAGGGATGCGTGTTTGACGACTTTCATCATCCCACAGGAGCATTTTCTTTGTCAGCCTCTCCCTTTTCCTTACTTAACCCGACGCCTATGCTGAGAGTGCCAACATGAACGCTCTTTTTTAGAACGGATATGCTAAGTAGCCAGCACAGCCCGCCCTGCGACCATTCTACCCTTTTTCATACGCGGTCCTACGAAAATCACACACAGTTACCGTTCATGCACGAAATATGCGATTTTTATCTTCGTCTCTGTCCGCAGAGACATGTCACTTGGTGCGCCTGGGCGCATGGCTCACGACTTAATTGACGGCCCGCAACTCGAACGTCCTGAGAAGAGTGCAGACCATAACCTCTATCGACACCGAGAAGACGTCCATGTAGTAAATTTCATAGGATAGGCTGACACTCAATAGAGGAAGACTGGGGCATTTCCCAAACGTGCAAACATACTCTCTGTGGGATCTTCGCGGGAGAGGGGTTAAAGATCCGATAATGATGAGCTCATTCTAAAATTAACGCGGACGTTTGCAACCTATTCTAAGGATGTTTTCTAAAGTTATGCCGGATGGCACAGCCGGTGTGCCGTCCACCATAACTTTAGAAAAACCAAAAATTCCGCCATAACTTTAGAAAAGAGATGTGCTTTAGTGCTCCATGAGCTGGCTTTGCAAGCAGGAAAGGTGGTCTTACAGGCAGATGACACTTTTCTAAAAATAGGCCGGATTGTAACCACTTTTCTATAGGTAGTGCGGATTTTTCAAAATCAGGATGTGCTTGGGTATCATTTGAGAAGAGAATACATGCGAAGTAATAAAAATGCGCATCATCCCCAATTTAGAAAAATCCGCCATAAAATTAGAAAATAGGCAGGAATCCGCGCTAATTTTAGAAAAAGAGCTGTTCAAGAAACTCCACCTAAATACTGCTTCTACGCGAATTGCATTTTGTGTAGGTATTTGGCTTAAAGGGATCTGTCCTTTAGACATCAACGCGACTCCGAAGATACATGGTTCTCACAAGACAGGACGCCTCGTCATCTAATGGTTCACATAGATGGAGCCATCAAGCTGGCAAATCCCCTTGTCAGCGGCCAGGCCGATCCGTACACTGAGTAGCAAACTACCCTGTTTGGCCCAGGTAATCTTCAGTGAAAGGACAGCAGACGATGCAAACGACAGACCTCAAACAGATCAAGGCAGCCATTTTCGATCAAGCATTTACGGGAAAAGCGCGGGTAATGTGTTCCATGGGGCCGGTGGTCGCTGTGAGGCGAAGAAAGGGCCAGATTCTGGCGATGATACGCGGTTGGGGCAAGTGGTACCCTGTTGAAAGTGTGCAAATCTCTCTGATTGGCGTTGGTCGCCAGTGCCTTTCATGAGGTCGGCTTGTTGGTAAATGCCCCGAAACCTCCACAGTTTTTGCGCCTCCAACCTGCACACTTGCCCCCAATCCTGCACAGTGGGACATGCGTTTCCTGGAAAAGCCGTTCCACACCTTGCATACTGGAATGGGATGGTGGAAATAAAAACACGAGGGCCGCGTTGGAATAATGCCGAACGGCAAAGCGCGAGGAGGGTGACATGTCGTCTGTCTCACGTCCGCGAGAGCAAGCAACGGCATGGGTTCCGAAGCTCGAAAACGAGCCCGCTTGTTCCCACTTTTATTGTATCACCTCCTGTCTACTCGCACACTGCCTTTTTGGACGATTTTTTTGGGCGTTCTTTCCCCTATACTCAGGCGGAAGCGACGCGCATCTTTCGCACCTGCGGTGAAAGCTCTCCATTGAGCAAAGATACCTCTTGTGTGTGCTGAAATCAGCACATGCCTCATCAGTCGTGTGCCAGACCCTCGTCGTGTGCGAAAGGGGGCCTGACGTGCCGTCACCGCTTCATGGGGGCTGTACCAGGCAGTCGAGTACAATACTCCGGTAAAACGTTTTAGCCCGAAGGATGTCATCAACATTCTCAAAGAAGGATTTGCCAGAGGAGGGAAACAGATGAGTTCCTATGTGCTTGGTTTTCAGGACATTGACCAAACAAAACGCATGGTTGTTGGGGGGAAAGGCGCGAACCTGGGGGAACTCTCCAAGATGGAAGGAATACGCGTACCAGATGGCTTTTGTATTTCTACGGAAGCCTTTCAAAGCATCATTGGGGAAACGCCGTCGATGAACGCATTACTTGATCAGTTAGCGCTTCTCAAGGTGGAAGACCGGGAGAAAATCAGTGAACTGAGTGGTGAGATTCGCAGGGTCATCGAAGGGGTAGCCATCCCTCAAGACATGCATGAAGAGATCACCCGCCTCCTCACCAGGCTTGGAGAAAAACATGCCTATGCAGTACGATCCAGCGCAACGGCAGAGGATTTACCGACGGACTCCTTTGCAGGCCAGCAGGATACGTATTTGAACCTTCTCGGAGAAGAGGCAATCCTCAAGCATATCAGCAAGTGCTGGGCATCGCTGTTTACCGAGAGGGCAGTCATGTACCGCCTTCAAAACGGCTTCGACCACCGGAAAGTCCATCTGTCTGTGGTTGTGCAGAAGATGGTCTTCCCGCAGGCGGCGGGGATTGTGTTTACTGCCGATCCCGTCACTTCTCATAGGAAGGTATTATCCATTGATGCCAGCTTCGGACTTGGTGAGGCCCTGGTCTCCGGGCTGGTAAATGCGGATAGCTATAAAGTACGTAACGGCAAGATTATCGAGAAGAAGATATCCACCAAGAAGCTGGCTATTTCTGCCTTAAAAGATGGCGGGACGTATGCACAGGAGATTGAACCTGAGCGGCAGAACAGGCAAGCGCTGACGGATGAGCAGATGTTGCAGCTTGAGCGCATGGGCCGAAAGATCGAAGCACATTTCGGTTGCCCCCAGGACATCGAATGGTGCCTGGTTGATGATACATTTTACATTGTCCAGAGTCGGCCAATTACTACTCTGTTCCCCATCCCTGAAGCAATTGATCAGGAAAATCACGTGTATGTATCCGTTGGTCACGGACAAATGATGACCGACCCCATGAAACCATTGGGATTGTCTTTTTTCCTGTTAACCACGAATGCACTCATGCGTAAAGCCGGTGGAAGGTTGTTTGTTGATGTTACACCTATGCTGGCTTCACCGGCTAGCAGAGAAAGTATATTAGATGTTATGGGAAAAGGCGATCCGCTCATAAAAGATGCATTGATGACCATCATAGAACGGGGAGATTTTATACAGTCGTTACCAGATGATAAGCAAGAAAAGACTCCCGGTAAAAGCAATCAAGGTCCGTCGCTTGCGGATTTTCAAACACTAAACGAATACGATCCGGCAATCGTTTCTGATTTGATCAAGCGTAGTGAAACATCAATAGAAGAGCTAAAACAAAACATCCAAACGAAATCAGGATCGGATCTGATTGATTTTATTTTGGAAGACATTCAGCAATTAAAGAAGAGTTTATCTGGTCCGCAAGGTTTTGGTGTGATTATGACTGCTATGAATGCTTCCTCATGGATCAATGAAAACATGAAGGAGTGGTTAGGTGAAAAAAACGTAGCAGACACGCTTTCTCAATCGGTGCCAAACAATATCACTTCGGAAATGGGTCTGGAGCTATTGGATGTCGCAGATGTAATTCGTCCTTATCCGGAAGTAATCAATTACTTACAGCATGTAAAAGATGATAGCTTTTTGGATGAACTGGTTCAGTTTGATGGTGGACAGGAAAGCCGGGACGCTCTCTCTGCTTATCTCAACAAATACGGAATGCGCTGTGCCGGGGAAATCGATATTACGAGACCTCGTTGGAGCGAAAAACCAACTACTCTTGTCCCCCTGATTCTCAGTAACATCAAAAACTTTGAACCAGGTGAAAGCAAGCGGAGATTTGAGCAAGGGCGAGAGCTCGCATTGAAAAAAGAACAAGAGTTAGTAGATCGCTTGAAGCAATTACCAGATGGTGAACAAAAAGCCAAAGAGACAAAACGAATGATCAGCCTCATCCGAAATTTCATCGGGTATCGTGAATATCCAAAATACGGCATGGTTCATCGCTACTTCGTTTATAAGCAGGCTTTACTGAAAGAAGCCGAACAACTCGTACAAGCCAATGTTCTTCATGAAAAAGAAGATATCTTCTATCTCACTTTTGAAGAACTTCGCGAAGTCGTACGCACAAAGAAACTGGATGACCAGATCATCAGCCAACGAGAAGACGAGTACACATTCTATGAAAAACTCACTCCGCCACGTGTTATCACGTCTGATGGAGAAATTATTGCAGGTGAGTACAAACGGGAAAATCTCCCAGCCGAAGCAATTGTCGGTCTACCAGTTTCTTCCGGAGTGATAGAGGGACGAGCACGTGTCATCTTACGCATGGAAGATGCTGATCTGGAAGATGGAGATATAGTAGTCACCTCCTTTACTGACCCGAGCTGGACACCCTTGTTTGTCTCCATAAAAGGCCTGGTCACCGAAGTTGGTGGGTTGATGACCCATGGAGCAGTGATCGCACGTGAATATGGCTTACCAGCAGTTATCGGAGTGGAACGTGCTACCAAACGGATAAAAGATGGGCAACGAATTCGTGTGAATGGAACAGAGGGCTATGTAGAAATCTTATAATGGGGAAGATGTTGTTTAGCTATCAATCGATGGCTGTGTACAATTCAGGGCAACCGTGCCGGTTTCAGGGCAAAAACGGTTGAACATTCGGGGCATTTACCACTTGTTTCGCCAATACGTTGTATTCCGCTCCTCTCCCACCTGTACCATATTGTCGGTATAACGCTGGACATCGGAGAAGGCGAGCGCCATACGGATGAGGTACCACTCACCATCTTTGTCTCGCCGGGCAATCATCCAGAAAGGATCTTTTGTCTTCGAGTGAACCTCAACAGAAATGTCGCCAACGCGAGGAATATAGCCCATAATCATTGCTCCTTTTTTGCCTTTCGGCCTTGATAGCGGTATTACCCCGTCGCGCCGAATTCGGGCAGGACGAGCTGCTCTACCAGGGAAACGATCTTGCCTGCTTTCTTGCGTGCGGCTGGCTCTGGCCTGCGCAGTGCCAGTAACCATTCTGTGTCGCTGATTTGCCACAGGTCTAATTGAGCACTGCGAAAATGTGTCTCCAGCCGCCGGGCGCTGGTGACCTTGGCGATCTTTCCCGTGTCCTTCTCGATAGAAAGCTCATACAGCGCAAGCGCCGTCGCCTGGTACTCGACCTTCAAGTTGCCCTCGTACACCCAAACCGAGACATCTTCCCCGGCCAGGCCCAGTTCGCCATACAAACGCCAATGTTTGAATTTCACAAAGCCATGCCGATCAATCTGGCGGGTGAATTGGGTGGCATACAAGGCCCGTGAGAGGACTTCTTCAGGGAAAGTCCGTCCCAGAACACCACGGAGCACTTCTGAGGGGCTGTGCCGCCCGTCCTGGCGCGTCCGATGCCCGTAGTGATGCTCCAAGTTGTAGTTTGTCCACCACGTTTTATGCACCTGCTGGATTTCTGACCAGGTGCTTGCTTTGGCGAATGCAAAGTCACTGAGACGTTTTTGGATACCAAATAAGGTTTCTGCATAATTTTGCCACGGAGCTCCGGGGTCAATGCGTTCCTTGCGAATACCAAGCATGTCATAGAGTTGAAGCGCCTGGTTGCTGTAAAACTGCCCGCCCCCATCTGTGACCAAAGCCTCAGGCGCACCATACCGTCTGATAGCCTCAGCCAATACCATGAGATAATCCCATTGGTTTTGTGTTGAAGAAATAGCCGAAGCAAGAACGGCGCGACTGAAATTCTCGAAAATAGTGATAAGATAGACCGGTTTTGGATCAGACAATAAATGTTCTTCAATATACCTGATATCACAACTCCAAAACTGATGACGACGCACCGCTTTAAACGGCATTTCTAGCTTCTCACGTGGGGAATGCTGCGGTTTTTCCAGGCCGTAAAGCTTCCGATTCGCAGCCATGATGCGGCCACAGGTAGAAGGACTGACCTCAATGCCCATGCGCAAGAGGGCCGTGTGGACCCGGTATTCCCCAAGAAGCGGGTTTTCCTGGAGTTTGCGGATCTCGTTTTTGATCTTGAGTGTTGCCTTGCGCACTCCCTTGTTGGTCTTCGGTTTTGCATCTAAGCCCGCAACCCCTTCGTCGGCCCAACGCTGGAGCGTGTCGTAGACCGTGTGACGTGAAGTCACAAGGTAGGATGCGATAGAGGTGACTGACCATCCCTCACTGTGTAATCGGATCACAGCCAGTTTGCGCTCGGCGGAGTCGCTGATCTCATGCCAGGGCCGATAGCGTCTGGCTTGAAGAGACGGTTGAGAACCAGCGGTGGCGATGCGTTTTACATGTTTATGGTGGGGACGTCTGCCATGCCGAATATAGCAGATCTCGGCAATCTCGCGCCAACTCATTGTTGGCATTTCATAGTGGAGGTCAACAATGAGTTGGCGGATCTCTGCGGGAAGGGTCAGGCTGCTTTCTCGTGCTCCCCCATGCTCTTCCGAAGAAAAGAGGCTTCGCATCCCCAGACGTTCAAACTCATCCGCTTTGCGGGCCAGCGTGCGTTGGGGGACATCGATTTCTTTCGCTCGCTCCCCTGCGGTTTCGTGAAACAGGACGAGGGGCCTAATTTCTTCGTAGAGCGTCTGCTCCGGCCACAGCGTCCACTGTTGAATCTTTGCCCACTCGTCGGTACGTTCGCGGCGGGCACGCTTCGGGCTAGGCAACTCCCCCTGCCTTTCCGAAATGACGATGCTTCTTTCAAGCGTACCCGATTTTTCGAGCAGGAGCAAGGATTTACGGGCCAATTAGCCCTTTTAGCCTTTCAATGTTTGCCAGCTTGATAGCTCCATCTACGTGAACCGTTAGATGACGAGGCATCGTTCGACGGTGGTCAGCGCATAGTCCAACGTCAATTCTTCTCCGGCTGCAATCGCCCGGCGCGCGACCATCGTGACTTCATCTTGCAACCACAAATTGGAATCACAGGAGTGATTCATGGAGCCGGCTACGTTCTCTGGCGCTTGGATGAGATCGACCAGATGGAGACGCTCTCCAATCTGGGTGGCATTATAACGCGGGATGGTCGCAATATAGGCATGGAACTCATCTTCGGTCATCACAGTCCCCCCAACAATGGCCAGGATTTCACCTGCTTGAATGGGTTGGCGTGCAAACATGCCGCCGCCTTGAATCAAGGATGGACGAATTTCCACCCGCACATCATACCAGCTCGTCGGTCGATAGATGTTTGAGGACACGATACCCTTCCTTCACGCAATAATTGCGACGGTTTCCAAGAGTTTCTCTCCGAGTGTTTGCTCACCTTCAATGGCTGCCCGCGCTCTTGCCTGCTCTTTGTTCATGCCTTTGGTAAAGAGCCTCCAGCACGTTTCTTGATCCATCGTTACTACCGTGACTGGTTGGAGTTCGACCTCTTGAAAGAGGGACCATCTGTTCGCTTCTCCTACCAGATACCAGACATCGCCAGCCTCTCCAGTCACGACGAACTTGAGCATGGTCGTCTGGGCCACAGCGATATCTTGATACGTGTGAGGCAGCGCCCTCACAAAGGTATCAAGGACGGGATGGAAAAAGCGTTTCTCTTTGAGGCCAGGTTTCTTGACCGCATCTCGGATCTGCTGTTGATGGACCCATCTTTCGGTATATTCTCTCGCCGTATCCAGCCACACCGGAGCAGGGTCTGGCCCGGCCCAACTTACCACGCTCCCGGTCGCCATTGGATCAAGAGATTGCACATACGCGTGAAATTGGTCCCCAGTCCACGCTAAGAGATCAGCAAGCAGCTGTGAGCTGAGGCGTGCGGTGGCCTTCACCCACAAGTCATTGGCTTCGTTGATGTTGTGTACTAAACTCTTCCACTCATGCATGTCTTTCTTGCGAAAGAAAGGATTGCTGAACTGATCTCTGGCGCGAGAAAGATAGCCGAGGTCATCTCCTAAGAGGTGCAGCCCGATATCCTTGACGCTCCAGCCAGGACACATGGTGGGTTTCTCCCACTCTTCGGCTTCGAGCTCAGAAAAAAGCATCAATAACTGCCTTCGCTCTGCTGGGAAGAGATCGATCACCATGATCGGTTGAACAGGCTGCATGTTGCTTCTCACCCTGATTTCCTGCGCGTGCTACTGTAGGTCATGTCGCCCAACAACAGCATGCTCGTAACGACTCAATGGAAGTCCTCTCTGTTGAGAACCACGCATTGATTGCTTCCGCTTCTTTTGTAGCCTCATTTTACTACAGAAGCATTTCCGGCTCCCTGTATGGGTTCATGACGCACACACCTTTCAACCCCTCTCTGGAGAGGGATCAGGGATGGGAGCTGCTTCGGGTGCCGTGAGAACAAACAGCCGGGGAGAGGAAGCAGGCGGGTTGAGGAAGGTGTAGAGATCGACCATGATCTCCGTCGCATGCTGCATGGGAGACAGCCAGCCTGGCATCATCTGAGAGAATGAGCCGATAGGCAGCTCATACTTTCGAACAGTACTGGCACCGCTTGTCCAGACTCCCAATCCCGGACCTTCGGCGTTGTTCGTCGTTGACGATGAGCATGATGGTCTTCCTCCTTCATCAGAACTCCTGCTGGAGCCAAAGCCCTCCACTGATCAGCGGAGGAAACGACGTCGAGGTTGACAAGGGGGTTTGCCTGTTTGGACTCCCCGACGACGTGAAGTATGTTACGATCCGCTCTCGTGCCATAACTACCTGGAACTCCTGGAGATATGGTTTGGCTCAAGCCTGGCTGTTGGTGCAGCATACCCACAGACGAAAGATTGAGATAAGCGCCGGGGGCCGAGTGACGGACCGGTTGAACAGACTGGCTTTTGGAACCAGTAGCAGCTATGCTGTAGATGCAGGCATCAGCTTGCTTGTTCCTGATGCATCATCCCATACTCAAGGGATGTACGAGGAGGATCTTTGCAGCACGACGATTGGCCAACCACCGGCTGGAAAACCACTCCGCCAGAAGCAGAGGGGATGGATTCGACCGTCCTGGCGCGGATCGACTGCTACGTTGCGGATACCTTTCCGACGCTCCTGAGCGTGCTGCTGGTCCGCAACGGCTCCCTCGTCTTTGAGCACTACTACCAGGGGTGCCGTCCTGAGGACAGCGTCAACAGCAAGTCGGTCACGAAAAGCATCGTCTCCGCCCTCGTCGGCATTGCCCTGCGTGAGCACTCCCTGAGGAGCCTGGATCAACGTCTGGTGGAGTTCTTCCCACAGGACTTCCCTGCTGATGGCGACCCACGGAAACGAGAGATCACGCTCAAACACCTCTTGACTTTGCGCTCGGGTCTCTGCTGGATGGAGAGCTCAGCAGAGAGTCTGCCAGCCCTGTTTGCCAGCGACAACTGGGTGCGGCATGGACTGAGCTTGCCGCTATTGCATGCGCCGGGCGAGGTCTTTGCCTACAGTACGCTGGATGCGCACCTGCTCTCAGCCGTCCTCGCACACGTCAGCGGCATGAGCACGCTGGCGTTTGCCAACCAGTCTCTCTTCGGCCCACTGGGTAGCAAAGCAGTAAGGTGGGCCAGCGACCCGCAGGGATACCAGATCGGTGGCTCGGACCTGTACTTGACACCCAGAGATATGGCCAAGGTAGGCTATCTCTATCTGAGGAGAGGTCAGTGGGAAGGGAAGCAACTGATCCCCGAAGAGTACCTGCAGGCCTCGACACGCATCCAGGTGGTCCCAGGGATCAGTGTGGTGGTCCCGGATGCCTACGGCTATCTCTGGTGGATCTCCTCGGTCGGTCCCTCTGCCAGCTTTTATGCTCTTGGCTACGGAGGGCAAACCATCTACATGATCCCGAATCTGGATATGGTGCTGGTCACGACGGCGCGCTGGGATGTCCCGCCGGACCTGGGAGCTGGACCGCGAACGTTTCTGCTCGCACACGATCTCGCTGAGCAGTGTGTGCTACCTGCGCTGGCACACGTCTCACAAGAAACCGGAAGATGACTGCCTTGAGGACGCTCATCATTGACCGATCCGTTGGTGATGGTCAGCCACTTCCTGTTGCGAAAGAAAGGTGATGTACTTTCCGTGCTGTGTGGTGATGGTCAACATTTGCCTTACTTTTCCCCTGCAAATCCCACGGGATGCGCAACGAGTGTACCTCTCAAGCGAAGTGGTTTTAGACCGTTCTGCTGACAGCCAAGTCCTTTTCATCACCTGGAGAGGGACAATCCACTAACTCTACCTCATCGCATTCAAACCACACCGACTCCTTGATCTGTGCCCCTTCCAGAGCGACCAGATAAAAGCAAAAAGGCTCATCAGGCAACGCCTCAATCGTATCGACTTGACGGATTGTCCCTTGCAGTCCCCGAAAGGGGCCATAACTCATCACACGTACCCTGCTGCCTACCGGTAATATCTGGTTGTTCATGGTGGTGAACACTCCTTTCTCACGCTCGCTTCCTTCCTGGTCATTTCGATCAGGAATACGGCATCAGCTTCTTTTTCGCTTCCTGTGAGAACAGGCCGCCGAACTCACAGATATCTAGAGATGAGGAGTGTATCTCTTATCTCTTTCATACCTTATCTCCATCTCCTACGTCTCACAATGGTCGCTTTTCCTATCACAACCCTCTCACGAAGCCAATTCACATACTATCGTTTTCTCGCAGCAATCTCGTTGCGCATCCCGTGGGTTGATAAGGAAAGACATGAGTGAGAAGCGATGACCAGCAGTGGCCAAGGTGGCTAATACAGAGCCAATACCAGCCAAGAGGATATAGAGGCCATCTAAATCGGTCCTGACACCCTATCACGCCTTCGATGATATGCAAAAAATCTTCCTGCTAACGTATAAGATGAGAAGGGCTTTTTTATAGCCATCTCGTAAGGAGGGAGAAGCGATGAAATCATCCATTGCAATGGAAACACCCATTACATGTATTGTCACCATCCACGGCATTGGTTTTCAACAACCACCACAGGAGGGGGTGGCAGGATATGCAGACGATCTGCATACACACCTTTCTCGTGTGCTTAATCAGAATGGTAAGCAGATGTTGAGCGATGATCCAGACCGTCAATGGTACCAGAATGGTGACAGTGTGCCAATATATGTACAGAGCGTTTGGCCTCCTACATCACTGAATCGTGAAGATGGCCTCAAACGCCTGGGCTCCTGGGATAAGAATCATAAAAAGGTGAAAGGATTGGGTGCGCCTCTCGTCAAGGGAGAAGCTCGTATCGCCCACATTGCACTCGTCTATTCGGGATTAGAAGGAGATGGCACTGAGATCGAGGCATCCGTGATTACGGGTGCTATGGCAGCCGTCTCTGCCAGGCACTACAGTCATATAAACAGTCTGCTGGATCTGCTATTTCTGGATACTATCCAGCCGCTGATGCAGTCATTTTGGGAACACCCGGTCCACCACGACCATGTGTTGAGACCGAGCCTCCGAATTCGTCAGGATGCAGGTTACCAGCAGCGTCAAGGCCCCCCTCAACACCCCAGTGGCTTTGTAGCACTTCTGAGAGAGCTCGAAAACGATGTCGCAGCGTATGTCTGTCATAACCTGAGGCGTCAACGTGTGCGCAGTTTTATTCTGGATGCACTGTCGCGACTCGCTTTCCGAGAGGATGTAGCTGGGATCGTGCTGAATACCCATAGCAATGGCACTGTTATTGGGCTCGATGTTGTACAGGAGCTTCCTCCGGTTGCGGCTAAGAAAATCCGTGCCATTCTTACAGCGGGTAGCCCCTTACGCAAGTATGTTGATCTCTTCCATTGGGGAAAATATATCACGACGGTCCCCAAGATAGAATATTGGTGGAATTTCTGGGATGCAAAGGACATTGTGGCAGACCCCTTACGTCCCTCTGCGGCCTGGAAACGAGGTGATGAGCCAAAAGAAGACCAGATGGTTGGAATCTACCAAGCCCTTGATCCTAATGGCAATATCACCCCGATGCTTATCAACGATATAGAGGTCAACAACATTGCAAATGGTCCGGTTGGTGGACTGCAACCACACAATTACTGGGATAACGAAAAAGAGTTTATTCCAAAAGTAATCGAACTTCTGAGGGATTTGGGTATTCTAGATGAGGGAATGTATAATCAAGTGTCTTCTCATCATCCTTCCGGACCAGAATCCCAAATTCCTTTGGAGCGGGTGTAGGAGGGGAACAATCCACAAATCAGAGGCACCAGTTTCAAATCCTGCTCTTCTTTGTGGAGAATCGCCGCGCTTCATTGACTCTTGCGTACAACCATAGGTGAGTCGTATACGTCAAAAAGCAAGAGCAAGCAGGAGCATAAGCTTCGATTGCTGCTCTTTTTCCAAAGGCTACCAAGCTCATTTCCTTCAACACATAGGAGCTCTACCCTGCACATCTGTGCCATGTGGCTTGATGGGCCAGCTAGGCAAGGTATTGGCTCTCCTGATACTCCCATCAGCGAGCTAGCAGAAAGGCCTAATGCTTCAGCACAACACAGGAGATTTGGCAAGTCTGACCTACCACCTCGAACCATCGCCTTGCTCTTCACTGACATGGAAGGCTCGACACGCCTGCAGCAGCAGAGAGTGCTACGCCAGCGTACTTGCTGATAGGCTGTGAGAATTGCACAAAGGTGAGGAGGAGTAAGGGGTATGACAAACAGGCTGTCTCCACTTGGGAGAAAACCTCATGATGTGCTTATGGCTTTCGCGCCATCCTGCCCACGAGCCTGAAGAGAAGCAGGAGCACGAGCAAACCTGCGACGGCAATGACCATCGCCAGCAGCACTTTCTCAAGCACCGCGAGCAGTATGCCAAGCACCATCATCCCGAAGATGATCAGCGGCAAGGCGATCGGTGCCAGCAGAAAGAGGACCAGAAGCCAGAGCAGCCCCTTCCCTCCTCGTGGCAGGTGAGGCGGTTGCAGCTGTCGGAGATGAGGTGGCGTATAGGTCGCATCCTCTTCAACTGTCGTTCCGATCAGTCTGCCCTTCGCATCGTAGGTGGTTCTCCTGCGCCATCTGAGTTCCCAGTTCCCAATGTCATACGGACCAGAGGGAGGATGAGGCGGGAGTGGTGGGAGCTGTTGCCGTTGCTGGTGGTGATGGTTGGATCCTGAATGTGGCACTGTGGGGAGGTGAGACATGCTGACATTCCTTTCTGCTGCAAAAAACACGCAGCCAAAGGGAACTCCTACCACAGTATGTTACTGCCTGATAATCCTCCTTTCAACTGCGTGCTCTTCACAAGATTGACAAGACGATACAAACACTGATGCTACGTTGTCCGACTACGTAGACAACTCCTGCTGAGATGTCCTTGAGCGACTTCGGGAAGTTCCCGCGAAACACAGACAGAACTCCCAACATCAGCAAGGTGGACATCACGCGACCTGTCCTTTCAGACCCCCGCGCAACACAGACAGGATCAGAGGGGACTTCCTCGTCTTGAGTTGGCTCACCTTTTAGCTTGCCACCCGTGGCAGACCACGCCACCTCCGTTCAGGATGGAACGAAGAACATCTGTTCACGTAAACTATATACCATACCCCTCATCAGAAGACAAGGAGCACTTCTCCTGGAAGACACGGTTTTGGAAATATGGTGAGCAGCAACGGGCTGGAATTTCTGTTAGAAACAACCCCAATTTTCCAGGAATGGAGCGACGTGAAGGCCTCTTTGAGTGGATGCGATTTTCGCGTCCCTCTCACGCTGCTTTTACCTGTTCTACCTCAATTACAGTTTACTGTGTTCGTACTTTCGTCTCTGCTTATCGAGAGCTGTTGCTTCTCGCAATTCCTGGTGGTAAATGCCCCGAAACCTCCACAGTGTTTGCCCCCAATCCTGCACAGTGGGACACGCGTTTCCTGGGAAAGCCGTTTCACACCTTGCATCCTGGAATGGAATGGTGGAAAGAAAAGCCCCTGGCAAGTTGGCATGATGCCGAACGGCAAAGCGTGAGGAGAGGAAGGAGGGTGACATGTCGTCTGTCTCACGTCCGCGAGAGCAAGCAACGGCATGGGTTCCGAAGCTCAAAAACGAGCCTATTTGTTCCCATTCTTATTGTATCACCTCCTGTCTACTCGCACACTGCCTTTTTGGACGATTTTTTTGGCGTTCCTTCCCCTATACTCAGGTGGAAGCGACGCCCGTCTTGCGCACCCGTGGTGAAAGCTCTCCTTTGAGCCCGCGAGGCCGCTCGTGTCTGTGCTCAAAACGCACAGGCTTCATCAGGCGTGTACCAGGCCCTCGTCGTGTGTGAAAGGAGTCACCGACAGATGAAAGGAGAAGAGATGGTATGGAAATGGGGGGTGTGATGATCGACGTGATCATTGCCGGCGGTGGACCGACCGGCTTGATGCTGGCCAGCGAGTTGCGGCTGCACGGCGTGCACGCGCTCGTGCTGGAGAAGGATCTGGAGCCGACCAAGGTGGTCCGTGCGCTCGGCCTGCACGTGCGCAGCATCGAGGTGATGGACCAGCGCGGTCTGCTGGAGCGGTTCCTCGCGCACGGCAAGAAGTACCCGCTCCGTGGTTTCTTCGCCGGTATCGACAAGCCGCAGCCGGACCGGCTGGACACCGCGCATTCGTACATCCTCGGCATCCCGCAGAACATCACCGAGCGTCTGCTGACCGAGCACGCCATCGAGCTCGGCACCGAGATCCGGCGCGGCACCGAATTGGTCGGGTTGAGCCAGGACGAAGACGGGATGACCGCCGAGCTGGCCGACGGCACGCGGCTGCGCTCACGCTACCTCGTCGGCTGCGACGGTGGCCGCAGCACGGTGCGCAAGCTGCTCGGCGTCGCCTTTCCCGGTGAGCCCAGCCGGGTCGAGACGCTGCTGGGCGAAGTGGAGGTGGCCGTGTCGCCGGAGACTCTGACCGCCGTGGTGGCCGAAGTCCGCAAGACCCAGCTGCGGTTCGGCGCCGTGCCCCTCGAGGACGGGGTGTACCGCGTCGTCGTGCGCGCCGAGGGGGTGGCCGAGGACCGCGCGGTCCCGCCGACCCTCGACGAGCTCAAGGAGCAGCTGCGGGTGTTCGCCGGCACCGACTTCGGCGTGCACTCACCGCGCTGGCTGTCCCGCTTCGGCGACGCCACCCGGCTGGCCGAGCGCTACCGGGTCCCGGGTGTTGCTGGCCGGCGACGCGGCGCACATCCACCCGCCGATGGGCGGACAGGGCCTCAACCTCGGCATCCAGGACGCGTTCAACCTCGGCTGGAAACTGGCCGCCGAGGTCAACGGCTGGGCCCCAGAGGGGTTGCTGGACAGCTACCATACCGAGCGGCACCCGGTGGCCGCCGACGTGCTGGAGAACACCCGCGCGCAGATGGAGCTGCTGTCCCCCGAGCCGGGTCCCCGTGCGGTGCGCCGGCTGTTGTCGGAACTGATGGACTTCGATGACGTGAACCGGTACCTGACCGAGAAGATCACCGCGATCGGGGTCCGCTACGACTTCGGCGAGGGGCATGAGCTGCTCGGCCGGCGGCTGCGAGACGTGGGGCTGAAGCGGGGGCGCCTCTACGAGCTGATGTACGGCGGCCGCGGGCTGCTGCTCGACCAGACCGGCCGGCTTTCGGTTGCGGGGTGGGCGGATCGGGTCGACCACGTCGTCGACGAAAGCCGGGAACTGGACGTGCCCGCCGTGCTGCTGCGGCCGGACGGCCACGTGGCGTGGGCCGGTGAAGACCAGCGGGATCTGCTCAGCCGGCTGCCCAAGTGGTTCGGCGCTGCCGTCAGCTGAGCGCGCAGTTGTGGCCCGAACGGGTGGGGGAATGTTTCGACCCGCCTCCGACGTACCTTGACAACAGCCCACCCAGGGGGTGCTGTTGTCAAGGGTGGCCCAGGCACCGGGAAGACCGTGGTGGCGTTGCATCGCGTCGCGTCCCTGCTCTCCACGCTCCTTTGAGCGAACATGGCGACCTGCTACGACGATGTATTGACAACATTTCATGCTGCTATTCCAGACGGAAAGTGGTTTTTCCAAGAAACGTTGCTCCGATGTGCAGGATTGGGGGCACGTGTGCAGGTTTCAGGGCAAAAATTGTGGCGGTTTCGGGGCATTTACCACCTGGCTCTCGGACCACTTGGTGGAAGTCGCTATTATGAGAAGATGAGGAAGGTCTATACCAAATGGTCAGGCTTCCAGCCACCAAAGCGGTCAGGATCGAATGCGTGTACATTCAGGTCAAATGGTGTTGCGTGTTTCTGCATCAGTTCTGCGATGATATGACCGGTGAGTGGCCCCAGGAGGATACCATCACGAAAGTGCCCTCCTGCAATCCATAATCCCTGTACACTCCGGCTTGGCCCTATGAGCGGGGATCCATCTGCCGATGCAGGACGTAGCCCCGCCCAGGTGCGTATCACTCGTGCTTTGTTCAAAGCAGGGGTTAGCTTTGCGAGAGCGGCTAGCAGTGTTGCTATCCCCTCGGCTGTCACCGCTTTGTCAAATTCCACCTGCTCTACCGTTGCCCCGACATAGATCGTGCCATCCGCTTTGGGGACGATCCCACCTACCCCAGAAGCGTACACCGTATGGCGCAAGTGCAGGCCGGGCAAAGCTTGCAGTGCCATCATCTGGCCTTTTACCGGGAAAATTGGCGGGGTTGGCATGCGAGCATGCCACCCAGTGGCCCACGCCCCTGCTGCCAGGACGATGGCC
>Ga0187805_10000160_pt1 | contig 20149 bp, 17 predicted proteins | sample NC_wetland_sal_i_6_FD_132965 | JGI IMG/M metagenome (GOLD analysis project Ga0187805, IMG submission 132965) | Wetland sediment microbial communities from Neuse River Estuary, North Carolina, USA - Control_5 | ecosystem: Environmental > Aquatic > Freshwater > Wetlands > Sediment | place: USA...
GAGTCGCTTCGAGATCAGAATCCATGCAATGGCTGCAAACATGGAGAGCACAACGAGCAGGTCGCCCCGAACGCTTGCGTGAGCCGTGCCTGTGGCGGTCTTGCCAGACAAAGCGATCATCCCAGCACCAACGGCTGAAGCTACCAAAGCAACCCAGCCGCCAAAGTGCAATCGCTCTCCGGAGAACATTACGGCTGCGATGGCGAGAAAGATAGGAAGTGTCCCGACCATCAGAGAGGCATGCGAGACCGTGGTGAGGGAGAGTCCCTTGAACTGAACAAGGAACTGAACGGGCACTCCGAAAATCGCTGCGGCGAGAACCCAGCCCCATTCCGTCCCGGCAAAGCGAGGACGATCAAAGAAGAGAAAGGGCAGCAGTCCGGCGCACGCGAACACGAGACGGTACAAGACCATCGTGGCGACGGGCATCTCGTTCAGCGCGATCTTGCCGAAGAAGAACCCTGTTCCCCAAAGGGAGCCTGCCGTTGCAAGAGCGAAAATGGGGATGACACGACTGTGCCGCTCGAACATTTGGCTTTGATTGTAGGGTAGGGCGTTAGTGAGCATCCATCGTGCGTTGCGGGGGCTTAGGCTTCAATTTCGCCTAGCCGAAGTTCGGGAGGTTCCGAACGGCAACACACGCCGTACCGCTGCCACAGCCGAAACCACGGGCTATGTGCGAGCTTATCGTCGTGCCTGCGATTGGCAGCCGAGATGTCGCTTGCGCTGAGTGGCCTAATATCCGGCGCTTCGAACATTTCCTGTATCTGCTCAATCTCGTCAATGATGCGCTCAACGTCCATGCGTCACAATATCTAACACAAGCACGGCAAGGGTCAAACGGAACGGCGACCCTTCGGCGAACTAGCTCATATACCATCCGCCATTCACGGAGATCGTCTGCCCGGTCATGTAGTCGTTCACCGCCAGCATCACCGCCACGATGCCACATCATCCACTGAACCAAAATGCCCCATCGGAATAAGATTCGGGTTCGCATTGGGGTTGCTGGTTACCATACCTTGCTCCCCCGGAACAGGTTCCCTTGGCAACGGAAGTGTTGCAGCGGTGCGTGCGGTCGTTTCGTCTGAACCCGCAGTGGGTCGAGCGCCAAAAACGGATGGATGCCGAGGCGCTCGATTACCAGCGCCAGCGGCAAGCGGGTCGCATCCGGCAGATTCAAGTGCAGGTCGCGCAGTTTGAGCAAAGCATGAAAGCGATGCAGCAGCAGGTCGCGTCATTCGAGCGCGGGCAGCAGCGAAGCGCTGCGCAATCAGAGGAATGGGGCAACATTCTCACGGGAATCACTCCCACGGTCGATCCTATGGGAAACAGGCAGGATGTGTGGACGGGAACCAAAAGCCGCTATTTCAAGAATGAGCAAGCGCACCATCGTCAACTCCGACGTTGTACCGCCCGGTGGAGGCTGGACGGAGCTAAGGACGCGCCCGCAATAACCAATCGTGACTGCGTGAGTCCGGGTGGCGGCGCAGTAAGCGGCGAGTGATTGGCGGAACCTCTGTCGTCTTACGTAGCTTTTAGCCTATGATTGTTAGCCGAGGGATGATATGGACGACATTGGTACGACGAAGGTCCTAACCATCGGTGAGTGTGGACACGATGAATATTGGCTTCGCGACAGAATTTTCGCCGACCCAACGATACTCGGTTTAGGTGATTTGCAAGCGATAATGCGAGAAAAAAATCAGTCTCAGGGAGGCAGATTGGACCTTCTTCTGAAGAATCCCGAAGACGATTCGATGTTCGAGGTTGAACTTCAGCTTGGCGCGACGGACGAGTCACACATCGTCCGGACGATTGAATACTGGGACGGCGAGAAGCGGCGATGGCCCAATCGGAGCCATACAGCCGTACTCGTCGCAGAAACGATAAATAACCGCTTCTTCAACGTTGTGCATCTCTTGAGCCTCGCGGTTCCGATTATCGGGATTCAAGCGAATATCGTACAGGCAGGGGACAAACGCGCACTGCATTTCCACAAAGTCATTGACTCGTACGAGGAACCGGAGGAAGCAGAGACGGCACAACAGCCCTACGACGAGACCCAAGGCTTCCTTCTCGCATTGATCGCACATGTCTCTCTCGGTCAGCACGATCACACGCCGCTTAGCTTCGGTTTTGAAGGGGCGATAGATTCGTTCACCTCTTGCAAGAACGGCACACGAAAACACGAATGTCATCGATATTGCGCCAATTCGTTGGCGGGTATCAAATCGTTTACGTTGCACTTCCTAAGCAGTGCCGCGCGCGCCAGTGCCGAGAGAATGATGAACGAGGAGAGGGACAGGTCAAGCCTCCGCGCTGCTTCGACGAGAATCGCTTTAAGTCTTGGTCGAGGGTAGATCATAACCTTCATCAGACGCTTCGGCTTCAAAGACGTTCTGCCCATTGTAGAGCGACAAATTGGCACAGTGTGATTCCGGATGGGAGAATCCGCATGTGGCAGCCGTGAGGTGGCCTTGTGAAGTTTTTTCTCGCGTTTGAGCGCCGCAGCTTTCTCCACGGCAGCGCGAATTAAGAACGAAGACAGAGACTCACCGGTCATGCGTGCCGCTTTCATGAGAATTAGCTTGGTTCGTGCTCGCGCATAACACATGATTTGGACGGCGAGGCCTCGCCCCAAGGGTGTGCCTCGCTTTCTCGCGTTGACGCCCGGATGTTTCCTCTCCCTGTCCTTCGCTTGAGAGCTGTCGTCTTCGAGCGCCGCTTTGGCAGCATCCATTTTACGTCTGACTTTGGTGGCGACACCTCCTGTTTTTATGAACATACGAGTCAGTTCGTTGAAGATCGGCGACGCGCGACGCGCTCTGAAGTAGATTTTTGTCATGTCGCGACGCTGCTCGAAAATTCCCGCACTCACTAGCGCATGCAGCTCTCGTTGCAGGCTTGACGCCGTGGTTCTGAGTTCACGAGCCAATTCGGACAGGTAAGCCCATCTGTCGGGATGACGGAGAGTGGTGCGGAGCAACCGCTGACGTATCAGTGGAAACAGAACATCCAAAGCCGATGTCTTACGCAAAGCGCGTACGTGCTTGCGCGTTTTGCGTAACCTTTTTGGAATCGTTTTACGCATCTTGCGTATACAGAACTAAATCCCGTACCGTTCATACGCTTTTTGCGTATGAGTCCGCTGCCATTCGAGACGTCGCTGCCAATCCGTCCGAGTTTGAAATTCTGAACTACCGACGCCTTTTATTGGGGGAACAACGAGGGAACATTATCCGTTCCTGCCCGTTCCCAGCCGCTATTTTCCGTATCTGCCAGTTCCCGGTAAGTTCTTGAAATTCCGTTTGCTGGCAGGTTCAATACCCGCTGCAGGGCTGTGTTCAGTGCGCGCACGCCGAGCGATCCCCGGTTCATCGGGCAGAGAACCTGCACGTCGCGGATTGGGTCTAGACAAAAGCCTTCTGGGATTCTCTCTTACACCAGCTTGACCAGCGTTGCCGCAATCTTTTCTGGATCGTCTCGCTCGACGAAGTGGAAGTCGGAACTCGGCTCTGCTCCCCGCATATCGGGCATCCATCCTTTACTGACCATTACGTATTTCCCGACGGCGAACTAGTGCCAATCAGCACGAGCCTTAGAGCGGCCGAGCTGAGCGGGTTTGAGCTGAGGGATGTTGAGAGTTTGCGAGAGCACTACGCCTTGACCCTCCGCCACTGGATCCAGCGGCTGGAAGCTCATCGAGACGAGGCGCATAGCATCACCGACGACACTACGTACCGCATATGGCGGCTCTATATGGCCGGCTCCGCCTACGCATTTCGCAGCGGACGTTTGAACTTATACCAAACCTTGCTCGCCAAGCCACTGCGCGGGGATAGTCGTCTGCCTCTGACGCGGGCGGACTGGTATTACGTCTAGGCCAACGGTTTGGACAGTTAGTCGAGGAGCTCGATGGTGGCAGACGATCGCCGGCGGATTTCAAGTGCCGCTGCCTGAAGCGGTCGTCGATCCATCTTGCTGGTCCTTGAGCGAGAAGGGGATGTCGAGCTGCCAAGCGGCGACCGTGGCACTCAAAGAATCTAGACCGAACTGCCCAGCGCCATTCGGATTGTTGTCGAGACAAAACTGCTGGAAGAAAAGATGACGGTCGCCCCAGCTGAGAACCTCGCTGCAAGAGCTGCTGACAAATCTTCTCACTTTCTGCGAAATTGAACCTGTTCCTCCCCGCCGTTGCTGATTTAGTCTCCGGGGTTTGTCAGTCTCCGCGCCTGCCATCGTTTTGGGTGCTCGCTGGTCAACGACAGCATTCGGGAAGGACGCTTCGCCACTCACGACGGCTTCGTCGCGCGAGACGAAGCCCAATGCGACAATGGAGAGTGCGGCTATGAGATCACGCAATGATTCCTCGTTCGGGTAAGCAATGACGATGCGTTCATGACCAGTTTCGGTCTGGAGCCCTTCTATTACCGCATACCTCACGTCCGGAACATCAGCCACCGCGTTCACGACCGCATCCTCCCCTCACTTCATGTCCGTGGTCGATATGCCTTGGCAGCAGCAATCGGCATTCCAAACCATCTTTCGAAGCAAATTTGGATGAATGCTCTAAATTGGCGGATGGAGAACAGTTTCTCAGCTTGGGAGATTCTAACGACAAACCGCAGCACGGAAATGGCGACGACCACTCGACGCGCGTCTACCGAATGACATCACTTAATCTCCAATGGCTGGAAAACCAATGGCGCCACGAAACCGACGCCACGTCGTCCGCTTTCTTCCGACGAGGACGTCAAGGAACAAATCCGATCTTCGGCTGGTGTTCCCGTGTTCGGGCTGGACGCGCTCACTTCCGCTGCCTACGGCCCTGAAGCCGCGCTGATCACTCTGATCCCGCGGGGCCTCGCTGGAGTCGCCTACACCATTTCTATCAGCCTCACGATCATCGTTCTGCTCAGTATTGTTTACTTCTTGTATCGACAGACGATCGCTGCTTACCCGACCGGTGGCGGATCGTACATCGTGGCCTCAGCGAATCTTGGCCAACGCGTCGGTTTGTTCGCCGGTGCTGCGCTGATGATCGACTATATTCTCAACGTTGCCATGGGGATTTCTGTGAACGACCCGTTCGTCACCCTTGTGGGAGCTTCCTTAGAAGGCTGATCTTCACAACGTCGATAGCTATCAGATAGCAGACACTCACGATCAGCACGATGAACACCAACTGCGGACGGATCGCCGCCATCAGAACCCCGCACGTAGCCAAAACACTCACGACGGCAACATCGGCAGCTGAACTCAGGATCAGCCACTTACTTGGTCTCGATTTCCAAAAATGCTGGCGTTGCCGAACCAGATAAACGGTGCCCTGGCCGGTAAAGACTAGAGTCACGAAGACCAGGGTTTGCAACTGCGGCAGGGGCACCAAACCAACCAGGACCACTAAAGTTGCTCCAATCCACCACGTGCAGCACGAGCACTTGTGTATGATCCTGACGGACCTGCGAGACTGCCGCCTGGATCGCCGCCTCGGCAAATTTCGAATCGTCGAGCGCTAGCAAAATCTTCATGGCTTATGTATAGCCTCATGCGACTTTCCCGCGCGCTGCTACTCGCCACTGGTCAACTACGTGTTCTCCCTCCGTCACATAGACGCGGTCATGCAAGTTAATGCAAGGGCACACGTGATTCGGAATGACCCTAAGCCGATCACCGATTCTTATGGTCGAACCATCAGGAACGCTCAGGTGCCCGTGTTCTTCAGAGAGCTCTTCCAGTCTTACTTCCGGGTGTTTCACCACATAGCCGTAGCCTTGACGGTCACCGGACAACAACCCGTCGGCAGACAGGGTCTTGCTCCCTGCATCGATAATGGCGCGTCGCGAAGCGCTTCTGCTCACGACCGTGACGAGCACCGTCAAAGCACAATCATCAAACTGGGCCGATTCGGCGTCGACGGTATTGCGGTCATTGAAAACATACGTTCCGGGGCGAATTTCCGTTAGCCCGTGGAAGCGATGGCTCGCAAAAGCCGCGGGCGTATTGCCACCGCTTACGACTGGGTACGGAATCGAGGCAGAATCGAGGAGCTCGAACAACGCGTCCAAAGTCTCATTTTCACGCTTGATGTCCTGCTCACGCATCTTCTGGTTACCCATAATGTGCCCCGGGTAAACCAGGATTCCGTCCCACCGTAGACCAGGGAGCGCAAGCATCTTTTGGACTTCACCCATGGACTCCGCGGCTATTCGCCAGCCGCAGCGGTGGAATCCGGTATCGAATTCCGCCCTGATCCCCACCTCTATGCCAGCCGCCTTCGCGGCTTGCGAAATTCCAGTTGCAACCGCAAGCGAATCGACCGCCACCGTGACCTTCACCCGTCCTGCAAGGTCGACCAGACGCGCCCACTTCTTCTCTCCCCACAATGGATAGACGATCAAGATGTCATCCATGCCGGCTTCAGCCATTACCTCCGCCTCACCCAACTTGGCTACGGTTATGCCTGCTGCTCCATGTTGCAGTTGAAGCCGCGCAATCTCAAGCATCTTGTGTGTCTTAGTGTGGGGCCGCAACGCGAGTTCATGATCATTGCAGTACTCCGCCATTTTCCTCAGATTGCGCTTGAGTACGTTGACATCGATCAGCAGAGCGGGCGTATCCAGGTCAGTAATGGTCATGAAACGTTCCGACTGTTAACGGAATCTGCTTTCCGTTGTCCAGCGCATCAAATCTTCCCCTCCTCGGCCGCAAAACTCCGCTACTCGTATTTCTTGGTGATTCCTCTTTCGAGGACGGCTTCATTCCCGATTCGTTTCACATCGGCCGGACTGGCTACTAAAGAAAGTTGATCCAGATCGAAATATCGATAAAGATCAAGGCAGAACAATTCCGGCGCCGAGCGGAAAGGCACCGCATTCTTCAGTAAGTAGTCCAGACTTCCCATCGAGCGACGACTTTCAATCCGGGCAAACGCGGCTGGTTCGAGGGCAGCCGACACGAGCGCGATCGTTTGATTACGAATTCCGTCCGTTACAACGCTAATGCGGCGTCCGTCCTTACTGCCAAACCACTCGGCAATCGCCAACAATTGCGAGGCTTCCAGGCCCAGAGGGCGATCTCCGGTCGTGGCCATGAGCATCTCCCAATCCGCGGGATTTTCCGGTGCAGTGGCTCCATTGAAAAGCAAATCGAGGGCGAGCACTTGTTCCCCGCGATTGACGCGTTCGGAGATGATTTCCGCCGACGATTTGTATCCTTCATCGGCGAGCACTACGGTGATCGGCCCGTCGGCCGGGCCCGAAATGGCCTTGAGCCAAATTCCCGTCGCGCTGAGTCCATTCGAGAAATCAAATCGGTAAGACAAAGTCTCTAATCCCAAATGCTTGCTGTTGTTTGTCCGCCAGGCAGTCTCAACCGAAACCGGAGCATAACGAACGACGCCTTTCAGGCGCTCTCGCTGAGATTTGATCCACGAATCCCGCTCGCCTCCCATTGGAATATGAGTCGGGGGAATCCGGCTCGCCAACTTTCGGGCAAGACCTACGATCGTCAGGTTCTGCGGCGGCAAGTCGACTGCCAACTGCTCCGCCGATCGAATCTCGTCATCGCTGGGTATCTCGTTTGGAGTAACGGGCAAAACGAAGTGTTTCGTGAAGAAACCATAAGCTTGTTCGCGGTTGTCAAGCTGGTAGTTGTGGGTACCGGGATCGCGGTTCTCGTGCCATACCAGATCGTCCTCTTTGCCGAACAGACGGAAAAAGGGCCTGACTTGGTCATAGATGTAGGGTTTCACAAGGGCAGCACGAAAACAGCAGTCATCTTCTGCGTTGTGAATGAGCAAAGTGGGGCGGGGCGCGCGGATCGCCACAAAGAAGGGGTAATCCTCATTTTGAGTGAGGTCGGTCGCGTTTTCTTCAATTTCGTCGAGGTCGAGGGGACGAATAAGATTTGCCTGGAGGGCCCCGATCCCCGCCACTTCCACACTCACCGCGACACGCTCGTCAAGAGCTCCCAGAATGGTGGTTTGCCAGCCACCGCCCGACAAGCCGGTCACCCCCAGCCGACGAGGGTCGACCTGCGGGAGACTTGACAAGTAATCAAGCCCTCGGCGCATGGAAAGGTAGAAGAACCCCAGCGCGTTGGCGCCGACCAGATCGAGGTCCGCCGCATAGTCGTGAGCGTTTTCCGGTTGTGCCAGTTCGCCGAATCCCACCCAAGACAAGCTCAGCGCGAAAATCCCTCGCTTGGCAAAATTGATGCAACGCTTTTGCTCGTATTCCGCGGCATTCCCTGCCACTTCGTGGCCTATGAGATTGAGGATGGCTGGCGCCTTCCCGCTCACTTGTTTCGGTTCGTACAGGATCGCCGCAGAGTCAAAGCCTGGCACGATCTCATACCGGAACTTGCGCAGCCGGTATCCCTTGTCGCTTTCAATGACAGCGATCTCTTGAAAGTGGGGTGGCGCCTCGATCCACTCACGAGGCCAACCGTGAAAAGCAATGTCTTGAAGGACGTGGTGACTAATCCTTGCCTCTTCCGAGAACCACTGGTCCGAATTAGCGGGAGGGGTCAGGCTCGGAAGGCGTTTCGCCAAATAAGTCCGCAGTTGGAACTCAGTGACCGCGCTTGGCTGGATGCGCTCCGCGAGCAAGCCTTCGACCGATTGCGCTGTGGTCTGGGCGCACGCTCCGACGCATAGAGCCAGAAGCATGATGCAGCCCGCGACGATCGGCGTGCTTCGCAACGTCCTCACGCAATCTCCCTATCTGACAGGTAGGGCAGAACCAGCCTCGCCTTGCCCAGAGATTTAGATGCGCTTTACCACAGCGGCTTCCGACGCGCCATCTGTAAACAACGACTCCTGGGTCGGTGGCGAAACGCGATTCAAAGCAAGAGTAACATCGCGGTTGCCCTCGCCCCTGAGTTGAACCAGTGCAGCGCTACTTTCGGAAGCGGAGCAGGATTGCACCACGGCCCCGTGCACACCCTCCATCACGATGGCAGGCACTTTCGGTTCTGACTTGGGGGATCGGACACGAATCAGTTCGAGATCTGAAACATTCTTGCATCCTACGGAAGGCCCCCGATCGGTATTCAGCACCGCGTTGCTCAGACTGAATCCGTGCACCTGGTAGCACGAAATGCCGTCTTCAGCAGCATTCACGAACACATTCTCCAATGACAATCCTTGAATTGGGCTCTCGGGCAGCCCTTCAGCGACGACCGCGACTTTTGCTCCATCCAGAAGGATGTCACTGCAGTGAAAGTTGCGAAAGACGGGGGTACGCACGTTCACCGGGTGCGCTGTGTTTCGGTCCTCGTCCTCGTAGAACATACTGAATACAATTCCCGTATCTTCAAGGTTTCGCATCACCACATTTACCGCAGACACGTTCTCCACCACATTCCCTCGCCCGCGCGCAGTTCTGAAATACAAGCCGCAGGTCGTTCCGTCGCATACACAATTGCTGATTGCGACGTTACGCACTCCTCCAGCCGTCTCACTGCCGATTCCCACCCCGCATCCGCCCGCGTTGAATGTACAGTTCGTCACCGCAACGTTCTCAGTGGGCAAGAAGGGTTTTCCGGGAATCTGCTTGTAGCCGGATTTGAGCATGATGCAATCGTCGCCGGTGCTGATGTGGCAACTGGAGATGCGAACGTTACGGCAAGACTCCGGATCAATACCGTCTGTATTCCACGAGTGTGGTGGATTGAAAATCGTCAATCCTTCGATGTAAACGTCTTCACACAAGACCGGGTGGACTGTCCATGACGGAGAATCATGAATGCTGAGGCCACGAATCAGCACTCTACGACAGCGATAGATATTAATCATTCGCGGCCGCGGCCAAGGCAGCGGCGAGCCGGCGGGATTTTCGGGCTCGCGCCCTATTAGGCCCAATTTCTCCCGCAATTCTCGCGTCTTGCCCCAGGCCTCGAGCCAAACGGCTCCCTGACCGTCGAGCGTGCCGTGGCCCGTAATCGCCACATTCTCAAGATCGATGCCGGTGATCAGGGAAGCATAAACCGTGCGCTCAAGGCCCTCCCACCACCCAGAAATCGTGGGATAATCGGCGAAATTCGTGCTTGCAAGCAGGGTCGCGCCAGCCAACACCTCGAACTCGAGATCGCTTTTCAGAAAAATTGGGCCAGTCAAGTACTTTCCGGGTGGAACGAGGACCTTGCCGCCACCGGCTGCGGCGCATGCATTAATCGCCGCTTGAATACCGGTTGTGCAGAGCGTACGGCCATCGCCAACCGCGCCGAAATCCACAACATTGACCACATGGTTGGTGGGCTTTGAGCCGGAACTACCGCGGAAGTTTGCTGACGGTTCGAAAGATAGCCAAGACTCAGAGGCAGCTCCCGCGGGGATCACCGCTGAACTCGCTGCCATGCCAAGCATGAACTCGCGACGCCCGGGATAATTGGGTTTGATCATCTAAGGTTCATGATTTTCACGCCGCTAGCTAGAGTCTCCGACTCAACCTGTTTGGCGCGATTACTTTCTTGACCGCAGGTCAGTGCACGTCAATCCGAGAGCAGCAGCAGAGGCCGTAGCCCCTGGTGAATTGGTGCGCGTCGCTCCCCGGCCAACCCTCGCAGTATCGACACCACAGCACTGTCAAAGCAGCTAATTTTCATTTACGTCGATTCGCCGGTCAAGGGAGATTGCCTTCAATGGATGAAATATTGACCAATTCACTGGACAATGCTGGCTCGCTCTACAACTTTGGATTTACGCGTCGCTGGGGAAGCTGCTATCTTTTCCATCCATAGGAAGGCACACTTCTTGAACGAAAATGTCCCAAGGCGCTCGCGCTCAGCGGGGGTGAAGGTGGATCGGAATCAGCAATTCCAGATTGACGGCATTGTTCCGGTGATTCCCACCCCGTTTCATCCTGACCAGGAGATTGATTGGGCAGCGCTTCGAAGTTTACTGGATTTTGCAGCTTGCGCGGATGTCAATGCAGTTTGCCTTCCTGCCTACGCCAGTGAATTCTACAAACTTACCGAAGCGGAACGAAGAGAAGCCGTTCTGCTAGCAATCGATCACTTAAAGGGCAGAATTCCAGTAATCGCGCAAGTGAACTACCCCGCCACGCTGCAGGCGGCTCGCTCAGTTCGGGAGGCGCAAAAAGACGGAGCCTCCGCGGTGTGCTGCGCAGTGCCGAGAATGTTTTCGCTGGACGAGGGTGCTTTGTCGAAACATTTCGACCGCATTCTGCAGGCCATCGATATCCCATTGATCATCCAGGATTTCAATCCTGGTGGTCGTTCGGTAAGCGCTCACTTTGTCGCTGATCTGCACCGTGCTCATCCTCATTTTCGATATGTGAAGTTGGAAGAGCCACTGATGTCCGAAAAAGTGGAAGCAATCCTCCAGGAGACCTCTGGCACTGTAGGTGTGCTGGAAGGGTGGGGCGGCATGTTCATGCTGGAGCTGATCCCCTCAGGCATTTGTGGCGTGATGTCGGGCCTCGGTATCAGCGATATCCTGGCACGCGTATTTCGTCTCGCGCAGGGTGGAGACACCGCTCAAGCGTACGAGCTTTTTCATGGAGTTCTTCCTCAGATAGTTTTTAGTCTGCAGAACCTGGAGCTATATCACCACGCAGAAAAACTTCTTCTCGAAGCGCGTGGCATAATTTCGGGAAGTATCGTTCGGCAGGTAAGCCGCAGTCTCCATGAAAACGAAGCAAAATACATTCGATTCCTCAACAGCAAAATTCTTGACCTATTGGATCGTTGTGGCTTTCCGCGAAATTGTGATGGGAGGGCGATCATGGCCCCCGGCAGGCCCGCTGGGAATGACCCTGTAGCTTGATTCGCCCCAACGCGAAAAATTGGGGGCCAGCTTCATTTCTTGGTCCATCTCTCACTCCAGATGAAGGAACGGCAAAACAAGGTGACGACAAATGTCTAAATGCGAAATCAAACACCCAGACAAGCTCGTGTCGACGGGATCTTATTCAGCGGGCGTCCAGATAGATGGATGGTTGTTCATCAGTGGCCAGGGTCCTCTGGATTTGCGAACCGGTGAGGTGGTGAGAGGATCGATCGAGGACGAAACACGGTTGACGCTTTCGCACATCGGAAAAATTCTTGAGGCAGCCGGATACAGTTTTGAAGATGTCGTGAAATGTACGTGTCACCTGGCTGATATTCGAGATTTCGATGGCTTTGATCGTGCGTATTCGAAGTTCTTTTCCGGTGGTCGTCCTGCGCGTACCACCGTGCAGTCAGTGCTGTGGAACGGAATTAAGGTGGAAATCGACGCCATTGCCCGGAAAGCGTGAAAGTCCCTTTTGTGGAGTCCTCGCAGCCCAAAATTCTCGCCTGCATGAGGTACCGATGAGCCGGCCCTCCCTCTCATTTATTCGCCGATGTATGGCATGCAGCTTATCGATTGCCGTCCTGGGAGCTATCCCACTGGCGGCCGCAGAGTTGCCACACGCATCTCTTCACCGCGAAAAGTGGATCGGCGTGGCCGATCACTTGATCCAGTCACCACCGGAGAACTACTCGTACGATTGGGGTGAAGCCACTTTGTTCATCGGCCTGCTGAAAACCTACGAACGAACCCACAATGTTGCTTACATCGATTATGTTTCGCGATGGGCAGCTCTCTACATAAACAAGAGCCGGGAAGAGCTCCTAGAACTCGATGCGGCCGGCTCTCATCGCGACGAGAGTGGGGAAGGGGTTGGGCCCATTCCCGGCGATTGCAATCGTTGGGTTCCGGGAGTGGTGATGCTCTCCCTTTTCAAAGAGCGCAACCACCAGAGCTACATGCGCTTCGTGCAAATGATCACGGACTTCATTCGCGAATCAGCCGAGCGCAGTCCCGAAGGCGGACTCGATCACTGGACTGGGAGTCACGAGTATTGGGTTGATACGCTGTACATGGCTTGTCCGTTGCTGGCCCAGTTCGGCAATTTGGAGAATAAGCCAGCTTACATGGACGACGCAGCGCAACAGTTCATCGTACACGCCCGCCACCTTCAAGACGAGAAGACCGGCCTGTTCAATCACATGTGGGACTGGAAGACAGGCCAGTTGACGCCTGTGTTGTGGGGCCGTGGAAACGGGTGGGTGCTCATGGCACTCGCTGACACAATGGAAATGATGGACCGCAACCATGAATCCTTTCCTGCACTTCAGCAAATTGCAATAAAGTTGGCGCACGGGCTACGAAGCTTCCAGGATCACAACGGACTTTGGCACACGGTGTTGAATGATCCTACCAGCTACGCCGAATGCTCCGCCTCTTCCATGTACGTGTACGGGCTGCTGAAGCTAGTACGGCTCAAGGTTCTGCCGCCATCGTATAAGAAGATCGGGCTCCGTGGATGGGCCGCTATCAATGCGAACTATGTAAAGGGCGGCGTGGTGACGGGAGTTTCTGGCAGTACCGATCCCCATCCGGTCGAAGTCTATAAGAACATTGAGATCGGTACCGAGACCTGGGGCACGGGCGCTTATCTTAGTGCGGGCAGTGAAGTGGATCGGCTGCGCTGACACAGTGACTGGAATAAAGCTGGCACCTTCCTAAGCTATTGCCAGATTCGGAGCATCACAACTCCTCCCTGAGGAACCGTGACGGTATAAGAGTCATGGAGAACACCGAGATCCTTGTGGGCCCACAAATCGCGAACATGAACGGGACCCATAAAGCCCGCACCCTTGAAGTTCAACGTGAGCGGTTCCGCTTCATCGTCGGTGACGTAGTTGAAGAGAGCCACTGCCTTCGAACCGTCACTTAACGGCTTCACCCAGACTTGCGGAGGGCCGATGCGGCTCCCCTGGATTCCCAGCTTGTCCTGATCAACCGCGATTACTTCCTTATTGATCAGGATACTTGTAGTTGTCTCGTCCATTTTGCTCAAGTCATTGCCAGCGAGCAGCGGAGCTGCCAAAATCGCCCATAAACTCATCTGCGTGCGGTACTGATCTGCTGTCATGCCCCCATTGCCAATCTCCAGCATGTCGGGATCGTTCCAGTGGCCCGGGCTAGCGAATTTTTCGAGTCCCGCTTGAGAGAAACCAATCAGCGCCATGCTGCGATAGTTATCGCGAATATCGTCGGTCGTGCGCCACATGTTTCCCCCCACCTGCGGACCCCACTCCCACACCGAATCGACACCATACTGACACAGGCTGTAAACAATGGGCCGATGCGTATTGAGGAGCGCCTCATGCATCTTCCTGTATGCTTCCTGCATCATCCCTAGTGCCCGCTGCGAATCTTGGTGGGGGTCGTGCAGCTTCATGATGTCCATATAGCTGCATAGGTCGTATTTCAGAAAATCCACGCCCCAGCTGGCATAAGTGTTCGCATCCTGCTGCTCATGACCATAGCTTCCCTCATAATCGGCGCATGTTTTGGGTCCCGGAGAGGAATAGATTCCGAACTTCAATCCTTTTGAGTGCACATAGTCGCCAAGCGCCTTCATGTCGGGGAATTTGCTGTTGGGATGAATATTGCCTTGCGCATCGCGTTGGCCTTCCCAGGTATCGTCGACATTGACATAGATGTAGCCGGCGTCTCTCATCCCGGTTGCGACCATGGCATCGGCCGCCCCCCGCACATCGGCATCAGTGACCTTTTCTCCAAAATGATTCCAACTATTCCAGCCCATTGGCGGTGTAGCTGCCACTTCTGGGGATTGAGCGTCAGCCGTTGGGCAAAACTGGCAAATGCAACTGATCGCCAACGAGACGCACACTGCAAGAAGATGTCGCCTGTGGAAATGCATGTTAGGTTGCCTCCTTTTGTCGGCTGGAAATTGCGCGATGCACGTCGTCACTGCTTGCAGCGGTGCTTGATTCGCGCAAGATGCTTCCCTTCTTCCACCAAACGCTCACCGCAATGATGCGTCGACGAATCCGTTTGAGACTCAGTGCTTCTTCGCGGCACCGCAGTAGCATGTGCAACCGCTCCCATCGGGATTGACCATCAGACCCGACTCATCGACTGCCTCGAACTCAGATGAAGGAACGGTCGCCAACTCACTCACCAGACTTTGTGACCACGCTGCTTCCCGCGTTCCATCTAGCTGCCAGTCATATCCTATGTCCGACATAAACATTCCGTAGATCTTGAGCGCGGTCAAAATGACCTGCGCTTGCGCCGAAAAATGAGAGATGTCGACGCTTTTCTTCAATCGCCAGCGCGACCCCATCCAGATGACATCTGGGTTAAGAGTATGCAGATAGGTTGGGGAGTAGGTGCCAGGCCATAAGACACCGCCTGAATATGCGCGAGAAGCCTCAAAGCGTAACGCATGATTAATGACGCCGGCTTGCACTTCGTCATAACGAACTAATCCCGGAAAGAGGGGTAATCCGGCATCATCCACAGAAGCAGTAGGAAACGATCGATTCGCAATTAAGGCATTAGACTTCATATCGTAGATGACCCCGTTCGCGGCCTTCGGATGACCTTTATGCCAGTGAGCGTCATAGAGTTCATAAAGTATGCACGTGTCTTTATCGATCATGAGTGCATGAGCGTCGCCACCATCATAGGGTTCAATGGGTGTGTCCGCTGTGAATGGGTAAGGACCGGGATCAGACTCAGGTAGATTACTAATGGCAACAGACACCATACGCGTATTGTTGTCAACGATTGCGAAAGGAAAACCATAGTCTCTGCCGCCCGCTGGACCAAAACCAAGGGTAAGATGTTTTCCGGGAAGACTTGCTGCCCATGCCGCGGACTTCGCGTTGACCGGTAAGTCGTCGATCGGCGTATTCCAAACATTGTCCGCAGGAAAGACGGTGCAGGTTGTACCCGGGACGGATGATAACGCAGCGTGGCTGGCCGAGGGCTGCTTGGAAGGGATTCCACGAAGTAGCGCTGCTCCAGAGACTACAACCGCGAAGACTATTCTCCACCTAGCCATTGCGGCTTTCCTTGACCGCGTAAAATGCAAACGGGAACTGTAGCCTCACACCTTCCACCGATCAAGTCTCCCGTGCGCTCACTGCAGAATAGCGTCCAATGCGTTGGACATGTTTGCCAGTTTCAAATGTGCGGATTGTCATCGGTGGCCGAGTGGCAGATTCGTTTGACGATGGCTCCAGCCAAGAATTCACGGCTTATGGTCCCTAGATTTCGTGGAAACACACCGTTTGCCCCGCGGAGGTCCATCTTGAACTGACGTGCTCTTGTCTACGCAACGCCGAGATTTTTCCCTACGCAGCCCATACGTGACGAGATCTCTTGCGCAGTCCGCATCACCTGGACTGCCAAGCTTGGAACACGATCCATGCCAATTTGGTTTGTTGTACCCGCAACACTGACTGCGGCAATCCCAACTCCATTCTCGTCGAACACGGGGGCCCCGATACACCGCACCCCAGGTTCATCTTCCTCATTGTCCAGGGCGTAGCCTGATTGGCGAACTAGTGTCAGTTCCCGCCTCAAAGCGTTCTTGGAGATGATTGTCCGGCTATTGTGTCGGGCGAATTCTTTAGTCCTGAGAAGATACTCTAGTTCGTCAGGCGGCAGAAAGGCCATGAGTACTTTTCCAACTCCTGTGCAATTGACATCGAGCCTGCGTCCGATCCATGAGGCGAGCTTAACCAACCCCGGGGCTTCAACTTTCTCAATGATGACCGCTTCGTCCCTTTCCAGCACGGCCATGTGCACGGTGAGCCCGCTTTCCTGCACCAGAGAATGCAGGGAGGGTTTGGCTTCCTCCCGCAGATCCAGGTTTTCGATCGCGCTCCGGCTCAGGCTGACCAATTGCAAACCAAAATGGTATCTACCAGTTTGGGTATTCTTCTGAAGGAATCCCCTTCGTTCGAGAGTTGTCAGGATCAGATGGGCCGAACTCTTCGGAATCTTAAGCCTGCGCCCAATTTCGGAAATTGAAAAACCTCGCTTCGAGTGGCCCAGACATTGAAGCACCGAAAGCGCGCGCTCAATCGATGGGACGGAGTATTCCTTAGGTTGAGCCATCGCCGACCTCAACAGTAGCTACGAGTAGAAACGCGTCCAACCGGTTGGACGGATCGGCAAAACACTACCAGAACCAGATCGGACAGGTCAATGTCGGAGCCGACACTTCTTGGACCAAGTGCCGGTTGACGGCAGGTCGTCCAGCCGACTGTACGAAAAGCCTCTTCTTGCGGCGAAATCGGTTGACAACTGAGGCCAAGGAGAACTACCTCATCAGTCTACTGTGGGGAGGTCGGCCTTGGGCCGGCTCGAATCGATAGGGACTCTGGGCTTGGGTTCGACGGGGGTTGGCATGGTTTTCCCGCGGTTGTCTTGCCTCTTGACACAACTCGGTTTGGTCTTGGTCTGTGTATCGCTTCTTTCCGGCCAGCTGAACCGTGGCACCATCGAGGGCACAGTGACGGATCCGCAAGGAGCGGCAATGTCCGGAGTGGCGGTCACCGTTACCAGTGTCGATACCAATGTGGCGACCACTACCAAGACAAACAGTGCCGGCTACTATCGAGCGGAAGCTCTAGTACCCGGGAACTACCGCGCACATTTCGTAGCCCACGGCTTTACATCTGAGGACATAACAGCCATCGAGGTGCCTGCCGCGCAAGTCATCCGTGTCGACGCCAAGCTGAAGGTCGGGTCGATCAACGAAAAGGTAGAGGTCAAGGCCGATTTGCCGATGCTGGAGACGGACGCCAGCAACTTCAGCAGTACTTTGCAACCCGACATCATTCAGAATCTTCCTTTGGCGGGCCGCGATTTGCAGCAGTTGACCTTCTTGCTGCCGGGAGTGAACAACGTTGGTGGTCCCCCGGGAAGTAATTTTGGTTTCGACAGCTCATTCGGAACCTTCCCGGATCCGACCCACATGCTGGGTTCGGCAATTGCCATAAACGGTGGACAGAGTGGAACCAATGCCTGGTACCTCGACGGCAACCTTAACATTTCCAGCTTCGGGGAAAACATAGTGGTCAATCCTTCTCCCGACTCTGTCTCGGAATTTCAGACCATCACTAGTGCGTTCTCAGCCGAGTACTCACATACCGGGGGTGGGGTCTTTAACGTCGTGCTGAAGTCGGGAACGAATGCTTTCCACGGAGATATTTACGAATACCTTCGTAACAGCGCGACCAACGCCACCAACCCTTTTGACATACAGGGCGGCTTCGGGAAGAGCCTTGTGCAGTTCAACAATTTTGGGGGGACGCTAGGGGGGCCGGTCAGGATTCCTCACGTTTACGACGGGAAGAACAAGACTTTCTTCTTTTTCTCTCTTGACGCTACGATTCTTCACCAGAGCGGCAACAGTGCTTACACCGTTCCGACGTCTCTGATGCGCCAGGGGAACTTCAGCGAAGACCCGAACGTCGTTAGCAACGGGCTCTGGAATCCTGCTAGCACGGCGGGGCCGGACATGAACGGCAACTTCGAGCGGACGGCCTTCGGAACGCCTATCACAACTAACGGCTGCTTGAACACAGTGGTGGATGCCGCGCCGCCAGGAGTGGCAACGTGCAATTTCAGCAGCCAGATTCCGACATCCATGCTGGATCCCACGGCAATGTTCTTCGTGAATTCATTTCCCTTGCCAAACCATATCGATACTTTAGGTGGCTGTCCCTTGGCTGCGAGCGGCACCTACAGTATCTGCAACAACTACGAGGGTCGGAGTGGAGGCAGCCAGGATCCCATCAATCTTTCGATCAAGATTGACCATCAAACTGACAAGGGCAAGTATTTCTTTGAGTGGTTGTTTAGCCCTACCCAGTACCGCAATTTTGCGGTGCCTTGGACTGGCCCCACGTTCCCTGAGGCACTCATCGGCTTTGGGTCGCAATATGATTTCGGCATTCGTAGCCAGGTGATCGCGCTCGGCCACACCTACGCTTTTGGCCCCAAGCTTATCAATGACTTTCGCATCAGCTTCAGCCGCCAATTCTTATCGACCTTGCAACATCCTTACCCCAATAGCGTTACATCTCAGTCGGCGGTGGAACAGGAATTGGCACCGAGCCTCCTGCCTAGTAATCCTATCTTTCCCACACCGGCTTTTCAGATCAGTAATGTCTCCGGAGGCGGTAATGGGATTGCCTTCGGTCCGGAGCCTTGGGTCAACATTGCGACTGGATCGGAAGCTTACACGATTCTCGACAACGTGACCAGGATTATGGGCAAGCACACGATCAAGACGGGCTTTCTTTATCGCTTAAACCATGCCAGTTATAACAGCAACGCTCCCACCATCCTCGCCTTCGACGCTTCACTGGTCCAGGATCCGATTGCTTTCACCGGGGGCAATGGTCTGGCGCAATTCATGTTGGGAGCCGTTCCCGCTGACGGTGGCGGCAGTGGAAGCTTCGCCGGCAATTTGCAATCGCCCTATATACGGTGGCGCAACTGGGGATTCTTTGTGCAAGATGACTTCCACCTCAAACCCAATTTCACCTTGAATCTGGGTTTACGCTACGATCTCAACGGTTATTTCCGGGCTCGTTATTACCCGATGGGAAACTTCTGCTTTACTTGCCTGAATCCCCTGACCGAGCTGCAGGGGGAAAACATCTATGAAGGAAGCCCTGGATTCCCGAATGGTGACGTCTTTCCGGCCAACCACAAAGACTTCGCCCCTCGCTTCAACTTCGCCTGGTCGCCTTCTGCCCTCCGCAAAACGGTCATCCGCGGCGGTTATGATGTTTTCTATACCGACGCAGGTGAAAATCTTAACGCACCCGGTCAATCTGTCGTCAATGGAGCCGGCTGGAGCCACAGTGGAACGTGGAACCGGAGTTTTTACCCGCAGTGCAACGCGTTTGCCGGACCCTGCGAAGCCTTTCCTCTGAGCGACACCACTACGAACAAGACGAGTCTCTTGTTCCCATCGATAACCGGGCCGTTCCCAGCACAAACTCGTGAAAATCTCCTTGGCGGCACTTATGCCTTTGTCAAGCCAAACCTTGATCCCATGGTGCAAAGCTACACCTTGGAGCTGCAACACGAGTTTCCTGCCGGCCTGTCGGTCTCTCTAGCTTATGTCGGCACACACGGAACTCACCTGTCGGGTAGCGGACCAAATAGCTACTTGTACAATAATGTACCAACTCCGACCAAGCTCAAGTACCAAGCCCAGCTTTTCAATAATTACCCTATTTCACAGTTCTTTTCAGGTCAGACGGCAACCCAGCTAGGTTTAACTTATGCGGACCCCGTGACCGGAGCCCC
>Ga0187805_10000161_pt1 | contig 20148 bp, 20 predicted proteins | sample NC_wetland_sal_i_6_FD_132965 | JGI IMG/M metagenome (GOLD analysis project Ga0187805, IMG submission 132965) | Wetland sediment microbial communities from Neuse River Estuary, North Carolina, USA - Control_5 | ecosystem: Environmental > Aquatic > Freshwater > Wetlands > Sediment | place: USA...
AAGAGCGACAAGAAAGAAGAATCACAGAGTGGCGGAAACGGGACGGAACGCGCGCCGATGAATCCCTGGGAGTGAGAATACTCCGACGCACGGCCATCGTGTGGGTACCGGTGGTGGGCATTGGCGCGGCTGTGGGAATCAAAGCGGTGGGCTGGTTGGTGATCCGAATGGTGGTCGAGGTGTTCAAGGGGATCGTGCGGCTTTTTCACTAGGCGCTGTAGAGGGCGCGGCGAAGAGGGAAAGTAAGGAGGAATGTGATAAAGTAAGGAATAGGAGTACGGGCATGAAAAGAGAAGCAAAGGGCATGAAGAGGCAAGCGAAACTGACCAGCAAAGGCCAGATCACCGTGCCGCGGGACATCCGGCGGAGGCTCGGGGTGCGCGCGGGAGACAAGCTGGAGTTTGAGGACAATGGCAAGGGAGTGCAGGTGAAGGCAGTGCGAGATGGGAGTGTTTTTGCGAAGTATGCGGGGATCGGCAACCCGGGCATTGGAAGTGGACGAAAGGCGATACAGAAGTGGATCCGGGAGATCCGTGGCCACGAGGATGACGAGTGACGGTTGCGCTGGACACGAACGTCATTGTGGCGTTGTGGGACGCGGCGGATGCGCTGCATCCGGTGGCGCGAAAGGCTCTGGAGGAGGTATCTGGCCGGGAGGCGCTGGCTATGTGCGGCGTGGTGTATGCGGAGTTGATTGGGGCGCCGGGAAGGACGGAAGCGTTTGTGGATCGGTTCTGCGAAGAGGCCGGGATCGCGGTGGAGTGGGAGTTTAAGGAAAGGATCTGGCGGAGAGCGGGGGCGGCGTTTCAAGAGTATGCGGCGCGGCGAAAGAAACAGAGTGGCGCGGCACCGCGACGGCTGCTGGCGGACTTTTTGATTGCAGCGCATGCGCTGGAGAACGGCTACAAGCTTTTGACGCTGGACGGAGGAATGTACCGGAGAGCGTTTCCGGGATTGCGGCTGGAGATTGTGTGAAAAGGGCGAAAGGCAGGAAGAGGAAGACGGTTGAAAGTTCAAAGTTGAATGTTGAAGGGGAAGAAGAAAGACCCTTCCTTTGCTAGACTAATTCCACTATGCATGACTTGAATTATTTTCGGGACCACCTAGACGTGTTCGCGGAGATGGCGCGGAAGCGCGGGGCGGCGCTGGATTTGGAGGGATTCGTCAAGAACGACCGCATTCGACGAGATTCGATCACGGAGTGCGAACGGCTGAAAGCAAAGCGTAATAAAGCCAGCGAAGAGATCGCGCGGTTGAAGAAGGCGAAAGAGAACGCGGATGCCCTCATCCTTGAGATGAGAAATCAGTCGGAGTTGATTAAGGAGTTGGACCGTCAAATCGCAGCGTTAGACGCCAAGCAAAATGAATTCATGCTGACGGTGCCGAACCTGCTGGACGCGTCGGTGCCGCTAGGCAAAGGATCGGAAGAGAATGTCGAGGTGAGGCGGTGGGGCGCGCCGCCGAAATTTGATTTCAAACCGAAGCCGCATTGGGAAATCGGGGAAAACGCAGGGATTCTGGATTTGGAGCGAGCGGTGAAAATCGCGGGGACGCGGTTTGCGCTTTACCGCGGGGCAGGGGCGCGGCTGGAACGGGCGCTGGCGAATTTCTTTCTGGATGTGCACACGCGAGAGCATGGGTACACCGAGATTTTGCCGCCGTTCATCGTGAATACGGCGTCACTGGTGGCGGATGGCAAGCTGCCGAAATTTGCCGGGGATATGTTCCACCTGGAAGGCACGGATTTGTGGCTGACGACGACGGCGGAAACAGAACTGACGAATCTCTATCGGGACGAGACGCTGGATGGGAGTTTGCTGCCGATCAATGTGTGCGCGTGGACGTCGTGCTTCCGATCGGAAGCGGGCGCAGCGGGCAAAGATACGCGCGGCATCAAGCGGCAGCACCAGTTTCAGAAAGTGGAGATGTTTAAGTTCACGGCGCCGGAGAAGAGTTACGAGGAGCACGAGGCGCTGGTGAAGAATGCAGAGGCGCTGCTGCAAAAATTGGGAATTCACTACCGCGTAATGCTGCTCTGTTCGGGGGACACGGGGTTCGCGTCGTCGAAGACGTACGACATCGAGGCGTGGCTGCCTTCGAGCGGCGAGTACATGGAGATTTCTTCCTGCTCGAACTGCGAGGCGTTTCAGGCACGGCGGGCGGGGATACGGTTTAAGCCGAAGGCCGGGGGGAAGAGCGAATTTGTGCACACGCTGAATGGGTCGGGACTGCCCATTGGGCGGACGTGGATTGCGATTGTGGAGAATTATCAGCAGGCGGATGGGTCGATTGTGGTGCCGGAGGTTTTGCGGCCGTACATGGGGATGGAGAAGATTGAGACAGAGAAATAAGGAAGTAAAGGAAGTAGAGGATCTAGAGGAAGTAAAGGATTCGGCTTGCGGAGAAGCATGGTGACTAAAGAGTTGGGTTTCTGGCACCCCACCGGAAGCACTTCTTAACGTATTGTAAATAAACGACTTAAATATAAATAGTGGTTTTGACCTACTGATTCTGCCATTCTTGGGGCCGCGCAAAGTGTTGAAAGTACAGCTTTTCGTTTGACTCTGCCTTTTCGCCTTGCATACACTCGCCTCAGTACTATTTGGCACGGCAATGTGTGGACCCAGGGGGATTTACGGGTCAGAAGAAACGAAGCGATCCCGAACGAGCAAAAATTGAGGATGGGGCCTCGGCGCGTTCTGGGGTCATAGGTGGAAGAGTGTTACGTTGGAAGAATCGATGAATTTTCTGGGTAGGGTGATGAGATTTTTGTTTTGGGTGCTGATCGTGTCGTGGAGCGTGGCTTTGCTGCGGCGGTTGGCGAGGTGGATGCTGCGCGAGGCGATGCCAACGGCACAGATGGGTCACGATACCGCGGGTGGTGATGCGGGCGTTGGACCCGCCGCGGAAAACGCGCAGACTGGATTGACGGGAAGGAAATTGGTGCGCGACCCGGTGTGCGGGATGCACGTGGCGGAGGAATTGTCGATTCCGCTGCGCGAGAGCGGAGAGATGGTGCGCTTTTGCTCGGTGGAATGCCGCGACACGTACGTGAAGAACATACAGAGGAAGGCAGCAAGCGCTTAAAAGAGTTACAAGCTCCGGGCAATTGAAAATTTACACGAAAAGAAGTCGAGACTAGACACGCAGAGGAAAGGACCGACGCCGATGGCTACGGTCGCAAAGCCCACAGGGCCGATCAGACAGATTGGCGCGCCGCCGATGGTGCCGCGCATCGCTCCGCGAGAGGACTTGAATCCGTTTCGCATCGCGCAGATTCAGTTTGATATGGCGGCGGAGTTCTTGAAGCTGGAGCCGGGGCTGCGGCAGATTTTGCGGACGCCGAAGCGCGTGCTGGAAGTTTCGATTCCCACGAAGATGGACAACGGGCAGGTGAAAGTCCACACCGGGTACCGCGTGCAGCACAATATTTCGCGCGGACCGGGCAAGGGCGGAATTCGCTATCACCCCAACGTAACGCTGGATGAAGTGAAGGCGCTGGCAGCGTGGATGACGTGGAAAACGGCGGTGCTGAACGTGCCGTTCGGCGGGGCGAAGGGCGGAGTGATCTGCGACCCGAAGCGGATGTCGAAGACCGAGCTCGAACGGATGACGCGGCGGTACGCAAGCGAGATTTTGCCGATCATCGGGCCGTCGATGGATATTCCGGCGCCGGATGTGTACACGGACGCGCAAACGATGGCGTGGATCATGGACACGTACTCGATGACGGTGGGGCATTCCGTGCATGGCGTGGTGACGGGCAAACCCGTGTCGATTGGCGGGTCCGAGGGACGGAGCGAGGCGACGGCGCGCGGGCTGCTGTATGTTGTAGAAGAGGCGTGCAAGCTGAAGAAGATTCCGCTGCGCGGCGCGACGGTGGCCATTCAAGGCTTTGGCAATGCGGGCGCGACGGCGGCGCGGCTGTTTGCAGAGAAAAAAGCGAAGATTATCGCGCTGAGCGATACGCGTGGCGGCGTGATGAATTCGCGCGGAATCGATCCCGTTAAGGCGATTCGGTATAAAGAACGGTCGGGGACGGTGGTGGGGATGCCAGGGGCGTCGCGGACAACGAACGACGACCTGCTCACGATGAAGTGCGACATCCTGGTGCCCGCGGCGCTCGAAAATGTGATTACGCTGCACAACGCCGAAGCGATTAAGGCGCGGATTGTGGCCGAAGCGGCGAACGGGCCGACGACGCCGCACGCGGATGAGATTCTGGCGCGGCGCGGGATTACCGTGCTGCCGGATATTCTGGCGAACGCGGGCGGCGTAACGGTGAGCTACTTCGAATGGGTGCAAAACATGGAAGGGCTCATGTGGGACGCCGAGGAAGTGAATGCGCGTCTGCAAAAGAGTATGGTGCGGGCATTCCACGAAATGGTGGAGACGATGCGGAAGCATCACGTGCCGCCACGGGCGGGCGCGATGATTTTGGCGGTAGGGCGCGTCGCGGAAGCCACGCTGGTTCGCGGGCTGTTCCCGTGAGGGCAGCTCGATAGCATCGCAGAGAACCGAAAACCCGAGCGATAGTTTTGAAGAGATTTGCTTTTTTCGCGAGCTGCTTGAATCTCGCGCTGCTGATTTGCTTGCTGGCCGGGTCTGCGCAAGCGCAACAGCACGGCGAGATAGCCATCACGGTTGACGACCTCCCCACGCACGGCTTTATGCCACCCGGAATGACGCGGTCCGAAATTGCGAAGAACATGATTGCCGCTTTGAAGGCCAAGGGCACCCCCCCGGTCTACGGATTTGTGAACGCCGGCAAACTGGACCGCGATTGGGATAAAGCCGACGTTCTGAAAATCTGGACCGACGCAGGATTTCTGCTGGGGAATCACACTTACTCGCACATGGACATTACGCCCAACAGCGTTCAGGCGTTCGAAGAGGACATCGCCATGAATGAAGGCACGCTGGAAGGATTCATGGGCAAGCGGAATTGGCATTGGTTTCGCTACCCCTACTTGAACGAAGGCGACACGCTCGAAAAAAGACATGCGGTAAGAAAATATTTGCACGAGCACGGATACCGGGTGGCGCAAGTTTCCATCGATTTTCAGGATTGGGCATGGAACGATCCGTATGCGCGGTGCATGAGCAAGCAAGATTCGCAGATGGTCCAGTGGCTGAAAACCAGCTATTTGAGCATGGCGATGGAGTACGTTTCGCTGGGGCAGAAAATGGCGGTCATGTTGTTTGGAAAAGACATCCGGCATGTGCTGCTGCTGCACATCGGCGCGTTTGACAGCCTGATGCTTCCGGCGCTGCTGGATTCTCTTCAGAAGCAGGGATTCAATTTTGTATCGTTGCAGGAAGCGGAAGAAGACCCCGCCTACCAAACCGACCCGGACGCCGCGTTGAGCACCGGCGGAACGCTGCTCGAGCAAATGGTGGAGAGCAAACACCTGGATTATCCGCCGCACGCGGAGTTGCCGCTGGAGAAACTCGACTCCATTTGCCGTTAGAAGTCTCCTCTACCGCAATCGCGTCAAGGGCAGAGGTCAACAGGGGAGCTAGTTCGCGAATTTTTGTCTTGCGCGCAGGAAACAGCCCGCGTACATTCACAAATGCCGGTGCGCCCAGGTGAGGCGACCGGCTATTTTTCTTCGAGGGGTGCTGGCAAGCACGAAAAAATGAGCACGAACGGACACGGACAAACAGTTCCACCGATTCTCCTGAGCATTGCTGGATTTGATCCTTCCTGCGGCGCGGGGACTGCGGCGGATTTGAAGACTTTTGCGGCGCACGGATGTTATGGCGTGGCGGCGATTACGGCGTTGACGGTGCAGAACACGCAAGGCGTGGAAGACGTGCACAACATTCCGAGCGCGACGCTGAAGGCACAGCTCGATGTGCTGGCTAGCGATTGCAATATCGCGGCGGTAAAAATCGGGATGCTGGGGAACCGCGGGAATGCCGCGACTGTGGCGGAATTTCTGGATGCGCACAAATTTGCGCACGTAGTGCATGATCCGGTGATGAAGTCGTCGAGCGGGCGAGAGTTGCTGGATGCAGCGGGAGTGAAATACATCGCGACGGAGTTGCTGAAACGCGCGAGCGTGATCACGCCCAACGTGCCGGAAGCAGAAATTCTAACCGGTATGACGATCAAGGACGTGGCAGAGATGGAAGCGGCGGCGCGAAAGATTGTGGAGATGGGCGCGCGAGCGGTGATCGTCAAGGGCGGGCACATGGGGCGGCCGACGGACGTATTGTTTGACGGAACGGAGATGGTGACGCTGCCGGGCGAGCGCGTGAACGAAGAGCAGCTGCATGGAACCGGCTGCACGTTTGCATCCGCGCTGGCGGCGCACCTGGCGGTCGGCCGGGGACTGCTCGAATCGGCGACGCTCGCGAAGGCGTATGCCACAAAGGCGATCGAGAAGGCCTATCCCATCGGGAAGGGCCGCATACCGCTCGACCATTTCTACCGCCAGCGCATCGAGCCGCCCGCTCGTGGCATTCACGAAGTGCCACAGCATGGCATGCATCCGGCGGCAGAGCCCACGGCACACTAGCAACTTTCCTACCGCCGGGCGAAGTTCGCGACGGGATTCGCGGATACCCAACGAACCAAAGCAAGCGGGCCTGGCAATTCATCATGAGTCCCACCAAACGCAAGATCATCGTCTACATTACGACGAGCGTGGACGGCTACATCGCGCGGCCCGACGGCGACGTGGCGTGGCTCGACCGTCCGAGGCCTAAGGGGAATTACGGGATGGGCGAATTCTTCAAGAGCATCGACACGATCCTGTGGGGACGCAAGACATACAGCAAAGGAATCGAGATGGGGATGGAGAAGAGAATGGCATCGGGATTCGGCGCCGGCATCCAGAATTATGTTTTTTCACGGCAAGCGCAGGAATCGAAGATGGCCGGATTCAAGTTTGTCGGCGAGCCGATTAAGGCGTTCGTGCAGGGACTGCGCGCGATACGCGGCAAGAATATCTGGATAATGGGCGGCGGCGAGATCATCGCATCGTTTTTGGACGAGGGAGAAACCGACGAGTTCCAGATCAACGTGGTTCCGGTTCTGATTGGGGAAGGCATTCCGCTGATTCAGCCGCGACACCGGTTGATACGGCTCAAGCTGCTATCCAGCAAAGCGTTTCCCGACGGAGTAGTAAGCCGGCATTATCAAGTGGCGCGCTAGGATTCTGAGTCAAGCCTGTTCGGCCGATGTGGTTTAGTGTTTGCGTTGCGCCAGAGACGCAGCGATACGGCGATGAGCTCGCAATTCAACGCTATGTTGGCGAGGGCCGATTGACTCATCTCCCGCTGCTCGGAAGCGCGTGCCAGGGAAACGATGCGCTCCACCAATCGCGACCTTGCGCGAAGTCAGCAAAAACGGCCGAGGATCCGGCTGATCAGTGGCGCGCTTTGGCGCGCGTGATCTGCGCGCAAGCCCTCTGCGTTTTTCTCCATAGGTCCATTGGAACAAAACGTACAAAAGAAAATCGCATCCAAGAATGCAAAACGCCAAAAATAAGGTAGCTGACATGTCTCACTCACTTCTTTAACTGACTTCGCGCGGATAGCAATGCGCCGCCCGCGCAAGCAGCAGATTAGAGACAGAGGGGCAAGAAAATCCTGAGAGGTTTGTTAGGAATTCATTAAACTGGCGCTGTCGCGGTCGTGACACCACAACCAGTGAGGCCATATTGATTTCGCGGCGAACAGGGGTTTGGGTTTTGGCCGCGTTTACGATTGCCGTAATAGCGGGAGCCGTTCTGGCGCCTCGCATTCCCCAACCGCAGTCGTATCACCACTTTGCCGATCAGCGAAGCTGCCTTGGAATCCCTAACTTTGGAGACGTGGCTTCAAACCTGCTATTCGCCGCCGCCGGCGTTTGGGGATTGATTTTCTTAAGCACGCAGCGCGGGCACGATCAATTTCTCGACGCGCGCGAACGCTGGGCTTACATCCTGATTTTTCTGGGGCTTTTATTCACGGCGTTCGGGTCGACCTATTACCACCTGGCTCCAGACAATGAGCGATTAGTGTGGGACCGTTTGCCCATGGCGCTGGCGTTCATGGGCTTAGTGTCCGCGATGATTTCGGAAAGAGTCAGCGTGCCCGCAGGCTTTTATTTGCTTCTGGTGTTAGTCCTGATCGGTGTCGGCAGCGTGGTTTGGTGGTGGCATACCGAGGCCGTTGGCGCGGGAGATTTGCGGTTCTATGCCGCTGTACAGGTGTATGCAGTGCTAGCTCTGCCCGTCTTGCTCTTGTTGCCCCCGCGGTACACGCGGAGTTGGGATTTCGCGGTGGTATTTGGTTTCTATGTTCTGGCGAAAATCTTTGAGACTGAGGACCGCCAGATCTTCTCGCTAGACCAACACACAATTAGCGGCCACACGTTGAAGCATTTGGCAGCGGGTGCGGCCGGGTTCTGGGTTCTGATGATGTTACAGAAGAGAGAGCCTCATCCCGCAGTCGTGAGGGCATAGGGCGCCGGGCTAAAGCCCGGCCTTTACATTTTGTAACCAATGCGGCCGGCGACGATCGTGGCGACCGGGCCACCCTTGAAGGTGCGCCCGTCGAACGGGGAGTTTCGGGACTTGCTGGGCGATTGTTTTACGTCGTAGGTCCACTCGTGCGTCGTGGAAAAAACTGTGAGGTCGGCGGGTTGGCCGGCTGCGATTTTGCGTTCGATTCCGAGGACGCGTGCAGGGCCCGTGGTAAAAAGTTCAACCATTCGCATCAGCGAGATTTTCCCCGCGTGTACAAGCTGTTCGAGCGCAAGCGCCATGCCTGTTTCGAAGCCGAGAATGCCGAACGGAGCGCGGTCGAACTCGACGTCCTTGAGGGCGGGTTCGTGAGGAGCGTGATCCGTGGCGATGGCGTCGACGGCGCCGTCGGCGAGACCGGCGATCAATGCATCGCGGTCTTCGCGGGCGGCTAGCGGCGGATTCATTTTGTAGCGCGAGTCGTACTGAACATCTTCGTCGATCAAAGTGAAGTGGTGCGGCGTGACTTCGCAGGTAACGGGCAAGCCGCGTTGCTTGGCCCAGCGGACTTGTTCGAGTGAAGCTTTTGCGGAGAGGTGCGCCACGTGCAGGCGCGCGCCGGTCAGCTCGACAAGCTGAACATCGCGCGCAACGCAAACGGATTCCGCGGCGGCGGGCATTCCGGCCAAACCGAGTCTCGTGGAAGTGACGCCTTCGCGCATCACGGCCCCCGCGGCGAGCGAAACGTCTTCCGAATGCTCGATGACGACGAGGTCGAGCGAGCGGCAGTAGTCCATCACCTGGCGCGTGAGTTTTGCAGTCGCGATTGGTTTGCCGTCGTCGGAAACCGCAACGATGCCAGCTTGCTTCATGGCGGCGATTTCCGCGATGGCTTCGCCTTTGCTGCCAACGCTTGCGGCGCCGATAGGCCAAACGCGGACGCTGGCGGTGGCTTTGGCGCGATCGAGAATGAAGCGCGTGACGCTGGCGTTGTCGTTGACGGGCTTGGTGTTCGGCATGCAGCAGATGGCGGTGAAACCGCCGCTGGCTGCGGCACGCGTGCCCGTTTCGATCGTTTCAGAAGATTCCTGGCCCGGCTCGCGAAGATGCGCGTGAAGGTCGATGAAGCCGGGAGCGACAATTAAACCCGTGGCCTCAAAAATTTCGGTGGAGACATCCTGGGAGATTTTTCCGGGCTGAACGACTTCCACGATTTTGTCGCCGTCGAGAAGCACGTCGCGCGTCGCGTCCGTCTGCGTGGCAGGGTCGATAACGCGCCCGCCCTTAATCAGTAGCATTGGCAGATTCCTTGGGTTGAGCTTCCGCCGATGGCGCGCTGGTTTCTTCCGTGGGTCCGGAAGTGAGAAGAAAGAGCAACGACATGCGCACGGCGATTCCGTTGGTGACTTGCTCGAGCACGCAAGACTGCGGGCTGTCAGCGACTTCGGGAGTGATCTCGACGCCGCGATTCATCGGGCCGGGATGGAGGACGATGGCGTCGGACTTTGCATGGCGGAGTCGCTCGGAATTGAGCTGGTAAAGAAGAATATAGTCGGCGGCGGATAGAGCGGGCTCGTGAAGGCGCTCGGTTTGCACGCGGAGGACGAGCACGACGTCCGCATCTTCGAGCGCTTCTTCGATGCGAAAGACGCGGCGAATGGAAGCGCCGGGCGGGCCGATACTTTCGAGTTCCCGCGGAACCCACATAGCCGGGCCACAGAGCGTGAAGCGGCAGCCGAATTTCGCGAGCAGGTGGATGTTCGAACGAGCGACGCGGCTGTGTGAGATGTCGCCGAGAATAGTGATATTTAAATTGGAGAGAGAGCCTTTGCGATCGCGAATGGTCAACGCGTCGAGCAGGCCTTGCGAGGGATGTTCGTGAGTGCCGTCGCCAGCGTTGATGACGGGAATCTCGAGATGGCGCGCGACAAAGTCGGCTGCGCCGGAAGCGGCGTGACGCATCACCAAGCAGTCAGGTTTCATCGCATCCAAAGTGTGAACGGTGTCGAGAAGCGACTCGCCCTTTTTCACGCTGGAGGACTCCGCCTGAAGGTTCATGGTGTCCGCGCCGAGGCGCGACGCGGCGGTGCCGAAACTGATCCGCGTGCGCGTGGAGTTCTCGAAGAAGGCGAGGGCCACGGTCTTGCCGCGCAGAGTGGCGAGTTTCTTAAGAGGATTGCGCTGGATGGCTTGGAAAGGCCTGCTTTGATCGAGAAGAAAAGTGAGTTCGTCCGCGGAGAGCGGTTCGAGAGCCAGAAGGTCGCGGAAACGAAAAGTCACATTTGCACTTTCTGATTATAGCGCGAAAAATCCTGTGCCAACTACTGCTCCTGGCGGTCGACGAGAACGACGCGCTCTTCATTATCAATCTCGCGGAGGCGCACTTCGATGATTTCCGTATCGCTGGTCTGCACCGTGCGGCCGACGAACTGCGCTTCAATGGGCATTTCGCGATGGCCGCGGTCGATCAGCACGCACAGAGAGACGCGCTGGGGCCGGCCGAGATCGAAGAGGCCGTTCATGGCAGCGCGAATGGTGCGCCCGGTGTAAAGCACGTCGTCAACGAGGACCAGGTCCATGCCGTCAACGCCAAACGGAATATCTGAAGACTGCAGGACGGCCTGCGGCGCGACTTTCGAGAGGTCGTCGCGATAGAGCGTGATGTCCAGCGTGCCGACGGGAACATCCACCCCATCGATGCCGCGCATGGCCTGGGCAATGCGTTGGGCCAGGGGTACGCCGCGACGGCGGATGCCAATGAGGGCCAGATGCTTCGTGCCGCCGCTTTTCTCGACAATTTGATGTGCCAGGCGACGCAGGGTGCGGTCGATTTCGGGGGCGGACATCAACTGGGCTTTTTCGACGATGCGCATGTTCGGGTAATCCTAGCATAGTGGCTGGTGACTCGTGACCAGGCACTGGCAGGGAACTCGGCCGAAACACTCGCTGCGTTTGAGCGCTTCGCCGGCGTGGTAAACTGCCGCGCGTTTCATTTCGTGAGGTGGACATGTTTGTAAGAAAAGCGCATCGAGCCTGGCGGAAAGCGATTTCGGTTTTCTGTGGAGTGATCTTGTTCCTTTGCATGGGGGTGGCGTGCGCGACGTTCGTCGACGCGCAGACTCAAAAAGCCCCACAAGCTAAGGCTACTGCGCGACCGAAGCTAGTAGTGGTGCTGGTGGTAGACCAGATGCGCGCGGATTACATCGACAAATTTCAGGGGCAATGGACCGGAGGATTGAAGCGATTGGTTGAGCAAGGCGCGTGGTTCCGCGATGCGGCGTATCCTTACGCGGCGACGGAGACTTGCGTCGGACACGCGACAGTTTCCACGGGCGCATTTCCCGCAACGCACGGAATGGTTGCAAACGCCTGGTGGGACCGGGAAACGCAGAAAATCGTGACATGCACGGACGATTCTAGAGTGAAAAATACAGGCTATGGCGGGGCAATGGTGAAAGGAGGAGATAGCGCATGGCGTATGCTGATGCCGGCGTTTGCGGAAGAATTGAAGTATCAGACCGGAGGAGCAACGCGCGTGGTGACATTTTCGCTGAAAGCGCGCGCATCCATCACGATGGCCGGCCATCAGGCAGACGCAGTGACATGGTTTGACCCGGCGACCGGCGCCTGGACGACCTCCAGCGCTTATCCGATAGCAGCCTTTGTGGCGGAATATGTGAAAGCGCATCCGGTGGCAAACGATTATGGCAAGACCTGGCCGCCGCTGCTTCCGAAAACAGACTATCTCTATGACGAGACGGCGGTTGGTGCAGTACCGCCTGCGGGATACGGCGCCTCGTTTCCGCATCCGTTGCGAGGAAAGCCAGACAGTACGGGGCCGGACGCGGCGTTCTATTCTCAATGGGAAGCGAGCCCGTACGCCGAGACCTATCTGGCGGAGATGGCGGAAGATGCCGTCGACAAGCTGGGATTGGGCAAACGGGCAGGGACGGATTATCTGGGCGTGAGTTTTTCTTCCCTGGATTACGTGGCGCACGCCTTTGGGCCGCGAAGCTGGGAAGTGCAGGATGAACTGGCCCGGTTGGACCGCGATCTGGCCCGTTTATTTGCTCATCTCGATAAGGCCGTGGGGCGCGGAAATTACGTGGTAGCTCTCACCGCGGACCATGGCGGCGCCCCCATCCCCGAGGACTTGGAGAAAACGGGAGTGGACGCGGGCTGGTTGAACGTGGAGGAAGTGAAGAAGCGGGCAGAGAAGGCGCTCGAAACGCTCAATTATGCGAAACCGGCGGTAGCGGAAGTTGGCGGAAGCGATGTGTACTTCACTTCGGGCACTTACGACAAACTCAAATCGGATCCGGCGGCGATGCACGCGGTGATTGCGGCGATGGAAAGCGTTCCCGGCGTGGCCAGAGTCTATCGCGCCGAAGAACTTGACGACCGGCCCGCGACGGATAGCCCGATTCGCAGCGCCGAAGCCGCTAGTTTTTTGGAGAGCAGAAGCGGCGATCTGCTGATTGTTCCCAAGCCTTTTTGGCCGTGGGATTTTTCGACGCCTAGCAGGCCGCGGCAATACGGCACTACGCATGGCACACCCTACTATTACGACCAGCACGTTCCGGTCTTTTTTATGGGATACGGTATTCGGCCCGGAGTGTATTACGACGCGATTACGCCTGCGGATATCGCGCCGACGCTCGCTTCACTCTGCGGCATCACCTTGGCGCCACGCGACGGCCACGTGTTGGGTGACGCTCTCGCGGGCGCGAAGCAACGTGTGCCGGAAAGTAAGACACCTCCTCAGCGTGCCGCGGAGCCAGAAAAACCGTAGAACTGCACAGCTCCTCGGACGTCGACGGAGGGCGGAGAATTTCTGGGCGTGCCCAGGGCCATCGTGTTATCCTCTCCCGAAGTGACTCCTGCAGGAGCTGTTGATCTGACCGTGCAAATTGGCGCGGTGCGCCTGCGGAATCCCATTCTCGCTGCCAGCGGAACCTTCGGTTACGGCGTCGAGTTCGCCCACCTGGTGGACCTGAACCGCCTCGGCGGCATTGTCGTCAAAGGCCTTTCCCGCGAACCCATGGAAGGGGCTCCTGCGCCCCGGCTTTGCGAGACCCCCTCCGGGATGCTCAACGCCGTGGGACTTCAGAACATAGGGGTCCGGGCGTTCGTCGCCGAAAAACTCCCGGTACTGAGAAAATACGATACAGCGATTATCGCTAACGTCTTTGGCTACAGTGTCGAGGACTACGTCGAGGTAATCCAGGTCCTGGAGGACGCCGAAGGGCTGGCGGCGTACGAGCTGAACATATCATGCCCGAACGTCAAAAGGGGGGGGGTGCAGTTTGGGGGCGACCCGGGCATGGTGGCCGAGGTTGTCGGGGCAGCGAGGAAGGCTTCGGCTAAGCGCCCTCTGTGGGTGAAGCTTTCGCCGATGGTTGCAGATATTGGACTTATTGCTCGGACGGCGGAGGGTGGGGGGGCCGATGCCTTGACCGTGGCAAACACCTATCCGGCTATGGCCGTCGATCCCTGGACTGGAAAGTCTTGCCTGGGGAACCAAACTGGGGGCCTCTCGGGCCCGTCTATAAAACCGATCACCCTCCGGCTGGTTTGGGAAACGAGGAAGGCCGTGAAGACACCAATCATAGGTGTCGGAGGCATCGAGACGGCGAAGGACGTGCTTGAATACCTAGCCGTAGGCGCGACTGCCGTACAGGTCGGGACGGCCAGCTTTACTGACCCTAAGGTCAGTCAGCGACTTACAGCCGATCTTGAAAGAGCTCTTTTTAATGCTAAAACGTTTACTATCAATGAGATGAGAGGAAAAATATCCGCAGATTTTGGTTGACATAACGACCATTTTTCGATACAATTTTTTGGATATGCGTAGCACAAAGAACACACTATGAGACGACCACTCTTTGTTATCTGGGCCGCATTCCGTTGGGTGCTCTTAATGTTCCTCGTTGTTCCCGTAATGGACGCCCCCCTGGTGGCGCATCTAAGCGCCCCGGTCAAGCCAATCAAGACTTGGGTCGGGAATGCCAGCTGGTATGGACCCGGCTTCAATGGAAAGAAGACCGCCAACGGGGAGCGCTTTGACTGCGAAGCGCTTACTGCAGCGCATCCCAACCTTCCCTTTGGCTCCATCGTGCGGGTGGTTAACCCCCGGAACGGGAAGTTTGAACTGGTACGTATCAATGACCGGGGTCCCTATCAAGAAGGGCGCGAAATTGATGTATCCTATCGTGTCGCCCGGAAGATCGGCTTGATCCATTCGGGTGTGAAGCAAGTTCGGCTAGAATTGATACAGGTGCCACAGAAACATTGACCCCGCCGAAGTCGGGGTCGCCTATGACCTTGAGCTTCGACGCCCATCCTCGCAGCAGTTTGATCGTGGCACTGGATTTTGACTCGCTATCCTCTGCCGCAAAATTCGCCAAACAAATTTCCGATCTGGTTGGCATGTTCAAGATCGGCAACCAATTGTTCACGGCCGCGGGCCCTGCGGCGGTGAAAGAAATTGCCGCGCTGGGTCCGGGCATCTTTCTTGACCTGAAATTCCACGACATTCCAAATACGGTTGCTGGAGCCGTGCTCTCGGCTGCCGCTATGACCGGAGTGCAGCTTGTGAACGTGCACGCTCTGGGAGGCGCCGCGATGCTCGAGGCGGCGGTACAGGCGATCAGCGCTGGCGTGCCCATGGGCGCGGACCGGCCCCGGCTGCTTGCGGTGACCCTTTTGACGAGCATGGACCACAAATCCATGAAAGAAGTTGGAATCGGTGGAACCCCCAAAATGCGAGTTGTGAAACTCGCGCAGCTCGCAAAGCAATCCGGCGTGGACGGCGTCGTGGCTTCGGTGCAGGAAGCCAAAGATATACGTAAAGCTTGCGGACCGGAATTCTTGATCGTGACGCCAGGCGTGCGGCCCAAACTGAAAGAGGACGCCGCGCCAAAGCGCGACGACCAGGCGCGTACGGCGACTCCGACGGAAGCGATTAAAGCCGGCGCCGACTATATCGTCGTCGGCAGGCCCATCTTAACCGCCCAAGATCCGCGCGCCGCCGCCCAATCCATCGTCGACGAAATCGCTGCCGCGAAGTAGACCGAGGCTTTCCCTTGCCAGCGAGTTTTCTTCCAATCTGTGAAGTTTGACCCTTGCTTCGTCTCTCCAGTAGCATCGCAAGCGATGCATTGATTCGTTTGAGTTTGCAATCGCTACGTTGGCACTAGAGGCCGCGCCGCCAGGCGGGGAAACACGACTTTCCATGTCTATCCAGAGTAAGAGCGTGATTGTTGGAACTGCGGGGCACATTGACCACGGCAAATCGGCGCTGGTGGAGGCGCTGACGGGGACGCATCCGGACAGGCTTGCGGAAGAGAAACGCCGTGGGATCACGATCGATCTCGGCTTTGCGTTTCTCGAAGAAGACGGCGTGCGTTTTGGTTTTGTGGACGTGCCGGGGCACGAACGGTTTGTGAGCAACATGCTGGCGGGAGCGGCGGGAATCGATCTGGTGCTGCTGGTGATTGCCGCGGATGAATCGATCAAGCCGCAGACACGGGAACATTTTGATATCTGCAGGCTGCTGGGTGTCACACGGGGCGTGGTGGCGCTAACGAAAAGCGATTTGGTCGATGCGGACATGCTCGGCTTGGTGCGGCTGGAAGTCGAAGAGTATCTGCGCGGATCGTTTCTAGAGCGCGCGCCGATGGTTGCCGTAAGCGCGAAAACGAGAACGGGGCTCGCGGAGCTGAAGAAGGCTCTGAGCACAGTCGCTTCCGAAATTTCCGGAAAAGATGCGGCGCGCCATTTCCGGCTGTCCATTGACCGGGCGTTTGCGATGAGAGGATTTGGGACGGTGGTCACGGGAACACTCATTTCGGGAAGCATCGGCGCGGAAGACGAAGTGGAGTTGTTTCCCGGAGGAAAGCGGCTGCGCGTTCGCGGCGTGCATTCGGGGGGGAAGGCTGTCGAGCGCGCTATCGCGGGACAGCGGACGGCCGTGAATCTTGCGGGAATCGATCATGCTGATGTTCAGCGTGGGATGACGCTGGCGGCGCCCGGACGTTTTCGCACGACACGGCGCGTGGATGTGCGGCTTACGCTTCTGCCATCCGCGCGCAAGCTGAAACATCGCGCGCGCGTGCATTTTCATGCGGGGACAGCGCAGACAATCGCGGAGATTCTTCTTTATGGAGAGAACGTGCTTGCGCCCGGTCAGAGTGCGCTGGCGCATTTCAGGCTGCAAGACGACGTGCTGCTGTTGCCCGGCGACCGGTTCATCGTGAGGCAATTTTCGCCGGTGATTACGATCGGCGGAGGCGTGGTGCTGGATCCGCTGGCGAGGAGACCGACGCTGCGAGATACGGGCCGCGCGGCGTTTCTTGCAACACTCGAAAGCGGGAAGCACGAAGAGATATTGGCAGCGATGACGGACCGTGCGTTGCTTGGGTTGCCTTTCGAAGAGATTGCGGCGCGCACGGGCTGGTTCGATCAGGAGATCCGGAAAACATCGCAGAGCCTTGCCTCCAGCAACAAGGTAAAGGCCGTGTCGGCGGAGCCATTGATTTTGTTGGGCCGGAAGGCGTTCGACGAAGTGCGGCACAAAATCGTCGAAAGAGTGGAACGATTTCACAAAGAGAATCCCTTGTTGCCCGGAATCGCGCGTGAGGATTTGCGCGCGAGCCTGGGAAGACGCGTGCGCGCAGAAACGTTTCGCGCGGCGCTAGAAGAACTGGCGGCCGAGAAAAAACTGGATGCGCAAGGCGAGCTAGTGAAACGGGCTGGCGCGGAGATCTCGCTGCTGCCGGAGGAGGCGCGCGCAAAAGAGCAAATTGAGAAGGCGTTCTCTGATGCGGGCTTGGCGGTACCATCGGTCAAAGAAGTGCTGGCGAAACTTTCGGTCGAAGCGAAGCGCGCCGAGAAGTTGCTGCAAATTTTGGTGCGAGAGAAACGCCTGCTCCGCGTGACCACGGATCTCATTTTCCATCGCGATGCTCTGGCGCAGCTGAAGAGCCAGCTTGCTGCGTTTAAGAAGGGCAAAGGCGAGCGGATTACCGTGCCACTTTTTAAGGATCTGACGGGGATTACCCGCAAGTATGCCATTCCGCTGCTCGAATACTTGGACCGGGAACGGGTGACGCGCCGGGCCGGGGACGAGCGTGTTATACTTTAGTTTCCTGCCGGTATTCACTGCCCGGTTTTGTAGCAGCGTGGTATGGTGTGGGTGGCAGGCGTAGGAGGCAACATGGAATTCCCAATGCACTGGCTGATCATTCTGGTCGTCGTGCTGATATTGTTCGGCGGGCGAAAGATACCCGAGCTGATGCGCGGCCTTGGCGAAGGCGTGCGCGGATTCAAGGAAGGCATGTCCGGAGCGTCGCACGCGCAGTCCACACCTCCTCCTGCACAACCGGCAGCCCCTGCCGAGAAGCCCGCGGAAGAGAAGAAGGCTTAGCGCACAAACTCAATTTCGAGATCACACGAGCGGGGCGGCCAAGTGGCCGCCCTTCTTATTTTGGTGTGAACTTCGAAATTGTGTTCCAAGAGTAGCGAAAACTCTCTTCCAGGTGCGAAACACCTGCACTTTCGACCAGTAGCGCGACCGCAACTTTCTGGACAGGATGGTGTATTACCCAGTGTCCCGGATAGCCCAGAACCCGAACGGAAACTTACAGGAGAGAGATATGAAACTCACATGGGAGAAGTGGAGCGCCTTGCCGATTGCAGTCTTGATGGTGGGAACTGTGGCAATGGCGCAAGATCAATCGGCCTCGCAGGGATCGAGCGCACCAGCGGCGCAATCTTCGACACCAGCAGCGAAGCCGGATCCGACAATCGCGCAGCGGAAAGAGAACCAGCAAGACCGCATCGCGAACGGCGTGAAGAGCGGGCAGTTGACCGCCGGTGAAACCGCAAACCTGGAGAACAAGGAAGCGGCGATCAACGGCGAAACCAAGGCAGACCGCGCGGCTGACGGCGGGAAGCTGACGGGCGCCGAGAAGCAGCAGATCAATCAGCAGCAGAACGGCCTTTCCAAGCAGATTTATCAGGACAAGCACAACGCCAACACCGCGCACTACGGCAACAACGAAGTGGGCCAGCGCCGCGAGAACCAGCAGGACCGCATCGCGCAAGGCGTCAAGAGCGGGCAATTGACGGCTGGCGAAACGGCTAAGCTGGAAAATCAGCAGCGCGGAATCAACCAGCAGGTGAAGGCGGACCGTGCCGCGAACGGCGGGAAGCTGACATCTGGCGAGAAGAAGCAAGTCAACCGAGAGCAGAATCACGCGTCGAGGAATATCTACAACAAGAAGCACAACGGCAGAACGCAAGGCGGCGCGAAGCCCAAGTAGTCACGTTTTTCCACCCCTGAAACAGGAAGAGGCGCTCTCCGAAAGGAGGCGCCTCTTTTTTTGTGTCCGAAGCGAATTCCATAGCGCCCTGTTGGCCGCGACAGGAGGGCCGAGCCACACGCGCACACCCTGGGCCGGATCCGTTCAAACGGGATTTGGGCTGATGGTCGACGCCCAGATACCCCCCTACCTTTTTTTGAAAGAATATCAAACGAAAGGACTTAGTAGGGGGAGATTCGAAAGAATATCATTCCAAAGAACTTACAAATGGTTTGTTTTGATATTTTTAGGGGGACGCCGCAAAGTCACAGGTCGAGGCAAGGCACCGCGCTGCAGTCCAGAAAACGAGGAGATTTTCTTAGCCGAAGACGACAGCGGGAGTCTCGCTGCTGAGATAACGAACTGATACCCAGGATAAAGTGTACTCTAACGTTACTAAATGTCAATAGGAATTTGGTGCGGGAGAATCAGTCTTCGGACCAGCCGAGGTCGGCGAGGGCTTGGGTGACGCGGGCGAGAGGTAAGCCGACGACGTTGAAGTAGTCGCCTTCGATGCGGGGGATGTAGCGGCCGGCGCGGCCCTGGATAGCGTAGGCGCCGGCTTTGTCGTGGGGCTCTTCTGTGGCGAGGTAACGGGTGATTTCTTCGGCGGAGAGCTGGGCGAAATGGACAAGGGTAGATTCGACGAAGGTGCGGCGTTCGGCGTCGGGAAGGCGGATGAGAGTGACGCCGGTGAGGACCGCGTGGGTCCGGCCGGAGAGATTTTCGAGCATGTGGCGGGCGTCGTCGGAGGAGCGGGGCTTGCCGAAGATGCGGCCTTCGAGAGTTACGACAGTGTCCGCGGCGAGAATGATGGCGGGGCCGACGGCGCGCGCGGCGGCGAGTTCGGCTTTGGAGTTGGCTAGGCGCTGGACGTGATCGGAGGGGGATTCGCCGGGGAAGGGAGTTTCGTCGACTGCGGAGGACATGACGGCGAAGGAGAAACCTGCGTCATGCAGGATTTCGGCGCGGCGCGGGGAAGTGGAGGCGAGGATTAGCTTCATGGAGATTCCGGAGAGGAAGAATACTACAGCGCAAGTGCCGCGACAGCTTAGGCTTTGGTCCGGCCGAGGCAGTGGCTGAGCTTCCGGTAACGACTTGTCAGGCACTGATACGCTATCCAGTGTAAGCTCAGGTCTATCAGCATTTGCCGGGAGTGACAAAGTGAAAACCCGAAAGCTTGGAAACTTGGAAGTTTCAGAAATCGGATTTGGCTGCATGAGTATTAGCGCCAACTACGGGCCTGCCGCCGACAAACAGCAAGGCATCAATGTCATCCGCGCTGCCCACAACGGTGGCGTGACGTTCTTCGACACAGCCGAAGTTTA
>Ga0187805_10000162_pt1 | contig 20118 bp, 10 predicted proteins | sample NC_wetland_sal_i_6_FD_132965 | JGI IMG/M metagenome (GOLD analysis project Ga0187805, IMG submission 132965) | Wetland sediment microbial communities from Neuse River Estuary, North Carolina, USA - Control_5 | ecosystem: Environmental > Aquatic > Freshwater > Wetlands > Sediment | place: USA...
CACCGACGAAACTTACGAAGACTATCCACTGTCTTATGACATTGACCAGATTGGCGGCGGGTCGCCGAAAAAGCTCGTTCTCTCCTTCGATGATGGACCTGATCCTCGCTGGACCTCCAAGATTCTCGATATCCTCAAAGCCAAACATGCTCCTGCGGTTTTTTTCGTCGTCGGCGAAGAGGCCAATCAGTACCCCGACATCCTCAAACGCGAATACGCCGAAGGCCACGAAATCGGCAATCACACCTTTACTCATCCCGAGTTCGACCAAATCTCAAAAACTGAGCTCAAGTGGCAGTTGAATCTGACCCAGCGCCTCATCGAAAGCACCGTTGGCGTGAAGTCCATCCTTTTCCGTCCCCCTTACGGCATCGATCACCAGCCGGAGTATGCCCAGGAGGTCGCTCAACTTCCCTTCGCGCAGGATATGGGCTACTTGATTGTCGGCCAGCGTGTCGATCCCGACGATTGGAGTACTTCGGACGGCAAAAATCAGATTCCCACCGAAGAAATCGTCCACAACGTTTTGGAGCAAGCGGACAAGGGAAACATCATTCTTTTCCATGACGGTGGAGGCGAGCGCGCCCACACCGTGGCCGCGCTTCCGATTGTCATCGACGATCTTCGCGCTCGCGGTTATCAGTTCGTCTCCATAGCGGACCTGATCGGCAAAACGCGCGCGGAAGTGATGATCCCGCTCTCGCCGCAAGAACGCTTCGAGGCCAGCGCGGACGGTTTCATCTTCAGTATTTTTCAATGGTTCCGTTTCGGCATGGCCACGATTTTCATTGTCGGCATTGTGCTGGTCAGCGCCCGCGCAGTTGTTATCGGCGTCCTTGCGCTCATCGAGAAACTTCGTCCCGACCACGCCGTGATGCCGGTTCCGGAGCCCGCCGTGACCGTGCTGATTCCCGCTCACAATGAACAAAACGTCGTGGTTCAGACCATTACCTCCGTGCTTGCCTCGGATGTGAAATCTCTTCGCGTCATCGTTGTCAATGATGGCTCTACCGACAACACCGGCCCTCTCCTGGATTCGTCCTTTGGACAGGACCCGCGAGTGTGCATCATTCATCAGGTCAATCGCGGCAAAGCCGCCGCCTTGCATCGTGCCCTGGGAGAAGCAACTACGGAAATCGTCGTCACCATTGACGCGGACACGGAAGTCGAGCCGGACGCCATCGGCAAACTGCTCCGCCATTTTTCCGATCCCACCGTCGGTGCTGTCGCGGGCAACGTCAAAGTCGGCAATCGTTCGCGTTGGCTCACGCGCTGGCAGGCCCTCGAATACATCACCAGCCAAAATATGGAAAAGCGCGCCTTCGATCTTCTGAATTGCATCACCGTCGTGCCAGGGGCTCTGGGCGCTTGGCGAAAAACCGCCATCGAAGCCGCGGGCGGCATCACTGCGGACACCGTTGCCGAAGACGCCGACCTGACTATCGGCATTCGCCGCCTCGGATGGCGCATCAGCTACGAAGAAGAAGCCATCGCCTGGACCGAAGCTCCGGACACCGCCTCCGCTCTTATTCGCCAGCGCTTCCGCTGGACTTTCGGCACGCTGCAATCTTTCTGGAAGCACGGCGACACGCTCGTCCGCCCCAAGTACGGCACTCTAGGTTGGATCGCGCTCCCCAATATCTTCGTTTTCCAGCTTGTTCTGCCGCTAATCTCCCCGGTCATCGATCTGATGTTTTTCGGCTCTTTGCTCCTCTGGGGTCTCGCGCAATTCCGCATCACCAAGCTCCCGCAACTCTGGACCTCCGCCGACGTCGAAAAATCCGTCATCTTCTTTCTCGGTTTCTTGCTGATTGATCTCCTCACCTGCGTCCTCGCATTTGCCTTGGAGAAAGATGAGGACTGGACGCTGCTCGTCCCCGTCCTCCTGCAGCGTTTTTACTACCGCCAGTTGATGTACGTAGTCCTGTTCCGCTCCGTCAAGGAAGCCGTCAGCGGACGCCCCGTTGGCTGGCGTGGCGTCGAGCCCGAAACCCCCCGCGCGATTCAACCTGTCTTGCACTCGTAGCGCGGGCTGCTCACGCCCTCACCGCGTTTACGTCTGAATGAAAGGGGGCTCTAGCACTGTCTCCAGGTCTTACGCGTCGCTCATTCCTCGCCACCTCGGCTGCAACGACTGGTAGCCTGGTCCTTTCCTTCTACCTTCCGGGCGGTCCGTCTCGGGCTGCGAACGTCCTGCCGGCCGCCGGTTCTTTCTCTCCCAACGCCTGGCTCGAGATTTCCACTAATGGCGTCGTCAAAATTTGGTGCGGCCACTCCGAGATGGGCCAGGGCGTTCGGACCGCGCTTCCCATGATCGTCGCCGAAGAGCTCTGTTGCGACTGGCACCGCGTCCAGGTCCTGCAGGCCGATCTCGATCCTCAATATGGGAATCAGATCACGGGAGGGAGTGGAAGCGTACGAAGATCGTACGAAACTCTTCGCAAGGCGGGCGCCGCTGCCCGCGAAATGCTCCTGGCTGCTGCCTCGTCGGAATGGTCGGTTCCTCCCGCGCAATGCCGCGCCGAAAATGGCTTGGTCATTCACGCCCCTACGCAAAGAAAACTTCCATTCGAACAGCTTCTTGCCGCCGCATCTCGGTTTCCGCCTCAATCCGATCCCCCGCTCAAAGATCCCTCGAGTCTTACCCTCATCGGAAAGCCCACTCTTCGCACCGACGCGCCTGATAAAGTCATCGGTGCCGCGAAATTCGGCATTGACATACGCATACCAGGAATGCTCATCGCCTCCGTGGAGCGGTGTCCCGCCTACGGCGGCACGCCTCGCACCTTCAATGCCGACGAACTGAAATCCCTCCCCGGCGTTCGTGCTGTCTTCGAAATCCCCGCGATTCACATGACCCATCAGTTCGGCGAAACCTCCGGACCCGGCAGCCGCAACTACACTTGCTCTGGCGTGGCGGTCGTTGCCGATTCCACTTGGGCTGCCACGCAAGCGCGCAAGCGCCTTAAGATCGAATGGAATGAGTCGCCGGCGATTCACGAAAGCACAGACAGCCTTCGCCGGCAAATGATCGGTCTCGTCGCCAAGCCCGGCTCTCTCATCCGCAATGATGGTGACTTTGACCAAGCCCACGCTGCGGCCGCGAAAACCATCGAAGCCCTCTATGAAGTTCCGTTCCTCGCTCATGCCACCATGGAGCCTGTCAACTGCACCGCGCATTTCCGTGACGGTGAATGCGAACTCTGGGCGCCGACCCAAATACCCGATGCTGCCGCCGCTTCTGTCGCTCAAGCGCTCAACATTTCCAAGGACCGCGTCAAAGTTCACGTCACTTTCATCGGCGGCGGATTTGGACGCCGCCTCATTCAGGATTATGCGGTCGAAGCCGCATTCATTTCCCGGGAAATGAAAACTCCCGTCAAAGTGTTCTGGACCCGGGAGGACGACATCCGCCACGATTTCTATCGTCCTCCCGCAGTTCACTCTCTGCGCGCCGGCCTCGATTCCAAGGGCAACTTAATTTCCTGGAAGCATCGCGCTGCTTCACCCTCCATCGGAACGTTCTACACCGGCACGGGCATCTCCGCTCAGGCTGCCGCCGCTGTTGACTCCTTCGATTTTCCGGCGTTTTCCGTTCCCAATCTCCGCTTGGAATTTTCCATTGCGGAAACCGGCATGCCCATTGGCTATTGGCGTTCTGTGGACGATTCCGGGAACCAGTTTGTGCGCTCCGGTTTTTTCGATGAAGCGGCCCACGCCGCCGGTCGCGATCCCATCGAGTTCTTGCTGGCCGCTCTCGGCCCTGCTCGCAAAATCGACCTTGGCCGTGACAACGGGATCATGGACGTAGGCCGGCGCCGTCGTGTCGTCGAGCTCGCCGCGCAAAAATCGGGATGGAGCTCTGCGCTCGCGACAGGAAAAGGCCGTGGCATCGGCGTCATGTATGGTTGGGGCACGTACGTCGCGCAAATCGCCGAAGTCACTTGCGATTCGAATCGCGGCACAGTTCACGTCGATCGTGTCGTCTGTGCGATTGACTGCGGTCTTTGCATCAACCCGCTTGGTGTGGAGGCGCAAATGCAAAGTGCCATCAACTTCGGCCTCGCTCAGGTGCTCAAAAGTGAGATCACTGTCTCGAAGGGCAGTGTGAACCAAGGCAATTTCAATGACTACGAAGTCCTTCGCATGAACGACGCCCCGCCCCTCATCGAAGTCCACATCGTTCGAAACAATGAGCGTTCCGGCGGCGTCGGCGAACCCGGCGTGCCGCCTATCGCTCCTGCCGTCGTCAACGCCATTTTCGCCGCGACAGGAAAAAGGATTCGCCGCCTGCCCATCCGTTCCGCGGATTTGGGGCGGGGATAAGCAATCTCCCGTGCGATGGACTATTCGTATCTCAACGCGACCAGCGGATCGACACGCATAGCGCGCCGCGCCGGGATGTAGCACGCCGCAAGTGAAACGCTCGCAAGGATCACGGCGACCGCGGCAAACGTCAGCGGATCGGTAGGTTTCACGCCAAAGAGCATCGCCGCAATCAACCGCGTAGCTGCGAGCGACACCGCGAGACCGAGCGCCAGGCCCATGGCGGCTAGCCGCGCGCCTTCCGTAAGTATTTGTCGCAGCACGTCTTTGCTCTGCGCGCCCATCGCCATGCGTATGCCGATTTCATGCGTGCGCTGGGTGACCGTGTAGGCCATCACACCGTAAATCCCCACCGCGGCGAGCACCAGCGCAATCGCGGCGAACGCGGCCAGCAGCGTCAAGTTGAGGCGCGGCTGCTCCACGGAATTCGAGAGCAACTGATCCATGGTGCTGACCTCGTAGATGGGCATGTTTTTGTCGACGGCGAACACTTGCTGGCGGATGGCGCTGGTCACGCTAGCCGGTTCGAGAGTCGTGCGCACCGCAAGGTACATGGTTCGCGCAAAGGACAGTTGAGTGAGCGGGAAATAAGCCTGCTCGCGCCCTTCGACCTCCGGCCCATAGTGTTTCACGTGGCCGACCACGCCGACGACAGTGCACCATTGAGGCAGGAGTGGATTGGACTTGGGTATGGGCTGAACGGCGATGCGTTTCCCGATAGGATCCTCGTTCGGCCAGAAGCGTTTCGCGAAATCCCGGTCCACGACCGCAACTCGAGGAGCATCGCTCGTGTCTGCGTCGCTCAGGAAGCGCCCGCGCACCAAAGGAATCTGCATGGCCTGGAAATACCCGGGCACAATCGTGCGGTAGTCGATTTCGGTGAATGGCAAATTGCTCATGGGAGCGTATCGTTGGAGGTCCGTGACCGGCGTCTGCTCAAAAAAGGTCGAGCCGGATGAATAAGAGTCGCTCAGCGGCAGCTCAGAAATGGCCCCGGCGGCTTGCACGCCCGGAATCGTTTTCACTCGATCCATAACTTGCTGGTAAAAAGCCTGGAGAGGAACGCCGTCAGCGTATGCCTTTACCGGGGGAGAGATCTTCATCGAGAGAAGGTGCTGTGGCTCAAAACCGGGGTTGACTTCCAACAGATGCTGGAAGCTGCGAATCAGCAAACCTGCGCCGACCAAAAGAAGCACGGCCAGCGCCATCTCCGACACAACCAGGATGCCGCGTAGGCGGCGGGTGCCTCTCGCCGCCGAAGTGCTTTGTCCAGTTTCTTTCAGCGTTCCCTGTAAATTCGTGTATCCCACTTGCCAGGCGGGAGCCAGTCCGAAAATGCAGCCCGTCAACAAGGAAATGCCAAGTGTGAAACCGAGAACCAGCGGATCGACGCGGACCTCGTCCATTCTCGGCATGTTGTCCGGGACCAAAGCATGAAGAGCGTACACACCCCAGTAGGCAATACAGAGACCGAGCACGCCTCCCAGTACCGCGTACACCATGCTCTCGGTCAGAAGCTGGCGCAAGATGCGCGCGCGGCCCGCCCCCATCGCGGCTCGGATGGACAGCTCCTTTTCGCGCGCCGAAGCTCGCGTTAGCAGCAGATTCGCAACGTTGACGCAAGCAATCAGCAGAACGAAAGCCACCGCGCCCAGAAGGATCAGAAGCGCAGGCCGGATACCGCCGACAATTTGTTCTTTCATGGGCACGACGAACATGCCCCAGCCGCTGGCCACGCTGTAGTTATTGGGATTTTCGCGCGCGAGCTCCACGGCGAAGCCGTCCATTTCCGCAGACGCTTGCGCCAAGCTAACGCCCGGCTTCAATCGCGCCGTAACCCTCAGGTAATGCGAGCCGCGATCCTGCGGATTCATGCGGTCGAGGCCGAGCGGAACCCACAAATCCTGCTTGCCGCCGAGGGAGAAATCCTTGCGGAGTACTCCGACAATCGCATACGGCTGGCCGTCAAGCTGCATGGACTTGCCCACGATCTTTGGGTCGCCGCCAAACAAGCTCTTCCAAAGCGCGAAACTCAGTAGCGCTTCGTGATCGTGGCCTGGCTGGTCTTCCTCCTCGGTAAAGGTCCTGCCGAGTTCCGTTTGGACGCCAAGAATCTGGAAGAGAGTCGCGGTGGCCGCGGGAGCGGAAACCTGCATGGGAGGTGAGTCGCTGCTGGTTAAATTGGCGCCGTTACCCAGGGCATACGCGCCAATCTCGGAAAAGCATTGCTTGCGATGGCGCAAGTCCCAATATTCAGGCTCCGATGCCCCGAGGCGCGGAATCCCTTCATTTTCGAACTTTCCCCACACGTTGACGAGCGCGGCGGAATCTTTGTAAGCCAGCGGCCGAAGAAGCACGGCGTTGACAACCGAAAAGATGGCCGTGTTCGCCCCGATGCCCAGTGCCAGCGTCAGTACAACAACGAGGCTGAACCCTGGACTCTTGATCATCATCCGGATTGCAATCTTAATGTCTTGAAGGAGCGTTCCCATAGCGCCTCGAATCTCTTTGCGAAGAACGCAAGATAAGCCGTGCGCTTTCTGGAGCATGCGCCGTTCCAGTTTTCTTTTTTTCTATTTCGCTGATCTCACACGGCTTATTGAGATGCTCAAATATTGTGCTCGTGCCAGATGTCCGCCCGCGGGATGCCCCCGTACCGCAAACGGACAGGTCGTAGATCGCCTAAGCCACGCCATCCACCCGGGTCTGAGCCTGCCACCAGTGCGGACCGTCCGCCCCGGCAGTGTGCAATCCTTCGCCGTCAAATCCCAATTTGCAGCCGTAGACGTGTTGTAGACTTTCTCTCCGTGACCCCGGATCAAAAGCCTGGCCGGGTTGGCACAACGAACGAGCGGGTGGACCACGAGACCATGAGTCTTCAACTGCGTTTTGCCGTTTATCCGAGTTTGCGAGACCAACTGGTCCTCATCACTGGCGGCGCATCAGGAATTGGCGCCTCTATCGTCGAGCATTTCGTTGCGCAAGGTTCCCAGGTCGTTTTCTTGGATATAGATCGCAATGCCGCCGAACAACTGGTCGCCGGACTGTCAACGAAATGTCTGCACGCCCCTGTTTTCATGCCTTGCGATTTGACCGGCATTCCCGCGTTGCGTGCTGCAATCGCCGAGATTGAGGCGCGCCACGGCGCAGTCCGCGTGCTTGTAAACAACGCCGGAAACGATGCTCGGCATTCCCTCGAGGAAGTAACCCCGGACTATTGGGACCGCTGCATGTCGCTGAACCTTCGCCACCAATTCTTTGCCACGCAGGCGGTCGTCCCTGCAATGAAGAAAGCCGGTCAAGGCTCGATCATCAACTTGAGTTCCATCAGTTGGATTATTCCCTCGACTGGCTTGCCCGTGTATATCTCGGCAAAAGCCGCCATCGTCGGCCTCACGCGCACCCTCGCCCACGAACTCGGCCCGCACAACATTCGCGTAAACGCCGTCCTTCCGGGCGCCATCCTCACCGAGCGACAGAACAAACTCTGGTTCACCGACGAATATCGCGCCGAAATCTTACGCAATCAGGCCCTCAAGAGAATGATCCTGCCGGAGGAAGTCGCCCGGCTCGTCCTTTTTCTCGCTTCGGATGACAGCGCCGCCATCACAAATCAAAGCTATGTAATCGATGGCGGCTGGGTTTAGCATTCTCGGCTGTACTTGAATTTTTTTGGAATCCTGTCGCAGGGAGAACTACAGATGAAAGAATCGAATTGTCCCGCCGCTGAATCTACTTCGAAAACCATGACCCGCCGCAATCTTCTACAGGTTGCTTCCGCCGCTGCCGTTGCGAGCGTGATTGGAGGCAAGCCGCTCCTCGCAGCAAGCGACCTCAGCAAACCTGCTCCGCCCGCAAATTCCCCTCCAGCGGATAAAAGCAAATCTTTCCCCGATAAATTCCTCTGGGGCTGCGCAACGGCCGGTCATCAAGTCGAAGGCAACAACACCAGCAGCGATCTCTGGACCCTCGAGCACCTGCCCCAGACGATTTTCAAGGAACCCTCCGGCGACGCCTGCGATCACTATCATCTCTATCCGCAAGATATCAGCATGCTTGCTGATCTTGGTTTCAACACCTACCGTTTTTCCCTGGAATGGGCGCGCATCGAGCCTGAAGAGGGCTTCTTCTCCAACGCCGAGCTGGAACATTACCGCCGCATGCTGGCCGCCTGCCGCGAACACAACCTGACAACTTTGCTCACGTATTCGCACTTCAGTCTTCCCCGCTGGTTTGCCTATAAGGGCGGATGGGAAAATCCCGCGGCGCCGGGCCTCTACGCCCGCTTCTGTGAAAGAGCCACCAAGCGCCTCGGAGACATGGTGGACTATGCTTCCACTCTCAATGAGCCGGATGTCCCGCAATTGTTGAAATGGTTTAATTTGCCGGGAGCCTCGGGAGCGAGTCCCATCGATATGTTCCAGCAGGCTTTGGCCAACGTTCGCAAACAGCTAAACGCTCCTGACTTTGCAGGCCTCTTCGTGGGCGACGGGAATAAGATCCGCGATGGTCTGCTCGCCGCCCATGAGCAGGGCAAGACCGCGATGAAGTCGGTCCGCAGCGATATGCCCGTGGGCTTCAACCTCGCCATGACCGACGATCAACCAGCCCCCACCGAAAGCCACGTCGCCGAAAAGCGGGCCGACGTCTATGGTCCCTGGCTCGAAGCTGCAAAGCACTGCGACTATCTGGGAGTCCAGACCTATTCGCGCTCCATTGTCGGAAAAAAAGATTTGCCTCCTCCACCAGGAGCCGAACTCACGCAAGCTGGTTGGGAGTTTTACCCGGAATGTGTCGAACACGTTGTCCGTTACGCCAGCAAGGAAGCCGGCGTGCCTCTCCTCGTCACGGAGAACGGCATCGCCACCACCGATGACTCGCGCCGTATCGAATATTTTCAGCGAGCTCTCGCCAGCCTCAAGCGCGCCATTGACGACGGCGTGGATGTCCGCGGCTACGTTGCCTGGTCCCTGCTCGACAACTTCGAGTGGATGTCTGGCTTCGAGCCCAAGTTTGGCATCGTCGCCGTCGACCGGGCCACGCAACGCCGCACCATCAAGCCCAGCGGCTCTTTTCTCGGCAACATCGCCCGCAGAAATTCGCTCTAACCGGCAGCGACTCTCTAACTCCTTCAAAATCCGCAGTTCCGAAAAATGTGCCTCTAACCTCTTTAGAATGCGCAGTTCTAAAACGCAGGACTTAAAACTCTTTAGAATGAATACTTCCGAAAAAACCGGGGTGGGGCCCCTCGGTTTATTCCGCGCGAAATCTTCTTCTCGCCACCCCGTTCCGCGAAACTCGCGCGTTGCTCCGCATTGGATGTTATTTCGTAGATTTTCAATCAATGCCCGATTGTTGTACGATAGCGCTCTGCTTTAGGAGGACCCCATGGCCATCACTTTCACTCTGAACGGAAAATCCCAAACCGTAGACGTCAGTCCGGACATGCCCCTTCTCTGGGTGCTGCGCGACACCCTCAATATGACCGGCACGAAGTTTGGTTGCGGCATCATGCAGTGCGGCGCCTGCACGGTCCACATCGATGGGCAAGCTTCTCGTTCCTGCATGTTGCCGATTGCCAACGTTTCCGGCAAAAAAGTCACGACCATCGAAGGGCTTTCCGAGGACGGCAGCCACCCCGTCCAGCGAGCTTGGATCGAAGAGGATGTTCCGCAATGCGGCTATTGCCAATCCGGCCAAATCATGTCCGCCGTCGCGCTTCTCGAGAAAAAACCGCATCCCACCGACGCTGACATCGACGACGCCATGAGCGGCAACATCTGCCGCTGCGGCACCTACCAGCGCATCCGTAAAGCCATCCACCGCGCCGCGGGCTCAGCAGCCCAAAAGGCGTGACCTCCATCTGAGAGACTGTTCCGTAGCCTCGCAAAAATCTTCCGCAGGAGTCAGGCCATGGCCACTCATCTTTCCGCCGAGCCTCAAATCTTGAACCGCCGCGCTTTCCTGAAAACAAGCGCCGCGGGCGGTGCCGCTCTGCTCATCGGCTTTCATCTGCCAGCGCATGCTTCTTCCGATCCCGCGCAAGCGCAGGAGAAGCCGCCGATCAATCCCTTGAACGCCTGGGTGCGCATCACTCCCGATAATCGCGTCACGCTGATTCTCGCCAAGTCCGAGATGGGCCAAGGCATCATGACCGCGCTGCCGATGATTCTCGCGGAGGAGCTCTATCTCGATTGGAACAAGGTGCACATTGAACAAGCCCCCACGGATCCAAGAATCTATGACCTCGGAACAGGCGGAAGCGGCAGCGTCGCTGGTTCCTGGCTGCCCTTGCGCCAGGCAGGCGCAGCCGCGCGCGAAATGCTCATCGCTGCCGCCGCGAAAAAGTGGGAGGTTGGCACCGATACTTGCACGGCGAAAAACGGTTACGTCGTGCACGGCCATCCAGAGCGCTCTTACACGTACGGTGAACTTGCCGCCGACGCTGCGCTTCTTCCCATTCCAAATTTCAATACCGTTCCGCTAAAAAATTCCCGCGACTTCAGCATCGTCGGCCACGACACGCATCGCGTCGACACGGCTGCTAAATCCACCGGCAAGGCAACTTTTGGAATCGATGCCCGTCCAGCGGGCTTGCTCTATGCCGTCATCGCGCGCTGCCCCGTCTTCTACGGGAAAGTTGCTTCCTTCGACGCCACAAAGGCCAAAGCCGTGCCGGGCGTGCGTGACGTTTTTCAAATCGAAACCAGCGGAAGAGGCGCATCAACAAACGGCGGCGTCGCCGTTCTCGCTGAAAATTCCTGGGCCGCCATCCAGGGCCGCAAAGCTCTCGACGTGAAGTGGGATGAAGGTCCCGCGGCGAACGAATCCACCGAGGAATTGCACCATCAGTTCGTCACCAACGCCGCAAAACCCGGAGGAGTTGTACGGAATGATGGCGATGCCGATTCCGCGCTTGCTTCCGCATCGAATAAAGTCGAAGCCGTCTACGAGCTTCCTTTCGCCGCACATGCTTGCATGGAGCCGATGAACTGCACCGTGCACATTCAATCCGACCGCGCGGAAGCCTGGGTGCCCACGCAAGCGCCGCAATGGGCGCAAGCCGTCATCGCCGAAGCCGCCAAGCTTCCCCCCGAAAAAGTAACCGTGCACACCCTGCTGATGGGTGGCGGCTTCGGCCGGCGCTATCAAGCCGACTTCGTCATGGAAGCCGCGCAAGTTGCGAAAACCGCGGGCAAGCCCGTGATGGTCCTCTGGACACGCGAAGACGATATGCACCACGACTTCTACCGTCCAGCCTCTTATCACAAATTCCAAGGCGCATTGGACGGCAGCGGCAAGCTCGCCGCTTGGAAACATTTTCAGACTTCCACCTCCATCGCTTCCAAGTGGAGCGCCGAAGGCGAAAAAGACTCCGGAAAAGGCGAATTCGGCACTGGCGCCACGATTCCCTACGCGACTCCCAACATCCGCATCGAGTACACGCTGGCACATTCCAGCGCACCGCGCGCCTGGTGGCGCTCCGTCGAGCACTCCAGCAGCGGTTTCGTGGTCGAAACTTTTGTCGACGAGCTTGCCGCCGCCGCAGGACAGGATCCCTACGAGTTTCGCCTCAAACTCATCGGTGACCCGCGAAAACTTCCGCAATTCACCGGCGGTCCGGATGATCCGCCCCTGAATACGGCGCGCTTGAAAGGCGTGCTGCAGCTCGCTGCGGAGAAAGCCGGATGGGGCAAGCCGCTTCCTGATGACGAAGGCCGCGGCATCGCCGCATTTTTCTCGTTCGACACATATACGGCCGCGGTCGCGGAAGTGTCTCTACAGCCGCCCGATTTTAAGATCAAGCGCCTTGTTTGCACCGTCGATTGTGGCCGCGTCGTGAATCCCAATGGCGTGCGCGCCCAGGTCGAAAGCGCCGCGATTTATGCTTTGACCGCCACGCTGAAGGACGCCATCACCGTCGAACGCGGCCGCGTCGTGCAATCCAATTTCAACGACTATCACATGCTTCGCATGAACGAGGCTCCGCCGATCGAAGTCCATTTGGTGGATAGCGATGAAAAACCCACCGGCATCGGCGAGCCGACCGTTCCCGTGATCGCCCCCGCGCTGTGCAACGCCATTTTCAACGCCACGCGAACATGGAAAAGAGACGTCCGCATACGCCGCCTCCCCATTCGCGCCGAAGATTTGGCTTAGCCTCGCGCCGCCCGCGCTCATCTGGTACATTTCGCCATCCATGACGGCGCTCTCTCAGGTCACTGTCGCCGGAACGATCGGCATCATCACGTTGGCCATCTGGCTACACTTGTTTTTCGGCCGCGCCTGGTTCTGGCGGGTAAAAAAGTTCGACGCCGATGGAATCCAATTCGACCCGCCCGGCAGGTGGCCAAAAATCGTCGCGGTTGTGCCCGCAAGGGACGAAGCTGAAACGATCGGCGAGGTAGTCGCCAGCCTTGTGAAGCAGGATTACCCTGGCCCGTTTTCCATCGTGATCGTCGACGATCATAGTGAGGACGCGACAGCCGAAATCGCAAGCCGCGTCGCCGAAGAAAATGGCGCAGAAGAAAAACTCCGCCTTCTCACCGCTTCAGCACTTCCCGAGGGTTGGACGGGAAAGCTCTGGGCGCTAAACTCCGGCGTCGACAGCTCACATTCGGACCCGCCCGCATTCTTTTGGTTCACGGATGCGGACATCTCGCATGATGCGGATACGCTACGGCGTCTCGTCGCGCGCGCCGTTCGCGAAAAGCTCGACCTCGCTTCGCTGATGGTGCTTCTGCAAGCGAAGACTCTCCCAGAACGCACGCTGATTCCCGCGTTCCTCTACTATTTCCTGATGCTTTATCCTCCGCGCTGGATTGCAGATGAAGACCTGGGCACGGCGGGCGCGGCGGGTGGCTGCATCTTGCTCCGTCGCGAAGCGCTCGAGCGCATCGGTGGTTTTGCCGCAATTCGCGGTGAAGTCATCGACGATTGCGCTCTGGCCAAAGCCATAAAGCACAGCGGCGGCCGCGTATGGATGGGACTCACCAGAAAGAGCCAGAGCTTGCGCGCTTACGGCACCTGGGGCGAACTGCGCGATTTGATCGCTCGCACCGCCTTCACGCAGCTCCGCTACTCGGCGCTGTTATTGCTCGGCACTTTGCTTGGCCTCCTTCTCACGTACATCGCTCCAATCGTTCTCCTCTTTGCTCATGATGCGACGACAAAAATTCTTGGCGGCGGGGCCTGGCTCTTGATGGCTTTATCGTTCCTTCCGACGGTGTGCTTCTATCGGCTCAAACCGCTGTGGGCGCCGCTCCTGCCACTGATCGCCGTCTTCTATTCGTATGCCACGCTGCTCTCCGCTGCACGGTATTGGCTCGGCAAGGGGGGCCAGTGGAAAGGCCGCGCGCAAGCACCGGGGAAAACCTAGTCCCTGACGGTTCTACGCTTCGCACAAGAGCCGGCTTCAAACTAATTCTCGAAACGCGAAGCGTGCCGTTGCCTAAATAGGCGAGACAGAAAGAGGAGAAACGCACGCCTGAATTTCGTTCTGGTATTCTCGGCCTAGGCCTTCTATCCCCAATAAAGGAGATCCCCAAATGAAAGCCTTGCTGACAATCGCTGCTGTGCTTGTTCTGCCTGCGTGCAGTTACGCGCAGGGTCCAAAAGCTTGTGAAGATTTGAAGTCAGAAATCGCCGCCAAGCTGGATGCGAAGGGCGTCAAGTCGTATTCGCTGGATATCGTGGCGAAGGACGCGGAAGTCACCGACGGAAAAGTGGTCGGCACTTGCGAAGGCGGGACGAAAAAGATCGTCTACAAGAAGACGACGACTCCGCCGCCCGCTGCAGACAAGGATGCGGCCAAGCCTTCCTAAGGCTTGTGCCAGTGAACGTTCCAACCTAGGTAGCGCGTGGTAGCCTCGTGGACCGCCGAGGCCACGGTCGAAAAATTTGCGGCGACGTGGTGCTCGAAACCGCGCTCGCAGATGTAGCGCAGTAGTTTTTGCAAGTGCGGGATCTGCACCACTCCGGCGCCGCCGAAAGTTTCCAGCGGATCGTCGGTGAATGCGCCTTCGCCCACGTAGCCGGAGATTTTTCCCTCGCGGTCGTTCGTCGAGAAGCGCGCAAAACTCATCGGCCCGCTCTTCACGCGCCCCACACACGTTCCGAAGGTGTTGTCTTTGCCGACCGTGCCCGCGATGATTTCCTGGAAGTCCATCCGCACATCCTTGAAAAAATGTTTGGGCAAATTGCTGCAGTGGAAACACACCGCTTTGTCCGGATCGTCCGCATAATTGTTGTTCCAGTCGAGCAGCGCGCTCGGCGTCCGTGACGCCAGTTGCAGCGCGTGCATGCCGATCACTCCGGCAACGTCCACTTCGCACGCGCTCGAAAGGCCCTGGTCGCTCATCATGCTCATCACCGTGCAGGGCACGACGCCAAAAAATTCTTCGAGCGAGGTCCAGCACTGAATGGCGCTGATAGTCACTTCCGTGTCGCGCATCCAGGCGTCAATGACGGCGCCAAGTTTGGCCATCTTGATGAGCGAAGCATCAGGAATGCTGTGCGTCGAAACATACTGCCGGATCGCGCCGAGCCTCTGCGTGACCTTTGGATCGTCGTCCTTCAACCGCGCTGTCCTGCCCATGACTTCCGAGAGGTCCAGCGTTTCGACCGAGATTCCCGCAGCTTCCAGAATTTTTTCGCTGTAGCGCACGGTGTTAAACGCCGCAGGACGCGCGCCAATGGCGCCGATGCGCAGTCTCTTCAGCCCTTTGACAACCCGGCAGATGGCCAGAAACCAGTCCAAGTCTTTCTTGAAAGCTTCAGAGTCGGGTGCTTCCGTATGAAGGGTCGTGAGCGAATAGGGAATTCCGTACTGCGCGAGATTGTTGCAAGCCGACATCTTTCCACAAAAGCTGTCGCGCCGGTCGCGGATGGTCATCTTCGACGGCGTATCCGGCGTCGCCTGCATCAGCACAGGCACTCCAAGATTTGCCATTCGTAGCGTGTCGGCGATGGCCCGCTCATCGCCGAAGTTCGGCAGCGTCACGACGACCCCGTCGAGGCTGTCACGATGCTTCTTGAACAACTCCGCGCAGTGCGCCGCATCCTGACGGCTTTCGACGGCGCCCCACTTGGAATCGCTCTCTTCGAGCACGATCGGCTTGATGCCCTTTGCCGTCAGCGCGGCGATCATGTCCTGACGCCCGGAGCGCGCCAGGTGATCGGGGAAAAATCCCCGATTCCCGACAATGATGCCGAGCGTCATCTGTGCATTTGGAGGTTGAGCCATCGTTCACCCTGGAGATTTATTTTGAAATCTGTTCACCGGCACTTTTCAGCGCGTTTTTTGCAAGAAAATTCAAACGCGAGGTCACGCCAAGTCTACGGTCATCTATCGGCCACGTTTAAAGTTGTCTCGATCAAATCGGCAGAATTCCCGCCGGCCATTATTTTGAACGTCCCCGGCTCAACCACGCGGCGCATCTCGCGATTCAAGAAAGACAGTTCCTCGAACCCGAGCGGGAATTCCACGGTTTTTGTCTGTCCCGGATCGAGCGAGATCCTGCGGAAGCCTCTCAGCTCTTTCACCGGCCGCGTCACCGAGCTAATTTCATCGCGGATGTATAGCTGCACGACTTCGTCTCCGCGGACGCTGCCCGTGTTGGTGACATCCACGCTGACATGCGTGGTCCCCTCCGGTCCGATCGTGTCGGGCGCCAGGCGCAGATTGCCGTACTTAAAGGTCGAATAGCTCAAACCCCAGCCGAAGGGAAAAAGCGGCTGCGTGCTGTCGTCGAGATACTCGCGCTTCGCCGAAGGCTTCTGGTAGTAATAATCCGGGAGCTGTCCGACCGAACGAGGAACCGTGATCGGCAATCTCCCGGCAGGATTGTAGTCACCGAAGAGCACTTCCGCAGCCGCGGTGCCGCCTTCCTGCCCCAAGTACCAGCCATCAAGAATTGCCGGAACATTTTCAGCGATGTAGGTGATGGAATTGGGCCGGCCATGAATCAACAAGACCACGACCGGCTTGTGCGTCGCCAGCATGGCCTTCACGAGGTCGTCCTGATTGCCGAGCAAATCGAGCGAATCCCGATCCCCTTTGTGCTCCGGCGCCCAAGCTTCGCGTGACGTTTGCTCGTTCCCGCCAAGCACCAGAATAATCACATCCGCCCTTTGCGCGACTTTCACCGCTTCCCCGATGCGCTTGGCATTCAGCGCAGGATCGCCAAGCACAACTTTGTCCGCGTCCCAATCCGGCTGCGTCTCCGTAATCTTCACGCCTTCCGCATAAAGAACTTCCGTTCCCGTGCCGGCGCGATCCTTAATGCCCTGCAGAATGCTGACGCCGCGCCCCGGCTTGTTGCTGTATCCGCCGAGATGAAGATCGGCGGCGTTCGGTCCAATCACGGCAATCCGTTTGTACTTCCCAGTATCCAGGGGCAGCAAGTGGTCCTGATTTTTCAGCAGTGTGATGGTTTCCCGCGCGGTTTGTAGGGCCAGTTTTTGGTGCTCCGCGTCATTGGTGATTTTTGCCGCGTAGCCTGGATCCACATAGGGATCATCGAAAAGCCCCGCGCGAAACTTTTCGCGAAGCACATTCGCCACGGCGCGATCGACTTCCGCCTCCGCGACTTTTCCATCCTTTACCTGCTCAGGCAAGGTCTGGTAGGCATCGGGAAACGGCAACTCGAGATCGACGCCGGATTCCAACGCTAGTTTGGCCGCCGCTTCCTTGGTTCCAACGATGTGATGAACCCTGATGAGTTCGGCGATTCCGAAATAATCCGAAACCACGACTCCATCGAAGCCCCATTCGTGACGAAGCACGCCGATCAAGAGCTGGCGATTGCTATGCGAGGGAATTCCATCAATCTCGTTGTAAGAAGGCATGACGCTTGCCACGTGGGCTTCTTGCACCGCGGCTTTGAAGGGCTTAAAAAAGTACTCTCGAATCACGCGCTCCGAATAGTTGCCCGGCGCAACATTGGTGCCGCCTTCGGGCTGGCTGTGCACGGCGAAATGTTTCGCTGTCGCCAGGACGTGAGCTCTGTCGATGAGCGGTGCCGCTCCCTGAAGTCCTTCAATGGCCGCCACCCCAATGCGGGAAGCGAGATAGGGATCTTCTCCGTAAGTTTCTTCCGTACGTCCCCAGCGCGGGTCGCGCGCGATATCCAACACAGGCGCCAAACACTGCTGCGCTCCCTGAGCCCGCACCTCCGCGGCGACTGCGGTGAACACATCGTGAACCAGACCCGGGTCCCAGGTCGAAGCCATTCCGATCGCTGACGGGAACGAGGTGCTCCCCGGCGCGACATGTCCATGGAGGCATTCCTCATGAAACAAAACAGGAATCCCCAGGCGCGTGTTTTCCTTCACCCACTTCTGCATGGTGTTGGTAAACTCCGCCATTTCTCGCGGGCCTGCCGCGACCTCGCCAGGCCGCGACATTTCTCCGATGCCATCCTTCAACAAGACCGCGGCGCGCTCCGGTTCAAACGCGCCCTTGTCGTCCACAAATCGCGATTCGGGCGTCTTCATGAACTGCTTGTTCTCCCAGACACCTTCGAGCTGCGCGACTTTTTCTTCCAGCGTCATCCTCGAGAGGAGATCGGCGAGACGTTGCTCGATGGGCAGTTTCGGATTGCGATAGGGCAGAACCTCTTGCGCTTGCCCGCCGAGAAACATGGGGCTACTAAGCGCGAGAGCTGCGACAGTAACGACTGCCAGCCGGACGCCAGAAAAAAACTTCATCAAAACCTCCGAAAAAAAATACGTGTGCTTGCAAACCGAAAAACGGCTGGTACTATAGCACGGCCGTTAACGTACACGGTTATTCTTTCGACGGATTATTGTGGGCCCTGTTCTCATGCCTCATTTCCGCCAGATCGCGATTTGCGGTGCCCTTTTCTTTCTGGCGTTTGTGGCGGAGAGCGCCCGCGCCGAAACTGGCGCTGATGCATGGCTGCGCTATGCACCGCTGGAAGCGCAGGCTGCGCAAAAATACGCAAACTTGCCGGCAAGCGTTGTAACCGCCGCTGATTCCCCAGTCCTTGCTTCCGCTAAAGCCGAACTGATCCGCGGCATTCGTGGAATGTTGGGAAGAACTCTTCGCGACGACAAGACCTTGCCGCAGGAACAGGCGATCATCCTGGGGACACTTCGCTCGTTGCAATCTCTGGCCCCCGAGATTGGCGGAGGCGCCGCCCTGCGCGACGACGGTTTCCTGCTTTCCACGGAAAAAGTTCACGGCTTCGACTGCCTCATCATCACGGCCGCGAACGATCGCGGCGTTCTTTATGGCGTGTTCGCGTTGCTGAGCAGGATCGCGCGCGGCGGAAGCGTTTTCGGTTTGCGCGAAACGCAGCAACCCTCGGCGCCCATCCGCTGGGCGGACGAATGGGACAACCTCGATGGCCGCATCGAGCGCGGATACGCTGGCCCATCGATCTTTTTTGAAAACGGGAATGTCCGCGCCGACTTGACGCGCGCCGGCGAATACGCGCGCTTGCTCGCCTCCATTGGGATCAACGGCTGCGCGATCAACAATGTGAATGCCAATCCCCGCGTTCTGGAAGACAGTTTTTTGCCGCAGCTCGCCCGCCTCGCCGATGTTTTTCGTCCCTGGGGAGTCCAACTATCTATCTCCGTCGACTTCAGCAGTCCGAAGACAATCGGCGGTCTGGACACTTTCGATCCCGCCGATTCGCGCGTCGCCGAATGGTGGGCAAAAAAAGTGGACGAAATTTATCGCCAGATTCCGGATTTTGCCGGTTTCGTGGTCAAAGCCGATTCCGAAGGCCGTCTCGGTCCGGCCACATATGGCCGCACACCGGCTGACGCGGCCAATCTCATCGCGCGCGCTCTTGCCCCGCATCACGGAATCGTTTTTTACCGCGCGTTTGTCTATGACCATCATCTCGATTGGCGCAATCTTAAAAATGATCGCGCGCGTGCCGCGTACGACATCTTTCATCCGCTCGATGGAAAGTTCGACGACAACGTGATCGTCCAGATCAAGTACGGGCCGATTGATTTTCAGGTGCGCGAACCTGCTTCTCCGCTCTTCAGCGGCCTCGAAAAAACAAATCAAGCCATCGAACTGCAAGTCACGCAGGAATATACGGGCCAGCAGCGGCATCTATGTTTTCTTCCGCCGCTCTGGAAAACGGTTCTCGATTTCGATATGCACGCCGGTGAACATCCCACTCCGGTGAAGGACATCGTCGCGGGCAAGACTTTCCATCGGCCTCTGGGCGGGTACGTCGCGGTGGTGAACGTCGGCATGGATACCAACTGGCTTGCGCACCCGCTGGCGATGGCGAATCTCTATGGATATGGCCGGCTGGCGTGGAATCCGGATTTTTCTTCCGAGCAGATTGCGGAAGAATGGACGCGGTTGAGTTTTGGAAACGATCCCGTCGTGGTCAAGACGATTTCAAACATGCTGCTTACTTCCTGGCCCATCTATGAAAGCTACACCGGTCCATTAGGTGCGGGAACGCTTACCGATATTCTCGGCAGCCATTATGGTCCGGGAGTCGAATCCTCCGAACGAAATGGCTGGGGACAATGGCATCGCGCCGATCACGAAGGAGTCGGCATGGATCGGACAGCGGCGACCGGCACCGGCTATGTCGATCAATATCGGCCGGAGGTCGCGAAGATGTACGAATCGTTGAGCATGACGCCGGACAATCTGCTGCTCTTCTTCCATCACGTCCCCTACACCTACGTTCTGCATTCGGGGAAAACTGTCATCCAACACATCTACGATTCGCACTATGAGGGCGCGGAAGCCGCGGCAAACCTCATCGAGCAATGGAAATCGCTGCA
>Ga0187805_10000163_pt1 | contig 20094 bp, 19 predicted proteins | sample NC_wetland_sal_i_6_FD_132965 | JGI IMG/M metagenome (GOLD analysis project Ga0187805, IMG submission 132965) | Wetland sediment microbial communities from Neuse River Estuary, North Carolina, USA - Control_5 | ecosystem: Environmental > Aquatic > Freshwater > Wetlands > Sediment | place: USA...
GGAACCGCCATCACCTCGCTCGCCGCGGTGATGTCGAAGCCCGCCTGCCTCGGGACGCCGTCTCCTGCCGCGCCAAGGCCGATCACGATGTTGCGCAGCGCCCGGTCGTTGATGTCGATCACCCGCTTCCAGGTGATCTGGTTCAGGTCAAGGCCGAACTCGTTGCCCATGTAGAGGCTGTTGTCCACCATCGCGGCGATCTGGTTGTGCGCCGCGGTGACCGCGTGCATGTCGCCGGTCAGGTGCAGGTTGAGCAGTTCGAACGGAACGGCCTGCGAATAGCCGCCGCCAGCCGCGCCGCCCTTGATGCCGAACGTCGGGCCCATGGACGCCTGGCGGATCGCGATCGTGGCCTTCTTGCCGATGTGCCGGAACGCCATGCCGAGGCCGATCGTCGTGGTGGTCTTGCCCTCGCCGAGCGGTGTCGGGGTGATGGCGGTGACGACGACGTACTTGGCCTTGGGGCGGTCCTCCAGCTCCTCGATGGCCCGCAGGTCGATCTTCGCGACGAACTCGCCGTGCTGCTCGGTCAGCCATGGCGGGATGCCGATGTCTTCGGCGATTTCCGTTATTGGCTTCAGGCTGGCCTGACGGGATATTTCCAGTGCGGTTGGCATCGCCATGACGGTGTGACCTCCGGCGCCTTCGACGCCCTTCGACGGCTTTCCTGAGGCTGATTGTTTCGCCGCATCGGCCGCCATCCATCGGCGGCGAAGCCAAAACCCGAGGCCGGCCAGTTATAAAAACGCACAATTGCCCGTCGGGTAGCCTGTCGGCCCTCAGTTGTTACGGTGGGTGCGGAACTGAACGCAATGCGCGACAGTTTTTCCGCCGAACGGTCCCGTGGTGCCAGCGGCCCGTCCGGCGACTCCCGCCATGCCGCCCTTGTGACGGGTGGAAGGCCCCGGGTTCAAGGCCGTGGTCACCCTGCTCAACGCGTACGCGTTGAGCTAGCCCTGGCCTTGCGCCAGCTCGATCAGCTGGTGCAGGTTGCGCGCCGCTTCGAGGGCGGACGCGCCGCTCACGGCCACGAGCAGCAGCGCGGCCGCCATGAGCAGCAGCGACCGGCGCGGCGGCGGGGCGAGCAGGGCGGCGACGCGCCGCGGTACCAGGCCCGCGCCGCGGCTCAGCGCCGGCCTGGGCAGCACGCCGAGCAGGACCGGCGCGGCCGCCCGCGGAGCCGGGCCAGCCGTCGCCGCCAGTGCCGCCTTGGCAATCGTGCGCGCGGCCAGCGACCGACTTCCGGCAGCGACCGCCGCCTTCTCGTCTGCCCACCTCTCCACGCTGAAGGTGATGGCTTCGGCGAGCGGGGACAGCAGCGGGTTGGCCGCGGCCGCGAGGCGCGCCACTGCGGCGAACACGTAGTGGCAAGCACCCGCGTGCGCCCGCTCGTGCGCGAGCAGCACCTCCCGCTCGGGCGCGCTGAGCGCCGCCAGCATCCCGGAGGTTACGACGATCCGGCTGGGCCAGCCGGGCACGGTGTACGCATCGACGCCGTCGTCTTGGATCACGATCGCATCGCCGGCGCTTGTCAGCTGGCTGCCCGGGGGCAGGCGGCGGGTCTGCCGGTGCGCCGCGAGCAGGGCGGCTGCGCGTAGCCACGCCGCCCGTACCGCTGCGGTCGTAGCCGCCGCCAGCAGCGCGCCCGCGAGCACGCCGATTGGCAGCGGCGCCTGGTCGCTGTGATTCACTGCCCGCAACGACAGGTCGCCGAGCGTGTCGACGAGCGGTATCCGCACCGCAGCGGCAAGCGCGAGCAGGCCGAGGACGGCGCAGCTCGCGCCCGCCAGCACGACCGAACTCGCTGCCAGCAGCCACGTCGCCGTGCGCGGCGGCAGCCGCTCCGCCACCGGCCGGGCGGCCACGGCAGCTAGCAGCGGGATGACCAAGGGCAGGTAGACAAGGACGTGCATGCTGGTCGGCTACCCGCTCGTGCTCTGGTTACCGAGCATGCGGCGGAGCAACTCCTCGTCCTCGGGTGACAGCGCGGACACGAACCTGGCCAGCACTGCTCCTCGGTCAGCCTCGGCGTCCAGCACGCGGCGCATCCGGCGGGCGGCCAGGCCAGGCTCGTCCGCAACCGGCGCATACGAGTAGGCACGCCCGGACCGAAGGCGAGTCAGCACCCCCTTGGCGTGCAGCCGCGACAAGATCGTGACGACCGTGGTATACGCCAGGCCGCCGCCCAGCCGGTCCAGGACCTGGCTCGGCGTCAGGGGACTACCCGCGGCCTGCAGCACCGCCAGCGCCGCCGCCTCTAGCTCGCCGGCTGCGCGCCTGGTGGGGCCGGCCTGGGCGTCGTCGCTTGTCACCCGGTGCGGCTCCTCGTTCGGTTACAGTTGTGCCCGCGGCTGTCAGGCGCGGGGGTGTCCGCCGGACTTTTACGTCAGTGTAGATGGCGTCAAGGCCGCCCACCGTCGGATCCGGCTATCATCTACACGCATGTAGAAGCCGTTGCGGCGCGGAGTGCCGAGAAAGCTGGACTGATGTCGCATCTGACCTATCCCGAGGCCATGGTGGTCGGCCTCGTCCAGGGCGTCACCGAACTGTTCCCGGTTTCCAGCCTCGGCCACAACGTGCTGATCCCGGCGCTCATCGGCGGAAGCTGGGCGCAAGACCTGAACGTGTCGGCCCCGGAGTCGCCTTACCTTGCCTTCATCGTGGGCCTGCACGTGGCGACGGCGCTGGCGATGATCGCGTATTTCTGGCGGGACTGGCTCCGTATTATCCGGGGATTCGTCAGCTCTTTGGTGGAACGCCGGGTGCAGACCGCCGACCAGCGGCTCGCCTGGATGATCGTGCTGGCGACCATCCCCGTGGGCATCGCCGGTGTCGCGCTGGAGCATCTGTTCCGGGTGGCGTTCAGCAAGCCGATCCCGACGGCGGTGTTCTTGTCGGTCAACGGGCTGATCCTGCTCGGCGGGGAGCGGGTGCGAAGGTCACGGCAGCCTGCCGGCGAGCCGGCCGCCGTGCGCAGCGCGGTCGGCACGACCGTCGGGATGCCAGCGCTCGGAGCGGCCGGAGCCGGGTCCGCCGCCGCCGTGGTCGGCCCCGGCGGCGCCCCGGCCAGCGGCGGGCAGCCTCTGGCCGGGCACGCCTCGCCGGGGCGGCACGCGTCCGGGCAGCGGGCTGTCCGCCAGGAGGAGACGACGGCGGCTGTCGTGGCGGACGCGCGGCTGGCCATCATGAGCTACCCGCGGACGGTGCTCATCGGGTCCGCCCAGATCCTCGCGCTGCTGCCGGGAATCAGCCGAGACGGCGTCGTGATGGTGACCGGAATGCTGCGCGGCCTGTCCCGCGAGGACGCGGCCAGGTTCTCGTTCCTGCTGTCGGCGCCGGTGATCCTGGCCGCGGGCGTGCTCAAGGTGCCGGATCTGATGGGCCATCTCGGCAACGGGATCCGCGGCCAGGTCCTGGCTGGCAGCATGCTGTCCTTCATCGGGGCGTACTTCTCCGTCCGGTTCCTGGTCCGGTACTTCCGGCAATCGCGCTCGCTCACCCCGTTCGGGATCTACTGCCTGGTCGCCGGTCTCGGCAGCCTGGTGTACCTCGTCCTGCGCTGACCAAGCGAACCTCCGGGCGGGGCCGGGTAACCGGACAACAAAAACCCCGTCACGGACTGGCCGGGGCTGCGCGGAACCCGCGTCAGGCGGGCTAGCCGCGGAAATAGGAGAGCCAATCGGGGCGAGTTCGGGCCCGGAAATGCACGTGCGACGGGGGTACTGCATGCATCACAAGCTCGACATCATGGCTGAAAAGGGCTTCGTCGTCCTCAAGGACTTCGAGGGTCCGCCGATCCCGCCGGCCGAATGGGAGTCCATGGAGTACATGGACTGGAAGAGCGGCGGCGACACGAACTTCGCCCCGCTGGCGTCGGCGACCGGGGAGATGGACTGCCGCGGCTTCTGGGACCACGGCAAGCCGGACAAGTTCGGGATCTGGACCACCAACCGCAAGATCGCACCGGAACTCACGCGCTATGTCGAGCGGATCGGCGGTAACTACGGGCGGGTGCGGGTCATCAAGCTGAATCCCAGCGATGAAGCGACCGCGCTGCGCCAGTTGCACCTCGATGACAACAACCGGCTGAACCCGGACGGGACCGGCTGGGTGATCCGGTCCTGGCTGGAGCTGGATGACACGGCGGGCCAGTCCATGTTCATCCTGCGCGAGGACAAGTCCGACCCGGCTACCGAGACGCGCATCCGCCTGCATCCGGGCATGCAGCTGGTCATCGACACCGAGCGGCTCTGGCACGTGGTCTGGCACCCCGGACCCCGGCCGCGCTACGCCCTCATCACCTCGTGGGAGAGCGACCGGGTCATCGACGCCTGGATCAAGCGGGAGATGGCGGCCGCGCCGGTGCTGCAGAGCACGTCGTTAGCCGCGCCGCGGCACGGCGGCACCGGTAGGGTTTCGTGCCGTGCCGACCAGGGTTGCCGTGCTCGACGACTACCAGCGCCGGGCCGGCGGATTCGCCGACTGGGCATCGCTCGGGCCAGATGTGCAGGTGGTGTTCTTCCACGAGGTCATAGGCCAGCACGCGCTGGCGGAGACGCTGGCCGACTTCGACGTGCTGGTGCTCATGCGGGAACGCACTGCGTTTCGCCGGCCGGTGCTCGATCGGCTGCCGCGGCTCAAGCTGCTCGTGACGACGGGCACCTGGAACGCCTCGGTCGATGACGACTACCTGCGCGAGGCGGGCGTGGTCTACTGCGGGACGGGCCGGCCCGATGGCGGGCCGGCGCCGGGCGTCCCGAGCACGGTCGAGGTGGCGTGGGCGCTGATCCTCGCGGTGTGCAAGCGCGTGCCGGTCGAGGACCGGGCGATCCGGGCTGGGCACTGGCAGCTGGACCTGCCGGCCAACCTCGCCGGGTCGACGCTGGGTCTGGCCGGGCTGGGCCACCTGGGCACGGCCATGGTCGGGCCGGCCCGGGCGTTCGGCATGCACGTCGTGGCCTGGAGCCAGAACCTCACCGACGAGCGGGCGGCGGCAGCCGGCGTGCGCCGGGTCAGCAAGGCCGAGCTGCTGTCCGGCTCCGACGTGCTGTCCATCCACCTGGTGCTGGGCGACCGGACGAGGGGCCTGTTCCAGGCCGCTGACCTGGCGCTGATGAAGCGGACCGCAGTCCTCGTCAACACGTCGCGCGGCCCCATCGTGGACGAGGGCGCGCTGGTGGACGCGCTGCGCCGCAAGGCCATTGCCGGCGCCGGCCTAGACGTCTACGACTCCGAGCCGCTGCCGGCCGGCCACCCGCTGACGACGCTGGACAACGTTGTCCTGCTGCCGCACCTGGGCTACGTCAGCGAATCCGGCTTTCGGAATATGTACGGCCAGGTCGTAGCCAACATCGCCGCGTTCCTGGCGGGCGCGCCGATCCGGGTCATCGGCTAACCGAGCTGCTGTGCCGCGCCGGTGTCGGACGCCCGCTGGATGGCCGCTACCAGCTGGTGGTACCAGACGGCGGTGTCGAAGCCGGGCTCGGCCGGGCGGCCGCTGGTGATGGCTCGCGCCAGCTCGGAGTAGACGAGCGCGACGTTGCGCGCCGGGCCGGGCGGCACGCTGGCCGGCAGCGGGGTGAACCGCGCGGGGACCGGCAGCACCTCAGCCGTGCCGTCAGCGTGCAGCGCCGTGATGGCCCAGTCCGCCACGTGCACGCTGGCGCCGCTCGGGTCGGGCCTGACGATCAGCGTGGCATCGGTGCCGACGATCCGCAGTTCGAAATGAGCGGCCGCAGCTGCACCACCCTGTACCGCGATCGAGAGGGTGGCGCCGCTCTCGAGCTGGCCGGCCAGCACGACCTGATCGGGCGCGGTCACGGGGATGACCTCGCCAGTCTCGATCACGGTTGCGGTCTGGTTCATCGACGCGACGACCGCCGACACGATACAGGGTAGGCCCACGGCCTGGGCGATGCTGGCCAGCAGGTGGGCGGCGGTGATGCTCAGCACGCTCGCGCCGGCCGCGCGGTCGGCGGCATACGCGCTCGCCGCCGGGATCCGCGCACCACCCTGGCGGCCAACTGCCACCGCGCTCACCGCCAGCGGCCGGCCTAGGTAGCCCTGACCGACGAGTTCCCCGACATAGCGGGCGCCGGGGCTGTGATAGCCCTGCAAGCCGACGACATGGCGGCCGCCGCTCGCGACGGCGAGGTCGGCGAGTGCGGTCGCCTGCGTCAGGTCGGTGCCAAGCGGCCACTCGCAGTAGACGTGCTTGCCTGCCGCCAGGGCCGCGCGGACCAGGGCGTCGTGGCCGGTCACCTTCACGGTGATGGCGACCACGTCGACCTCGGGACTGGCGATCAGGCTGGCGTCATCGTCAAACGCCAACGGAACGCCGAACGCGTCCGCCGTGGCGCGGGCCGTCTCGGCCCTGGTGGTCGCGACGGCGCTCACGCTGAACTCCGGCAGCGCGGTCAGCGCGGGCAGGTGGGCGGCGGTGCCCCAGCCCCTGGCTGGGGTTGCCCCGATGACGCCGACGCGGATCGGCGCCGTCACCTAGCCGGACCTGACTCGCGCGGGAGTGATCCAGAAGGAGGTGCTGACTTGCTGGTGCGGCTGCCCGGCATGCTCCCGCAGCCTAGCCAGGCCAGCAGTTTCCGGCCAGCGTGACTCAACCTTGGTATCGACGCCAGCGTTAGTTAAGTATGCGGTTGCGCGCGGGCGAGGCGTCGTTCGAGGAGTTCGTGCGCGCTCGATCCAGCAGCCTGCTCAGGTCCGCGCTGTTGCTCTCTGGTCAGAACAGGGCGGAAGCCGAGGACCTCTTGCAGATCGCCTTGGAGCGCGCCTACCGGCACTGGGCGCGCATCTGCCGGACGGATGAGCCGGAGCGGTACATCCGGCAGATCCTCGTCAACGCCTCGGCAGACCGGTGGCGTCGGCGGGCACGCCGCCCCGAACAGTCGTTGGCGGCCCCAGGCGCGTCGCACGCCGTGCCAGACAGCGCGGATCAGATCGCCGACCGGGACTACCTGCTGCGGTCGCTCGCTGCACTCCCGCCTCGTCAGCGCGCCGTGCTCGTGCTCCGCTACTTCGACGAGCTGTCCGAGGTCGAGACCGCGCGGATGCTCGGCTGCAGCCTCGGCACCGTCAAGAGCCAGGCGGCCCGAGGACTCGCCCGGCTCCGCGACGCCGCCGTGACTCAGGTCGAGCACCGCCCCGCCAGATTTCCAGGCGCCCTAGGACCGCTCAACGCACCGGAGGTCGCGGCTGATGACTGACATCGAGACGCGGCTCACCGCCGCGATGCACGCAGCGGTCGATGCCGAGCACGCCGCCGCGGGCGAACTGCTCAAGCAGGTCCGTCGGCGACACCGGCGCCACAACGCCCTTGTCGCCACCACCGTGGCGCTCGTTCTGCTCACGGCCGCCGTGTCGGCCAACGTTGCCGTGCACGTGGCGGCGCCGGGGTCACCTGCGGCGGCCGGGCAGCCATCGCCGCAGCGGACCGCGCTTCCCGACAGGATGGCCGGGCTGCCGATGTCAGCGCGCACGACCTTCCGGTTCCTCGTCACCAGCGGCGACGGCGCTACGTGGTATTCGACAGCCACCGGACAGACCGAGCCGATTGCCGGGCTGCCGAGCTCGCCGGGTGGCTACCAGTTCGAGCGGGTCGACGGCGGCTGGCTGGCTTGGCCCGTCTACGGCACGACCTCAACCTGTCGCACCGGGCAGCTATGCGCGGGCGTCCCGAATCCCTGGTACTACATCGCGACCGGCCACCGGACGGCGACGCTCATCGGCACGGTAAACGGGGTAGCGAACTCCAGCCGCCCCGGCACAGTCTGGGTCCAGACATTCGCGCACAGCACCGACGTCATCACGACGGCGGCCGCCACCATTCAGCTCGTCAGTACGGCCGGGCAACCGCTCGGGCCCCGATACCGGTTGCCGGCGGGCTACTCGGTCGACCGCGGCGTCGGCGGGGACCTCCTGCTGTTGCCGAGCACCGGCACGAGCAGCACCGGCATGCTGTGGAATCCGCGCACGAGGCAGGTGACCCGCCGCTTCAGCAACGTCGTCGATGCCGGACCGCAGCAGCTGATCTGGAGCCAGGGCTGCGACAGCTGCCGGCTGCAGATCCTCAACGTGGCCACCGGGAACACCGTGATGACCAAGCTTCCAGGCGGGCTGTCCTCGCAACTCGGCGAGACGCTCACCGATGACGGCAAGCTGCTTGCTGCGCAGCTACCCGGCCGGGATATCCAAGTACTGAACACCAGCACCGGAGCGGTGACCGTCATACCAGGAACCGCGGTCAGCAACGCTGACTGGCAGAACTTCAGCTGGCAGAACGGCGCGCACCGCCTCATCGTCACCGCCGGGCCCAGCAACGGACCGGGACCTGCACAGATCGGTTACTGGCAGCCAGGCGACACACGGCTCCGGGTGGAGCAGGCCGTCGGCCAGGCGGAGATCTCCGTCCTCCAGACGGGCACCATCGGGACTTGACAACAGCGCGGGCGTGGCTAACCCGCCTAACGTCCTGGCTTAGTGGGTGAGGCGCTCCTTCGCGCGCTCGTACAGATCAGCCGGCAGCGGCCCCTTCTCGGCTGCCGCCACGTTCCCTCGCAGGTGCTCGACGTTCGAGGTGCCGACTATGGTCGTGGATAGCGCCGGTTGGCTGAGCGTGAAGCGGAGCATGAACTCGATCCGGCTCATTCCGTCGAGCAGGTCATCGACCCCGGAACTTTGCCAGCGGCGCTGGCCCTCGCCCTCGGCGAGGCCGATCGGGCCGTGGCGCCAGGCTTTGTCCTCGGCAGGCGCGCCGCGGGCCACCCCGCCGCGGATCAAGGTGCCGGCACCGGCCGCCGCGGCCGCCGCGATCAGGTCCTCGTGCTCGCGCTGAACGGCCGAGTACGGGACCTGAAAGACGTCGAACACGCCCATGGCGATGTGGTCCGGCAGGTGCGGGAGCGTGCCGGACATCCCGATGAAGCGCACCTTTCCCTCGTCGCGCAGGGATTGCAGCGTGCTCACGGTGTCATCAGCCTCGAGCTGCGCGCGGCTTGGCGACATGTGCACCTGGACGAGGTCGAGCCGGTCGGTACCAAGCCGGCGCAAGCTCTGCTCCACGTCTGCCCGGACGTTGGCCGCCGAATAGTCATGCGGGTAGGGCGGCGGCGCGTCGGGCGGCATCGTGAGCGGGCAGCCGCACTTGGACGCGAGGAAGTACTCGTCTCGCCGGTGCCCGATGTACCGTCCCATCAGCTCTTCGCTGCGCCCGTAGTCCACCGAGGTATCGATCAGGTTGATCCCGGCATCCAGCACCGCGTTGAGCAACTCGCCCGCGGCTTCATCCGCGATGGCTGGCCCGCGCGGCTGACCGCGCAACTCCATCGCCCCGTAGCCGAGGATCGTCACGTCCGCGCCGGTGTGGCCAAGCGGTCGGGTCGCAAGCGTCATGGCAGCACGTTATCGGACGGCGCCTAGATGATCATCCCGCCGTCGACGGACAGCGTCGTGCCGGTAACGAACGAGCTGTCGTCGCTCGCGAGGTACAACACGGAGCGGGCGATCTCCTCTGGCGTAGCGTGGCGGCCCATCGGGATCATTCCGTCGAAGATCCGGGCGGCGTCAGCCGCAGCCGCGCCGGTAGCCCGGACCTCGATGTCCTGCTGGAACGCCGTGTCGGTCGGACCGGGGTGGATGGTGTTCACCCGGATCCCGCGCGCGACAGCCTCCTTCGCAACCGTGCGCATGAGACCGACCTGGCCGTGCTTAGCGGTCGCGTAGCCAGCGATCCCGTTCGCGGACGTCAGGCCCACGATGCTGGAGGTGATGATCACGCTGCCGCCGTTCCGCATGACCGGGAGGCCGTGCTTGAGCATGAGGAACGCGCCGAGGATGTGCACGTCGAGCACCCGGCGGAACTCTTCCGTCGGGAATTCCGTGATCGGCACGATGGGTCCGCTGATGCCGGCGTTGCTGAACAGCACGTCCAGCTCGCCGAACCGCTCGGTGGCCTGCGCGATCGCGCCGATCACCTGGTCTTCCTCGGTGACGTCGGTGACGCTCCAGCTCGTGTTGTCGGCACCGAGCTCATCGGCCGCGGCCGCCAGCAGCTCTTTGCGCAGCCCGGCCAGGTGGACGCGGGCGCCTTCGGTCACGAACAGCCGCGCGGTAGCCAGCCCGATTCCGCTCTCGCCGCCGGTGATCACAGCGACCTTGCCGTCTAGACGCCCCATCCCGGTTCCTTTCGCAGGCCGGCGCGCACCGCTCGGCCATCGCACCATCGTCGGGCACTGATCGGTGGTTGGTAAAGCAGCAAGACCCGGCCAGCCGTGGCGAGCCGGGCCGCGGCGCCTGACTGCGGGCGGCGCGCCGCCAGTCTCAGCGAACGATCAAGACCGTCTTGCCCGGAGGCCGCGGATGCGATCCGCTCGCGTAGGCGCTCCTGCCGTCGGCAAGCGGGAACGTCTGGCTGACGACCGGGCGCAGCCGTCCTTCGTTGGCCAGAGTGGCGATGCTGACCAGGTCGGCGCGGTCAGGCTGAACGATGAAGAAGCTGGCCTGGACGCCGTGCGCCGCGGCCAGCTGCGGATCAGGCCGGGCAGTCAGCGTTACCAGCCGTCCGCCGGGCCGCAGCAGGCTGAAGCTGTCAGTCAGCACCTGACCGCCGACGGTGTCGATGACCACGTCCAGCTCGCCCACGCCATCTGGGCTGGAGACGGCGTCCGCAGTCACGAAGTCAGCCGCGCCGAGGTCGCGGACGAAAGCCTCGCTCGCGCTGTGCCCGGTCGCGGTGACGTGGCCGCCGAGAATCGCGGCGAGCTGAACCGCGTACACGCCCACCCCGCCCGCGCCGCCTTGCACCAGCACGCGCTCGCCGGGCTGCAGCCCTGCATGGTCGACGAGGGCCTGCCACGCCGTCAGCGCCGCCAGCGGCAGGGTGGCCGCATCCGCGTGCGAGAGCGACCGGGGGCGAGGAGCCAGCGCGGCAGCCGGGACGGTGGTGTAGTCGGCGGCGGCGCCATCCCGGTCGAAGTCGATGAGCGCATACACCTCTCGCCGGCTGCGACGTCCGTGTCGCCGGGGCCCGTCGATGCCACCGTCCCGGAGACCTCGTGCGCGGGAATCACTGGCGTCCGGTCTGCGCCGTCCGCCGTCGTCCACGACGCATCCCAGCTGAGCTCGTTGACGGTGATTCCGGCCGCGTGCACCGCCACCAGCGCTTCGCCGGGGCCGGGCACGGGCCGCGGGGCCTGCTCGTACACGAGCTGTTCAGGTCCGCCGCGCGCGTGGGCCCGCAGCGCCATCATCGTCTCCACGGATGCCTGCCTTTTCGCCTGCCGACGGGACCCTCAAGCCGGTCGCCGATCACTCCCGGTGACTGTCAGGTATACCCAGCCGCGCCGACTGCTAAGAAGACCAGCACCCGTATTGGGCCGGTGCTGTTTGGCCGCTCCGATGTCATGGGACGCGACGATAACCAGCGAGCTTGACCAAGAACTTGGCGGAAAGCTGACCGTATGCTGATGTCAGCGCATCGGCTCGCCGGCCGCCGTGGTCAGAACACGATGGCGGTGTGGCCGTCCAGCAGTACCCGGTCCTGGCAGTGCCAGCTGACGGCGCGGGACAGCACGGTGCGCTCGATGTCGGCACCGCGACGGGTCAGCTCGGCGACACTGTCCCGGTGTGACACGCGTGCGACGTCCTGCTCGATGATCGGGCCCTCGTCGAGGTCCTCGGTCGCGTAGTGCGCGGTGGCGCCGATCAGCTTCACCCCGCGCTCTCTCGCCCGCTCGTAGGGTCCGGCACCGGCGAAGGCCGGCAGGAACGAGTGATGGATATTGATCACCGGCACGCCGCACTTGGCCAGGAAATCGCCGGACAAAATCTGCATGTAGCGGGCCAGCACGATCAGGTCCACGCGGCCGCGCAGCAGCTCAAGCTGGCGCCGCTCGGCCTCCGGCTTGGTAGCTGTGGTCACCGGAATGTGCACATACGGCACGCCGAAGGAGGCGACATCGGCGCGCAGTCTGTCATGGTTCGAGATCACCTGCACGGTCTTGATCGACAGCTCGCCGCGCCGCTCCTGCCACAGCAGGTCGAGCAGGCAGTGGTCGTACCGGGAGACGAAGAACGCGACCCGCGACGGCACCGCTGCGTCGCGGAACCGGAAGCGCGCGCCGAGCCGTTCCGCGACCTGCTCGTCAAACGCGCGCTCCATCTCGGCCAGCCGTGCGGCTGCTCCCGGCAGGTGGAACTCCACCCGCAGGAAAAAGCGCCCGCCAGTCGGATCGCTGGAGTACTGGTCGGACTGCACGATGTTGGCCCCGCTCCGGTGCAGGAACGAGGCCACGCTGGCAATGATCCCCGGCCGGTCCACGCAGGACATCACGAGCCTGGCGATATCCCGGCCGGGGTCAGCGCCACCGGCGGCCGCGGCCGGCCGCTCGGACACGATCGTCATTTCACACCGCTGCTGGCACCGTGTCGGCGGGCCCGGCCTGGTCAGCCGGTGCCGCGGGCAGGCCCGCCGCCGCACGCAGCTCCGCGGCCCGGTCGGTCCGCTCCCACGGCAGGTCGACGTCGGTGCGGCCGAAGTGGCCGTAGGCCGACGTCTGCGAGTAGATCGGACGGTGCAGGTCCAGGTCGCGGCGGAAGGCCGCCGGGCGCATGTCGAAGTAGTCGCGGGCTAGCTGGTCGATCAGCGTCTTGCTAACCCGCTCGGTGCCGAAGGTGTCGATCAGCAGTGACACCGGGCGGGCGACGCCGATGGCGTACGCAACCTGCACCTCGGCGCGCCGGGCCAGGCCAGCCGCGACCACGTTCTTGGCGAGGTGCCGCACCGCGTACGCCGCGCTGCGGTCCACCTTCGAGGGGTCCTTGCCGGAGAACGCGCCGCCACCGTGGCGGGCGAACCCGCCGTACGTGTCAACGATGATCTTGCGACCGGTAAGGCCCGCGTCTCCCACCGGACCGCCGATCACGAACCGGCCCGTCGGGTTCACCAGCAGGCCCACGTGCAGCGCCGTCGCGTCGTACAGCTCGGCCGGCAGCACGGGGGTGACGACGTTGTTCCACAGGTCCTCGCGGATCTCGTCGACGGAGACGTCCGGTGCGTGCTGGGCGGAAATCAGCACCCGCTCCACGCTGACCGGTACGTTGCCGGCATACCTGATGCTGACCTGAGTCTTGCCGTCCGGGCGGAGGTAGGGCAGCGTGCCGTCCTTGCGCACCGTGGCGAGCCGGCGCGCCAGCCGGTGCGCGAGCGCGATGGGCATCGGCATCAACTCGGGCGTCTCGTCCGTCGCGTAGCCGAACATCATGCCCTGGTCGCCAGCGCCGGCCCGGTCGAGGTCGTCCTCGGACTGCTTGTCGCGGATCTCATGCGCTTCGTCCACGCCCTGCGCGATGTCCGGGGACTGCTTGTCGAGCGCGACCAGCACCGCGCAGTGCCGGCCGTCGAACCCGCAGTCGCCGTTGTCATAGCCGATCCGGATGACGGTGTCCCTGGCGATCTGGGCGTAGTCGAGGTTGTGCGGCGTGGTTATCTCGCCCGCGATCACGACCATGCCCGTGGTGATCAGGGTCTCGCAGGCCACCCGTGAGTACGGGTCGCTGGCCAGCGCGGCGTCCAGGACCGCGTCCGAGATCGCGTCGGCGACCTTGTCCGGGTGTCCCTCGGTGACCGACTCCGACGTGAAAAGGTAGTCGCCGTGTCCTGGCTCGGTCATTGGTGAATCTCCTTGCGCGGTTGGTTGGGAGTCGGGGGAGCGCTCTCCTGGCTGTGCGGCGGCTCGAGTGGTGCCACAGATCCGGCTGCGGACTGTTCCGGCGGCTGCGGTGAGCCAAGCTCTGCCCTGACGACGGCTGTTCCCGCCACCATAGCCGCGAGCTTCGCCCGCGCGACCGGGCCCGGTACATGCCGCAGCCCGCAGTCTGGGTTGATGACCAGGCGGTCCGCCGGCACGATCTCGAGGGCCCTGCGGATCCGGTCAGCGACCTCGCCTGTCGGCTCGACCTCGGTGCTCTTGACGTCGATCACGCCGAGGCCGACGTCGCGGTCCCAGCCGGACTTGGCGAGCACGGGCAGGTCCTCGTAACCCTTGCGGGCGAACTCCAGCACGAGCTGGTCCACTAGGGCGTCGAGCACTGCAGGGAACAAGAAGTCGTAGTGGCCCTCCCAGAGCGGCCGGGCGTACCGGTTGCCGTAGCACACGTGTAGCGCCCAGGTGACGTCGACGCCGTCGACGACCATGTTGATCGCCTCGACGGCAATCGCCACCTTATCTGGGTGGCCCGCCAGGAACGGCTCGTCGATCTGCAGCAAAGCGGCGCCCCGGTGGGCGAGCGCGACCGCCTCCGCGTGCAGGATCCTGGCGATCGCGAAGACTAGCTCCGGGCCGTTGGCGTACGCGTCCCCGCGCAGATGCCGGGACAGCGAGAACGGCCCGGTGAAGGAGAACTTGATCGGCGCCGACGTGTGCGCGGCGGCGAACGCGAAGTCATCGGCCAGCCGCAGCGGCGTGTCATCTGGCAGTGACAGCGGCCGCGGCAGCGTGGCCTCGTAGTAATCGAAGTAGAAGTCCTTCGCCGGGTTGGAGATCTCGACGCCAGGCAGCCGGGCCAGGAAGTAGTCGATGTCGTTATCCCGGCGGAGCTCTCCGTCGGACACGACGTCGATGCCGGCGAGTTCCTGGTCCCGCAGCGCGGCCTTGATGGCCATCTCGTGCAGGTCCGCGAGCTGAGCCCGGCTCATCCGGCCGCGAAAGTAGTCGGTCTTCAGGCGCTCCATCCAGTCGGGCACCGGATACGAGCCGACAACGGTGGTCGGCAGCAGCGGTACCCGCGCGAGGAGCGGCCCGGTCGCCATCTCAGTCCCGTGCCTGGGCCGTCATGGTCACGATGTTGCCCCCGCTGCGGTGCCGGAACGGCTCATAGTGCACATCGAGCCCGTGTCGCCGGCCGACGTGCGCGAGCAGTGGCCCGTTCACCCAGTTCACCACCGATCCGTCGTACTTGCCGGGGCCGCGGAACGCGGTCCGGTAACCGTGCACGTCTGTCAGGAACAGATCGTGGCAGACCAGCTTGCCGAACGGATGGAGCAGGTCGATGCTGTCTGCGAAGCTGGACAGGGCCCCGTTGTTCACGTGCATCCGGATATCCCCGCCCGATTCCAGCATCGGCCGCAGCATCTCGCCATTCAGCGAGCTAGCCAGCCGGTACAGGTCCAGGCCGGTCAGCGGCACATAGCGTTCCGCGAGCCGCAGCGCCGACCAGGCCCGCCGCCAGAAGGCGACCGCCGCATCAGTGTCGGCGACGTGACCCGGCGCGGCGTCGCAGAGCAGGTCCGGCCCGAGCCGCAGCAGCTTGTGAACCAGGCCCGGCAGCTCCGCTGGTGCCGCGGCGACCGTTGCGGCCAGCTCTGCTGCCTGTTCCCGGGGGAAGTACGCGCGGATCTGGACCAGGTAGGCCTGGCCGCCGAACTGCGCCACCTCGTCGGTCGGCAGGTTGTCATAGACGTTGGAGATGTAGAGCAGGAACACCCTGCCGCGCAGGAACCCGAGCGATGTGCGCGGCCGGGTGGCATCGAGCGCGACGGTGCTGACGTGCGCGGCGTGCGGCGCGACGGTCTCCCACGCGAGATCGAGCACGTGCTGCGAGTAGTCGCACATGAGGTAGTGCAGCCGCCGGTAGTAATCCTGGCCGTGCGCCGCATCAAGATCACGGAATTCGTCCAGGAAGACCTTGGCCTGGCTGCCGTTGCCCACCCCGAGCTCGGCCACGTACAGCTGCTCGGGCAGCGCGCCCGCGGACGCTAGCCCGTCCCAGATCGCAAACAGCTCGGCGACAAGGTCACGGGCGGCGTCGCGGTTGCGCCCGTCGCTCCCGCCGCCGGGCAGCGCCTGCTCGTAGCCGCGGCCGACGGCTTTCTCCCACTGCGCCAGGGCGGTCCAGTACAGGCTGTTGAAGTCCCAGATGCAGCTATCCGTGCCAGGACCCCAGTCCTCCAGGAACACCCGGCCGGCTCCGTTGTCCCGGAGCCTCGCCGCGGTCAGCTCGCGCAGCGGCACGGCACCACCGCGCCGCACATCCACGGCGATCTCCCAGCTGTAGGCGGGCGGACCGGCCGGATGTAGGGGCTGGTCCGGGCTGGCGGGCAGCGCCTGGTAGTCCAGCAGCGGCCGGACGTCCACGACGTCCCGGAAGTTTTCCTTGTACTGCACCCAGTCGCAGGTGACCCTGGCCCGGCTGAGGTCGGCGAAGCCCGCGTCGCTGGCGTCGGCGAGCGCTTCGACCACCGGCGGGACGCACATCGCGAAGTCGAGCGGGTCCTTGCTCCGCAGCCGGGTGTCCGGCCGGAAGTCAATCAGCACGGCTGACCTCCTGAACGCGGGTTAGCGGCAAGCGCGGGCCAATCCCGGCACGCTCGAGGATGTCGGGGACCCCGCGTTCGAAGCCGAACGCCATGACGTGCACGCCGCGTACGCCGGGGATCTGCGCAACCTGCTGGATTGTCTCCGCGCACAGGTTGATGCCCTCCTCGGCGACCTGGTCGGCCGGGACGCCGTGCAGCCGCCGCACGACGTGGTCGGGGAGATAGATGCCGGGCACCTCGCTGCGCAGCACCTCGAGCACGCGCAACGAGCGGACCGGGCCGACGCCCGCGATGACGGCGCAGCGCTCGGTGACGCCGAGGTCCCGCACCTCGGCCATCCACGCGGCGAAGCGCTCCACGTCGAATACGTACTGGGTCTGCACGAACTCCGCGCCGGCTGCCGCCTTCTTGGCCAGTCGCCTGGCACGGAAGGAGGCGGGCGGCGCGAACGGGTTCTCCACGGTTCCGATGAGCCAGCCGGGCGGGTGCTCGAGCCGCTGCCCGGACATCAGCGCGCCGTCCCGCAGCGTGCGGGCGGCCCAGGTCAGCTGCACGCCGTCCAGGTCGAAGACAGGCTTGGCCTCCGGGTGGTCACCGAACCGCGGGTGGTCGCCGGTCAGCAGCAGCACGTTGGGGATGCCGAGCGCCGCGGCGCCGAGCAGGTCCGACTGCAGCGCGATCCGGTTGCGGTCGCGGCAGGTAAGCTGCATCACCGGCTCCACCCCGGCGGCACGGGCGAGCACGCTGCCGGCCAGGCTCGACAGCTTCACCTTGGCACCCTGGCAGTCGGTGACATTCGCGGCATCCACCCAGCCGCGCAGGTAACCAGCCTTGCGGATGATGGCTTCAGGGTTGGCATCGCGCGGCGGTCCGATCTCCGCGGTGACCACGAACCGGCCAGCGGCGATGGCGGCCCGGAGCCCGCCAGCCCCTGGCGCTGTGCCCACCGTCGCCGCCCCGTCCGGCACCCGGCCATCGGCACCAGGGCTAGTCCGTGCCGGGCCGGCCGCCAGCTCACTCATCGCTCGGCCAGCCCGGCTGGATCGCGGCGCAGCTGCGGAAGCGGATCCGCCGAGGTGACGCCGACCCACAGGTCCTCGTCCCGGCCTTGCCAGTAGTTGACCCACGAGCTGCGCCCGAATTCCCGCCGGTCCACCGGCCGCTGTAGCAAGTCGAGGTCAGAGCCATGCCCAGCCTGCTCAGCCCGCTCGAAGGCGATCACCCAGACGCAGCGCTGCTCCGGGTGAACCTCGCATTGCCCGGTCGGGGACACGCCACCGCAGGGGCCGTTCCGTAGCTGCTTGGGGCACGTCATGGGGCACGCGTAGCCGGTGGCGGGCAGCGCGCACTGGCCGCACATCTGGCAGCCGAACAGCGTTTCCTTGGTAACTCGCTCGCCAGCGGTGAACCAGCGACCAAGCCGCGGATGGCGTTCGAGCCGGACGGCCAGCCAGCGGTAGGGCTTCCTGGGCGCGACCAGCGCGTGCAGGGCATAGGCGAGCGGAGAGGACAGACGCGGCTTCGTCGGTCTTGGCCATCCGGGCCCCGAGCTGTCACTCCGCATTCGGTCTCCCCAGTTGCCGCCGAATACCGGCGGAGGCTTCATGGTCGCAACTCGCAAAGGCGCATGTCGTCGGGCCGCAAGCCAACCCAGGCGCGTTCGACTTGTGCTCGGCGACAGGCTTGCGCGACCCGGCTCGCACGGGCTACGTACGCCACGAGGACGCCGCAATTCCGGGCAAGGCTTCACGGGTAACAAGGGGGTGCGCGGGCCGCTTGTGCTGGAGCACAAGTGGCCTCGCCCGGTGCGGCTAGGGCCCTCCGCGCGGCCCGTAGCAGGCGATAGCCGGCTTCGGCTCCGACGGCTCCCGGGCCGTTCGGGCTGCCCGGCCCGGCGCCGCCCGGCTACGGGCGGCGAGCGCGCAGGAACAGCGAGACGCCGGGCAACGACCGGACCGGAAGGTAACGCTCCGCCATGATGATCGAGGTCAGCGCCCGGTTGACGAGTGGCGGCACCTCGCTCAGGTCACTGCCGGTCGAGGATCTGCGGCGCGCCGCCACGACCGGCCGGAGCAGCACGTTCCAGCTCCAGACGGCCTCGATGATCAGCCCGGCCTTGCTCATCAGCGCGACCAGCTCTGGTCTGCTGTAGCGGCGGACGTGGCCCACCTCATCGTCGTGCGCTGACCAGAGGGCCATGTCGCACGGCACGGCTATCAGCGCCGTCCCGCCTGGCCGCAGCACCCTGGCAATCTCCGCGGCCGCCAGGTAGTCCTCGTCGATGTGTTCGAGGATGTCGAACGCCGTCACCAGGCCGCACGACTCGGACGCCAGCGGCAGGTCCCTTGCGTCAGCCCGGATGGCGCTGATGCCGCGCGCCTTCGCGACGTCGGCTACCGAGTCCGAGTACTCCAAAGCGAGCGCCTGCCAGCCGTGTGCCTGCAGCACCCTGGTGTTCCCGCCCCCGGCCGCGCCGATATCCAGCGCCTGGCCCGGGCCAGGCAGCCGCCGCAGTTGCCGGGCGAGGATGGCGCGGCGCTCCTTGTACCACCAATGCCGGTCTTCGAGCGACGTGAGGAGCTGGAGTTCAGCGGGCTTCATGGCGTCTTTCATACTGCACGGCGACGGCTGCGCTGCACCGGGCGGCCAGGATTGTCCATATTGGTTATGCGCCGGCCCGCGCACGGCGCTCACCGGGTGCCCGGGGAGAATGCGCAGATGGACTCGTTCCCGCCGGCCTTCGTACGCGGCCCCGCCAGCGGCCGCGTGTACGCGACGCGGCGGACCGTCCGCAGTACCGACGTGGTCCCGTCCGGTCGCCTGCGGCTGGACGTGCTGGCCCGGTACTTGCAGACCGCAGCCGAGGACGACCTGGCCGACGCGGGCCTGGACGAGCCGGTGACCTGGCTGATGCGCCGCTGTGAGCTGTTCATCTCCTCGTTGCCGGCCATGGGGGACAAGCTGTCGGTGCGCACCTACTGCTCGGGCACCGGTCCGCGGTGGGCCGAACGGACCACCACGCTGTCGGGGACAGAGGGGGAACTGGTGCAGGCCAGGGCAGTCTGGGCGGCCGTCCGGGACGCCGACGGCCGGCCGGCGCCGCTGTCGGCTGATTTCCTGAAGGTGTACGGCGAGTCGGCGGCCGGAAGACGGGTGTCCGTCCAGCTACGGCATCCGCGGCCGGATGGTGCCGCGACGGGCCGCCCCTGGGCGCTGCGCGCCACCGACTTTGACGCCGCCGGCCACGTCAACAACACCGTGCACTGGGCTGCTGTCGAGGATGAGCTGGCGATCGTCGGGTGGGTTCCGGCGGTGGCTGAAATGGAGTACCATCGCGCGATCACGCCGGACTGCGCGCCCATGCTGCTCACCGAGGCGCGGGACCGTGAGGCGGCGATCTGGCTGCTGGACGGCGGCACGGTGCTGGCATCGGCCCGGCTCGAGCGCTGACCGGGGCGGCATGAGCGACGAGCTGGACGAGTTGCGCGAGGCCCTGGCTGGCGCTTCGGTGCTCACTGATCCCGATGTCATGGAGTCCTATCGCCGGGATCAGACCACCGTGGTCACGCCCGGTCAGCCGCGCTGTGTCGTGCTGGCTAGGAGCCGCGATGACGTCGCTGCCGCCCTCGCGTGGGCCGGGCGGCACCGGGTCCCGGTTGTGCCGCGCGGCGGGGGCACGAGCCTGGCTGGCGGTGCGACCGCGACCGACGGCTGCATGCTGCTCTCGACCGCCCGGATGACGGCGATCACCGAGATCGACCCGGCCA
>Ga0187805_10000164_pt1 | contig 20092 bp, 12 predicted proteins | sample NC_wetland_sal_i_6_FD_132965 | JGI IMG/M metagenome (GOLD analysis project Ga0187805, IMG submission 132965) | Wetland sediment microbial communities from Neuse River Estuary, North Carolina, USA - Control_5 | ecosystem: Environmental > Aquatic > Freshwater > Wetlands > Sediment | place: USA...
GCCATCTGATGTGGACCGATCCGGTCATTAAGTTCATCGGCATCGAGCCGGTGCCGCGCCGCATCGTCGGAGTTGTCGCCGATATTGACGACGGTCACGTGATCCCCGCTCCCACAATGACGGTCTATAGCCCGATGGAGCAGGAGGGACTTTTCGGAGGCCGACTGTTCGTGCACACGCACACGGATCCGTACGCGTTGATCACGCCCATCACGAGGATCATTCGAGATCTATCGGTGGATCAACCCGTCGAACGCCCAGCCACGCTGGAGGACATCCGCGCCGAGGTGCTGACTCCGGAGAAGCTCAACACGCTGGTGTTCGGAGGATTCGCGCTTGTCGCACTGGCGATTGCAATTGTGGGAGTCGCGGGTGTTTTGGCGTTCTCGGTCAGCGCGCGCACGCGCGAATTCGGCATTCGTCTGGCGGTGGGATCGCAGCCGAGCCAGCTCTTGGCCGGAGTTATTCGCGAAGGCGCGGTGATGGCCGGCATCGGCGTCCTCGCAGGCGCCGGTTGCGGCTATGTGCTTGCGAGGCTAGCCGGCAGCTATTTGCTGGACATGAAAATGCCCAGCGCCGTGCCCGTGGTTGCGTCGGCGCTCATTCTGTTAGCAGCGGCAGTGGCCGCATCCGCGCTGCCTGCCGCGCGGGCTGCACGCATCGACGTAATTCAGGCGCTGCGATCCGAGTAATCTTGCGATTGTAGGATTCGCCCAGGGCCTTGCGGCCCGCCGCTGTCCGATTACTGACAGATATTCTCTGTCGGTTCTTACGGGTTGCGTTTCCGACGCGAGGCCTCATCCATGTGCAGAAACATCAAAACTCTATTCAATTTTGTGCCGCCAGTTACTTCAGAAGAGATTCGAGCGTCTTCGCTGCAATTCGTCCGGAAAATCAGCGGGATTCATAAACCGTCGAGGGCGAACGAGGCTCACTTCCTTGCCGCTGTGGATGAAATAGCAGCGGTCTCAACTCGTCTTCTCCACGGATTGGAAACCAGCGCGCCGCCGAAGGATCGAGCAGTGGAAGCGGCAAAAGCGAGGGCTCGAGCAGCCGGGCGATTCGGGTCCTGAGGTCTGACAAATACAATTTCGAGGCCAGCGAGCTTTTCTGAGGTTATGTTGCAGAAGTTTCCGCTTTCCGACTCCAGGCTCCCCTACAGCTAGTTCCTCGATCTGATTAGAGTTTCCATCGCGCATAAGGAGTACTTCTTTTTTGTGCTACTCTTTGCGCCCGTAAGAAGCGAAAAAACACGCCATTCGTGCTGTGCGAGGAGAATGTCATGAGCCGGCGAAATACATTGTCTGCATGCATAGGAGTTATTTCGGCACTAATTTTTTTGGTTTGCCCAGCAAATCGGGCGCAAGAGAAAAGTGAGGCGGCTGCGAAGAAAATTGCGATTCGCGCAGGACGGTTGATTGACGGGAGAAGCGAAACGCCGATCCTCGACGCGCTGATCGTCGTCGAAGGCGACAAGATTGTTTCTGTGACGCCGGGAGGCACGCCGCCCGCGGGAGCCGAGGTGATCGATCTCTCGAAGGCCACTGTGCTGCCGGGATTCGCGGATGTGCACACGCATGTTCTTTTGAATGGCGATATCACGGCAGACGATTACGACGTGCAACTCTTGAAGGAGTCAACTCCTTACCGGGCTATTCTGGCGGCTCGGAATGCGCGCATCGCGTTGGACCACGGGTTTACGACGCTTCGCGATGTCGAGACCGAAGGCGCGATGTACGCCGACGTGGACGTGAAGACGGCGATCGCGCGTGGCGAAGTTCCGGGGCCGCGGATGCAGGTGGCTACGCGAGCGATGGCGCCCACGGGGATGTATCCGCTGCTCGGGTATTCGTGGGAATTGAAAGTGCCCACCGGCGTGCAGTACGTCGATGGAGTGGAAGGCGCGCGCAAAGCGGTGCGCGAGCAAGTGATGTACGGCGCGGACTGGATCAAGTATTACTCCGACCACGGCTATCATTTTGGAAATGACGGCGTGCTCCACAGCATGGTGAATTTCAGGGACGACGAAGCCGCGGCCATCGTCGATGAAGCACACCGGCTCGGCAAGAAAGTGGCCGCGCACTGCATCGGTTCCGACGGCATTGCGGCTGCATTGCGCGCAGGCGTGGACACCATCGAGCACGGCGTCGGCTTCACGGATGCGGAACTGGATGAAGTGGCGCGGCGCGGCATCTATTGGGTTCCAACGGTCACTGTGCTCAACTTCGTTGCTCCCGGTCGTGGAGGCGTGTGGGTGAAAATGGTGGACACGGAAAAAGCGGCGTTCCAAGAGGGGCTGAAGAAAAATGTGAAAATCGTGCTGGGGACGGATGCCGGCGGCTTTGATTGGAGAGCGGTGAACGAAGCGGAAGAGTTCGTGTACTACACGAAGTATGGCATGACGCCGATGCAGGCGATTCGCGCCGGGACGGTCGTTCCCGCGGAGTTGCTTGGATGGAGCGATAAAGCTGGGACGATTGAAGCGGGGAAGTGGGCGGACATTGTCGCGGTAAGCGGGGATCCGCTCAAGGACATCACGGAACTCAAGCGCGTGAAATTCGTAATGAAAGGCGGGGCGGTTTACAAAAACGAGGTTCACTAAACTGAGACCGCCGGCCATAAAGAGGACCGGAATAAGATAATTTGGCCGCTCACCCCGCATCCTGAGTTATGTCTAATAATTGGGTGAGCAGCAGCTCCGGGAGGGTGAAATGCAAACACTTTGGCAGGACCTTAAATTTGCCCTCAGGCTGCTGAGGAAGAATCCCGGTTTCACCGTTGTGGCGATTTTGACTCTGGCGCTCGGAATCGGCGCGAATACGGCGATTTTCAGCGTCGTCAACACTGTGCTCCTTCAGCCGCTGCCCTACAAAGATTCGGGGCGAATCATCAATGTCTCCGGACTCGAATTAAGGACGCACGCCAGCGGCGCTTTTGTTTCGTACACGAAATTCACGCAAATCCTCGAGCACAACAAAACACTCGAAAGCGTTGCCGCGTTCTATGCGCGGACCTTCAGTTTGGTTACCGACCGCGAACCCGAGGCGGTCAACGGCGCGCGGGCATCTATGGATTTTTTCCGCGTGCTGGCCATTTCGCCGGCGCGTGGGCGAACTTTCCTCCCCGAAGAAGAACAACCCGGAGGGCCCGATGTCGCTGTGATATCGGAGGGGTTCTGGCACAGCCATTTTGCGGGCGATTCCACGGCATTGGGCAAAACGCTCGTGCTCGATGGGAAGAACGCGACCATCGTCGGGATTCTTCCCGCAAGTTTCCATTTTCCGCTGCAATATCCAGAGCCGGATGTCTGGCTCCCCCGTCCTTCGGAAATACCGCAGCTGACCGCCGATCAGGTTCGCAGCGGAGCTGGATATCTCGACGTCATCGCCCGTCTTCGCCCCGGGGAAACTTTAGCGCGCGCCCAAGCGGAGTTCGACACTATCAATGCGAGCTACAAGCAGCAGTTTGGCAGTTATGTGGACGCTACGAAATTCGGACTCCTTGCACAATCTCTCGAAGATAGCTTCGTGGGCGCGCTGCGTCCTTCGTTGCTCGTGCTGCTCGCGGCGGTGGGTTTCGTTCTATTGATTGCTTGCGCCAACGTGGCCAATCTTCTCCTGGCCCGCGCTACGGCGCGCGAACGCGAAATTGCCGTACGCAAAGCGCTGGGCGCCTCCAGCGGGCGGCTCGTCCGCCAGCTGTTGAGTGAAAGCGTTCTTCTTTCGTTGTGCGGCGGAGCGCTGGGGATCCTTTTCGCCGCGGCGCTGCTGCCCGTATTGCGTTCGGTTAGTCCCGGCGCAGTGCCACGGCTCAATGACGTAAGAATAGACGGCATTGTTCTTATTTTTTCTCTGGTGCTCTGCCTTATCACCGGAACGGCCTTCGGATTGATTCCAGCGCTCCAAACTTCGAAGCGGGATCTCCACGCAACTCTCAAGGAGGGCGGGCGTGGCTCTTCCGAAGGCCGCAGCCGCGGCCGCTTCCGCGCGCTGCTCGTCGTCGCGGAAATCGGCGTTGCCCTCGTGCTTATGACGGGGGCCGGCCTGTTGATACAAAGCTTTTCGCGCTTGATGCATGTCAATCCAGGATTCTCGCCGCGGAACTTGATGGCGTTTCCTCTGACGCTTCCGCCCAGCCGCTATGCAAAGCCGGAGTTGCAGGCGCAGTTCTATCGGCAAGTGCTCGAACATGTGAGGGCCATGCCGGAAGTGCAAGCCGCCGGCGTTACGAGTTACTTGCCCCTTTCCGGCGCGGCGCGTTATGTCTTTGTGTGCCCGGAAGGGCGCGTTTGCGAAGGGGTTGGAAAAGATCCGACGAGCGCCGCACGGCAAGTCAGCGCCGGGTATTTTGAGACGGTGCGAACGCCGGTTCTCAGTGGACGAACATTCAGCGAGCAGGACATTGCTGGAGGAGCACCCGTCGCCGTGATTAACGAGACGGCGGCGAAACATTTTTTCCCTGGGCAGAATCCTATCGGCAAACACATCGCCAATTCGCGCGACATGGTGCAACGCGAAATCGTGGGTGTCGTCGGCGATGTGAAGTTTAATGGTCTAGACGCCGCCAAGACGGAAGAGATGTACATCCCCATGGCGCAGGTTCCGTGGTCGACGGCCACGCTCTTGGTGCGCTCGGAAGCGAATTCGAAGGCTCTCGTTACAGCCGTGCGCGGGAAGATTGCGGAAGTCGATCCTACTCTTCCTCTAAGTGGAATTTCGAGCATGGAAGAAGTCATCGGGAATTCGGTTGCCCAACCAAAGTTGACCATGCAGTTCGTGGGAGTCTTTGCTGGATTTGCGCTTTTGCTTGCCGTGGTTGGAATTTATGGCGTGATGGCCTACACCGTGAGCGCGCGAAGCCAGGAGATGGGAATTCGCGTGGCTCTTGGCGCGCGGCCTGTGGACATTCTTCGGCTTGTGGTGGGACAGGGAATGCGCATGACGCTGATCGGGCTGATACTCGGAGTCACCATCTCGCTGGCGCTCACACGCTTGCTGGCCAGTCTGCTGTACGGAGTGCAGGCAACCGACCCGCTGGTGTTCAGTGCTGCCGCTCTGGTACTCGCCGCAGCTGCGTTTGTGGCCTGTTATCTGCCGGCGCGGCGCGCCACGCGTGTCGATCCGATCGTAGTCCTGAGATACGAATAAATCGCCCTCCTGCGAAGCGCAACAAAGTGCGCGGGAAGTCACGATCGGCCGTTCGAAATTGAGAATCCACAGCTTCTTTCTCACGAATACTCTGCCCTTCGGGCCTCGTGCTACGATGAGCGCCGCAGATTTGGCTGGGAGGGATTCGTTGTGCGCCAGATTCTGATTGTTCTCGCTGCGTTCGCAGGGATGTGCGCGTTTGCGCAGACGTCGGAATGGCCGCCAGCGCCGGGGCACGTGACGCTGGAGGTGTGGCCGCGCGGTGCGCCTGGGGCACCGGCGAACCTGCCGCCTGAGGGCGATACTACGGCGGCGAAGGATCACGTGGTGGCGGGGCGGCGAGTGATTCGAATCGGCAACGTTTCTGCGCCGACGCTGACACTTTACAAACCCAAAGGAAAAAATACGGGGGTAGCGGTCATTGTATTTCCCGGAGGCGGTTACCGCATTTTGGCGATCGATCTGGAAGGCACGGAGGTGTGCGACTGGCTGAACTCCGAGGGAATCACCTGTGTCTTGCTCAAGTACCGCGTGCCGGATACCGGGCCGTATCCCAAGTCACCGGCCGCCTTGCAGGATGCGCAGCGGGCGCTGGGGATTGTTCGTTCGCACGCCGCGGAGTGGCATATCGACCCGAAACGCGTCGGCGTGCTGGGATTTTCGGCGGGCGGACATCTGGCGGCGGCGCTCAGCACGCATTTCGACAAGCGAATTTATGATCCGATCGATGCGGCGGACGAATTGAGCTGCCGGCCCGATTTTGCGGTGATTATTTATCCGGGCTATCTGGCGATTGCGGAGCAGAACTTCGCGCCGAATGCGGACATCCACGTGACGGAGCAGACTCCGCCGACGTTTTTGGCGCAGGCGGAGGATGATCCGGTGCACGTAGAAAACGCTGTGGTGTATTTTATGGCGCTGAAGAACGCCAAGGTTCCGGCAGAAATGCACATCTACACGCAAGGCGGGCATGGGTACGGGCTTCGCCGTACCGAACTGCCGGTGACGGGCTGGCCGCAGTTGGTGGAGGCGTGGTTGCACACGATTAACATTCTGCCGTCTCCGAAACGTTGAGAAACTCCAGGCGGGCCCTCACAACGCAACCAACCGCCCCACACCCATTGAATCTCACCACGGAATGTCAGAAGAACGCGGCGCCGCCATCGACGTTGATGGATTGGCCGGTGATGGCGGTGGATTGATTCGAACAGAGGAAGAGCGCTGCGCGGGCGACTTCGGCGGCGGTTTGACCGCGGCCCTGCAGAATTGTGTTTAGAAAACCGGCGAGCTGTTCTTGCGGGCTGACGCCGAGCTTTTTGGCGAGCGTGTTGCCGAGTTCCTTGGACATGCGCGTTTCAGTAACCGGGCCGGGACAAATGGCGTTGACGCGGACGCCTTTGCGGGCGGCTTCAGCGGCCGTGATCCGCGTTAGGCCAAGCACCCCTGCTTTTGCCGCCGCGTAGGCCGAACCCCACGGGAACGCAGCTTTGGCCGAAAGGCTGGAAATATTCAGAATGACGCAGGAATTGCGGGCGTACATTTCCGGGAGGACGAGTTTGGAAAGGAGAAATGCGGCGCGGAGATGGACGGCGATGACATTGTCGAACTCGGCGAGGGGATAGTCTTCGACGGGAACGACCGGGCCGTAATGGCCGGCGTTGTTGACGAGGATATCGATTCTGCCGAATTTGGCGCGGGCGTCGGCGACGATGCGCGTGCAGTCGGATTCGTTGGCGAGATCAGCGGGGGAATAATGCGCGCGCCCGCCTTGGCTGGAAATTTCCGCGGCGGCGGCTGTTAACTCTGGCTCCGTGCGCGCCGTCAGGAATATCGAGGCGCCTTCGTTTGCGAAGAGTTGAGCGATGGCGCGGCCGATGCCGCGCCCCGAGCCGGTAATCAGGGCGACTTGATCTTTGAGGAGCATAAGAAGAAGAGGATAGAGGCAGCGCGGCGCGGAGGCAAGAAACGAAGCGAAGCGGAAACGGGCAGCCTCTGCAAAAGGGGAAGGGTGAAACCTAGCCTGACCAATTTGTCCGCATGTACGGCAGGTTTAGAGTTGATCAGAATATGTCTATGGCCGAGAACTGTACCTCTGTTCAGGTGTAATTGCTTCAGCCGGTGTTTAAGCTGCAACCAAGAGAGGTGTATTCAGAGACGCGGCATCCCGGCAGAGGCCGGTCCGTTTTTCCCGAAACTGCGGCCCAACCTAGTCCAGCCGCGCGATTCTACTATGGAGTAGAGCCTGTGCGCCGACCAATATTCTTATTCCAACTAGCCGGGGTTGTTGCTGCGCTGGCCCTCGCGGGCTGCGCCGGCATAGCAACGTCCAACGGCTCGAACGGTGGGTCGAAAGCAGTCGTGCCGACGATCGCCGCGCAGCCGGCGAGTCAGACGGTGACGGCGGGGCAAACCGCAACGTTCAACGTGACAGCGAGTGGGACGGCGCCGTTCAGTTATCAGTGGCAGAAAAACAACGCAAACATTAGCGGCGCGACGGCAGCAAGCTATACGACGCCGGCGACGACCTCAGCCGACAATGGCGCGAAGTTTGATGTAGTGGTGAGCGACTCGGCAGGGAGCGTCGCCAGCGCGACGGCTACGCTCACGGTGACGGCGGCAACGGTGGCGCCAACCATCACGACACAACCGGGGAATCAGACGGTGACCGTGGGGCAGACCGCGACTTTCAGTGTGGTGGCAACGGGCACTGCGCCGCTGAGCTACCAGTGGCAAAAGAACAGCGCAAACATTACGGGCGCAACGGCGGCGAGTTACACGACTGCAGCAACGGCAGCGATGGACAGCGGGGCGAAGTTCGATGTGATCGTGAGCAACGCCGCCGGCAGTCAAACAAGCGCGATGGCTATTTTGACTGTAAATTCAGCAAGCGGTTCCACGGTCAATGTCGTCACCTATCACTACGACAATCTGCGGACCGGGCAGAACCTCAACGAAACAATTCTGACTCCGGCCAATGTGAACTCGACCACGTTCGGAAAGCTGGGCTCATTCACCGTAGACGGGCTCGTGGACGCCCAACCGCTGTATCTCTCGGCAGAACCCATGCCCAACGTGGGATCGAAAAACGTTCTGTATGTGGCGACTGAGAACGACAGCGTGTATGCGTTTGACGCGGATTCCGTGAACGGGACCACGAGCGCTTATCTCTGGAAAGTTTCGCTGCTGGGCACAGGCGAAACGCCGAGCGATAACCGAGGGTGCAGCCAGGTCACGCCCCAGATTGGCGTGACTTCGACGCCGGTCATCGATCGCTCGCGCGGACCGCATGGAGCCATTTATGTCGTGGCCATGTCCAAGGATGCCAACGGAAATTACTATCAACGTTTGCATGCGCTGGATCTGACTACCGGCGGCGAGCTGTTTGGCGGGCCGACGGCAGTGCAGGCGAAGTATCCGGGCACGGGCGACAACAGCTCCGGCGGGAATGTGGTGTTCGATCCGAAGCAATATAAGGAGCGCCCGGGCTTGCTCGAGATCGGCACGACGATTTACACGACATGGTCCTCGCACTGCGATGCGCGGCCGTATACCTCCTGGGTGATGTCCTATAACGCGAACACCTTGGCGCAAACGAGCGTGCTGAATCTAGTCCCCAATGGGAGCGAAGGTGGAATCTGGATGGCCGGAACTGCCCCGGCGGCGGATGCGTCCGGAGACATTTATTTCATTGTTGGGAACGGCGACTTCGACACGACGCTGAACGCCAGCGGCTTACCCACGAATGCGAACTGTGGAAATTGCTACGTAAAACTCGCCTCGGCCGCGCCCATTACTCTGCTCGATTACTTCACACCGTTGAATACCGTCGGGGAATCCGATGCCGACGAGGACTTCGGATCAGGCGGGCCGCTGCTTTTGCCCGACCTGATGGACGCCGGCGGGAACACGCGGCACCTGGCGGTGGGGTCCGGCAAGGACTCCGTGGTTTATGTGGTGGACCGCGACAACATGGGGAAATTCAACGGCGCCCAGGACAACATCTATCAGCAGATCAGCGGGCAGCTCGGAGGCGGCGTGTACTCCAAGCCCAGCTATTTCAACAATGCCGTCTACTATGGCGCCGTGGGCGACCATCTGAAAGCTTTCCCAATCACGAACGCGCAACTCGCTCAAACACCTTCAAGCCAGAGCCCCACCAGCTTCGCCTATCCGGGAACGACACCGAGCATTTCCGCGAATGGCACGACAAATGGGATCGTGTGGGCCGTGGAAAATGGCTCGACCGGCATTTTGCATGCCTACAACGCGACGAACTTAACGAACGAGCTTTACAACTCCAATCAGGCCGCCAACAACCGCGATCAGTTCAGCGACAACAAATTCGTCACTCCGATGGTGGCAAACGGCAAAGTTTATGTGGGAACGCCGAACAGTGTAGTCGTCTTCGGTCCGATCCCCTAGCTAAACGGCCTCAGAAAGACCAGGTCGCATCTCAGCCAGAGATGTAAGAGAAAACAAGAGGCAGGCGCTAGTGCCTGCCTCTTGTTGCGAGTGCTTTCATCGCCCGGAACGTCCTACTTGCCCGGCTTCAAATCCTTGAGCAATGCATGAACGAGGCTGTTGATGTCGCTCTGTGTCAGCGAGAAAGAATCGCGGCGGACGGGCTTTGCGCCGACGGCGCGATAGACCAGATGCCTGGGCGATTTCTGCATCCAGTCGAAGACGATAGTGCCTTCGCGGAAACGGATATTTTCGTAACCGACATAGGCGGGGCCATAGCCCCAGCTTTGCCAGCAACGAAACGGGCCGCAAACAAGGCCGGGATAGGCGCCTGGATAGCCGACCGGAACGGTCGCGTTGCCATGCCTGACCGCAAATTTATAGTCCACCAGAAAATCGGCGGCGGCCGGGTCAGCGACCTGCTTGAACCCCTTGGAGGCGAGCGCTTGCTCGATGGTGGTCTTAACGCGCTCGCGGTCGACGGCGTCGTCGGCGTCGGCCTCGCGGCGCGGAGCTTGGTTGCGCGCGACTTCATCGCGCGAGGTTACGGGGCGATTGTCGCGCGCGGCGGTCGCTTCCTCGGGAGCTGGACGCCACGCCCACGTGGCATTTTTCGGGATGCGCACGTCGTGGTCGCGCGTAATCCGCACATATTCATCGCAGCCAGCCACGAGAATTACGGAAAGAAGAGCAGCGGCGGTCAAAATCCACTTGGTTGATTTAGCAGGACGCGAATGCGGCATCTGACGAGCCTCCAAAGGCATATTTCCACCCACGAATATCAAACCCTGCAACCGTTCGATAGTTGCGGCCCGAAATGGGTTGCACGATGGTTCGCGTCTCTGTGCGAATAGTCATGGCTCAAGCCTTCGAAGCTTCCCAATCGGCCGGCGGAAACACGACCGGCCAGAACTTCGGTGCAGGCCGGTCGAACTCGAACGCCACAGCAAAGTAATCCGCGCTCGCCTGATCGATGCGTACCACGCGGCAGCTTTCTTTCGCGCCGCTCTGCGGGTTCACGAGAACCATCGGCTGCCCCACAAGAAGCTCGGCTTTCAATTTCAACAGCCCGCCGTGTGCATTGACCACCAACGTGCGCGTCTCTTCCTGCACATGACTGCCCCCGGGAGTGTGGGCAAGCACCGTCACGGGGATCTGCAGCATCACGCGTTCGCTACGGCGCCGGTTGCTGGCATCGGAAGAGGGCACGAAATTCTCCGTTAAACAGTTCGGTACGCTGCAAATCTCTAGAAAACGTCAGGCCAGGAGCACCTGCTTCTCCGGAGATACCTGTTCTGCAGCAGCGCGGCCGGGCCGGCACACTAAGCGCCAGCGGAATGAACGCTCGACGCCACTCGATTAGTTTACCTAAGGTGTGCGCGAGCCTGGCACCTGGAATGACGCTTGACGTGCATTGGTAACGGGTTAGCGGCAAACGTCTCCCGAACGGGATCGGGAAACCTGGGGCCTAGGTGCTCACCGAAGCATCATGGATTGAAGACGGGCTTTTGCCTCCGGCCACTCCGAATCGAGGACGCTGTAATAAACGCTGTGGCGGATTCGACCGGTCGAAGTGATCATATGATTGCGAAAAGTGCCTTCCTCGCGAGCGCCAATGCGGAGAATGGCTGCGCGCGAGCGTTCGTTGAGCGAGTCGGTTTTTAGCTCGACGCGGATGCAGCCAAGCGTTTCAAACGCATGCTTTAGCAGAAGATACTTCGCTTCCGTGTTTGCCGCGGTGCGCTGCCACGCAGGAGCCACCCAGGTCCAGCCAATCTCGACGCGATGATGTGCGCGATCGATGTTGCCATAGCGCGTGCTGCCAATCGCGCGGTTGCCGGATTTTTCGATCAGCGCAAAGGGTAAAGAGACGCCGCGCGCCTGCTCGTCCAGCGCAGTCGCGATATAGGCGGACATTTCTTCCGGCGTGCGCACGGGAGTGGGAATCCATCGCCACAGGCTTTCCGCAAGGCCAACGGCGCTGAGATCGGCGTGGTGTGTCTGGGAAAGTGGCTCGAGGCGAACGTGGCGGCCTTCGAGGGTCACTGGCTCAACCTGCATTTCTGCGCTCATGAAATGTGCATGTTACAGCCGCAACGGCTATTTGGTGGAGCACCAATTTGGCGACGCGTTCGGCGCGCGCCGCTTCCCAAACTTCGCTTCGCGCGGGTCCCATAGCGCCGCAAACGCGCAGGCAAACAAAACGAGCCTTTCGGCGTCCTATCCTCGAGTCTTCGAGCACCCACGGGAACTTTCCGCTGGCGGAGAGAGAACTAGACATTGAGAGGGCGCGATACCCGTTTGTCTCGACCTGGAAAAGCATGAAAAACAAATCCGCCGGTAGCGCTTCTCAATTTTCGACCTGTCGTTCGGATGCTTTTTCGAATCGTCATTCGAAACGAGGAAACCGTCTGATTCGATGGAGCACTATTGCGTCCGCGCTTTTCGTTTTGGCGCTTGCGGCTCAGGAATTTCGCGCGCAACAACCACCACCGCCGGCACAGCCACAGGGGCAAGCGCAGCCAGAACTAAAGCGCCCGCAGGAAGCGCCTCCAAAGATCGCGGTCGAGGTCAAAACCGTCAGCGTTCTGGCCACCGTTCGCGACAAGCATGGCAAGATCATTCCGGACCTGACCAAAGACGATTTTCAGCTGGACGAAGATGGCCGTCCGCAAACCATCAATTATTTCGCGCATGAAAGCGATTTGCCGCTGCGCCTCGGCCTTCTAGTGGATACCAGCCTCAGCCAGCGCAAGGTGCTGGACCAGGAGCGCAGCGCGAGCTACACCTTTCTCGATCAGTTGCTGCGCCAGGACAAGGATTTGGCGTTCGTGATTCACTTCGACCGTGAAGTCGAACTGTTGCAGGATTTCACTCCTTCGCGGCCGAAGTTGCAGGCAGCCTTGCAATCGCTTGCGACGCCGCAATCCGACGCCGGCAGCGCAGGTAACGGCGGTGGCGGAGGGGGCGGTGGATATGGCGGCCCGGGAGGCGGAGGCCGTCAAGGCGGCCACATGCACAGCGGCGGAACGCAGCTCTACGACGCGATTTTCCTCGCTTCCGATGAGCTCATGAGCAAGCAGCAGGGCCGCAAGGCGCTGATCGTACTTACAGACGGCGTGGACCACGGCAGCAAGGAAACTTTAGCCGAAGCCATCGCCACCGCCCAGCGCGCCGACACCATCGTCTATTCCATTTATTTTGCCGACGAAGACGAAGACTACGGCCGCCCGGGTGGATTTGGAATGGGCGGACGCGGCGGCATGGGCGGCGGACGCGGCGGCAGGTATCCCCGGCAAGAAGAGCGGCCCGACGGTAAGAAAATCCTCGAGCAAATTTCCAAGGAAACCGGCGGGCAGCTTTTCAAGGCCACCAAAAAAGAAACAGTGGACAAGATTTACGCCGAGATTCAGGAAGACCTGCGCAACCAGTACAGCCTCGCCTACACCCCCGACAAGGGCAACACGGTTGGATATCACAAGCTCTTGCTCACCGTGCCCAAGCAGAAAGATCTCATCATCCAAGCCCGCGACGGCTACTACTACGGCCAGTAGTGCCTAACAGAAGTCTTCCACTTCGGCGGCGCAACGATCCAGATGTCCGGTAAGCCGACTTACCAGGAGTCGGGGAAGGCGAACACGTACGATTCAACCATTTCGCGCGTGTTCTATTGATTGTTATCTTTCGTTAGGAGCCGGAAGGAATCGAAAATCCGGCTGACCTCTTCTGGCTTAGGGTGGTCAGTCAACCAACGAGCGTGGAAGCGATAGGTCCTGTTTGCTAAGCATTGAGTAAGGTCGTATAGCAGATACTTGGGACCATTCGTGTGGGCGTCTACCGACTCAAACGCAGGTCTACCCTGAAAAGTGGTCTCCTTGGTCCCACGAATTGCCCTTATTTCGCGAGCCCCAGCTGTGCAGTCTACAGGTTCAGCCGAGACCCACAACTGTGTGACGATGCTTTCGTCTTCCGTCATGAAAAGCTCGTAGAAGTTGACGCGCCCAAGACTCTGTTTCTTGGGCGCGTTGGGCAAACTAATTGCAAACCCGTCTTTCGGGCAAATGTACTCGTGCCATGCGCCTTGATTGGCGATTGACTCGGGTGCGGCGGTTTGCTCGGGCGTCATGCTACATGCGATAGTGTCCAAGGCCGCTTGTGCCGCCGCTCTTTCCGCTCCGAGGGCTTTTTGAGCCGCATCGGAATCCACCATCTGTTCAGTTAGCCTTTGTCCTTCAGAATCAGAGATTTTTTCAAAGACCAAGACGTGCTGCACTGGATGGATTACACCGTTGGAATCTTTCCTGCCCACGATGACCTTGGAATTTCCAGGAAGTTCGTGAATCGTTAGAGACCTGCCATCGGCACTTACGACAAATTCCTTTTTCCATCCGCCAAACGCCCCCACACCTTCTTCCACAAATACGTTTGGTTCATTGCGAGAAAAGCGCCAGGCGTCATTCATGGGTTTCCCAGAGTCTGTTGGTTTGGAAATCATTCCCTTCATGTCCGTGACAACTTCATAGTGCGGGTTGTAACCGTTGGATTGCGTGGCAATAAAGGTTAGTTTGAACTCGTCCCCTTGCGACGCGATGGTCAAGATTTCTGCTTCGGCCGTGGGGTTAGTACTTTTGCCCACATCGAGTTTCCAGGCGCCAACCACAGGGTCGGCCGGCTGTGAAGCTTGAGGTGGTGTCGTGGACCGTTTTGCAAAGCCAACTGGGAAGTACCCAATCAACAGAAGCAAGCAACTTACAATCGACCTGACTGTTAGCCGTTTCATTTCTGACCACCATTCTTTAGCTTCAGATAAACAACTCACCGTAGGACGCAGAATACTACTTTCTTGTTGGAGATGGTGTGACGTGGAAAACGCCGTATCAATGCGGACCGCGGTGAAGTCCTGATAAACGCGGTTATCGGAAAGGTGGAATCTGGGCCAAAACCCGTTGTCCGGTTATGCAACTCATCGGGCAGCGCGAGGGAGGCAGATGAGGTTATGCGTTCGGACTACGCAGATTTTCCTATAACTCTTGAGATTTCTTTCCGTGACCCTTAACTCATCTTCAAGAAGGCATGCTTTGAGTTCGGAGGTTCTTAGGCGATGAATTTCGTTTCCGTTTGCCAAAAAAACTCTCCCTTTTCGGTCAAGAATCCGGAGCCCCGACAGGCCAAAAGGGTCATCAGCCGTGAAGCCGGACACGTAGAAACATTGATGTCCGGACACTATCAACACGCCGGTCCAGCACTGCCAGAGTGACTTAACTCGAAAAACAACTAAGGCGAGACAGGCCAAACTTACGAGAACCGACAAGATTCCGACAGGGTCCATATGTTCTTAGCCCTTCGGTGAAATCCTACTCTCCGTCAAAGGGAAGTCAAAGCCTGATTAACCGGAAACAGCCCCACCACCCGATAACGAAACCCGGTGCGGCCCAGCCTCGCCGTAAGGTATGATAGAGTCTTCGGAAATTACTCACATAGGATAACGATGCAGACTGCCACAAATGGGAAGGTATTGCTGAGGGTCCGGCCGCGAGGATTTTGCGCCGGAGTGGTTCGGGCCGTGGATATCGTCGAGCTGGCGCTCGAAGCCTACGGCGCGCCAGTCTATGTACACCACGAAATCGTGCATAACACCTACGTCGTCGAGCAGTTACGCCGCCGCGGTGCGATTTTCGTCGAGTCCATTGCCGACGTGCCGCATGGCGCCGTGCTGGTGTTCAGCGCCCATGGCGTGCCGCCGCCGGTGCGCCAGGAAGCCAAGGACCGCTCGCTGAAAGTGATCGACGCGACCTGCCCGCTGGTCACCAAAGTCCATCTCGAGGCCCTGAAATTCGCGCGCGAAAAGCGCACCATCATTTTAATTGGCCACAAGGACCACCAGGAAATTGTCGGCACTTCCGGCGAAGCCCCGGAAAGCACGATTGTGGTCGATTCCGTGGCAGCCGTGGACGCGCTCGAAGTGGACGATCCGGAAAAGCTTTCCTTCCTCACGCAGACCACCCTCAGCCTCTATGACACGCAAGAAATTGTCGCGCGCCTGCGGCAAAAGTACCCGGCCATTAAGGGTCCCGCCAGCGACGACATCTGCTACGCCACGCAGAACCGTCAGGAAGCCGTCGAGCAAGTGGCCAAAGACGTGGATCTAATTTTGGTTGTCGGCTCGCCGAACAGCTCGAATTCGAATCGCCTCGTGGAAGTGGCGCAGCGCAGCGGCGTGAAGGCCCAGCTCATCGATTCGGCCGCGGACATTGACGTGAAGTGGCTCGAGGGTGTTGGCCGCGTGGGCTTGACGGCAGGCGCCTCCGCTCCCGAAGTGCTCGTCGAGCAAGTGAGCCAGCGGCTGGCGGAGTGCGGGTTTACGGATCAGCGCGATCTCGATTTGATCCGCGAGGACGTGCGCTTCACGCTGCCGCCGGAGCTGGCGACGATCGCGGCGGCGCCGCGCCGTTGAAGATTTTGTAGCATTATCGGCACGCAGGGGCGGGCTTCTGGCCTGCGCAGGTTGCAATCAGCCCGGCGCTGCACGCGGGGACACACAACACAAGGAGCAAACTTTGGCGGTCAAAATCGTCCGTCAGCCGAAGAAGATTGCCTTGATAGGTGCGCCGTCGAGCGCGGCCGCGTTCTTACCCGGAAGCGAGAAAGCGCCGGCGGCGTTGCGAGCTGCGGGCCTGGTCGAGCGGCTGCAAAGCGCGGGCTATGAAGTGATCGATCACGGGGATTGCGCCCCGAGGCTTTTCGCGGACGACGACGAGCACAAGCGAGCGCGGAATTTGCCGGAAATTGTCGCCGGCCTGAACGATCTGAAACTTCGCGCCGAGCTTGCGATCAAAAGCGGCGCGTTCGTGCTGGTCCTGGCCGGCGATTGCGCGCAAGTGATCGGACTTCTGACCGGTGCGCGCCGCTACTACAAGCATGTCAACTTGTTGTGGGTGGACCGCGACGCGGATTTGAACACGCCGGCGTCGACTCCCTCCGGGCGCATTGACGGAATGGTTGTCGCCCACGTCATAGGAAAAGGCGCTCCGGAGCTCGTGCGTTTTTTTGGCGAGTCGGCGCTGGTGCGCGAGCCGGATGTCACGCTTTTCGGCCTGGAACGGCTCGACCCTCCGGAAGAGGAATTCCTGAGCAAATCGCCGATGCGGCATATTTACGCGGCGGACATTCCATCCAAAGGCGCTCGTGCCGCCGCGCGAGACGCACTCACCTATGTACACGCCGACGCGCATGAATTTGTGCTGCATCTGGATACAGACGTTATCGCCAACGAAGAATTTCCCGCAGTGAACGTGCCCGCCGGCGGCGGACTGCGCTTGGAAGACGTCCGCGCGGCGCTCGGCGAATTTGTGAAACACAAGAATCTGCTGGGCCTGGATGTTGCGCAGTACAACCCCGACAAGGATCCCGATGGCAGCGGCGCGAAAAAACTCGTGGATTTGCTTGTAAACGTACTCTCCGCGCGCCTCGAAGCTCCAGCGGCTCCCGCAGCCGAGCCCTCGGTAGCCGCACCCGAAGTCTCTTCTTCAGAAACGACCGCGTAGAACTCCGGATCTACTGTTCAGCTTCTCATTTTGCCAGGCAGCCTGCGGATTGGCAGGCTGGCAAAACAGCATTTCCGTTGAAACGCCGGAGCCTCTCCGCGCACTACCCTTTCATAGGTGTCAAACCTAGCTCGCGGCTCCGCAGGCGGCGGGTCACTTCCTTGAGGGCATCATTCATGGAGCCGCCTGCGAACCGGAGTTCCGCTCGGTCCATCGGACTGGTGAACGATGAAAAGAGGCGGTCTGTTTCTCGCGGCGTTTTTGCTGATCAGCGGAATGCTGCGCCTCACGGGCCCGAATGCCGCGGAACCTGCTACGCAGGGAAATGAGCCTTGGCCGAAAACAAATAGCGCCAAGACTTCCGAAAACCTTCCGAAAATTCCTTACCTCGAAAAATTTGCGGGCGAGATCGAGGAATTCTATGGAGTTCAGAACAGCAACTCCGGCCACGGCGCGGATCTGGACTCCTATTTCAAGGCTTTCCAGGCGCCTTCCGGCCAGACGCTACGCCCGCCGGCGCAATTTGTCATCGCCATCTTTCCTGATCCAATCCATACGCGCCTGGGACTCTTATTCGATCGCTACGCAGAAGCTCTTCAACAAGCTGCGCAGATGAAGCGCTACGACTTCGACCGCGCGATTATGCCTTGGGAGCGCACACCGCACGCCGAAGCGCCGGATTTGAAAACACGGCGAGAAGAGCGCGAGGAGCAGGCGCAAAGAGAATCGTATCCCGGGATAATCATGTTCCGCAGCGGTGACGAACCTGAAAGCGCATCCGCGCGGACAGATCTTTCAGACTCGAAGAAACAGGATTCATCCGTATCCCACAGTATCTCGCCGGTGAAAGGCCCACTCTTCGTTTTAGTCGTAGGAGAAACTCCAACGGCAGGTTTGAACAGACAACAGTTTCGCAATGCCTTGCAGATTATCCGTGAGCTTCGCGGGACGTCCGTCGCCGTCGGCGTGAAACAGCCCCTGCTGATTCTGGGCCCCTCCTTTTCCGGCTCGCTCGAATCGCTCAGTGAAGAACTGCGGCAGGCGGATAGCGAAACAACGTCGCATGAAAAGTTCATCTATAGCGGAACCGTCACCGCGACCAGCAGCATGCGCTGGTTCCAGGAGCAACTCAGCCCCGCGTCTTACTTCGCGTCCTTTCAGGAAAATGATGACTACGCGCGCGACGAATTCCTGCAGTTCGCTTCTGATCGCGGCTACCTTTCTCATGAGGTCGCCCTGCTTTCCGAAGATGGGACGGTGTTCGGCGCGCTAAACCGCGAACACGAAGAGGGCCAGACCGGGCCACGCGAGGCTGCGGGTGCGAATTCGCCCGCGACGAACTCTCCAGAGGCTTTGAACACAAAGAGCGATGACCAGCTCGACGAAGACGTGCTCAAGCTGCATTTCCCTCGCGAAATTTCCTATTTTCGATCCGCGTATCAGAAGGAAACGACAACGCAATCGCCCTCGGCGAGCAGTTCCTCGGGCGTTTCGACTCTTCCGTTGAATATGGACGAAAGCGGAAGCGACGGAGATAGCGTAGCGCCTTACGCGGTTCCGCAGACGTCTCTTTCCCAGGAAGCGGTGATGCTTGGGATTGTCAGCGAATTGCAGAAGCATCACATCAAATTCACGCTGCTTTTCGCGACCGATCCACTCGATGAACTATTTTTGGCAAGTTATCTTCGCAAGGCCTATGCGCAGGGGCGCGTGGTGATCACCGCTCCGGATTTGCTTTTCGCGCGGGAAGGCGACCCCGCGCTGCGCGGCGTGCTGGGCCTGAGCGCATACGCGCTGATACCCGGATTAGGCGACAGGCTTTGCCGGCAGAAAACCTGGCTCCGCTGGCATGAGGACCGGCTTTTTGTCAGCAGCTTGAGTGCGGGAATTTTTAATGCCATGGTCGGTCTTCTTTCCGTGCAGGAGTCCACTGGGAACGGTTGGGATCCCTCTTCTGAACCCGTCGAAGAGTTTTCCGCGAGTACAGCGGGGCCGCAGAAAAGAGGGTCAGCATTGGCTGGCGGCAGCGTTCCCTACGCTCCGTATTCCGAATACGGCTCGCCCCATTTCGTTCAAATGTCAGGGCAGCGCGCGGACCAGTGCGAGGAGCGGCCGCTGCTTTGGCTTACGATTCTCGGACGCGACAGCTTTTGGCCTCTCGTCGGACTCGATGACAGGGGTCTCCAATCTGCGGATGGGCAGATTCCCGTCGCCACCCTCCAACCCGTTGGAGAAACCGCGAGCACTCTGAAAACTGCCGGCGACTCCCCGCAGGCTTATGGGCTTCTTTCTATCCAGGATAAGTGGGAAACGAAGCTGCACACACCGCCGGCTTGGAACATAGCTTACTGGCTATGCCTCATCTTGTTGGCCGTTCATGGCTTTTTCAGTTGGACGGGCAGCATTCTGGCGGACTCCGAGGATCGAGCGCAGTTCACCAGGAATACGGATTGCCGCGGCGCAATCGTGCTGGCTCTGGGCGCTCTCGCTCTGGCGTCTGCATTTGTGCTCGTGATGTGCACGAGAAGTCCGCGAGTGGATTGGGTTGGAACTTGGGTGCTAACCGTCTTCTTGTGGCTGCCGTATCCCATTTTTGTGGGCATCACGATGTGGGATTTATACAAGCTGCGCGGCGAGCGCATCGTGGCGCGCGTGTTCCTCGGATTGGTATTCGCGATGACTGTATTCCAGATGGTGCTGACGTGGATACCATCCGGACGCTTGCGGGTTTATTGGTCCGCGCGGATGTTGCATCTCGCCTCCGGAGTATCGCCGGTGCTTCCCGTGTTGCTGTTGATAGCGGGAGCTTATTGGTGGATGTGGATGAGCCTGCGAGGAGTCTGCCTGGTGGATTTGCGGCGCCCGAGGCTGCCGGAGAAGGAGGATCTCGCCGTCGAATCCTATCGCATCAGCGATGCAGAGGGCGAAGAACTGCGAGAA
>Ga0187805_10000165_pt1 | contig 20057 bp, 21 predicted proteins | sample NC_wetland_sal_i_6_FD_132965 | JGI IMG/M metagenome (GOLD analysis project Ga0187805, IMG submission 132965) | Wetland sediment microbial communities from Neuse River Estuary, North Carolina, USA - Control_5 | ecosystem: Environmental > Aquatic > Freshwater > Wetlands > Sediment | place: USA...
CGAACTGGCCGCGATCGGCCGGGGCTACGTCCGTTTCGCTGTCGGCCACCCGGCGCACTTCGACGTCATGTTCCGGCTGGACGCACTCAACCCGGCGGACCGCGAGTTCGTCGCAGCCAGCGAGACGGCCTACGACCTCCTCACCGCGACCATCGAGCGCTGCCGGGCGGCCGGCCGCCTGCACGGGCGCTCACCCGAGGTCGTGGCGGTCAGCGCGTGGTCGCTGGTGCACGGACTCTCCGCGCTGTGGATCAGCGGGCGCTTGTCAGAGCGCATCGCCGAGCAAGACCCGCAGCGGCTTGCCGGAGACGTGTCCGACCTGTTCGTCAACGCCGTCCTCCCGCCACCGCACAGCCCGGCCGGCGAGAACACTGGCACAGCGCCATGATCGCCATCGGACTAGCCGGATGTCCTGCCTCGCCGGGTCGAACGCGACGTACGGTCGCTCGACTGCTGGCGCGCCGAGCGCTTCGTCGTAGCGTGACGATCTTGCCTTCACTCAAGCCCTTCCGCAGTCAGGCATGGCGGGCTGGAATGGTTGCGTGGACGAAGAACTCCGGCGGGAACTGCTACGACGGCGCGACGAGGACCAGCGGGTCCGTCGGCTGGTATCTCCGCCCAAGGGACAGCACATGGCCAGGCTCCCGGACGAGGTCGCCGCGGAGTGGCAGCGGGTCGACGAGGACAACACCCGATGGCTTGGTGACCTGCTCAGCACGCGAGGCTGGCCAGGGCGGACACTGGCCGGCGAGGACGGAGCCCAGGCTGCGTGGCTGCTCGCCCAGCACGCCGACCGTGCTCCTGCCCTGCAACGGGCATTTCTGGATGCCGTGCGCGCCGCGGTCGGCCAGGCCGAGGCTTCCCCGGCGCACCTGGCCTACCTGGAGGACAGGGTGCGAGTCCAGGCCGGGCAGCCGCAGCTGTATGGCACCCAGTTCACCGTCAACAGCGGCACCTTCGGGCCCTGCCCGATCGAGGACCCACAGCGACTGGACGAGCGCCGCACAGCGGCGGGGCTGGAACCGTTCGCTGTATACGAGGCCAGGATGCGAGCCGATTCGTAGCCAGGATCGATCTCACCGACGAGAACGCGCGCTCACGCCGCGACAAGCGCGTTGGTGGTTGGAGCTGCGCTGCGCGGTGCCCGTCCGAGCGGCCGGCACCAAATAGATGTTTGATCCGCCTCAGACGGGACTCGTCATGCGTTTGAATGACGGAATTCGACGACGTCGCCGTCGCGCATCACGTAGTCCTTGCCCTCGATCCTGGCCTTGCCGGCGGCTCGCGCGGCGGCGATCGAGCCGGCCGCCATCAGATCTTCGAACGAGACGATCTCAGCCTTGATGAACCCGCGCTGGAAGTCAGAGTGAATCACGCCTGCCGCCTCTGGCGCCGTCGCGCCGAGCGGTATGGTCCACGCGCGGGCTTCCTTGGGGCCTGCGGTCAGGAAGGTCGACAGCCTGAGAGCGGCGAACCCGGCCCGAGCCAGCTGAGCCAGGCCGGGCTCGCCCAGCCCGAGCTCGGCCAGCAGCTCCGCCGCCTCGGCCGGCTCCAGCTCGGTGAGCTCGGCCTCAGTCTTGGCGTCGAGGAAGACCGACTCGGCCGGAGCCACGAGGTCCGTGAGCCGCTTGCGCAGCTCATTGTCGGCAAGCTCGGTGTCGTCCTCATTGAACACGTACAGGAACGGCTTGGCCGTCAGCAGGTGCAGATCGCGCACGTCAGCCACGTCGATGCCGGCCTGCCCGGCACCGGCGAACAGGGTGGTGCCGCCGTCCAGCAGCTGCTGCGCCTTCTCCGCAGCCTCGGCGCTCCTGGTCCGGTCCGGGTCCTTGGCGAACTTGGCCTCCTTCGCCAGCCTGGGCACCGCCTTCTCCAGTGTCTGGAGGTCAGCCAGCATCAGCTCGGTGGCGATCGTCTCGATGTCGCGTTCCGGTGACACGTCTCCGTCCACGTGGCTGACGTCAGGATCGGCGAAGACGCGGACCACCTGGCAGATCGCATCGGTCTCGCGGACGTGTGACAGAAACTGGTTGCCCAGGCCCTGGCCACCCGACGCGCCCCGCACCAGCCCGGCGATATCGACGAACCGAACCGTGGCCGGCACGATCCGCGCGGAGTCGTAGAGCTTCGCCAGCGCGTCGAGCCGCGAATCGGGAATCCCGACAATTCCAACGTTCGGCTCAATCGTCGCGAACGGGTAGTTGGACGCCAGCGCGTTCGCCCTGGTAAGGGCGTTGAAAAGGGTGGACTTGCCTACATTTGGCAGGCCGACAATGCCGATGGACAAGCTCACCCAGGAATTCTATTAACCGAGGGGAACGAGGCCCGGCCGCAACCCAGCCGGATCGCCCGCCTGGGCGGGTCATAGGAACTGTCCGTCAGAGCGCGCGCCGCCCGGGCGTGTCGGACCCCGAAACTGTCGGGGCTACCTGTAAGCATGCTGACCATGAACGTGATCTTGCTGCTCGTCGGACTCCTGGTCGGCGGGGCTGTCGGCGCCGCCATCGGCTTCCTGCTGGCCCGCGGGCGGCTGGCCAGCGCGACTGCCGACCTCACCGGTCAGGCCCGGAGCGCGGAGGAGCGGGCCAAGGCGGCCGCGGAGCGGGCCGCGCTGCTGGAGCGGGCCGCGCGAGAGAAGGCGGAGCTGATCGACAGCCAGCTCGCCGAGCGGTTCCAGGCCCTGTCGGCGCAGGCGCTTGACCGGACGGCCCGCACCTTCCTCGAGATCGCCGAGGGACGGCTGAACGCGGCGAGCGCCACGGCGGCGGGCGAGCTTGACAGCAGGAAGGCTGCAGTCGAGCAGCTGGTGCAGCCGCTGCGAGAGACGCTGGCCAGGCTCGAGAGCCAGCTCCGGGAGGCCGAGGCGGCCCGGCAGACCTCGAGCGCCGCGCTGTCGGAGCAGGTCTCGATGGCGCGGCAGAGTTCGGACCAGCTGCGCGCCCAGACCCAGGCCCTGGTGACCGCCCTGCGGCGGCCCGAGGCTCGCGGCCGCTGGGGTGAGATGCAGCTCAGGCGGGTAGTTGAACTTGCTGGCATGAGCAGCAAGTGTGACTTCGACGAGCAGGTGGGCGCCCAGACCGCCGACGGCGCGGTGCGCCCCGACATGGTGATCAGGCTGGCGGGCGGGAAGAACATCGTGGTGGACTCGAAGGTCTCACTCGCCGCCTACCTCGCAGCCGCCGAATCCGCCGAGGAGAGCACCAGGGCTGACCGGCTCGCCGCGCACGCTCGCCACGTGCGGGAGCACGTCGACCGGCTGGCGGCCAAGAGCTACTGGGCAGCGCTCAGCTCGTCTCCTGAGTTCGTCGTGCTGTTCATACCGGGCGAGGCATTCCTGGCGCCGGCGCTCGAGCACGATCCCGGCTTGCTCGAGCACGCGATGGCGAATCGGGTGCACATCGCCACGCCGACGACGCTCGTCACGATGCTCCGCACCGCGCAGTACGCCTGGCAGCAGGCCGCGCTCTCCGACAACGCCCGCGCGGTGTTTGACCTGGGCCGCGAACTCTATGACCGGCTCGCCGGCCTCAGCAAGCACGTCGACAGCCTCGGCCGGGCGCTGACGACCGCGGTCTCCACCTATAACCGCGCCGTCGGCTCGCTGGAGAGCCGGGTGCTGGTCAGCGCCCGCAAGCTGAGCGATCTCGGCGTGGTCGACGCCGAACTCGACCCCCCGAGGCCGATCGAGGAGACGGTGCGGCCGCTCGTGGCACCCGAGCTGGTCGCGTCGGAGGCAGCGGGTTTCGGGGGCTCCCCCCGAGCCAGCAGCCTGCCAGAACTGCTACCGCCCCCGGCGGCCCAGACGACACGCTTCGGCGGCCGGGCGATCAGTGCCGCAGGCTGATGCCAGGATGGGCCGTCCGCGGTCAGCCGAGCCGACAAAATAGGGGCGCGGGAGCCGATGACTAACGAGCTAGCTCGCCCGGCTCAGCAGGCCGGCGCGCCCGATCGCAGCGTGCGCAGCGGCAGCGTGCCGGACGGCACCTCCGCGCCGCCCGCCCGCACGACCGCCATCAGCCCGGCCGGGCCGAGCGCTAGCCGACCCGGGGGCAGGCGCTACCGTACCCGCCCGGCGCGCGGCCGACGGTACCGGGCCGGCCGTCCCGCAGGCGCTCATGCAGCCGCGGTTCAGCCGGCTGACGCTCAGCCGGGGGTGCAGGTCTCCTCGTTCCCTGCCCTCGCCTCGATGCCCAGGGCGCTCGCGCGGATGTTCGCCGTCTGCCTCGTGAGCTGCCTGCTGGCCGCGTGGCTGCACCTGGATCTGATCGCGGGCCTCGGCTTCTGCGCGGGTTGCGTGCTCGCGACGCGGTACTCAAGGCCGGGGGTGCTGCTGCACGTGGTGCTGTCGCTGCCGGTGATCTTCCTGGCGGCCGAGCTTGTCGCGGAGCTGGTTACGGCCGGCGGCGGCACCGGCCACCGGACGGTGCTGTCGGTGCTCGAGGGCACGCTGCTGACGCTCGCGGCCGTGGCCCCGTGGCTGTTCGCGGGGACCGCGGGCGGCTTTGTCATCGCCATGTTCCGGGGCCTGCCGCAGTGCGTACGCGACCTGCGGGCCGAGGGCAGGGGTACCGATCGCCCGCCAGCCCGCAGCGGCGGCGGCTCGGACCGGTTAGCCTGGCGGCTGGTTAGCCCGGCGGCTTGTTAGCCCGGCTTGCTGGCTGGCCCGGTGGCCGGCTTGCGCAGCTCGCGTGGCAGGCCGAAGGCCATCCGCTCGTGCACGGCCTCGATCTCCTCGACGGCACCGAACCCAAGCTCCGCCAGCCGGGAGAGCACCCCGTCCACCAGCTCCTCAGGTACCGAAGCGCCGCTCGTCACGCCGACCGTGGCGGCACCATCCAGCCAGCCCGTGTCGATTCCCGAGGCGTCGTCCACGAGGTAGGCGGCCGCGCCGGCATCGCGCGCCACTTCCACCAGGCGGACTGAGTTGGAGGAGTTGCGCGACCCGACGACGAGCACGACCTCGGATTCCGCGGCGATGCGCTTGACCGCGACCTGCCGATTCTGGGTCGCGTAGCAGATGTCGTCGCTGGGCGGGTCAGCCAGCAACGGGAACTTATGGCGCAGCGCGGCGACCGTCTCGGCGGTCTCGTCGACCGACAGCGTGGTCTGGGACAGCCAGGCCACCTTGGCGGGGTCGCGGACCTGAACTGACTGGCTGCCCGCGGGGCCGTCGACCAGGTGGATGTGAGCCGGGGCCTCACCGGTCGTGCCGATGACTTCCTCGTGGCCTTCGTGCCCGATCAGCAGGATGTCATAGTCCTGGGCAGCGAACCGGCGCGCCTCGTTGTGCACCTTGGTGACCAGCGGGCAGGTCGCGTCGATGGTGCGCAGGCTGCGGTCCTTGGCCTGCTGCCGCACGTCCGGGGATACGCCGTGGGCCGAGAACACGACGACGGCGCCCTCCGGGACTGCCTCGGTTTCGTCGACGAAGATCGCCCCGCGCTGCTCTAGCGAGCGCACCACGTGGACGTTGTGGACGATCTGCTTGCGTACGTAGACCGGCGCGCCGTAGCGCTCGAGAGCCAGTTCTACCGTATGTACTGCCCGGTCGACGCCAGCGCAGTAGCCACGCGGCTTGGCCAGCAGTACGCGGCGGGACGGATCAGGCATGTAGCCCAGTATAGAGGGGATGCCGCCGGGTCCGATCCGGGCCCATGGTCCTCCGGCGGCGGGAATCTGGTCATGTCGCCGCCTCGCGGGCGGGGGTTCCCGCGGCACACGGGCTGAGACGGCCGAGTGTCTGGGTGCTGCTGCCTGCACGCGGCCCGACCTGGCATGCTGGTTTCCGAACGGGGGCAAGAACTAGTGGCCTGGCCTTGCCGCTACGCCCAGCCTGGGGACGAGAGCGCGAGGCTGGGCTGCGTCGCGCTCGCGGCCAGCGCCGGTCCAGGGTCGGCCGGCAGCGGCGCGGCTAGCTGAGGGAGAAAGATCATTCATGGGTATCCCGCAAGTCCCAGACCAGGTGAAGAAGGCGCCGACGCTGGCGCTGAGAGCCGTATTCTCCGGGATCGGCAAGATCCTGCTCGCGGCCGACCGACCGCAATCAAGCGGCTCGCCCGGCCCGAAACACGCGGCAAGCAAGCGCCAGCCCAGGCCCAGCCGGACGGAACCGGCACCGAATCACCGGTGGCGGTCGCTCGACGAGACTGGCAACGTTCGGCTGCTGCAAGCCGAAGAGCGCACCAACGGCGACGCCGGCATCATGATGTCCGGGCTGGCCGAGACCGCGGCTGACCCGCGGGCACCGGTGACGGCGGGGCAGTCGGCCGTGACGCCGATCCCGTCCCAGCCGCTGGGCGGGAACGTGCCGGTTGGCGCCAGTCTGGTCGTCCACGAACTCCCGCTGCCCGGCTACGACACCATGTCGATCGCTTCGATCCGGGCTCGGCTGCGTTCCCTCGACGTGGGCCAGGTGCAGGCCTTGCTGGTGCACGAGCGCAAGAACGCCGAGCGGCCGGAGGTCCTGGCAATGCTCGAGCGGCGCATCGAGAAGCTCGAGCAGGGCGGCTGAGCGGCCCGGAAGGCGGGTGATCGTGCCGCTGGAGACGTCGGAGCAAGCACCGGTTCCAGTCCGTACGGTGCTGCGCCTGGTCGGCGAGTGGATCGGCCGACTGGGCAAGGTCTGGGTCGAGGGCCAGATCGCCGAGCTGTCCAGGCGCGGCAGCACCGTGTTCCTCACCTTGCGCGACCCAGTCGCGGCCGTATCGGTACGGGTTGTCTGCGCCGCAGTCGTGTTCGACGCAACCGCGCCGCCACCTGACGAAGGTGCGCGCGTCGTCATCTGGGCCAAGCCGGAGTTCAATCCAGCGCGGGGATCGTTTGCCCTGACGGCGATGCAGATCAAGGCCGTTGGTATCGGCGAGCTGCTAGCCAGGGTCGAGCGCCTGCGGACAGCGCTCGCGGCGGAGGGACTGTTCGCGGCCGAGCGCAAACGCAGGCCGCCGTTCCTGCCGAGGTCCGTGGGCCTGATCTGCGGTCGCGACTCGGCCGCGGAGCGAGACGTCCGGCAGAATGCCGCCCGCCGCTGGCCGGCGGTGCAGTTCCGCGTCGAGCAGGTCGCAGTACAGGGCCCGCACGCCAGCGAGGAGGTCATCGCGGCGCTGCAGCGGCTGGACGCCGATCCGGCGGTCGAGGTGATCATCATTGCTCGCGGCGGCGGCTCCATCGAGGATCTGCTGCCGTTCTCCGACGAGGATCTCGTCCGGGCGGTGGCGGGCTGCCTCACGCCGGTCATCAGCGCGATCGGTCACGAGCAGGACGTCCCGCTGCTCGATCTGGTGGCCGACGTGCGGGCATCGACGCCCACCGACGCGGCCCGGCGCGCAGTGCCTGATGTGGCCGAGCAGCTCGAGCTGATCGGCCAGCTCCGGGCCAGGGCGCGCCGGTCGCTCTCGGGCCGGCTTGACCGGGAAGGCTCGTGGCTCACCGCCATTACCTCGCGTCCCGCACTCGCCAGCCCGGTGCACGAGATCGACCGGCGCCAGGAGCAGGTGCAGGCCATGTCCGAGCGCGCCCGCCTGGCGATGACGACGGCGATCAGCCGGGCCGGCGATGACCTCGGGCACATCCGGGCCCGCCTAATCGCGCTCTCACCGGCCGCGACGCTGCGCCGCGGCTACGCCATCGTGCAGCGCGCTGATGCCAGCGTCGTACTGTCCGCTCGCGAGGTCGCGGCCGGCGACCCGCTCACCGTCCGCTTCGCCGAAGATGAGCTGCGGGTGACCGCGGGTTAGCAGCGTTAAGCTGACGCAATGGCAGCGCCAGGTGACGCCGCGGGGATTCCGGGCGCCGGTGAGCCGGCTCGGGGCAGGAAGGCCGGCCAGCCGGCGCCGGACGGTGCCGCCCGGCTGCCGTACGAGCGGGCGCGGGACGAGCTGACCGAGCTCGTGCGGCGCCTCGAGGCGGGTGGCCTCACGCTGGAAGAATCGCTGCAGCTCTGGGAGCGCGGCGAGGAGCTCGCCGCAATCTGCGAGGACTGGCTCGAGGGCGCGAGGGCGCGGCTGGCGGCGGCGCTCACCAGGCACGATAAGCCTGGCCCTGCCGCTGGCGCGCCGTTCTGATCAGGTACCGCCGGCGGCGAACCGGTCCGATCGGTGCCGCCGCTGGCTAGGCGGCCTGACCTGAAGCCGGGCCAGCATCGCCAGCACACCGTCGGCGACCTGCCGGGCTCGGGCGTCATCCGGGGCCAGTGACACCTCGCCGGCGGCGAGGAAGAGGGCGCCGGTCATCACGATCGCCGCGGCCTCATCGAGCGGCTCGCCGGCCCGCGCGAAGAATTCGGTGTTCCGGTTCACCCAGTCCGACAGGCGGCGGCGCCACATCAGGTCGAAGCCGGGCGGCCCGTCCCCGCGCGAGAACATGGCCGCGACCTCGCGCTGCTCCAGGCACACGTCGAGGTAGCCGCGAGCGCCGGCCAGCAGCAGCCGCATCGGATCGCTGACACCCCGCTCCCGGCTCTCCCGGACGGCGGCGCGCGTGCGAGCCTCCTGCAGGTCGTTCAGCTGCTCGAACAGCGCCAGGTAGAGATCAGCCTTACTGGTGAAGTGGTGATACAGACTGCCAACGCTGGCGCCCGCCAGCGCCACGATGTCAGTCACGCCCGCCTGCGCATAGCCCTGGTGCATGAACACCTCGCGAGCGGCGGCAAGCAGCGTGGCCCGAGTCGACGAGCCGCGGTCGGGCGTGCGACCTGTGTGCGCTACCTGTTCAGTAGTCATTCACCTCGAGGTTCCGCTGCACCGTGCGCCAGCCGGCCGGCCCGGCGGCCTGCTACATAGGATTTCATCATGCGCGGCTGACAGGGAAGGTGCGTTGGCGATGAGCGACGGTCAGGCATGGCAAGACGGCGGCCTGGCGGGCGTTGCGGGCGCCCCCGGCGTGGCGGGCTCCACCGGTCAGGAGGACTCGGGCAGCTTCGCGCCACCGGCTCCCGGCCGGCACGCCCCGGACCGCAACCTCGCCATGGAGCTCGCCCGGGTGACCGAAGCCGGAGCGCTGGCCTCGGCCCGCTGGGTCGGACGTGGTGACAAGAACGGTGCCGACGGTGCGGCCGTGAATGCGATGCGGCAGCTGATCAACACCGTGTCGATGGCAGGCGTTGTGGTCATTGGCGAGGGCGAGAAGGATCAAGCCCCGATGCTCTACAACGGCGAGCAGGTGGGAGACGGTAGCGGGCCGCAATGCGATGTGGCCGTGGACCCGATCGACGGCACCCGCCTGACCGCCAACGGGATGCCGAACGCCATCTCTGTCATCGCGGTGAGCGCGCGCGGGTCGATGTACGACCCGTCCGCGGTCTACTACATGTCCAAGCTTGTCACCGGCCCGGAGGCCGCCGGGGCCGTAGACATCGACGCGCCGCCCGCCGTGAACGTCAGCGCCGTCGCGCTGGCCAAGAACTGCGCGCCCTCTGACGTGACGGTCGTCATGCTCGACCGGCCCCGCCACGCTGAGCTGATCCGCCAGGTGCGCGAGGCGGGCGCCAGAATCAAGCTGCTCACCGACGGGGACGTAGCGGGCGCGATCCTGGCCGCCAGGGAGGGCTCCGGCGTCGACCTGCTGCTGGGTATCGGCGGCACGCCGGAGGGCGTCATCGCGGCGTGCGCCGTCAAGTGCCTGGGCGGCGTGATCCTGGGCAAGCTCGCGCCGCGCGACGACGCCGAGCGCGACCGGGCGCTGGCTGCCGGGCACGACCTCAGCCGGGTGCTGAGCACCGACGACCTGGTGGCCTCCGACGACGCGTTCTTCGCGGCCACCGGTATCACGGACGGCGACCTGCTCGCCGGCGTCCGGTACCGCGGCGCCGGCGGCGCCACCACCCATACCCTCGTGATGCGAGCCAGGTCCGGCACGGTCCGCAACATCCACAGCGAGCACGCGCTCTGGAAGGTCGGCAGCTACTCCGCGGTCGCCTACTGACCCCCCGGCCGTTCCATCTCCTGCAGCAGGAAGGCAGTGACCGGCTCGTACAGATCCGGCTGCACGTTGTCGTCGAGCGGCACCGCCACGTCGATGCGGCCTTCGGCCTCGCCGACGAACAGGGCTGGATCATTGCAGTCGGCGAAGCCCACCACCGTGATTCCGGCCGTTCCGGCAGCTCCGGCGAAGCCATGATCGGCCACCACCAGGTCCGGCATCGGCTGTCTGGCTGCGCGCAGCTCGGCGAGCATCGCTTCCATCGGGCCGGGCGCGTGCGTGTGCGCCAGGCCGCCGCCCACGCTGATCACCGCTACCCGGTCGAAGTACCGCAGTTCAGCGTAAATCTGGTCGTCGTCGAACACAGCGCGGCCGCGCCAGCCCGACGCAGGGGTGAGCACCCGGCAGCCCAGTGCGCGCAGTCGCCGCGAAAGCGGCGCGTGTATCGCGAGCAGTCCGGCCGGGTGGCCGGTCCCGAACAAGACCGTCCCGCGCGCTGCGGCAACCTCGCGCAGCCTGCCGGCCATCGCCCGCAGCCGGTCAACCGTCAGCTCAGGGTCGATGAAGTCCGGCCCCTGCACAGCGGCCGGGTCGCCATTCACGCCGCACCTGAGGACCATCACCGCGAGCACGTCGTCGGTGGTCCAGTGGCGGCTGAGTTCCAGGCCGAAGTGACACTGCGGGTCGCGCGCGACCATCCGCTGGTATTTGGCCAGGCTGTCCGCGCGCCGCGTGGCCACCGTGCCAGCAATCGCGTTCTCGACCAGGTAGTCGCGCAGGTGTTGCGGGCTCCATCCCGCGCGCGTGAGCGGTGCCGATCCCGGTGGTGAACTCGTCATCTAGTCCTGTCCTGGGCCGGGGGGAGGCACCTGGCCAGCCACCGCGATGATGTTCAGTACACCCGAGCCGGGTGACGGTTCGGTAGCCCGAGCGTGTCCGGTGGGCGAAGCCCGTCCTAGCGTGTCCGGATAGCGAAGCCCGGCCCGGCCCCGAAACGGCGACCACATCGGCTAGCGCGATAGGCCGCGCCACAGCCCGCTCATCCGGCGCGGCCGCCGCGGCGACGTCACCCGGATGGTGCCGCCGAAGCCGGTCGTTCGCAGCTCGACGACGGGCTGGCCAGGGCCGGGTCCAGGCCGGCCGGACTGCCCCCCGCCGGGCCGTCCGGTCCGAACGCTGCGGTCGATCTTCTTCCGGGTGAGCACGGCGGTGCCGGTCGTCTCGACCAGCACACCCTCGGGCACGATCACATGAATGGTCCCGGCGATCAGCGTCGCGTAGACCACGATCCGGCCGCTCTGAAGCAGCGCCTCCCGCAGGTCAAGCTCGGCCTCGCCGAAGACGGCCAGCACCGGCAGGCTCTCCGGCACCACCCACCGCCCAGCGCGCCTGTCCCGGCCGAAAAGGGCTGCCACAGCGCGTCGGCCGTCGAGCCTGATCGGCTGGTCCGCGGGCCCGACCAGGTCGGTGGTCAGTCCGGCGAGCTCGCCGAGCGTCCTGGCCTGGTATGCGCTCGACACCCGGTCCGCATGCTCGTCAGCCGTGAGCCGGCCATCACTCGCGGCCGCCGCCAGCAGCGAGAGGACCCGGTCCCGGTCGGAATCCGACGCACGTAGGTCGCGCGGCGCCGGGCGGTATGTCACGCTCTGACGATACTCCAGCGCGCGGCCGCGCCCGAGGGTGCTGGAATGCCGGTGAGCGGCTACCGGGAGACACCGCCGCCCGCGTTCCCTGTTACTTTCGTCTTAGCAAGTAAGTCAGGGAACCATGGGGAGCTACCGGACGTGAGCCGGGTCACGAACACCGATGCCACGGCCCGTCGTGGCATCCGCGGCGGGCACTACAAGTGGGTCGCGCTGTCCAACACGACGCTCGGCATGCTCGCTGCGACGGTGAATTCCTCCATCGTGATCATCGCGTTGCCAGCCATCTTCCGCGGTATCAAGCTGAACCCGCTGCAGGCCAGCAACATCAGCTACCTGCTCTGGATGCTGATGGGCTACCTGGTCGTGTCGGCTGTGCTGGTAGTGACGCTCGGACGGCTGGGTGACATCTACGGCCGGGTGCGGATGTACAACGCGGGCTTTGCGATCTTCGGGCTGGCGGCGCTCGCACTGCCGTTCGACCCGTTCACCGGGCCAGCCGGCGCGCTGTGGCTGATCGGCTTCCGGATCATCCAGGCGGTCGGGGGTGCCATGATCATGGCCAACTCCCCCGCGATCCTGACCGACGCCTTCCCGCCGAGCCAGCGCGGCACGGCCATGGGCATCAACCAGGTCGCCGGAATCTCCGGGCAGTTCATCGGCCTGATCCTCGGCGGGGTGCTGGCAGCAGTCGACTGGCGCCTGGTGTTCATCGTGTCGGTACCGATCGGACTGGGCGGCACGATCTGGTCCTACCTCAGCCTGAAGGAGATCGGCCTCCGGACGCCAGCCAGGATCGACTGGCTGGGCAACATCACCTTTGCGGTCGGCCTGATCCTCCTGCTGACCGGGATTACCTACGGCATCCAGCCTTACGGCGGGCACGCCATGGGCTGGACCAGCCCGCTGGTGCTGGTTGGCCTGTTCGGCGGCGTGGCGATGCTCATCGCGTTCTGCGTGATCGAGACCAAGGTCGAGGCGCCGATGTTCGACCTGCGGCTGATGCGGATCCGGGCATTCGCCGCGGGTACGGCTGCGACGCTGCTCGCATCCGTAGCCCGTGGCGGGCTGCAGTTCATGCTGATCATCTGGCTGCAAGGGATCTGGCTGCCGCTGCACGGCTACCGGTATCAGGACACCCCGCTCTGGTCCGGCATCTACCTGCTCGCCCTCACTCTCGGTTTCGTCGCCTCCGGGCCCGTGTCCGGCTGGCTATCGGACAAGCACGGCGCGAGGGCCTTCGCTTCCGGCGGCCTGATCGTGTCCGCGCTCGCATTCGGCGGGCTGCAGCTGATCCCGGTCAACTTCAGCTATCCCGAGTTCGCCGCCTTGATCTTCGTGGCGGGCGCCGGAATGGGACTGTTCTCCGCACCCAACGCCGCCGCGATCATGAACAGCGTTCCCGCTCGGCAGCGCGGCGCCGCGTCCGGAATGCTTGCCACCTTCCAGAACGCCGGCTTCGTGCTGTCTGTCGGGGTGTTCTTCTCGCTGATGATCGCCGGCCTCGCGGCCACGCTGCCGGGCACCCTGACCAGCGGCCTGACCGCCCAGGGCGTACCGCACTCGGTGGCACACCTCATCGGATCATTGCCGCCAGTGGGCAGCTTGTTCGCCGCCTTCCTCGGCTACAACCCGATCCGCCAGTTGCTCGCGCCGACTGGCGTGCTAGCCCGCCTGCCCCGCGCGCACGTGGCCCTGCTGACCGGCAAGAAGTTCTTCCCGCAGCTCATCTCGCAGCCGTTCCACCACGGCCTGGTGATCGTCTTCAGCATGGCGATGGCGCTGCTGCTCATCGCCGCGGTGACATCGGCGCTGCGCGGCGGCCGATTCGTCTACGAGGAACGGCACGGCGCCGCACCAGGTCCCGCCCTGGCAGCCGGGAACGGCGCGACACCAGGCCCCGCCGTGGCAGCCGGGAACGGCGCGGCGAGCCCCGGCGCCGCCTGGAACCCAGCTGCGAACGGCCGGGCCAGCGCAGGCGGCCGCGAGCCAGCAGACGGCCGCGAGCTAGCAGATGGCCTGGCATCGGCACCGGGCCTGGCTGCAACAGACGGCCAAGCCGCCACCGATAGCGACAGCTGACGTCGAATCCCGCGCGTTTTGCGTTCCCGCACCAGCCGAGCCTTGCCTTGGTGCCTCGCGGCGTGAGCGGTCGCTCTTGCTGAGCGGCCGCGAAGCGGCGGGCGCGGCGATGGCAAGCGGGCCACGTTCCCTTATCTGTCACGGCCTGGGCGCAACGCGCTCGACGCACCTTCGTTCGGCTGAATATTATTAGCTCTGTGAACGATGTATCTAGCGCGACGGCGGGCGACTTCCTGAGCGCGGTCAGTCTGCTGCACAGGACAGCGCGCCGCGCTGTCCGGCAAGCGTGGCGGCAGGAGCCGCTGCCGCCAGCCCAGTCTGAGCTGCTCCGGCTGACGGCGAGCCGGCCAGGCATCACGGTGGCCGACGCCGCGCAGGAGCTCCACCTGGCACCGAACACGGTGAGCACGCTGGTTGGCAAGCTGACCGCGGCCGGGTTGCTGCGGCGCAGCCGGGGCACCGCAGACGGTCGCACCGCGCTACTCGCCGTGACCGATCAGGCCCGCAGACGGCTGGCTGAGTACCGCGATCTGCGAGCCGAGCTCGCCGGGCAGGCTATGGCGAGGCTCACGGCGGCCGACCAGCGGGCCCTGGCGGCGGCTGTACCTGCCCTGTTGCGGCTGGCAGAAGGGATGGCGGCGGGTGAGCGAGCTGCCTGATCCCGGCCCGGCCACGATCGCGACAGTCGCCGGCGCCGCCCGGCCCGCAGTCAGCGCCGTGGTCTGCTCCGGCCTTACCTACCGGTTCGGCACGCACACCGCTGTGGACCACGTTGACCTGCGGATCGAGCGCGGCGAGACGTTCGGCCTGCTCGGCCCCAACGGAGCCGGCAAGACCACCACGATCCGGATGCTGACCACCTTGCTGCGGCCGATGGAAGGCACCGTCAGCGTGCTAGGCGTCAGCGCGGCGGAGCGGCCCATGCTCGTCCGCCGGATGATCGGCTACGTGCCGCAGCTGCTGTCGGCCGACGCCACGCTGACCGGGCACGAGAACGTCGAGTTGTTTGCCCGGCTCTTCGACGTGCCGAGGTCGCTGCGGCGCGACCGGGTGGACGGCGCGCTGGCTGCGATGGGTCTGACCGAGCCATCCGGGCGGCTGGTCAAGACGTACTCCGGCGGCATGATCAGGCGGCTCGAGCTCGCCCAGGCACTGGTCAACTCCCCGAGCGTGCTCGTGCTCGACGAGCCGACCGTTGGCCTGGATCCGATCGCCCGCTCCAACGTGTGGGAGCACATCGCCCAGCTGCGCGCGCAGTCCGACATGACCGTGCTCATGACGACGCACTACATGGATGAGGCCGACACCTACTGCGACCGGATCGCGCTGATGCACGCCGGCTCCATCCGCGCGACGGGCTCGCCGGGTCTGCTCAAGGCCATGCTGGGGGACGGAGCCACGCTGGACGATGTGTTCCGCCGCTACACCGGCGGCACCCTGGATGACAACACCGAAGCGGGAGGAATCCGTGACGTCCGCCGCGCCCGGCGTACCGCCCGTCGCCTCGGCTGATCCGGCGGCGCCCGGACCGGCGCCGTTCGCGACCGTACTGCTGCCGCCCGCCGACACCCCGCTCGCCGTCGCGCGCAGGCTCACCAGCAGGATCCTGACGCTGTGCTGGGTCGAGCTGCGCAAGATCCGGCACGATCGGACCGAGCTGTACACGCGGGCGATTCAGCCCGCGCTATGGCTGCTGATCTACGGCGAGGTGTTCACCAAGATCCATGCGATCCCGACGCCGGGCGGCATACCGTACCTGGCCTATCTGGCCCCCGGCATCCTGGCCCAGTCGGCGCTCTTCATCGCCATCTTCTATGGCATCCAGATCATCTGGGAACGAGACGCTGGGGTGCTGACCAAGCTCATGGTCACGCCAACCCCGCGAGCGGCTCTGATCAGCGGAAAGGCGTTCGCGGCGGGCCTCCGGTCGGTGGTCCAGGCGACCGTCGTGGTAATTCTGTCAGCCCTGCTCGGCGTCGCCCTGACCGACAATCCGCTCAAGCTGATCGGCGCCGCCTGCATCGTGGCTCTCGGGTCTGCGTTCTTTTCCTGCCTGTCCATGACAATCGCGGGCCTGGCGCTCTCGCGCGACCGGCTGATGGGCATCGGGCAGGCGATCACCATGCCGCTGTTCTTCAGCTCGAGCGCCCTGTATCCGGAGCGCATCATGCCGGGCTGGCTGCAAGTGATCAGTAAGTGCAACCCGCTGTCATATCAGGTCGATGCGCTGCGCGGGCTGCTCATCGGCACGCCAGCTCACCTCGGCCTCGACGTCATCGTGCTCGTCGTGGCGACGGTCGCCGGCGTGACGGCGTCGGCCGCGCTGCTGCCGCGGCTCGCGCGGTAGGCAACCAGCCCGGCCCGGCCCAATCACCTGGCAATCCTGATAAGACCGACATAAGCAGGATGAGGTGGGCGGCAACTGAGGGCTGCGCGCCGGCCTGGCCGGCGCGCAGCCTTACCGGGTGTTACAACGCCCCGACGCCAGGGCAATAGCCCCGCATGAGCGGACTGAGAGACCTCGCACGGCCGATGCTGGCCTCGGTCTTCGTAACCCAGGGGCTAGACACCTTCCAGCATCCCGAGCGCGTATCCGAGCTAGCCGATCCGGTGGTCCGGCCCCTGGCCGACCGCGTGCCCATCCTCACCGAGACCGAGCACGCGGTGCGCATCAACGCGGCCATCCAGGTCGGGGCAGGCACGATGCTCGGGCTCGGCCTGCTGCCCAGGCTCTCGGCGCTCGCGATAGCAGGCAGCATGGTTCCGACCACGCTGGCCGGCCACCGGTTCTGGGAGGCCAAGGACCCGCTAGAACGCAAGATGCAGCGGATCCAGTTCCTGAAGAACGTCACGATCGTGGGTGGCCTGCTCGTCGCCGCCGGAGACACCGGAGGGAACCCGTCGCTCGCCTGGCGGCGCCGGCACGCCGCGAAGCGCGCTAGTCAGCAGCTAGCCGGCCTCAAGCTGGCGACGCGAGCCGCCGCCGGCTCCGCGAGTGCCGTCGCAGACCAGGCAACCCAGGCCTACGGGGCGCTGACGGACGCGGCCATGGCCGTGGTCGGCCAGCTGAGTGAGGCTGCAGATGCGATTACCGACTCGGCCCGGCGGAACGGGCACCGGCCACCGCCCGGGCGGGCTCAGGCGGCCGTGGCTTCAGTCCGGGCAGCGGCCGGCCAGTTCGCCCGCGCCGCGCAGGGCGCGCCTCGCAACGCGAAGCGCGGTCGGGGCCGCTAGCTTCGGCCAGCTGGGTCCGGCGGCAGGGTCGGCATAATGGTCGCCTCCTGGCACGGCAGGCTGCGGCAGGCGGTAGCCGGGCCGGTCAGCACGCGGCTCGGGGCACGACGGCCGTGGTGGAAGTGGCTGCTGATCGCGTTCCTCATGGCGGCCTGCGTGACCGTCACGATCTTGTACACCGCGACCGTCACCAGCGACATCCTGCGCCAGCACTGGGCCGCCGCGCTGGATGCATCGCGGGAGGCGGTGCTGGCGGTGGTGTGCTGGGCCGCGGTGATCATCGTGCTCTCCGCGGGCAGCCGCCCGGCCGGCGGGTCCACGTCCTCAGCTGACAGCGCGCTCGGCGTCCAGCCGGACGCCGAGACGTCGCCAGAAGCTGACTCGCTGCGCCGGGCCCAGTTCCGCGTGCACAAGCTGCGTGCGCGGCTTGCCGAGCTGGCATCGGCTCGCGACCGGGCCGGCTCGGCCGCCGATCCTGATCTTGACCGCGAGGTAGCCAGCACGAGCGCACGGCTGGAGCGGGCGCGGCAGTGGCTGTCCAGCGCGCAGGCCGCGGTCGCCGCACGCCGACGGGAAGAGCAGGGTCCGGGGCGACGATGAGGGGTGACCGGCATACGCGCGCCGAACGGGCCGCAGCCCGGCAGCGTGTGCAAGATCGCCGCCGGGTCGACCGCGATCCGCGCTAGCTGTCCGGCTCGTGTTCGGCCAGGCCGCGGCCCAGCACGCCGTCGATCACGAGCGAGAGCAGCCGGTCCTGCTGCTCCGGGTCAGCCGGAGCAGCATCGGTCGCCATGATCAGGCCGTGGGTCAGTCGCAGGATGTCGGCGGCCTGAACCCCGGGGCGAGCTTCGCCCGCGTCTTGTGCCCGCCGGAGAATCTGGTCGGTGCGGCCGCGCAGGATCATGCTGCAGGCCGATATCAGCTCGGAGTCCTTGCCGATCGTTGCTACCAGAGCCGAGCTCAGGCTGCGCTTCGTCCGGCCGAACGCAATGAACGCCCGCATCCAGTCGGCGAGCGCGGCGCCCGGCGACTCCGCTGTCAGCAGCTTGGCCGCCAGCACGTCCAGGGCGTCGACCTGATCTTTGTAAACCGCCTCGAGCAGCGCCTGGCGGGCGGGGAAGTGCCGGTAGAGCGTGCCGATCCCGACACCGGCCCGGCGGGCGATCTCTTCAAGCGACACATCGTCGGCGCCATGCTCGGCAAACGCCGCCGCGGCGGCGGCGAGCAGGCGGTCGTAGTTGCGGCGCGCGTCAGCCCGCTTTGGCGGCACCGCGCCGGCCCGCTCGGCTGCGCCCATGGCCCTCACCAGTTTCGGCTTGCAAAGCGGAGGTATCCTCCGTATAGTTATCGGAGGGATCCTCCGCATAGAGCTTAGCTCGCTTCAGCCGCACAGCCAAGGCCATCGCGTCACCTCGGCTCAATCCAGCCTGGCCGCCGGTTCAGCCCAGCCTGGCCAGCGTGCCTACTCAGCACAGTTCCGGGAAGGAACCATGTCTTCTTCGCCAACCTCCACCGCGCAGCCGGACCGAACCCGGCTCGCCCCAGCGCGAGCGGGCCGCCGCCTCGTCGCACGCCCTGCCCCGGATCGGGACCGGCGCAACATCACGCTGGCCGTCGTGCTCTGTGCCCAGCTGATGATCATCCTGGACATGACGGTGGTGAACGTCGCGCTGCCGTCGATGGCCGCGGGGTTGCACCTGACGGCGACGAGCCTGTCCTGGGTGCTCAACGCTTACGTCCTGACCTTCGGCGGCCTGCTGCTGCTTGGCGGGCGGGCCGGCGACATCCTCGGCCGGCGGCAGGCGTTTATCGCCGGCCTTGCCATCTTCACCCTGGCGTCGCTGGCGGGCGGCCTCGCCACCGCACCCGCGACGCTGCTGGCGGCGCGCGCGGTACAGGGCGTCGGCGGGGCGATCGCATCTCCTGCCGTCCTCGCCACCATCGTGGCCAGCTTCCCTGAGGGCAGGGAGCGAGTCCGGGCGCTGAGCATCTTCACGGCCGTCACCATGGGCGGCGCGTCGCTTGGCCTCGTACTCGGCGGCGTGATCACCCAGTGGGCAACGTGGCGCTGGGTGTTCTTCGTCAACGTGCCCATCGGCCTCGCGGTCGTGGCGCTGGCGCCAGCACTGCTGACACGATCGCAGCGTCAGCCTGGACACTTCGATCTCGCTGGCGCGGTCGCCTCGACGGCAGGCATGGCCGCCCTGGTGTACGCGTTCATCAACGTCGCCTCCCACGGCTGGAGCGCCGTCGTGTCACTCGGCGCTTTCGCCGCCGCAGCGACCCTGCTGGCAGCGTTCATTCTGATCGAGACCAGGAGCAGCCAGCCGATCACGCCGCTCTGGCTGCTGCGAGACCGGAGCCGCGCGGCGTCCTATCTAGCCCGGCTGCTGCTTGTGGCCGGCATGTTCGGGTCGTTCTTCTTCCTGACCCAGTTCACGCAGGAGGTGCTCGGCTTCGGCCCGCTGCGTGCGGGGCTCGCGTTCATCCCGATGACGGCGGCACTGTTCGCCACATCCCGGCTGGCACCGCGGCTGGTCGCGAGGTTCGGCCCGCGGCCGCTCATGCTCGCCGGGCTGGTCCCCGTCGTAGCCGGGATGGCCTGGCTCGGCCAGCTCACGACCGGCACCAGCTACTTCCCCGGCCTGCTGGTTCCGATGCTGCTGCTCGGCCTCGGCATGGGCGTGGCCTTCGTCCCGCTCACCATGGCCTCGCTTGCGGGCGTGCCGCCACAGGAATCCGGGGCTGCGGCCAGCATGGTCAACGTGATGCAGCAGGTCGGCGGTGCGCTGGGCCTGGCCATCCTGGTCACGGTCTATGGCACCGCCAGCCGGGCAGCGGCCGCCCACCCGCTGCTCAGTGCGACCGCGGCAGCCCAGGCGCACTACGTCCGCGTCCACGGGATGGCGGCCTCGTTCACCACGGCAGCTGTCTTCGACGCGGTCGCGTTCCTGGTGGTCTGGGCGGCGATCAGGATCAGGCAGCCGCAGCGGGCGGCCGGTTAAGCGGGGGCCAGCAGCGCTGGCCGGCTAGACCACCGGCCAGCGCTGCTGAGTTCTGCCGGGCCTGATCAGCCGTCCAGGCAGAACTCGTTGCCTCCGGAGTTCTTGCTGGCGGGACCACGGCGAGACATAATCCGGCGCCATGGGGATACTGCGGGCCATGCGGAGCAAAGTGGTCTGC
>Ga0187805_10000166_pt1 | contig 20042 bp, 19 predicted proteins | sample NC_wetland_sal_i_6_FD_132965 | JGI IMG/M metagenome (GOLD analysis project Ga0187805, IMG submission 132965) | Wetland sediment microbial communities from Neuse River Estuary, North Carolina, USA - Control_5 | ecosystem: Environmental > Aquatic > Freshwater > Wetlands > Sediment | place: USA...
CTGCCCTGCGAGACCGTCATCGCGTCGATCAGGGAACCATCCGACTTCGCGGGCCTGCCGGTGGTCACCGGCGACTCGGTCCGCTTCGCGCCGCCGCTGTGGGCGAGCAGGCTCGCCGAGGCGGGCACCGGCGTGCTGTTCCTCGACGAACTGTCCACCGCGCCGCCCGCGGTCCAGGCCGCGCTGTTGCGGGTGGTCCTGGAACGGACCGTCGGAGACCTCACGCTGCCGCCCGACGTGGCCGTCGTCGCGGCCGCGAACCCGCCGGAGCAGGCCGCCGACGGCTGGGACCTGTCCGCGCCGCTGGCCAACCGGCTGTGCCACCTGACCTGGGAGACGACGCCGCGCTCGATCTCCGACGGCCTGGCGGGCGGCTGGTCCGCGCCGCGGGTGCCGCCGCTGCCGGCCGGGTGGCTGGCCGCCGAGCAGCTGCACAAGGCGCTGGTCGCGGCGTTCTTGCAGGTCCGTCCCGCGCTAGCGATCGCGCCCCCGTCGAGCGCGGCGGAGGCGGGGCGCGGCTGGCCGAGCCCCCGCACCTGGGAGATGGCGGCGCGGCTGATGACCGCCACCGACGCCGCCGGAGCCAGTGACCAGGCCAGGTCCGCCTTGGTCCGGGGGGCCGTCGGCGACGGGGCCGGTGTCGAGTTCCTGGCCTGGCTGGTGGAGATGGACCTGCCGGACCCGGAGGAGGTGCTCGCCAACCCGGCGTCGTTCCGGCTGCCCGAGCGCGGCGACCGGGCCTACGCGGCGCTCGCCTCAATCGCCGCCGCGATCGCGGCGGAGCCGACCCCCGAGCGCTGGACCGCGGGCTGGCAGGTGCTCGGCGGCTGCGCGGCGGAGGTGCCCGACGTGGCCGCGACCGCCGCGCGCGTGCTGGCCAGATGCCGTCCGGACGGCACCGCGCTGCCCGCCGAGATCAAGCTGTTCGCCCCGGTGCTCCGCGACGCGGGACTGCTGTCCTCATGACGCACCAGGCCGCCGGCAAGCCCGGCCTGCCCAGCCTGCCCGCCGCCCGGCTGTGGGCCGCGGCTCGCTTCCCGTACCTAGCCAGCGGGCTGTTCGGCACCCAGGTGACGGAGGTACCCGGCCTGGACGGCGCCGCCATCGACCCGCGCTGGCGGCTCTACATCGACCCGGCGGTCGCGGCGGACTGGACGCCGGCTGAGCTCGGCAGTCAGATGGTGCACCACGTCTGCCATCTGCTGAGGAATCATTCCGAACGGGCGGTGGCGTCTGACGTCACCAAGGCCGATGCCGGCCAGTGGACACGCGCCGCCGACGCGGAGATCAACGACGACCTGATCCCGGCCGGGCTCGAACTGCCTGGCGACCCTGTGCACCCGCGCGACTTCGGCGCCGCACCGGGGAAGCTGGCCGAAGAGTACTATGCGCTGCTCAAGCGGCGGCCTGCCCAGGCAGACGCCACCGCTCGTGCCGGGCAAGGGCTGAATTGCGGAAGCGGCGCGGACGGGCTGCCCCGGGAGCACGAGGGCCACGAGGATCCTGGCGGGCTGGACCCGTGGCTGGCGGACCTGCTGCTGCGGCAGGTCGCACAGGACATCATCAAGCACGGCAAGATCGCCGGCACGGTCCCGGCGGGGCTGCTGCGCTGGGCGCGGGAAATACTCGCGCCCGTGGTGGACTGGCGCCGGCTGCTCCGCGCCGAACTGCGGCGGGCCGTCGCGGACGTGGCGGGCGCGGCCGACTACTCCTACCGGCGGCCGTCGCGGCGCGCCGCCGCGGTCAGCGGGGTGGTGCTGCCCGCGCTTCGCCGGCCGGTGCCCGAGCTCGCGGTGGTCTGCGACACCTCTGGCAGCATGAGCGATGACCTGCTCGAGATGGCCCTGGCCGAGGTGGAGGGCCTGCTGCGCGCGCTGGGGCTGGCCCGCCGGCTGCGGGTGCTCGCCTGCGACGTCGCGGCCGGGCCGGCGCAGCGGGTTAGCTCCGCGCGACAGGTGCAGCTGACCGGGGGCGGCGGCACGGACATGGGCGCGGGGATCGCCGCCGCGTACGCGCTGCGGCCGCGGCCGGCGCTGACCGTGGTGCTGACCGACGGGTACACGCCATGGCCCGCCGCCGCGCCGAAGGGGATGCGGGTGGTGGCCGGGCTGCTCGGCGACGACGCGCGGGACGCGCCCGGCTGGGCGCGATCGGTCCGCGTGACGAGGTCCGCGTAACCTGGGCCTGGTGAGCGCGGCACAGACCACAGACGCGGCGGGCGTGCCGCCCCGCCTGCCCGGGCCGCCGCCTGCCCGGGTGATGACCGTCATCGCGATTCTCCTCACGTTCGCCTCCGGGGCCTCGGACGTGACGAGCTTCACCCGGCTGGGGAACGTCTTCACGAGCGTGATGACGGGGAACATGACCGTATTCGGACTGTCGCTCGCGCGCGGCTCGGTGTCGCTGGCCGCGCACACCGCGGTGGCCTTCGCCGGATACGTGGCCGGCGTGGCGGCCGGAACACGGCTCGCCTGGCACCACACGGAGCGGCGCAAGCCCGCCCCGGCCGCGACAGCGCCTGGCGGCGACTGGCCGCCGCACATCACGCTGACGCTGCTCGCGGAGGTGACGCTGTTCGCCGGAGTAGTCGTCGGCTGGGAGCTCACCGGGTCAAAACCGGCGGGCACGGCCCAGTACGTCATCCTGGGCGTCGCCGCCTGCGCGATGGGCATCCAGTCGGCGGCGGTCGTCCACATGGGCCTTGGCAACGTGTCCACAACGTATCTCACCGGCACCCTGACCGGGCTGGTGAGCGCGATCGCCCGGCCAGACGGCAAGCGCGCCGGGTTCCGGCGGCCGGGCGTGCTGGTCGGCCTCGTGGCCGGCGCGGTCCTAGCCGGCGTGCTGCTGGCCAACGCACCCGCCGTGGTTCCCCTGCTTCCGCTCGCCGCGGTCGTGGCGGTCGTGCTGCTGGGCTCCCGAAAGATTCGCCTCCGCTGGTTGCAGAAGGGGAGCTAACACAGCGACGATGCGGTAGCCGATGCCGCGGACGGTTTCGATGCGGGCGCCTGAGCCGGACAGCTTGGCCCGCAGCCTGGCAAGGTGGACGTCGATCGTGTTGGAGCTCAAGGTGTCGGTCTCGTCGCTCCAGACGTGCTGCGCGATCTGCCTGCGGCCCGCCACGGCGGGCGAAAACCGCATCAGCATCTCGAGTATGCCCAATTCGGTCGACGTCAGGGCCGGACGGCGGTCGCCGAACCGGACCTCACGCGAGGCTGGGTCGCACTCCAGGTCGCCGATCACCAGCCGGGGCGGCAGCAGGTCAGGCGGGCGTCTTTGCAGTGCGCGGAGCCTGGCCAGCAGTTCGGCGAAGTCAAACGGCTTGACCAGGTAATCGTCGGCACCCGCGTCCAGGCCGGCCACCCGGTCCTCGGGCGTGTCCTTGCCGCTGACCATCAGCACCGGCATCCGGGCGCCGCGGCGGCGTAGCCGGCGTACGACGTCGATACCGGACAGGCCCGGCATGATCCAGTCGAGCACCGCGACCGCATACTCGTAGCAGCGGGTGTAGCACAAGGCGGTCTCGCCGTCGCCGACTAGGTCGACCACGTAGCCGCGATTGCGCAGCCCTTCGGCAAGCACTTCGCCGAGGGTGTCGTCATCTTCAGCTACTAGGACTCGCACAACACCGGAATGTACCCGCGCGGTCTCGCCGTAGACGTGCACGAATACCACTTCAGAGGGAATACAGCGGCTCCAGAACGAACTCTGCCGCGTGCGTTAGCTAGCTGAAAGAACCCTCTCAGCGCTCGATCTTGCGCCAGACCGGCCGGGGTAGCAGCCGCATCGCGGTCGCGAGCCCGGCCAGCGACGCGGGCACCCACACCGTGGACTTCTTCCCGCGCAGCGCCGCCGCCACCGCGGCGCCAACCGCGTCGGGCGTGGTCGCCATGGGGGCTTGCGCCATGCCCGCGGTCATCCGGCCGGTCACGAAGCCAGGCCGGACCAGCAGCAGCCGGACGCCGGTGCCGTGCAGTTCGTCGGCGAACCCCCGGGCGAACGCGTCAAGCCCGGCCTTCGCGGCACCGTACACCGCGTTGAACTTGCGCGGCCGGACCGCGGCGACAGAGGAAAGGACGACGATCGTGCCGCTGCGCCGTCGGCGCATGTGCGCGCCGAACGCGAGCAGCGCCGTAACGTGCCCGGTGAAGTTGGTCTCGATCATGCTGGCCGCGAGGCGCACGTCCTCTTCGGCCCGCTCTTGCGGGATCAGGATCCCGGTTGCCGCTATCACCAGGTCGGGGACGCCCCCAGCGCAGATCTCGTCGGCGAACGCCTGATGGCTCGCGGTGTCCAGCGCGTCGTAGCGGGCGACGGTCACCTGGCGGTTCAGCGCCTTGCCGGCGGCCTCGAGCCGCTGCGCGTCACGGCCGGCCAGGATCACCTCCACGTCTGGCGCGAGGTTGAGCGCGGACACGATCGCGAGCCCGATCTCGCTCGTGCCGCCGAGCAGCAGGACCCGGGAAGGCCGTGCGGTACCGCCGTGAACGTTCGTCATTTCAGCCACCTACGCTGCGTAGAGTCCGGCGCAGAACAGTGCGAGCCATGCCGCCTCACAGCACAGCATGAACGCGTCCCTGGTAATCAGGTCTTCGACCGGGCGGATGCTGCGGCGCGCGGTCAGCACGCCGAACCTGGCGAGCGCGACCGCGAGCGGCAGCGCGCTGGCCAGGTGCCAGCCCCTTGCGGCAGTGTGCTCGTTTGCCGCCCACATCAGGTAGGTGGCGAGCATGCCCGCCCCGATCAGGAACTGCCCGACGCGGAGCACGCCGCTCCGGTACCAGCGCATCACGGGGCGGTGCCTGACGGCGTTCTCCCCCAGGCTGGTGAGCTCGGTGTACCGCTTCGCGACCGCGACGCCAAGCGCGCCGAGGCTGCACACGAGCAGGAACCAGATCGACAGCCGCACGTGCGTGGCCGCCGCGCCGCCGAGGACGCGCAGCAGGAACCCGGACGCGACGAGCAGCATCTCTACGAACGGGACGTGCTTGAGCCGCGCGGAATACAGGAATGACGTGCAGAGATAAGCCGATGCCGCCAGCACGAGGTACGGCTCGTCTATCACCACGCCCGCGCCGATCGCCAGGGCGGCCGCGAGCACGGCGAGCACCAGCGCGTGCTGGGCGGGCAGCGCGCCGGAGGCGATCGGCCGGTTGCGCTTGACGGGATGCCGCCGGTCGCGTTCGACGTCGGCGACGTCGTTGACCAGGTACACCGCCGCCGACGCGCAGGCGAAAGCCAGCATGGCGATCAGCGCGTAGCCGAGGCCGTCGTCCCGGCCGAGCGAGGCGGCGGCCAGCGGCGCCGCGAACACCAGCAGGTTCTTCGGCCATTGCCGGGGTCTGGTGGTGCGGATGACGGCGATCAGCCACCGCGCCGGCGAGACAGGGACCGCCACCGCGGCCGGCACGGGAGCCTGCGGGCCCGTGTCCTCCTCACGCACCCATGTCCTGTTGACGGTCACCGCGCGTAGACCGCCGTGAAGTCCCTGGTGGACGGGCTGTAGTACGAGTAAGGGCTCGGCTGCTGGTTAGGCAGCAGCGGCAGCGGCGTCGGGTCGCTCGGGCGGCCGTCGGCCTGGTAGTAGTCGAACTTCATCCACGCCGGGTTGATGTCCATCTGCATCCCTTCGACCGCGCCAGCCCGCTGTAGCAGCATAGCCAGATCCTGGGCGTCGAGCGCCTGGCCGTACACGAAGATTACCCGGCCATCCTTGGTGATGCCGATGCCGGAGCGCCAGACCCAGTACCCACCGCCGAGCGTCGCGCCCCACTGGGGGGTCTTCACGGCCGAGTTCGCGTCGGGCGACACCTTGCCGTGGTCGACGAGCAGCTGGAGGTTCTGCCTGACGCCCTCGATGCTGGAGTTCATCCTGAAGTCCCGGCCCCACTCGCCGATCTTGACCTTGCCGTTCTTGTAGTAGACGACCGACGCGGCACCGTCGACCAGCGAGCCGTGGTAGATGCCGTTGAGGTAGAACCCGCCCCCCGCGGAGTCAAGCTTGAAGCCGCCGTTGAAGGTGGCGAGCAAGCCTGTGCGCTGGCCGGGCGGGATGTAGTCCGGCACACCCCAGTTGCCGTAGCCCGGGTCTTCCGTGCCAGGGCGCAGCGAGAACCTGACCAGCCGCTGGTCCATCGAGGCGATCCCGTTGGAGTACGAGGTGTACTGCCCGCCATCGCGCAGGAACGTGATCAAGATCGCGGGCTCGCCTTTCACCTTCTCGACCACACGCCACTGGCCTTCGCCGGACAGCGGCGGGCCGGAAGCGAGCGACCTCACCGTGGGCGGGATGTCCGGCACGAACCCCTTGTGCTTGCCCTTCGTGCTGAAAGGGGTGACCTGCTCGCCCTTGGGCACGGTATAGGCGAAGGTCGGCTCGCCGCCGGACTTGGGCGGGTTGTAAGACAGCCACTCGCCGAACGTGACAAGCGGGCCGAGGTAGTGGTCGCGCGCCCACTCGGCAAGGTTGGCGGTGAAGCCCTGGCCGTTGTTCTGGAAGGCGGCCTGGCCGGCCGAGAACATCACCCAGATGAAGAAGATTCCGACGATCGCGCCGATCACCCGCACGGTCGGGCGGCGCGCGAACCTGCGCAGACGGCGGAAGTGAACCTTGCGCTGACCGGGGCCGCCCTTCCCGCCGCGCCTGGGCCTGGGCGGCGAGGTGTCCGGCTGGCCACCGCCCTTCCCCTGGAACTCGCGCTGCGGGGCCGTCTGTGCGACGGGCGGCTCGTGCTGCCAGGCCGCCTGTTCTGGGTACCCCTGGTCAGGACCGCCGAACCCGGCGGCCGCGTACCCCTGGCCTGGGTAGGCCTGGCCTGGGTAACCCTGGCCTGGGTAGGCCTGCTCAGAGCCTTGGTAGCCCTGGTCAGAATGGGCCCGGTCTTGCCCGCGGCGCGGATCACTGTACCCGTCGTACTGCGCTCCCGGCTGGCCCGCATACTCCCCGTATTGCCGCGTCTGCTGATCCGCGTAGCCCTGGTCGCCCGGGCCGAACCCGTGCGCGCCGTACCCCTGGTCCCCGGGTCCGAACCCCTGCGCAGGGTAGTCCTGCGCGTCATATGCCTGGCCATAGTGCCCTTGCGGGTACCCCTGGCCAGCGTGATCCTGGTCACCCTGCCCCTGACCGGCATAGCCCTGGCCCGCATACTGCTGGCCATAGCCCTGGCCGTCATACCCCTGGCCGTCGTAGGAGGCCTGGCCCTGATAAGCCTCGCCGTACCCCGCGGAGCCGTACTCCGGTTCACGCGCCTCTGTCATGTCGCCGTACCCCGAACCGGGCAGGCCCTGCCCCTCGCCGTGCCCCTCCTCGTGGGGCCATCCTTGGCGGGGATTGCCGGGCACCGTTCGCGACATGTCGGTGTACCTCCCGCGTAGCTGATTCCCGCAGGGAAGCTACCCACCTTAGATGAAGGAATCGTTACACGCACGATGCCCAGCTGAGGCACTGTTACCGGTGCTTCCGGTGCTCTATGCGGGAGCGCGGTGTTCGCGCTAGATGTCAGAATATGCGGTCGGTTACCCGGTGCGGACTCTGCCTCACGGGTCCGGTCCAATCCGCGTCCCTGATCGCCTTCATCGCCAGCTTCCTGGTGGCCGGGTCCATGCGATCGATGAACAGCACGCCGTCCAGGTGGTCGGTCTCATGCTGCAGGCAGCGCGCGAGCACTTCGGTCCCTACCACCTGCACCGGATCGCCGCGGTCGGTGAAGCCTCTGGCCACGGTGTTGAGCCGGCGCTTCACGTCGAAGTAGATGCCGGGGAAGGACAGACACCCCTCTTCGCCGTCCTGCTCTTCCGCGTCGGGAAAGTCCAGGTCCGGGTTTACCAGGTAGCCGCGCTCATTGCCCACCGCGTAGGCGAATACGCGCAGCCCGACCCCGATCTGCGGCGCGGCGAGCCCCGCGCCTTGTGCGTCCCGCAGTGTCTCGGTCAGGTCCCTGACCAGGTTGCGCAGTTGCTTGTCGAAGTCCGTGACGGGCTCCGCGGCGGTGCGCAGCACCGGGTCACCGAACAGTCGTATCGGGCGTATCGCCATGCCTCCGAGGTTAGCGCCTGAACGCGTCCCGCAGATCGCGCGGCAACTTATTTGACATAGCGGAACGAAGAAATATACAACTGAAGTTGTAAGTTACATGCGAGTGGAGGGTGAGGCCAGGGTGGCGCCCCTCCTTAGGAGGAAGCGATGTACCTGACAACTCTCGACCCGATCACCCGGGACTTCGACCGGATCGTTCGGCGCGCGTTCGGCCCGGCCAGCTTGCGCCCGGCCCTGCCGATGGACACCGTGCGGCGCGACGGTGAGGTCGTGCTGCGGTTCGACGTGCCCGGAATCGACCCGGAGAAGATCGACGTCACCGTCGACCGCGGCGTGCTCACAGTGAGCGCGACGCGCGAGGAGACCCGCACCGAGGGCGAGTCCCCCGTCGTCCGGGAGCGCCTGTTCGGCAGCTTCACGCGCCGTGTCCGGCTCTCCGACAACCTGGACGCGGACGCGATCGAGGCGAGCAACCACGACGGCGTGCTCGAGATCAAGATCCCGGTCCGCGAGGAGGCCAAGCCCCGCAAGATCGAGGTCGGCACCAGCAAGGAACTGGCCAGCTAATCAGCTGACCACCAAGACGAGCGGCCGGCGGGGGCATCTAGCCTGCGCCGGCCGCTTAGCATCCCGGATGAATGTGTCATGCAGCTGGCTATAGGAAGATGAATGCGACATTCATCTGGGTGGGAGGCCGTGGGGAGGTGAGGCATGGAACCCTTTGAGGACGAAAATATCCCGTTGTATACCGTGGGGCAGGTCGCGCAGATGCTCGCGGTCAAGCAGGCCTTCCTGCGTCGCGTCGACGACCTCCGTGTCGTCTCTCCGCAGCGCTCGGCCGGGGGCCAGCGCCGCTACTCCCGGGTGGAGATCCGGATCATCCGCCAGGTCGCGACCATGGCGGACGAAGGCATGACGATGGCCGCCATCCGCCGGATCATCGAGCTCGAGCAGCAGCTAGCCGAGATCGCCAGGCAGCGCGATGAGCTTGCCGCTCGGCTGGCGGAGGTGGCGGCCGAGCGAGACGGCCTGGCCCGCCGGCTGAGCACGTGGCTCAGGAGAGCCGGCCCGGACCGTTCGGAAGAAGAATAGAACGAAGTCCCTCCAGGACAGCGGGGTCGTCGATAGTCGAGGGCACCGGCTCGTCCCTGCCGTTGGCGATGCCGCGCATCGTCTTCCTGAGGATCTTCCCGGACCGGGTCTTCGGCAGCCCGGGCACCACGTCGAGCTTGCTCAGCGTGGCGATCGGGCCGATCCGCTCGCGGATCATCGCGGCGAGCTCGACGGCCAGCGCGTCTGGGTCGGCGGTGACGCCGGCCTTCAGCACCACGAAGCCGCGCGGGACCTCGCCTTTGAGCTCGTCGCGCACGCCGAACACCGCGCACTCGGCGACAGCGGGATGGCTGGCGAGCACCTCCTCCATCTCACCGGTGGACAGCCGGTGCCCGGCCACGTTGATCACGTCGTCGGTCCGGCCCATCACATAGAGGTAGCCGTCCTCGTCGCGATAGCCGCCGTCGCCGGTCAGGTAGTAACCGGGGTACCTGTTGAGGTATGAGTTCAGGAACCCCTCGTCGTTGTGCCACAGCGTGGGCAGGCAGCCAGGCGGCAGCGGCAGCCTGATCACGATCTGACCGGTCTGGCCGGGTGGCAGCTCGGCGCCCTCTTCGTCGAAGACCCGCACGTCGTAGCCGGGGATGGGCATGGTCGGCGAGCCGGGTTTGGTGGGCAGCTGCTCCAGTCCCATCGGGTCGGCGGCGACCGCCCAGCCGGTCTCGGTCTGCCACCAGTGGTCCACCACCGGCACGCCGAGCAGCTCTCCGGCCCAGCGGTACGTCTCCGGATCGAGCCGTTCGCCGGCCAGGAACAGGTACCGGAAATCGTCTAGGTCGTACTTGGCCTTCAGCTCCCCGGCTGGGTCTTCCCTGCGGATCGCGCGGAACCCCGTCGGGGCGGTGAACAGCGCTTTCACCTTGTGCTCAGCGGCCACCCGCCAGAACGCGCCCGCGTCCGGGGTGCCGACGGGCTTGCCCTCGTACAGGATCGTGGTGCAGCCCGCGAGCAGCGGCGCGTAGACGATGTAGGAGTGGCCGACCACCCAGCCGATGTCGGAGGCGGCCCAGAAGACCTCGCCGGGGTTCATGTCGTAGACGTTGCGCATCGACCACGCGAGCGCGACCGCGTGCCCGCCGTTATCCCTGACGACGCCCTTCGGCTTTCCGGTGGTGCCCGAGGTGTACAGGATGTACAGCGGGTCGGTCGCCGCTACCGGTACGCACGGCCGCGGCTGAGCGCCGGCCATCAGCTCGTGCCAGTCCAGGTCCCGGCTGCCCATCTCGGCGGTGGCCTGCGGGCGCTGCACCATGATCGTGTGCTCGGGCTTGTGGGCGGCCTCTTCGATGGCCTTGTCCAGGATCGGCTTGTACTCGATGATCCGCGCGACCTCGATGCCGCAGGACGCCGACACGATCAGCTTGGGCCGCGCGTCGTCGATCCGCAGCGCAAGCTCGTGCGCCGCGAACCCCCCGAACACCACCGAGTGCACCGCGCCGAGGCGTGCGCACGCCAGCATCGCGACCACGGCCTCGGGGATCATCGGCATGTAGATGACGACGCGGTCGCCCTTGCCGATGTCCAGGCCAGCGAGGACGCCGGCGAACCGCGCGGTCTCGTCTTGCAGCTCTTCGTACGTGTAGCCGCGCTTGGTGCCGGTGACCGGGGAATCGTAGATCAGCGCCTGCTGGCCTGCCCGCCCGTTCGCTACGTGGCGGTCGAGGGCGTTGTGGCAAGTGTTCAGCGTGCCGCCGCGGAACCACCGGTAGAACGGCGGGTTGCTGTCGTCCAGGATGGTCTCAGGCTCGGTGTACCAGTCGATCGCGCGGGCGGCCTCGGCCCAGAAACCCGCGGGGTCGGTGAGGCTGCGGCGGAAGACGTCCTCGTATCTGCCCATAGGCGGCAGCGTAAGCCGCCTCCCGCCGCCGTGCCTAGCACCGGTTCAGCTCACCCGGCAGAGGATCTCTCCGTTCACAACGGCGAACCATCCGTCTTGGTGCGCGGCCCAAGTGCGCCAGCCTTCCGCGATCTTCTCCAGGTCTGCCTGTGTGGCGTATCCCCCGGCGACCGCGTTCGCCGCGTAGGACGACTTGACCGTGCGGTCCGCCCACAGGCCACCCCACCACGCCCGCTCCTGCGGCGTGGCGAACGTCCAGGTAGAAGAGGAGACGGTGACGTCCGTCAGCCCGGCCTTCCTGGCCCAGGCGTGCAGCCGGCGGCCCGCGTCGGGCTCGCCGCCGTTGCCGCGCGCGACACGGTGGTACAGGTCCAGCCAGTCATCGAGAACCCGGACGTCCGGGTACCAGATCATCGCGCCGTAATCGCCGTCGCGCGCCGCGATCAGCCCGCCAGGCTTGCACACCCGGCGCATCTCGCGCAGCGCCCTTACCGGGTCGGTCAGGTGCTGAAGGACCTGATGGGCGTGCACGACGCAGAACGTGTCGTCCGGGTAGCCAAGCGCGTAGACGTCGCCGGTCGTGAAGTCGAGGTTGTCCCTGTCGCCGGCCAGCTCGCGGGCCTGCCCGACGATGGCTGGCGCGGTGTCGATGCCGGTCACGTGCCCCTGCGGAACCCGTTCGGCGAGGTCCGCGGTGATCGTGCCAGGCCCGCAGCCCACGTCGAGGATCCGCATGTGCGGCTTCAGATGAGGTAGCAGGTACGCGGCGGAATTCTCGGCGGTGCGCCACCGGTGCGAGCGCAGGACGGACTCGTGATGACCATGGGTGTAGACGTCGGACACTGCCGCTCCTTTTCGGGGGTGCGGGGGTCGTCCCCCGCCAGCCAGCAGAGCCATCGTACGAATCGTCTTATATAGCGAGCAACTACGTCTCAGTATATGGTCGTGCTAGATCCTGCGCCAGCGGGCCTCGCAGCATGAGAACAGGCCGAACATGATGAGCCCGATCGAGACGACGACAAGCAGCCACGGGCCGAGCGGCGTCGCGGCGAGCGCGCGCAGCGACGAGTCGATCCCCTTGGCCTGCTGTGGCTGCGAGTGGGCCGCGGCCACCACGAGGAAGATGCCCGCGGTGATGAAAACGATCCCGCGGGCGATGCCGCCGGCCCGGCCGAGCCACTCGACGACCCGCCTGGCCCCCGGTCGCATCTGGGCGAGGTTCAGATTCTTCAGGAACCGCTTCCGCCACGCCTGGTAACCGAGATAGAGACCGCCGGCGATCAGCGCCAGGCCGACGACTATGACGAGTGCCTTGCCGCCGGGGTGCCGTATCAGCGTCGCGGTCAGGTCCACGGACTGCTTGTCGCTCGACTGCGGGCTGCCAGCGCCGATCGCATACTCGAGCACCCCGTAACCGATGACCGCGTAGAGGACCGCGCGGGCAAGCGCTCCCAGTCGCGTTTTCGCCGTCCGCCCGTCGGTGCCGGGCGCGCCGTACACCGCCTCGGACAGCCGCCACAGCGCCATGCCGAAGAATCCGACGACAAGCACCCACAGCGCGACCGCGCCGAACGGCGTCCCGCTCAGCGTGTGCAGCGCCCCGGTCCTGTCGGCCTGCTGGCGAGACTTGCCGAACGCGATCAGCAGCGCGATCCAGCCGATGACGATGTACATGAGGCCCCGGGCGAGAAAGCCGGCGCGGGCGAGGAACCTCATCGGCGCGCTGTCCGCGGCCCGTCTGCCAGCATGCCTGGCCGTGGTGCGGGTGGCGTAGCGGCGTGTCCCTGTTGCCACGGTTCACTCCCTTGGTAGCCGTTGTCGACCGCGACGTACGGCTTCCCAGGAATTGCCCGGGCATGCGGGGATCTTTTGGCTTACGAGCCGCGGCCCTCGGCGTACCGGTCGGCGAGGGCACGCGGCGCGCAGCACAGCCAGCCGTCGACGAGGGCTTCGCGCAGCGCTTCGGGCGTGACCTCCGTCAGCTGGATGAGGACGGCGCTGTATCCGTTGAAATGGGGGATCGTGAAGAAGGCGTCCGGGTTCGCGGCCAAGACGGCCTCCTTCTCGGCAAGATCGGCGACCCGGACGGCGAGAATAGGGCCGTCCGGCGGGGTCTGGTCGCCATACCGCTTGATGTCAGCCTTGCTGAACGGGCGCTCCCAGGCGAACGCCTTGCCGCCGACTTCCCAGGTCCGGTGGCCGTGGCGGTGCTTGTCCTCGCCTTCGGTCACCTCGGGCAGTTCGGTCGCGAGCCGGGCCACGTCGTCGAAGGTCTGCACGGTTTAAACGGTACTGCTGCCCGGGCGCGGCAGGCGATGATGGTCCGCGTGCCAGCTGGCATGCGCATCGTCACGATGACACCGGAATACGCGGCGGACATTGTCACCTGGCGATACCCGGCACCGTATGACTGCTATGACGTGGCCGGCGTCGAGCCGGCCTTCTTCCTCGACCCGGCGAACGGGTTCTTCGCGCTGGTGTCCGGCGAGCGTGCCCCGCGCCTTCCGGGTGACCGTGGCGAGCTTCAACACGCGGGCACTGCGCGTGGTTACCTCGCTCGGTTTCCGTCCCGTGAGCAGCTTCGCCGCGACGACCGACGGGCGGAGTTTCGAGATCCTTGTCAGGTCAGAGCGGTTAGCCGGAAGTGACGTTCACACCGTGGGCTGTTAGCTCCGCGGTCACGCTATCGGGGTCGTCGGGTGTGATCACGGGCCGGACGCGGCTGTCAGACACCTGGATGATGAACGCGACGCTCTTCTTCGGCCGGCCCGTGTCGAGGTTGAACCAGTGGGCGAAGTTGCTGCTTCCCCAGATCCGGTACCGCCCGCCCATCAGGGTCAGCGGTACCCGCCGCACCTGCCCGATCTTGGCGTACGGGATGCGCCTGGCACCGAACGGGAAATAGTAGCGGCGGATCACCAGGGCGTCCTCGGTGCAGGCCACGCCACCGTCGTCGTAACTCACGCTTTCAGCCTAGTGCGGCCCGCCCGGCTGAACAGGCCGTCGCGGCCAGCAGCGCCTGCCGCTTGTTATGCGTGTATGGGCGGGTGCCGTTCGCTCCAGGGTCCGGCCTGCTCCAGCTGGCTCGCGACCTGGATCAGTACGTCCTCCCGCCCGTAGGCGGCGACCAGCTGCACGCCCACCGGCAGGCCGCCTGGTGTCCAGTGCACGGGGAGGCTGATGGCCGGCTGGCCGGTCATATTGAACTGCGCGGTGTAGGGAATGAAGCTGCCGATACGCGCGCCCTCCTCAGTCGGCCCGGCGGCTGTGAACCAGCCCAGCTCGGGCGGGGGCGCGCCAAGGGTGGGTGTCAAGAGCAGGTCGTGGTGGTTCCACCAGTCCGCCATCCGGCGTGCCCACATCCCGAACCAGGCCCGGCTTTCCAGGTAGGCCACCGCACCGAGCTCCCTGCCGGACCGCCGGTAGGCGGCGTTGCGCGGTTCGATCTCGTCCTCGCCGATCGGGCGGCCAAGCAGCATCTCGAAGGCCCGGAATGTCGCTTCGGCGTCGGCGGCGATGATGTTGTTGAAATGCCCGGGTAGCTCCTGCTCGAACATGGCCGCGGGCGCAGACTGGTCGAGGTGGTGGCCGAGGTACTCAAGCAGCCGCGCTGCTCCGGCCACCGCGGCGCGGCACTGCGGATCATCGAGATAACCTTCCGCGCCCGGGTGGTCGAGCACTCCGATCCGGAGCCGTCCCGGATCGGCGCCGACCTCCTGCACCAGCGGGCGGGGCAGCGGTGGCGCGTAGTACGGCTCGCCCGGCATGGGCCTGCTGATCACGTCGAGGACACCGGCCGCGTCACGTACAGTGCGCGTGAGCGCCCCGTCGATCACGCCGCCGGCCCATGCCTCTCCGATCAGCGGCCCCTGGCTCACCCGTCCGCGGGTCGGCTTTAGTCCGACCAGCCCGCACTCACTCGCCGGGATGCGGATGGAGCCGCCGCCGTCGTTGGCGTGCGCCACCGCCACCATGCCGGACGCCACCGCGGCGGCCGACCCTCCTGACGAGCCACCAGTCGAGTGACCGGGATCCCACGGGTTGCGCGCTGGCGGAAAGCTCCGCGGCTCGGTGGTTACCGTGGTGCCAAGCTCCGGCACATTGGTCCGCCCGAGCGGGATGAAGCCGGCTGCCCGGAATTGATCCGCGAGGTAGGACGTCACCGGGAACGCCAGGTCGCGCAGTGGCCCGAGGCCGAACGCCGTGGGCTCACCCGCGACCATGCAGCCCAGATCCTTGAACAGGATCGGCACGCCACGGAACGGGCCGTCGGGCAGGTCGCCCTCAGCCTCCAGGCGTGCCGCATCGAACCTGGTCCGGATCACGGCATTCAGCTGCGGATTGATCGCCTCAATCCGGGCGATAGCTGGTTCTGCCATCTCCTTCGGACTTACCTCACCGCGTCGGACAAGATCGGCCTGCGCGGTGGCATCCAGCCACGTCGTGTCACCCACGCCGCCAACCGTACTCCCGCACTCCCGACAGCGCGATACCCGCGGCGCCCTGGAACAGTGCATGCCCGTCTTAATCCCTAATGGCGAAACCTGGGGTTGAAATTTCGGGTCGCAACCATCATTGGGTGTCTTTTCCGGCGATATGCGCCGGAAAAGACACCCAATGATACAGCCGACGGAGCGAAGGCACCATGTACGACACGGCCCAAATGGTTCCAGGACGGTTCGGACTTCGCGAATATCAGGACAGCAAAGCCACTGCCCGCACGAATCGGGCCGGTCTCATCGGGCGATCGTGCTCCACGTGGGCGTGCTCGCTTTGCTCCGTCCTTCCCTGCTCATCGGCGCACGAGTCCGACATCGGTCACACCTGCTGGATAGAGCGGCAGGCCGGCCATGTCGGGCGGCCGCCAGATCACGCGGGTCTTGCCATGGGTATCCCGAATGACCTGCTCCGGTATTTCGTAGGCAGCCTCATCAGCGAAGGCAGCTGTGAAGATGAAAACGATCTCGTGCCGAGTGGCCCCGTTCCACTCAAAGATGTTCTCAAGCACGCCCGCTAGCCACACGCCGGTAAGCGCCTGCCCGATCTCCTCGCCAAACTCGCGGTGCACTGTGTCCAGCGCGTACTCGCCGAATTCGACATGACCGCCGAGCGGTCGGTGAAACACCGCCCCGGACGGGCTAGCCGCCTCAGCAACCAGCAGCGCGCCATCGCGTTGCCGCCGGATCAGCGCCATCGCCTTGACAACCTGGCCTCTCGGTTCCACCGGGATGTCGTATCACAGCGCCCGCGCGTAGGTCGAGTCGCTCGGATCGGTGCAACTATCAGGTTTGGAACTGGCCTGTCATGCTTCCCTGACCACAGTATTTGCAGCTCAGAGGCAATTTCCCTCGTCCGCAATTAATAGGTGGTCGGGTAGCCGGCACCATGGCGGGGAACTTCTCATTCGCTACCTGGGAGCTGGCTATCGCTCGTTCGGCATCTGCCCGAACCTGAGCCTGCGGTCGGTAATCGATGGAGGTTCGCCGCGCGCGTTCCGGGCCTGGCCTGGCCCCCGCCGTCAGGCCCGCTGGGTCAGGACCAGACCGCGGTGTTCAGCGCGGCGAACTTGTTGTCGCCCACCTGGATGACCGTGGCGAAGTACTCCTGGAAAAGGCCCGGGTGCTCCTTGAGCGCGGTGTCGGTGTCCAGGAAGATGACACCCTTCTCCTCCAGGTTCTCGCGGATCTTGTGGTACACGACTTCGCTCTCGTACTGCGCGGCGACGCCGGCGATGAGCCGCTGCTTCTCCGCCTCGGGGATGCCGAGCCTGTCGTAGGTGTTCTTGATGTCCGCGGGCAGGTCGTCCCAGCTGGCCGCCTGCTTCTCGGTCGAGCGGACGAAGTACTTGATGTTGAAATCGATGCCAGTCAGATCCGCGCCCCAGTCGGGCATCGGCTTGCGCCGGAACAGCTTCAGTCCCTTCAGCCGCAGGTCCAGCATCCACCCCGGCTCGTCCTTCAGTGCCGAGATGTCCCGGACGACCTCCTCGGACAGGCCCCGGCGCGCGGACTCGCCCGCCACGTCCGAGTCGGCCCAGCCGAACTTGTAACGCTCCAGCCCCTCAAGCTCGGGGTGCGCGGTTGTCGTCATGCGAAGATGCCTCCGGACTCAGTTGTCGTTGTGTCGGCGGCGGTGCTGATCGTGGTATTGCGTGTGCACGAGCGATGGCGCGGTGACATGCGTGGGGCATATCCCCTCACCGTGCGCGATCGTCGCGAGGCGCTGCACGGGAGTGCCGGGCAGGCGGCCGAACGCCCGTCCGCCTCGCGCAGCTGCGGGTATCCGGTCAGGAAGCTCCGGCCCTCCGCGCTTTAAAGGCAAAACAATTCTAGAAATATATTGCTAGTTTCTTATTACCGGCGTGCGGTAAGGAGCAGGCACCGGGAATCAACCGCCGACGGCCAGCTACCCCCGGTCACCTGAAGGGAGCAGGCCATGGTCCTCATCGGCCTGATCGTCGTCGCCGTCGTGCTCATGGCGCTCATGGTGCCCGGGGTGTCGGGTATCCAGGGCAAGCTGCCAGTGCTAATGCCAGCCGCAGGCCCGGACGGGCAGCGCCCGGATGCTCCCTTGTCCTAAGCGTCCGCGAGTCCGTGAGACAGGGCTAGTTGCTGGCGGCCCCGGCCCTCACTCGCCCGCTTCTGGAACGCGCTGCGACGCTTAGCTACCTCGCGGAGAATCCCGCCCAGCTCGAGCTTGGAGACAGGGCTGGCTAAATAAGAGTTGCCCGCCGTTGCGTACTCGGGGCGACCATCGGCGCGCCCGTCGCCACCCCCGCTGACAGTGCGGCTCCTCCAGGTGCGAGTGGAGCCTGAACGCGGCTGGCTGCTCCAACGTCGCTAAGGTGATGGACGATCTGGCGGAATGACTCGACGAAGCTTTCTTCGCAGTAGCAAAGATCGGCCGCTATGCAGAACTCCCTGACGAGGCCCTGGACCCGTCGCAGGTTGGGCCGAGGCATCGAGGGAAATAGGTGATGCTCGATCTGGTAGTTAAGGCCGCCGAGCATGAAGTCGGTGAACCGGCCGCCCGTAATATTTCGGGCAGTGACCACCTGGCGGCGGGCGAAGCCGGTCGCCGTTGCGGATTCGATGATCGGCATCCCCTTGTGGTTGGGGGCGAAGCTGATGCCCAGGTACAGCGAGAAGACCGCCTGCTGTACGGCGATGAAAGCCAATGCCTTGAGCGGGGAGAGCACCCACAGCACCACCGTCAGGTACAGCGCGGCATGCAGCGTGATGAGAGAAGCTTCTACCGCCGAGGCGTGGTCTCGTTGCCGCAAAAGCCGCTTGATCCCGAGTACGTGCATACCCCCGCTTCGCAGCAGCATGAGGGGGAAGAAGAGCGGCGCCTGCCAGCGTGCCAGCCACGACGCGAGAGGGCGGCGCCTTCCCGGCGCGTCGGGCGAGGACAAGGGGATTCCTTCGCCGATATCGGGGTCGCGGCCCATCTCGTTGGGATGCGCATGGTGGGCGTTGTGCTTGTGGACCCACCAGCTGAAGCTCAGCCCGATGAGCACGTTTCCCACGGTGAGGCCGAGCAGACGATTGCGCCGGCGTGTGCCGAACACCTGGTTGTGCCCCGCATCATGGCCGATGAAGCCCAGCTGGGTGAACATCATCCCCACGAATGCGGCGACGGCGAGGGTCGTCCACGAGTTGCCGACGATAACGAACAGGACCCATCCGCCCAGGAAGGCGAAGATCGTCAGAGTGATCTTCAATCGGTAGTAGCCGGGCCTCCGGTCGAGGAGACCCATCGCTCGCACCTGCAGCGCCAGTGCTCGAAAGCCAGCCGTCGAAGGGTCGACGGCGGCGGGCAGCCCGTCCGCGGCTGGGGCCCGGTCGGACGGCCGGGCAAGATGGCCGGGTGCTGTCATCTACGTCGCTCCTGGTCTCCTGGTCGTCTTCCGCGCACCGCGCAGGGTCTTCGTCGCCAGGGTCTGGAGCAACGACGTTGCGGTCAGGGCCTACTCGGCACCGACTGCACCTGTTCGTTAGGATGCTAACACCACGAGGGCCCCGCAAGGCCGACGCGAGACGAGCTGCTCTCACCTCGACGGTACGAAATGCAGGGTGACCGTCGGAGTCAACAACTTCGTGGCCTCGCCACTTCCGGATATCGCCTGCCCTCCTCTCGTCTTCCTGCGCTGGTGCAGGCGAGAGGACTGACGGTTGCAGCTTCAGTGGCGCCCCGACCGCGACTCGAACGCGGGACCTACCGCTTAGGAGGTCTTCTCTGGCTCGGTGACCAACTGCGGCCTTGCTGCTGAGGGGCGGTGCGCTCGTCGTCTGGCTGCTGCTTGATGGCTGCCGTTTCCGCTGGCATCTGGCACGTGAATGGCACGCTCACGCTGTTTCGTGTTGCTAGCCAAGAACTGCGCGAATCCCTGCCGTCTCTGGGTTATGAGCAGTGCTACCAGCTTCCCGGCTGTCCCGCCTCGTCCCCGGCGGCTTGTCTGAGCAAGGCCGATGACCGGAGGGCGTCATCATGCTTCTGCCCCGTCTCAGCCCGGCGCGCAGCGTCTCGTTCACAGATCGGTTCACAAATACCGCCTGCTGGCCTGCAAGCGGATCTCTAACCGGGCGACCCCTCGTGCTCTCTTCTTCGGGCGAGTTGCTGTAGTTGCCGTTCATGCACGCTGGCTACCCAGTCCCGCCGATCTTGGCCGATGGGCCGACCCGCGGGTCGGCGGGAACGTCGCCGTCACGTAGGGCATGCACGTACGCGCGATCCTGTTCGATCCTTGCGCGTACCTGATCAGCTCCGCCGAAGGACCCGTGGCCGGGGACGAGGACATCGACGTCGCCCGCGATGCCCTCGATCAGCCGCAGTCCGGCGAGGTAGTCCTCAGCTCAGGTTAGACTAATATGCTGGTTTCAATTACATTGGCGGCATGACAGTCAGGTCCATGACCGGGCAGGCGTTCTTCGTGCTCACCGCGCTGGCTGATGGCCCGCGGCATGGGTACGGCATCGTGGGTGAGGTGGCCGAGCTGTCGGGCGGCCGGGTCCGGCTGAAGATCGGCAGCCTGTACGGGGTGCTGGACCGGCTCTC
>Ga0187805_10000167_pt1 | contig 20037 bp, 16 predicted proteins | sample NC_wetland_sal_i_6_FD_132965 | JGI IMG/M metagenome (GOLD analysis project Ga0187805, IMG submission 132965) | Wetland sediment microbial communities from Neuse River Estuary, North Carolina, USA - Control_5 | ecosystem: Environmental > Aquatic > Freshwater > Wetlands > Sediment | place: USA...
CGATCGGCCGCCTCGTGGAAACCCTCTCGGCCGAGGCGGCGGCGCTCGAGCGCGCCGTCAGCCGCGACCTCGACGACGTCACCAAGCGCTTGGCGACGCATGTCGAAGATGTCGAGCAAGCGGTTGAACGCGCCGTCGAGACTGGCGGCAAACGCGCCGAGGCACGCGGCGCCGAGATCGAACGCAACCTCGCCCAGGCGCTGGAACGCGTCAGCGGCAATGCGACGACCGAGTTCGAGCGAGCGACCGAACGGCTGACGCGTGATGCGACGCTGGCCGCCGGCCGCATCGTCAGCGAGGCCGACGCCGTTCGCACGGCACTCGGCCGCGGCACCGACGACGCCGTAGCGCGCTTTGATGCGGAGGCGAAAGCGATCGGCGGACGGCTCGACGAGGCCGCGCGCAATCTCGACGCCGCATCGGAGCGCATTGCCAGCCAAACCACGGCGGCCGTGGCGCCCGCCGCGGCTGCACTTGACCGCGCCGAAAGCGTCGCCGACAAACTGCGTGCCGCAGCCGAACAATTGTCCCGCCAATCGGCCGAAGCGACCAAAGACGCCGAAGCTGCAGGCGATGCACTGATCCGGCGCGTCCAGGCGCTGAATGAGAGCGCCGACCAGGCGCTGTTGCGCCTGAAGGAAGTCGGCGCGACCTTCGCGCGCGAGACCGAGGCGCTCGACAACGCGGCACGCCAAGGTGGCGCGCGGGTCGACGAAATGGCGGAATTGGTGCGGCAGCGCACGCAGCAGCTGGCGGCGCATAACGCGCGGGCGATCGCCGACATGCTGGCCGCCGGCGAGGCGCTGCAGGCGCGCGGCGCCGAAGCGAGCAATGCCGCCGAGACCGGCACCCGCGGCATCCGTGACGCCATCGTCGCGCTCGAAGCCGGTAGCGCTAGCCTGAGCGCGCGGGTCAACGAGATCGAGCTGGCCGCCGAGCACGCCAAGACCGGATTGGCACGCGCCGGCAGCGGCTTCGACGACGAGGCAAGGCGTCTGGCGGCGGCGATCGGCGAAAGCACGGCGCGCTTCAACCAAGGCGGCGACGCACTCCGCCAGCAGGCCGAAGGCATGCGCCTCGCGACCGACGAGATCGAACGGCGCGTCGCGGTGCTCGGCGATACGTTCGGCCGCGAGCTCGATCGCTTCAGCCGCACACGCGAGGCGATCGGCGCCGAAGTCGGCCAGATCCAGGCCAAGCTGCAGCAGCATACCGAGGATCTAGCGCACGCCACCGAACTGGCGATGCGCAACGCGCACGGCGCCGGTCAGGCCTTCGAGAGCAACGCCGAACGGCTGCGCGATGCCGCCGCCGCGATCGGCGCGCAGGCAGACACGGTCGGCGCGGCGCTGGCGCGCCAACTCGCGGAATTCAAGATCGGCGCCGAAGGCCTGGCCGATCTCGGCAGCCGGTTCGAGAACTCGCTGCGCATCGGTGTTTCCGAGCTGACCCAGGCCAGCGATCGCGCCGTCGGCCGCGCCGAAGAGGTCGGTCAGGTATTCGCCGAACAGGGCCGCGTCCTCGGCCAGGTCAGCGACCTGGCGCTGCAGCATCTGGCCGCAAGCGGCGATGTGCTGCGCAACCGCGCAAAGGAAATCTCGGACGCGGTCGGCGACACCGAAGCGCAGATCGACGCGTTGGGCGCGCGTTTCAGCGAACGCAGCCTGATGGTGGTCGCCGCCGGCGATGAGGCGCGCGTCAAGCTCGAGGAAGTCAGCAATCTGTTCGGCCAGCAGGTGCAGCAGCTGGCCATCGCCATCGAGCGCACGGTGACGCGTGTCGAGGCGGCCCGCAACGTCCTCAACGAGCACTTCGCATCAATCGGCGGAGCGACCGACACCGTGGCGCAGCGGCTGCAGGAAATGGGCGCGATCGCGGAATCGCAGCTCGCCGGTCTGGCGGCCACCGGCACGGCGATGACCGAACAGGGCGACAAGGCAGCCGAAACCATGCGCCGCCAGCTGCGCGATCTTAACGGCGCGCTCGACGCCACCACCAAACGGCTCGAAAGCGTGCGCGCCGCGCTGTCGGACCATGCGGCGCAGCTCAATGGCGCGACCGATTTGGCAGTCGAGAAACTGCGCGACGTGATCTCGGGCTACGACAAGCAATCGGCGACGCTGGTGGCCGCCGCCGAGCACATCAACCGTACTGCCAACGAGGCGGCGGCGCTGTTCGGCGAGCAGACCAACACGATGCTCAAAGTGGCCGACGAGGCCACTGGCCTCGCCAAGCGGGCGCAGGATCAGTCACTCGCCAACCAGCAGGAAACCTTCCTGCGCGGTGCCACCTATATGATCGAGGCGCTGCAATCGCTCTCGGTCGAGATCACCAAAGCGCTCGACCAACCGGTTCCCGAGGCGATCTGGCGGCGCTTCCATGCGGGCGAGCGCGGCGTGTTCATCCGGCACTTGCTGCAGGCGCAGGAGCGCCAAGCAACGGTCGCGATCAAGAAGAGGTTCGAGGACGATCTGGTCTTCCGCGGCCACGCCCAGACCTATCTCGATCAGTTCGAGAACCTGCTGGCGCAAGCGCGCGCCTGCGACCATCTTGACGTGCTCGGCACGACCTTCGTCACCGCCGACGTCGGCAAGCTCTATCTCATTCTCGCCAACGCCGTCGGCCGGCTGAAGGCCTGAGCGGAGACAAGAAAAAGGGCGGTCCCGTCTGGGACCGCCCTCTGTCGTCGCAGACCTGCGCGCGTCAGGCCGCCTTCTGGTTGATCACCTTCGGGCCGCTGCCCTTGGCGATCTCGATCTTGCGCGGCTTCTTCTCTTCCGGCACCTCGCGCACGAGATCGACGTGCAACAAGCCGTTGTCGAGGCTCGCGCCCGCCACTTTGATGTGGTCGGCGAGCTGGAAACGGCGCTCGAACGAACGGCTGGCGATCCCGCGGTGGAGATAGCTGGTGCTGGCTTCGTCCTTCTTGGATTTGCCGCTCACCAGGAGCTCGTTCTCCTTGACGGTGACATCGAGCTCGTCGGACGCGAAGCCCGCAACCGCCACGGTCAGGCGATAGGCGTTCTCGCCGGTGCTCTCGATGTTATAGGGCGGGTAGCCCGAACCGTCGAAGCGGGTTGCCGTATCGGCCAACCGCAGCAAGCGGTCGAAGCCGATGGTCGAGCGAAACAGGGGAGCGAAATCGAAACTATCCATGATCCACAACCTCCATTGAGCAAAGTGGGTTTTGCGCGCCCGCCGGAATGGCCAGGCGCCCAGCGTCCGGACCCGCGAAGGCTCCGGACGAAAGCTCAGATGGGATCGGGACTGCGCCCCGTCAAGGGACGCGGCGGGCTACTTTTTTACGCCCAAACCCTTGAAACGCTTGTTGAATCGGGCGAGCTGGCCGCCCGTATCAAGCAGCTTCTGCTGGCCGCCGGTCCACGCCGGATGCGAGCGCGAGTCGATTTCGAGGTGGAGCGTGTCGCCCGCCTTGCCGTAGGTCGACCGGGTTTTGTAGGTCGTGCCATCGGTCATGACGACCGTGATCTCGTGGTAATCCGGGTGGATGCCGTCTTTCATGGGTGCCGCTCCAGGGAGGCGCGCTTTATAGCGGCCACGCCCGATTCATGCAACCGCTGCGCGGTTAACCTTCCGCGTAGCATGGAAGCGCCCTAACGTTCGGTCAGCTTGAGCTCTATGCGCCGGTTTTGCGCGTAGTCGGCATCGGTATTGCCCGCGGCGATCGGCGTGTACTGGCCGAACCCCGCCGCCACCAGGCGATTGGGCGGAATGCCCTGGGAGATCAGGAAACGCACCACCGACTGAGCGCGCGCCGACGACAACTCCCAGTTCGACGGAAATTCCGCCGTGTGGATCGGCCTCGCGTCAGTATGGCCGTCGACCTCGAGCACCCAGTCGATGGTGTTCGGGATCTCGCTCGACAGCTGCTTCAGCGCCTGTGCGACTGAAGCGAGCTGGGTCTGCGCCGCGGGCGTCAGATCGGCGCTGCCGGTGTCGAACAGCACGTCGGACTGGAAGACGAAACGGTCGCCGACGATGCGGATATCCTGGCGGTTGGCCAGGATCGCGCGCAAGCGGCCGAAGAATTCCGTCCGGTATTTCGCTAGCTCGGCGACCTTGGTGGCGAGCGCTTGATTCAGACGGTTGCCGAGATCGGTGATCTGCGCCTGCTGCTGCTTGTTCTTGGTCTCCGACACGTCGAGCGCGGCGGCGATCTGCGCCAATTGCTGGCGCAGCGCCAGCAGCTGCTGGTTCAGCTGATCCACCGTGGTCTGCGCCTTGCCGAGATCCTGGGTCTTCTGCGCCAGCTGTTGCTGCGTTCCGCTCAGCTGCGTGCCGAGCTCACCGATTTTCGCTTCGGCTGCGTTCTTGGCCATCGTCGTCGATTGCAGTTCGCCACTCAGCTTCGACAGGTTGAGCTGCAGCGTCGCATTGTCGCTTTTTTGCAGCGACAGCATGTCGGTTAGCTCGTTCACCTGCCGGGTCAGCTGCGCTAGAGCGGCATCGCGGTTCGACAGTGCGCCGGTGAGATAGAACTGGCCGGCGGTGAACACCAGCAACACGAAGATGATCACCATGACGAGCTGCGTCAGCGCGTCGACGAAGCCAGGCCAGATGTTGATCGTCGACCGGCGCTGGCGGCGGGAATAGAGCGACATACCGGCCTAGCGCGTGCGCTCGGGTTCCGGGCGGAGCGCTGCGATGGTGCGCGCCACCAGTCGCAGCTCGTTGCGGATTTCCTGCACCGCCTCGCCGCGGCCCTGCGACACGTCTTCGGTGAGCCGGGCGAGATGCACTTCGATGGCACGCAGATGAGCGCGGCTTTCGTCACTAAGTGCGCCCGCTGCGCCGCTGCCGTCGGCCAGACGTTGCAGCACCGGCTTCATCTCGAGTTGCTGCTCGGCGAATTTGAGCATCAGGCCTTGTTCCGCGCGCATCTGGTCGGTGAGCCCGGCCAGGCGTTCGGTCAGATTGACGATGTTGGCGTTGGCGGAGATGCGGCTCTCCTCGCCGCGGCTCAGGACGCGCTGCAGATTATCGAGCGTGTCGGCGGTCTGCTCGAGCAGCGCCTGGATATAGGCCGGCGCCGAACCCTCGCCGGCGGCGAAAGCGGCGGGCGCGACATCGAGCCGGGTTTGTGCGGTCAGCCATTCCTCGAGCTCGTTGAAGAACCGGTTCTGCGCCAAACCGGCCTGAAGATCGAGGAAGCCGAGCACCAGCGAACCGGCCAGACCAAACAGCGAGGCGCTGAACGCCGTGCTCATGCCGCCGAGCGGCGTCTCAAGCCGCGCCTTGAGGTCGGCGAAGGCGCGCACCGGATCGGCGGCGCCGGCCGAAAGGCCGCCGATCACGCCCTTGACCGACTGCACCGTTTCCAGCAAGCCGTAGAAGGTCCCAAGCAGTCCTAAAAAGATAAGCAGACCAATGAGATAGCGTGAAGTCTCGCGCGTCTCGTCGAGCCGCGACCCGATACTGTCGAGCAGCGTGCGCAGAGCCGTCGCCGACAGTGCCAGGCGGCCGCGGCCTTCGCCGATCATGCGCGCCAGCGAGCCGAGCAGGCGGCTTGGCTTACCGGTCGGCTGGCCACGCGAGGCGCGCGCCAGCCAACGTGCATTGCCCGAAAGCTGGACGACTTGATGGAAGATATAGATCACGCCAGCGATCAGGATGCCGATGATCACCCCGTTCACTACGGGATTACCCATGAAATAGGGATAGAGCGCGGGCGACAGCGCGCCGGCGATAAGCGCGATGACGACGACAAAAATCGTCATGCGCGTCAGATAGCGGGAGGGATGACTCACGGGGGCCTGCCTTCTGAAGAAGGGGGTTGAAGGGAACGCGGACGGCCTAACGGCCGGTCGTCACCAAGTCGACGCGGTCGGCGGACCCCCCGCCCGTCACCCGATTACCCAGCGCGCGCACGTCGATCTGCGTGCTCGCCACCCCATGCTGGATCAGATAGGCGCGGACCGCGACCGCCCGCGCCAGAGAAACTCGGCGCGCTTCGATCGCCTGATCGGCGTCGCCGCTGGCATAGGCCACGAGCGCGATGCGATCGCTCGGCGCCGCCTTCAGCTTCTGTGCTAAACCGTCGAGCACGGCCGACGCGCCACCTTGTAGTTCCGTGCCGCCCGGCGCGAAGCGGATCGCACGGCTGTCCGACTGCGGCGCATTGCGCGGCGCGACCGGCTCGGTTGGTGACCGCGTCGCGGCCAACGCGACGCCGCCGATCGGCAGTAGCGACGACAGCTCGTTCAAATCGCTGCGGGTCTCAGGCGCGGACGGCGCCGTGGCGACGCGCGGCGGCGTGGGTGCGGAAGGTGTCGGCGACGGCGCCGGCCGGCTGGTTGCGAGCGACACGGCTGCGGCCTGTTGTGTCGCGCTGCGAACTGGCGGCGGCGTCATTGGCGCTTCCGGCTGCGCCACGGCCGGTGTTGCTGCCGCGACCGTAGCCGTGCCCGGACGGCGCAGTACGATGCGCGGACCACTGGCTTGGTTGAACGCGGCAAGAGCGCCGTAATCGATGGTCACGCTGCCAATCTGGACGATCTGCGCAGCCCGCTGAACCGGTCGCGCCTGGGCAACGGAGCGTGTCGGATGATGGACGACCTGTTGCGCCACGACACGCGGATGACGCTGCGTGCTGTGGCCGCGTGCGACATGCTGCGCACCGGGCTGTGCCGGCACATGCAATACGAAGCGATTGTCGGGCACGCGTGGTGCCGGGCCCAGGCGATCCAGAACGCCATAGTCGACCGTCACGCTGGAACCGGAATCTGAATAGGTGTAAGGCGACTGCGCGTGCGCCGGCGCGACGGCCGCACCGCCAAACGACAATGCGAACACGCCGACTGCGGCCGTGAGCAGCTTCCGCGTCGCGTGATGGGTCGTACGTGCCGTCGATGGCATCGCCGGGTTACCCCTCCGGTCCCCTTCGTCCTTGGTTAAGAGTTTATCGCAAGTGGTGCTGCGCCGCCACTGCCTCATGGAGGGGGAGTCGTCTGTCGATTGTTCCGGGTGTGGCGGGTCGGTGTCCGGTGCGTTCGCGCGTACGCAATCGTGGCCAGTGAATTCGTCACGCCGAAGCGAACAACCGGCGCATTGCATCATGCAATGTCGGGTTGGCGGCGAGCACCGAGCCGTTGGCGAGCATGTCCTGACCACCCGACAGGTCGCTGATATCGCCGCCGGCTTCGCGCACCAGCAGGATGCCGGCAGCGATGTCCCAGGGCTTGAGTTCGAATTCCAGATACCGTCGAAGCGGGCGGCCGCGACGTAGGCGAGATCGAGCGACGCGACGCCCCACCGGCGGACACCGGAAGTGGCACGCATCACCGGCGCCAAGGTTTTCAAATAACGCGCGTGGTCACCGCGGTCGCGAAACGGAATACCGGTCGCGATCAGCGCATCGCCAAGATTGCGGCGTGCTGAAACGCGCAAACGCCGATCGTTGACATAGGCACCGAGGCCTTTCTCGGCCCAAAACATCTCGTCCTTGATCGGATCGTAGACGGTCGCGGCGATGATTTTGCCTTCGCGTTCGAGCGCGACTGAAATCGCGAAATGGGGCAGGCCGTGGAGGAAGTTGGTCGTGCCGTCGAGCGGGTCGACGATGAAGCGATGGCTGGTGTCGCGTCCCGCCTGAAACCCGCCTTCTTCCAAGAGAAATCCATAGTTTGGCCGCGCCTTGCCGAGCTCGCGCTTGAGCACTCTTTCGGCCGCGAGATCGGCAGCCGAGACGAATTCGCCGGGCCCTTTGACCGAGACCTGGAGCTGCTCGACCTCGCCGAAATCGCGCTTCAGGCTGCGCGCCGCCTTGAGACAGGCGGCCGCCATGACATTGATCAGTGCCGAGCGTGCCGCCATCGCCGGAGCGATCAGTCCTTGGCGCGTTCGACGTAGCTGCCGTCGGCGGTATTGACGACGACGCGGGTGCCAGTGCCGACGTGCGGCGGCAGCATGATGCGGCGCCCGTTCGCCAGCTTGCCCGGCTTGTAGGATGACGACGCGGTTTGCCCCTTCACCACCGGCTCGGCGTCGACCACTTCGAGGATCACGGTCTGCGGCAGCGTGACCGCGAGTGCCACGCCCTCGTGCAGCTGTATGGTGCAGATCATGCCTTCTTGGAGGAAGTCGGCGGGCTCACCGATCAGCTCCTTATTGACGGTCGTCTGTTCGAACGTCTCGTTGTCCATGAAGGTCGCCATGTCGCCGTCGAAATAAAGGAACTGCATTTCCTTCTCGTCGAGGCGCGCGCGTTCGACCGTTTCCTGCGTACGGTAGCGCGCGTTGGTCTTGGTCCCGGTCTTGAGATCGCGCATTTCGACCTGGGCGAAGGCGCCGCCTTTGCCCGGCTGAATGAGCTCGCGTCTCAGGACCAACCAAAGCTTGCCGTCCTGCTCCAGCACGTTGCCGGGTTTGATATCGATGGCATTGATCTTCATGGCGCCAATCCTCGCGCGGAAAGCCGGTCTCGTTTTGGGTTTGCGGGCAGCTTCGTACCAGCTTGTCCCCTACGGCCACAAGCGAAATACGGCGCTTGGCGAGCCGGCGGCAGCCGCCTAGCTTGCGCAGCCGAAGGAAGGAGACGCGAATGGTCGAAGCGCCGTGGTGGGGACGCGAACGTTTTGCCGCGCGCGCGCCATATCTTGCAGCGCGTACCGCCGCTTTGCATGCGGTCCGGCGTTATTTCGACGCCGAAGGCTTCGCAGAAGTCGATACGCCGGCATTGCAGATCAGTCCCGGCCTCGAGCCGCATCTACGCGCCTTCGCCACCACGCTCGACGAACCCGGCGCCGGCGTGCGTTCCTTCTATCTGCACACCTCGCCGGAATTCGCGATGAAGAAACTGCTCGCCGCCGGCGTCCCCAAATTATTCCAGCTGGCGCATGCATTCCGCAACGGCGAGCGCGGCGCCACGCACCATCCGGAATTCACGCTGCTCGAATGGTATCGAGCCGGCGCCACCTATCGCGACCTAATGGCCGATTGCGAACGGCTGCTGCCGGCGGTACTCGAAGCTGTCGGCCGGGCGCAATTCGCGTGGCAGGGCCGGAACGCGGATCCGCGACGGCCGTGGCGGCGGGAAACCGTCGCCGGCGTCTTTGCCAATCACTGCGGCATCGACATTCTCGCCACCGCACCCGAGCCGGAACGGCCGAGCCTGGATTTGCTGGCCGCCGCCGCACGACCGCTCGGGATCGAACCGCATCCCGGCGATGATTGGGATGACCTCTTCTTTCGGATATTCCTCGAAAAGATTGAGCCGACCCTCGGCATCGGCGCGCCGACGATCCTGGCCGATTATCCAATCGCCATGGCGGCGCTTGCCCGCGCCAAGCCCGACGATCCGAGGGTCGCCGAGCGCTTCGAGATCTATGTCGGCGGGCTCGAGCTGGCCAATGGCTTTTCCGAGCTCACTGATCCGGTGGAGCAGTGCCGGCGATTCGAACGCGACCGCGCGCGCAAGCAAGCCCGTTACGGCGAAGCCTATCCGATCGACGGGGATTTCCTCGCGGCGCTCGGCGCCATGCCGCCTAGCGCCGGAATCGCTCTCGGGTTCGACCGGCTGGTCATGCTCGCGAGCGGCGCCGCGCACATCGACGACGTGCTCTGGGCGCCGGTCGCCTGACACCGGCGGTGATTCTCAAGGATCTTGAGGTTTAGCCGGCCGTTCAGCTGGACGGAAACACCGGGATGAAGATCACGATGGACGTGCGGACCTGTGGCAGCTCGGCGGGCAAATGCGGAAACGGCGCGCTCGCGGCAATCATCTGGCGCGCCGCTTCGTCGATCAGGCTCTGACCGGAGGATGCGAGCAAGGTGATGGTACTGACCGTGCCGCCCGGATTGACGCCGACGCTGTAGACCACGGTGCGCTCCGCCGCGCCGTAGAAAGCGGACGCCGGCGGATAGATGCGGTTACTCTCGATCCGCTGCATGATGGCGTTGAGATAGGGATCGCCCGCCCGGTTGCGGTCGGCGTCGCCGCGCATCGGCAGGTGAAGTTCCAGCACCTTGAGTCCTTCGGTGGCAGGTTTCGGCGCCGCGACGACGGCGCGGGCGGAGGACGGCGCCGGTTCGCTGCGCGCGCGCGGCGGCGGCGCGGGCTCGGGCTTGACGGTTTTCTTCGCTTCGGTCGTCTGGTCGGGGCCGGATTCACGCGGCTGGGGTGTCGCCGCCGCCGGCGGCGGCATCGGTGCTGATTTGGGCGGTGCCCGCACCAGCGTGACCTTGAAGACGGGCGGCGGCGGCGCCGACGCGATCGGCCAATGCCACAGCCAGATCACCACCGGCAACAGGTGCAAGAGCGCAGCCGCAATCAGCGCCCAAGGCGGCAGCATGCCGCGCCGCTCGCGCGCTATCGGCAATACCGCTTCGCCTGAAGTAACAACCATCGGAGAAAATCCGCGCTCGGTCAGCGCGCGGCGGCGATCGCCTCGTTAAAGGCTTTGACCGCCGCGCCCGGCCCTTGCGGATGATCCCACACGGCAGCGACAACCGCGAGAAAATCGGCGCCGGCCTTAACCAACGGACCGCAATTGGCCGGCGTAATGCCGCCAATGGCGACGCACGGCACCGTCGTCACTGTGCTCCACCAGCGCAGCAATTCGGGATCGGCGCGGCCTTTGGCGTCCTTGGTTTGGGTCGGAAAGAACGCGCCGAAGGCGACGTAATCCGCGCCCCGTTCGGCCGCCTCGACCGCCAAGTCGCGGTTGGCGTGGCAGGTGACACCGACAATGCGGTCGGGCCCGAGCAAGCGGCGCGCCGCATCATAGGGCGTGTCCTCCTGACCGATATGAACGCCGTCGCAGCCGCAAGCGAGCGCCAAGTCGGCACGATCGTTCATCAAAAACGCCACGCCACGATCCTGCGCAATCGGCCGCAGCATATCTGCGGTGCGACGAATGACATCGTCGTCCGCCGGCTTGAGCCGCAACTGGACGCAGGCCACATCGCCGGCATCGAGCGCTTCAGTCAACGAACGCGCGAAACCGGGCGGATCGAACGCCGGCGGTGTGATGAGATAGAGGCGGGTCACGCCTCGCCGCGATAGATCCGGATGATCTGCGCGAGCATCTTCAGCGCTTCGTCGCGCGGCCGCTGGAACGTGTTGCGGCCGATGATCGAGCCGTTGCCGCCGCCATCGCGCACGGCGCGCACCTCGGCATAGACGCCGTCGATATCCTTGGCTTCGCCGCCGGAGAAAACGACGATGCGGCGGCCGTCGAAGCAACACTGCACCACGTGGCGGATGCGCGCCGCCGGCGTCGAGATGTCGATCTTCTGCGCCTCGTAGACTTTCTTCGCCGCTTCGAGCTCGAGATACGCGGTCGGCGGCTTGACCTTGATGATGTGGGCGCCGAGCAGCGCCGCCATGTGCGCGGCATAACCGCAAATGTCGATCGCGGTCTCGCCTTCCTTCGACAGATTGCCGCCGCGCGGATAGGACCAGACGACGACCGCGAGCCCCACCGCCTTGGCTTCGCGGCCGAGCTCGGCAAGTTCTTCCATCTGGTCGTAAGCTTTGTCCGACCCGGGATAGATGGTGAAGCCAACCGCCGCGCATTTGAGCCGGATCGCATCCTGGACCGACGCGGTCACCGCCTGGTCGGGCGCCTCCTTGGCGCGCGACAGGCTGTTGGCCGAATTGCATTTGAGGATGGTTGGGATCTTACCGGCAAAGGTGCGTGCGCCGGCTTCGAGCATGCCGAGCGGCGCGGCATAGGCCGACAATCCGGCGTCGATCGCGAGCCGGAAATGATAGTGCGGATCGTAAGCCGGCGGATTGGGCGCGAAGCTGCGCGCCGGACCGTGCTCGAAGCCCTGGTCGACTGGCAGGATCACCAGCTTGCCGGTGCCGCCGAGCTTTCCTTGCATCAGGATGCGCGCCAGGTTGGCTTTGGTCTTCGGCGTGTCGCTTTCGTAAGCGTCGAGGATTTTCCGAACGGTCTTGGTGATTGTCGCCATCTCGCCTTCCCTTATGCGCCGGATATAGCAGAAGCGCTAAGCCCGCGTCATCGTCTCGCCGGCGAGCCAGGCACGGCAGCGCGCCTCGGCATGCCGCACGCGGCGCAGATCGAGCGCCGGAACGTCATCCGTCTCGAGCGTGGCATTGAGCTGCGTGGCGATCTCCTGCAGACGGCGGCGGGCTTCGGTGTTGCCATTGAACCGCACATGCTTCAGTCCGAGCCGCAATGCGGCCAAGACAATGCCCGGCGACGCGCCGCAATCGAGGACCGTGTCGCAACGCCCATCCGGCACCGCGCGCATGGCTTCTTCGGTACATGCCTTGAACCAGGCGGGACCGGCGTAACCACCGGCGTCGGCCGCGCTCGTCAGCGTCACCTCGCGTCCGATCGATGCGGCCGCCGCAAGCGCAGCGCACGCATCGGCGAGCGAATGGACGACAATGCGCGCCGCCATGGGCGGCTCAGCCCATGCCGCCGACCAGGGCCGCAACCTCGACCATCCGGTTCGAGAAGCCCCACTCGTTGTCGTACCACGCCAGAACCCGGCAGAGACGTTTGCCCATCACCACTGTCTGCGTCAGGTCAAAAGTCGAACTGTGCGCGTCGTGGTTGAAATCGCTCGACACCGCTTCCTCGTTGTTGACCGCGAGGATGCCCTTGAAGCGATTCGAGTTCGCCGCCTTGGCCATCACCGCGTTGATCTCGTCCTTCGTCGTATCGCGCGCCGCCGAGAATTTGAAATCGATCAACGAGACGTTGGCGGTCGGCACGCGGATCGAAGTGCCGTCTAGCTTGCCCTGCAACGCCGGAATCACGAGGCCGAGCGCCTTGGCAGCGCCGGTCGACGTCGGAATCATATTGAGCGCAGCAGCGCGGGCGCGGCGCATGTCCTTGTGTAGCGTATCGACCGTGTTCTGATCGCCGGTATAGGAGTGCACCGTCGTCATGTAGCCGTGCTCAATGCCGAGTGCTTCATTGAGCACATAGGCGACGGGGGCGAGACAGTTGGTCGTGCACGAGCCGTTCGAAAGCACCTTGTGCTCGGGCTTGAGCTGGTCGCTGTTGACGCCGAGCACAACGGTGATATCGGCGCCGTCGGCCGGTGCCGAGACGATGACGCGCTTGGCGCCGGCTTCGAGATGCTTGGCCGCCGCCTCGCGTTTGGTGAACAGGCCGGTGCATTCGAGTACGACGTCAACCTTGAGTTCCTTCCACGGCAGCTTCGCCGGGTCACGCTCGGCGAGGACGCGGATCGGTCCCTTGCCGATGTCCATCCAATCGTTGCCGGTCTTGATCTCGCCGTCGAAGCGACCGTGCACGCTGTCGTACTTGAGCAGATGCGCGTTGGCCTGGACCGAACCCAGATCGTTGATAGCGACGCACTGCACGTCGTTGCGGTCCTGCTCATGCAGAGCGCGCAAGGTCAGACGGCCGATACGGCCAAACCCATTAATGGCAACACGAATGGCCATAAAGCTCTCCTAGAGCAACGCTTTCGCGGCAGCGGCAACCGCCTCAGGCGTAATGTTGAAATGCTTATATAGGGCGTCGGCGGGCGCGGAGGCACCGAATCCGTCCATGCCGACGAATGCGCCTTTGGGCGGGAGATAGCGGTCCCAGCCCTCGCGGCAGGCGGCTTCGACGGCGACCCGCGGAGCGGTGCCCAAAACCGCGCGGCGATAGGCCGCATCCTGCTGCTCGAACAATTCCCAGCACGGCATCGAAACCACGGCAGCGGCAATCTTGGCTGCCGCCAGCTGGTCGCGCGCCACCATGGCAATGCTAACCTCGGAGCCGGTTGCCAACAGCGTCACCGAACGCGGACCGTCGGCCTCGGCCAGCACATACGCGCCGCGCGCCGATTTGTTGTCGGCCGCAGACGCATCGGTGCGCAGCGCCGGCAAGCCCTGGCGCGACAAGGCGAGCACCGATGGCGTCGCCGCATGCTGCAGCGCCAGCGCCCAGCATTCGGCCGTCTCCACCGCATCGGCCGGACGAAAGAGATTGAGATTCGGGATCGCACGCAACGCCGCCAGATGCTCGATCGGCTGATGCGTCGGTCCGTCTTCGCCGAGACCGATGGAATCGTGCGTCATGACGAAAATCACGCGCAGGCGCATGAGTGCGGCAAGGCGGATCGACGGCCGGCAATAAGCGGTAAATACTAGGAAGCTGCCGCCATAGGGCACGATGCCGCCGTGCGCCGCCATGCCGTTCATCGCCGCCGCCATGCCGTGCTCGCGGATGCCGTAATGGAGGTAACGTCCGTCATAGGCGTCCCTGGTCAGGATTTTCTCGCCCTTGACCATTGTATTGTTGGACGGCGTCAAATCGGCCGAGCCGCCGATCAGCTCCGGAATCGCCGGCACCAGCGTTTCGAGGCAACGGCCGGACGATTGCCGCGTCGCTTCTTTCTTGCGCTCGGCGGCGAAGCTCTTGGCGGTATTCGCCAGCGCCTCCCGCCATCCTGCCGGCAGGTCGCCCTTCATCCGTCGTATCAGCTCGTCGCGCGATTGCGGATCGGTGGCCGCCAAGCGTTTGCGCCACACGGCATGCGGAATTGCACCGCGCGCGCCGGCGGCGCGCCAAGCCTTCATCAGATCGTCGGGAATCACGAAGGGCGGCGAATCCCAACCGAGGCGCCGGCGCGCACCGGCGATCTCCTCGGCGCCGAGCGGCGAGCCGTGCGCTGCGGCGGTTCCGGCCTTTGTTGGCGCGCCGAAGGCGATGATGGTGCGGCAGGCGATCAGCGTCGGCCGGTCACTTTGCTGCGCTTGAGTGATCGCAGCGGCGATTTGGTCGGTGTCGTGGCCGTCGATGGCGATCGCGTTCCAGCCGTGCGACTTGAAGCGTGTGATCTGATCGTCATCACAGGCGAGCGACGTCGCACCGTCGATCGAAATCGAATTGTTGTCCCAGAACAGGATCAGCTTGCGCAGCCGCAGGTGCCCGGCAAGGCCGAGCGATTCGTGGCTCACGCCTTCCATCAGGCAACCGTCGCCGGCCATGACATAAGTGTAGTGATCGACGAGATCGTTACCGAAGCGGGCGTTGAGGATACGCTCGGCCAGCGCCATGCCGACCGAATTGCCGATGCCCTGGCTTAGCGGGCCTGTGGTCACTTCGATGCCGGGTGCATGCCCGCGCTCGGGATGGCCGGCGGTGCGGCTGCCGAGCTGGCGGAAATTCTCGATCTCGGTGATCGTCATCTGCGGATAGCCGAGCAGATAGAGCAGCCCGTAGAGCAGCATCGAGCCGTGACCGGCCGACAGGATAAAGCGGTCGCGGTCCGGCCAGTCGGGATCGGCGGGATCGAACTTGAGAAACTTGGTGAATAGGACCGTAGCGACATCGGCCATGCCCATCGGCATGCCGGGATGGCCGCTCTTGGCCTTTTCGACAGCATCCATCGCCAGCGCCCGCAGACAATTCGCCATGCGAAATAGCTGCGGGTCGCGCGGCGTCGGCAGCGGCGGCGCGGTCGTGGTCTTGATGTCGGTGGTAGCGCTCATGGAAGCGAACGATTCGCGGCTCGGAATTCGATGGAACGCGCGGCACCTTCGCCTGTCGCAGCGGGCGCCGTCAACCGGGATATCCGACAACAAAACCAGACTCGGCCCACTTTGGTTGCGACGCTCGGCGGCAGCGGGTAAGGTCGCCCCGACACGCGACTTGGCCGCGTCGTGCAGCCGGATTGGGGCGTCGCCAAGTGGTAAGGCAGCGGATTTTGATTCCGCCATACGGAGGTTCGAATCCTCCCGCCCCAGCCACGCAACCGCGACCGCCGCCCGCCCGTTTGATTGCAACGAGGGGGCATGGTCGATCCATCCTTTGAGACCGATATTCCCGCCCGGCTCGACCGGCTGCCGTGGCACCGTTTCCATTGGCTGGTAATCACTGCTCTGGGCGTGACTTGGATCCTCGACGGACTCGAGGTCACGCTGGTCGGCTCTCTATCGGGCGCCTTCATCGGCGCTGGCGGATTGTCGATGAGCGAGAGCCAGGTCGGATTGGCCGCCAGCGCCTACCTCGCGGGCGCAATCGTCGGTGCGATCGGCTTCGGTCAGCTCACCGATCTCTATGGCCGCAAGCGGTTGTTCAGCATCACCGTCATGGTCTATGCGGTCGCCACCATCGCTACCGGTTTTGCGTGGAACTTTGCGTCGTTCGCGCTGTTCCGCTTTTGCACGGGCGCCGGCATCGGCGGCGAATATGCCGCGATCAATTCGGCGATTGACGAGCTAATTCCGGCGCGCGCTCGCGGTTGGACCGACCTGGCGATCAACGGCACCTTCTGGATCGGGGCGGCGCTCGGAGCGGGGGCGTCCGTGGTTCTACTCGATCCCCGGCTTTTGCCGGCGTGGCTCGGCTGGCGTCTTGCGTTCGGCATCGGCGGCGCGCTCGGCTTCGGGGTCATGGTGTTGCGGCGGTATGTTCCGGAAAGTCCGCGGTGGCTGATGACGCATGGTCGGATCGCCGACGCAGAAAGCGTCATGCGTGGAATCGAGAGCCGCATCGGCAAGCATATCGGCGCATTGCCGCACCCGACCGGCAAGCCGATCCGCCTCGTGCCGCGCGGGCCGGTACGGCTTGTCGAGCTCGGCATCGTGCTGCTGCGCCGCTATCCGCGACGCACCGTTCTCGGCCTGACGCTCATGGCGGCGCAGGCGTTCTGCTACAACGCCGTCTTCTTCACCTATGCGCTGGTGCTGCAACGTTTCTACGGCGTGCAGCCAGAGCGCGTTGGCGTATATATCGTCGCCTTCGCCGCCGGCAACTTCCTCGGCCCGTTGCTGCTTGGCCGTCTGTTCGACACGATCGGCCGCCGGATCATGATCGCGCTGACCTATGGCATCGCCGGCGGCCTCATGGCGGTGACGGCACTGCTTTTCGTTTTCGGTGGGCTCGACGCGGCCGGCCAAACGGCGCTGTGGACGGCGATCTTCTTCGTCGCCTCGGCCGCCGCGAGCGCGGCTTATCTCACGGTCGGCGAGGCGTTTCCGCTCGAACTGCGCGCGCTCATTATCGCGTTGTTCTACGGCTTCGGCACCGCCATCGGCGGTATCGCTGGTCCGGCGCTGTTTGGATTCCTGATCGAAAGCGGCTCGCGGCCGGCGCTGATGTGGGGCTATCTGCTGGCTGCGACACTGATGATCGTCGCCGCGGCAGTCGAAGCCGCCTTTGGCATCGACGCGGAATGCCGGCCGCTTGAAGACATCGCCACGCCGCTCTCAACCGACGGCTAATCGCGTATTCTGCGTCAGATGCCGGAAAGCGCGTCGCACTCACCGCGCATGCCTCCCCGCACAATATCTCATTGAGTGGCCGGCATCGAACCGCGCTAGCTTGCCGCGGAAATTTCGGAGCCACAATGTCCGTCGAAACCGAAGCGCGCGTCGTGCAAGATCCGCGGCCGCGGCCGCGGCATGCGGCCATCGCCGGCATGTCAGCATTGCTGCTCGGCATCGGCTTGTCGCGGTTCGCATTCACGCCGCTGATCCCTGCGCTGGTGCAGGCCGGATGGTTCACCGCCGCGCAAGCCGGCTATCTCGGCGCCACCAATCTCGCCGGTTACCTCATCGGCGCGGCTCTCGCCCGGCGTGCGGCGCGCCATGTTCCGGCGATGGCGCTGGTGAAGGCAGCGATGATCCTTGCCGCGGCGAGTTTCGCCGCCTGCGCCGCGCCGCTTGGCTTCACGTGGTACTTTGGCTGGCGGCTGATTTCCGGAATCGTTGGCGGCGTGCTCATGGTTCTCGCGCCGACCGCTGTGCTCGCAGCAACATCCGTGCACCGTCGCGGCCGCATCGCCGGTGTCGTGTTCACCGGCGTCGGCGCCGGCATCGCCTTATCGGGCACCGCGATTCCGTGGCTGGTGCGCGCGGGTCTGCCTACCACCTGGATGACATTGGCCGTCATCGGGGCCGCCTTGACGCTGTTGGCGTGGGGCGGCTGGCCACACCACGCGCATATTCCTGACGCGCGTACGCCATCGGCGCGGCCGCACCTGTCACCGACAATCATGCGCCTGGTGATTTCATATGGTGTCCTCGGTCTTGCCTTCGCGCCACCCACGGTCTACTGGACCGACTTCATCGCCCGCGGCCTCGGCTTGGGCTTGGGCGTCGGCGGATTCTTCTGGCTGGTGCTTGGCCTTGGCGCCGCCTGCGGTCCAATGCTCACTGGCTTCGTCGCCGAGCGTTTGGGTTTCGCGCGGACCTACACACTGATCCTTGGTGCGCTGGCTGCTTGCATCGGCGCGCCGGCAGCGTGGCCCGGGATGCCAGTCCTATTGCTTGCGTCGTTCGGCACCGGCGCCTTCGGTCTCGCGACGACGTCGCTGGGATCCGGCCGTGCTGCCGAATTGGTGCCGATCGAACAGCATCGCCAGCTTTGGGGCTGGATGACCCTCGCCTATGCGATCGTGTACGCGGCCGGCGGATATATCAGCGCTTTCATCTTCGCCCGCGCTGGTTCGTATTCTCTATTGTTCGCGTTCGGCGCGGCGATGGCGCTGGTATCAGCGCTATTCGCATGGCTATCGGCACGCAGCGATTGGACCGCCGGTTAGGCCGGCTGCAAGAGCCCCCGGCGCAGTCGCCGCGAGCCCGAGCGGGTCGCAGGAGCGCAGTGACTCCGCGCTGATGATCAAGCTATAATCAACGCCAAGGTTAGTGGATCGAAAAACACAATTCGGGCGTCATGCTAACCAAGGAGAAAAGACAATGGTGGGAGGGATCTTCCGTGCGCGCGGGGGCGCGTTTGTTGCCCCGCTGATTGCCGCCGCCGTCCTGTTTGCAGCCGCGACGGCGCACGCTCAGAAGCCGATCGTCATCGGCGCTTCGATTTCCGAAACCGGACCGCTCGCCGTCGACGCGGCCTATCACCTGAAAGGAATCCAGCTCGGCATCGCCGACGCCAACGCGCATGGCGGATGGCTCGGCCGCAAGCTCGAGCTCAAATTATACGACGACCAAAGCAATCCGGGCACGGCAGTGCGGCTTTATACCCGCCTGATTACCGAGGATAAGGTCGACCTGCTGGTCGGACCGTATTCGAGCGGCATCAGCCAGGCCGTCGCACCGCTGATGAACAAGTACGAGCATGTGACGCCGATGCCTGGCGCGTCGCTGCCGGCGATATTCTCGGCCGGCAACAAGTGGACCTTCCAACTGCTGCCGCCGGCCACCGGCTATCTCGACGGCATGCTGCCGATGACCAAGGCGATGGGCGCGCACAAGGTCGCCATCCTTCAGGCGCAACTGTCGTTCACGCTGGCCTGCGGTCAGGCACGGCTCGATCAGGCAAAGGCCCTCGGCATGGACGTGGTTTACAGCACGACCTATGCGATGCCGCCGCCGGATTTCTCGTCGATCGCGCTGGCGATCAAGAGCGCCAATCCCGACGCCGTGATCGTGTGCTCCTACTATCCTGACGCGGTGGGACTGGCTCAAGCGTTGCATCGCATCGGCTATGCGCCGAAGTTCTTCGCCGAGACCATCGGTCCGGCCGAAGACCAGTTCGTGAGCGCGTTGGGACCGATCACCAATCGAATCATTTCCAACACGAGCTGGTGGTCGAGCTTGAAGACCCGCGACAACGCCGGCTTCATCGCCCGTTACAAGGCGATGTTCCACGAGGACCCGGATTACCACTCGGCGGCAACCTATGCCGCCATGCAAGTCCTTGGCGCGGCGGTCAAGGCGACCAAGTCACTTGACCAGGAGAAGCTGCGGGCGTGGATCGCGACCCACGAGGTCGAAACCGTGCAGGGCATGTTCAAGAGCGGCCCGACCGGTCTGTCGCTAGGGTTCGACCAGTACATGTTCCAGATCCAGAACGGCAAACGCCTCCTGGTCTGGCCGGCGAAGGACGAACAGGCGAAGGCGCAGGTCCCCTACACCGGCCAATAGCCGGAGAGGCCATACAAGGGGGTTGATGGTCGGGTCGGCCGGGTGATCGTACTGCAGTTGGTCGTCAACGGGGTGCTCCTGGGCGGGACGTATATCTTGCTCGCCCAGGGGCTCAACCTCGTTTTCGGCGTCATGGGCATCGTCAACCTTGCCCATGGCTCGATCATCACGGTTGCGGGCCTGTTTAC
>Ga0187805_10000168_pt1 | contig 19945 bp, 14 predicted proteins | sample NC_wetland_sal_i_6_FD_132965 | JGI IMG/M metagenome (GOLD analysis project Ga0187805, IMG submission 132965) | Wetland sediment microbial communities from Neuse River Estuary, North Carolina, USA - Control_5 | ecosystem: Environmental > Aquatic > Freshwater > Wetlands > Sediment | place: USA...
GTAAGCGGCACGCTGGCGCCAGGGGACGAAGCCATTCGAGAGAATTTCGCCTGAAGTCGGCACGAGGATGCCGGTGAGCATTTTGATGGTGGTAGATTTGCCGGCTCCGTTCGGGCCGATGTAGCCGACCATTTCGCCGCGGCCAATTTCAAAATTTATGTTTTCGACGGCTTTGATGGTTTCGTATTCGCGATGAAAAAGATTCGCGAGGCCGCCGAGGAGACCTTCGCGCCTGCGGAAACTGCGGTAGTGCTTGGACAGGGCGTGGACCGAGATGAGCGGAGCGTCCGGCATGAGTCAGTAATTTTAGCACGCGGAACAGCGCAACGCTTTGTTGCGCGCCGTAACGCTCAAAAGCAAAAAATCTGATAGCCAGGAATGCCTGTCCCACTCTGGCAAAACAGCGCACAGACAAGAGTGTCTGTGCTACTTATTGGACGGGCTTGGATTGCGCAACGTTAGCGAAAAAGTCGAGAACGCGTCGCTGGAATTCGGCGGGTTGGAAGCCGATGGCGGCGGTGTGGAAGGCGCCGGGGACTTCCCAGAATTGTTTGGGGCCGCGAGCGGCGGCGTAGATCATTTGGGTGTGGCGGCAGGGAAGGGCTTCGTCTTTTTCGTCGCAGATGAGGAGGACGGGGAACGGTCGTGCGGCGACGGCTTTTTCTGGGGAGACTTCCTCTACGGGGAGGTTGGTTAATTTTTCGGCGTGATCAAGGAGCATCCAGCTAAAAGGGCGGAAAAGCGTTTTGCCGAGGAGCGGAGAGCGGCGGAGCCCAGCGTAATCGAAAGAGGCTTCGCGCAAGTTGGCGAAGGACGCTTCAGCGACGACGGCTTCGATGCGAGGATCGATCGCGGCGGATTGCAGGGCGATGCCTGCGCCCATGGATTCGCCGAGGGCGAAGAGATGTGGAGAAGAGGTAGAGGAGGTTGAGGAAGTAGAGGAGCTAAAGGATTCAGAAGCGACCGCGGGTGTCGCGGAGGGCGGGGCAAGCCCCGCCCCTACGGATGGGGAGATGTGGGCGTTTTCGGAAGAGAGGAGAGCGTCGACAATGGCGCGGGTGTCGTTGCGTTCGAGCCAGCCATAGGTGGCGATGGGGCCGTCGCTGGCGCCGTGGGCGCGGGCGTCCATCATGACGACGCTGTAACCGGCGCGGAGTAAGAATTCGGATTGGCTGATAACGCCGATGCGGTTGTCGGCGACCCCGTGGAATAAGAGGACCCAGCTGCCGTTGGGATGATCGGGGCGGACGATCCAGCCCCGGAGCGTGGCACCGTCGGGAGCGCGGACGTTGAAATCTTCGCGATGGCCGCCGGAGTAAGCGAAGGAGGCATCGGCTTCGCGGATGAGGTCGGGGGTGAGCTCGCGGCGTATGGGATGGAGGAAGTTGGGGGCGACGAGCCAGCCAGCGATGCCTGCAAGTAGCGGGGGGAAGAGGAGCAGGATCAGGAGAACACGGACTAGGCGGCGGCGTAAGGTCATGGGCTTAATTTAGGATACGGGAAAGCTTGCGTTGAAGTTCGGGCTCAGTCCGGGGAGAGTGTCAGGGATACTCCCCGTCCATTTTGTCAGTGATGTGCCCGGTCTGTACCCCACCCTATGGGAGGCCCCCCCGGTTTTTCGTAAATGCGGAATCTAAAGGGGTTAGGTTTTTTGTAAGTTGATTAGAATGAGCGTTTGGAGGCGGTTTCTGCAAATGTTCATTCTAAAGGGCTTACAACTAAACATAATTCCAGGCTTCAACGCGCGATGTGTTGTCCGAAAAGCTACGCAAATAAAGGGCGATTGCTTTCATCTGCGAGGAGGAGGTACCCCAAAAAGCAAAAACAGCAGCCACTGGCTGCCGAAATCTAAACTCGTCTCTAAGCAGAATAGTAATTGGGGGCGAAGGTCCTGTCAAGTCAGAAATGTTGCTTGGGCCAGTTTCCAACTTCGCGAGGAAGCAGGACTTGATTGAAGATTCTGGTGGGTCGATCCTCGCCTGACACAAAGAACCGGTTAATGATTCGGAGGTGGCACATAGGGCTTTTGAATGGTTTCCCGCGTTTCAACAGAAAAGAGCTGGAAGTCGGAAAAAGTGTGTTCGATGATCATTCTGCGCTGGGCATAGTCGGTGTACCCCACGACGTAGTGGGGCAACCAGATTTCCACATTCAGCGAATGAGACTTTACCGGCGCGTAATCCACGGAAATCGCGATCTCACTCAGATCGATCATCAGAATCGGTCCCACCAAATTTGTTTCGAGATGCATTACCTGACCGGAGTCCGCGGCGATCCATGCGCGACCCTTGATACTTAGCGGGCGAAGTTCCGTTGCGGTGACAAGTCGCGGGTAGACCTCCACGGGGGTTTCCATCGTTAGCGTGCGGGGACGCTTGCCTTTCCTTTGGCGAAATTGAACCACCCACGCAGGCTGGTGATTCCATTGCGTGGCGCCCTCGCAGCGCATCTCGTAGTCCCCTTGAATTGCAGGATGAAAGATCAGGGCTAAGACGGGCAGTCCCTTATCTAGAACGGAACCGAGGTGCGCGTCTTCAGTTCCTTCAAGCGGTGTGCGGGTTTCGTGAATGCTGAGAGGCTCGAATGTTTTTCCAAAATCAACCAGATAGTCGAATTTCGGTGTAAGAAAAAGCTCCAGCATGCCCTGTCTGTCTGTTTGTTGATAGCGGATCTGCTCGTGCGCAACAAACTTCTGAAGATGGTCGACGAGTTCCTCGGCGCGTTGTCCGGCCTGATTCAGCACATCGGAAAGGGAGCAGGACGGAGTTGCGGAGAGAGTGGGAATGGGAGCGTCCACACGAGGCGGATCCCATCGCAATGGTGATGCTTTCTTTTCCGCCTCTTGTCGTGACTGGGCGAGAGGGGTTTTGGCGCGCGCGCGAGTTGCGAGCAGCAGCCCTCCAGAGAGGAAAGCGAGCGCGATGCAGCACGACGCAGCGCGCCACCGAGTGACGGCGAGAATGCGAATCATATGCAATCCGCGAAGACAACAGGACCCAAGTTCCGCGGCGATGGGTTGCCCATAACGCTCGTCCAATCCGTAGTCCTAAGAATTACTGCGGTGATCGAAAGCATCCTAATCATACTGCTGACGCAAATCGCGGGGTGGAGAATCAGGGGTTCTGATGTAAGGCAGACGTTATTCTGGCATCGATCATGGTGACGTAAGTGATGGCGGATTGAGATGCTGTGTTGGACGCCGACTGATAAGTGGCCAGCAGCGAGAGCGCAAACACGCACGGAAGAACGGCAGCGTCATCGTGGGGCCTCATCGAACATCATGTGAAGCACGTCACGGCTGGAACTTCGCTCGAATTCCTCAGTCCTGGTAGACGCAGTAACTGGAGAAGTGGAAACGATTCCCAGATCCGTTGGATAAATATCTGGAAATCGGGTGGGTCAGGCACCTTCCAAGGGTACGTTGCGGGAGTATATAAGGGGCAGGTTCCGTGACGAACATCGCTCACGGGCGCTTTGGGAAGCCTCGTCTTATGAGTAGTTTACGGTGGGATTAACCGATTCGGGGAGTACTTTTGAGGTTGAGGATTCTCCCCCTTTTTCGCGACATTATAATTGCTGCATTGGGAGTTACCTGACCTTTTGTTGTCCCAAGAAGCTCGAACTTTTTTCAGATTCTGGTGTTAGATGAGGTATAGGTCGGGCCCGTTTGAATTTCCAATGCAGTTCTAGAGTTGAAAGCTGAGGCTCTACAAGGTTGATTATAGGAGGAATTTGCAATGCCTAAGCGAACGTTTGTTCGAGTACTTTTTCTTGCTCTTTGCTTGCCGTTAGGGCTTGCGGTCATGGCATCTTCTGCATCCGCGCAAATCGTCGTGGGCATCTCCGTTCATGTCGCACCTCCGGCATTGCCCGTTTACGTTCAGCCCCCGTGCCCGACCGAGGGGTATCTCTGGACACCAGGTTATTGGGCTTATGGCGACGATGGCTATTACTGGGTGCCTGGCGTATGGGTAGCTCCGCCGAGCGCGGGTTTGCTGTGGACTCCGGGATACTGGGGCTTCGCCGGAGGCGTTTATGGATTTCATGCCGGCTACTGGGGACCACACGTCGGATTCTACGGCGGCGTGAATTACGGATTCGGATATGGCGGCGCAGGATTCGTGGGCGGCGAATGGCGCGGGGGACACTTCGCGTATAACACGGCGGTGGTTAATGTAGACACCACGGTAGTCCACACCACGTTTGTCGACAGAACGGTTATCGCTAACGCCGGCGTGGGCGCCCGCGTGAGCTTCAACGGCGGTGTGGGTGGAACGATCGCGACACCGACCGCTGAGGAGCGCGTGGCCGCGAATGAGCGGCACTTCCAGCCGACCTCCGAACAGATGACGCACGAACACACGGCCAGCTTGGACAGGTCTAATTTTGCGTCCGAGAACCACGGCCGGCCAGCGAATCCTGCGATGAGCAGAGTCGGAGAACGCGCACACAATCAGCAGGAGAGGATCGCCAATGGCGTGGCCAGCGGCAAAATGAATGCTGGCGAGACGGCCAGGGTCGAAAAGCAGGAGCAGCACATCAATCAGCAAGTTAAGGATGATCGCGAGGCCAACGGCGGGAAGCTGACTGCCAAGGAAAAGAAACAGGTGAATAAGGAGCAGAACAAGACGAGTAAGGAAATTCACAAAGACAAGAACAAGGATAAGGATAAGGACAAGGACAAGAAATAGCATTCCCAATAATTCGTAACCGAATCCGCGTAGGTCGCGGTAAAGCAAAGCCGGGAGGCGGAGTCGCCTCCCGGCTTTTTTTGGTCGAGTTTTGCCTTCGTGCGTAAAGGACGAAAAAAAAGGAATTTACACAGAGGACGAGGAGAGCGCAGAGGGCACGGAGAAGAAAGAGCAAGACGGGCACGGCGTGCCGTGCCCCTACGAGAGAGGAAACGGGCGCGGAGGAAAACTCAAGGAGTGTGCGAGCGGAAGATCAGGTCGAACCAGGGTTGCCAGGACTTGCCGGAGTCGAGGGAGATGACGGTGGTTTCGCGGACGGAACCGTCGGGTAGTGGCTTCCACACGCCGCGGATTTCGCGTTTTTGGCCGGTTGAGGTGAGATCGGAGCGGGAGAGGACCATTTCGCCGGATTGGAATTTTCCCTCGATGATGAGGAGCTCGCCGCGATTGGTGACCCAGGTTTGGTGCCAGAGTTTGCGGGAGGCGTCGTAGATGCTGAAGCTTTCGCCTTGGTGGCCGGAGAGGCTTTGGTAGTCTTCGTGAATTACGCAGCCGTCGAGGATGCGATTGACGTGGATGCGGGAGTCTTTTTTGGTGGTGCCGAAGTCGAAGGAGTCCCAATAGCCAAGCCAGAAATCGAATTGGTGATATTCGGGGGCGGAGCAGGGGACGGACTTTGGAGACTGCCCCGCGAGAGATGTACGAGTGGGGAGAATGCGTCCTGCCAGCATTAAAGCGACGATTAAGGCGAGGTAGAATCCTACGCGTTGAGCGTTGGCTTTCAGCATTGGGATTGAAATCCTGAGAATTCCTTTCTGTTCCCTTCTGGCGGCGAAGGCTAGCAGAGTGTCGCCGCGCGAGCAAACGATGTAATGGGTGCAGGCGGGGGTGTGTCGGGGTGTGTTTTCGCCTGCACCCATCGTTGGGTGATGCAATTCGGTCTAATGCGACATGCGATGCTCTGTGGGATCGCTAATTCGGGTATATCGGTTTGCGATGCGAGACGGAGCAAGGGCGGATGTCGCGCTCATGTGCTCATTCCTTTTCTAGCGGCAGGCGAAAGCGGCCGATGGTGATTTGTTGGCGCATTCGCTGCTGAGCATTGGCGGGAATACTGACTTTCTGCGTATCGCCATACGCGACGGGGTCGCCGGGATCGCAGGGAACGAGCAGGACGGCGTGTGCGACGGACGTGACCACGCCGTTGGAGACGACGTTGGCTTGGGCGGCGATTTCGCCGCGGTCATTGATGCCACCGGTGGAGGATAGGTCCCAATTAGCGCTGGCGGAGCCGATGAGGGAATTCAGCGGCGTCATGGTTCCGTTTTCGTAGAGGAAGGCGCGCGGGTTGTCGAAGAAAAAGTCGGCAAAGGAGACGCCGACGATTTGATTTTCGTCGTTGATGTCGGTGGCTTCGCTCATGGCGTCGCCTGGCAATGTGCCGAGGCTCTGCATGCCGTGCTCTTTGGTCCAGATAAAGGCTAGAAACCTGAACTGGAGCTGGCCGTTGATGACGTCGTTCGGACCGTTTACGAATCCGGCGATGACGCCGCGATCATTGATGGCGCCGGGCGTGTTCCAGCCGTGGCCGCCGAGGTTGCCGAGGTCGATGGGCTGGCCATTTTGCCAGAGCAGGGCATGAATGGCGGAATAAGCGCCGATGGCGACGTCGCATTGGCCGGAGATGCCGACGGCTTGGCCCAAATCATTGACGGCGGTGGCGGCTCCATCGAGGTCGCCGGGATAGGGAGGAAGTTCGCGGACGTGCCATTGGCCAGTCCAGTCGCGTTCCCAGAGGGTGGCTTCGAACTGAAGGAATTGCGTGGCTCCGGGAGCTGGGGGCGCGCAAGTTGAGTCGTTCGCGCTTTTTTCGGCCCAGCCAACGATTTGGCCGAGGTTGTTGTCGCCGGCGCCGATGGAATTGTTGCCGCCGAGCCCTGGGAGCTGGACCATCTTGTCGTGCTGCCATGCGAAAGCGACGCACGAATTGCCGCTGACTAAACCGAATGCGGGGCAAGAAAAAGTTTCGTTGAGAGGGTCGTGGATGCCGTTTTCTGTTGTGCCGGAGATTAAGCCGAAATTGTTTTTCACGGGCCAGGCGACATCGCTATTGGGGCCGCCGAGTGTGCCGAGCGGGATTTGCGCGCCATCGGCCCAGAGAGTGGCGAGCTGAACCCCGCTGGACTCGATGGAGAAACCGGTAACCCAGCCAATGTTGTTGATGGCGTTGCCTGCGCTGACTGAGCCGCCGAGGGTGCCGAGATCGATTACGCGGTAGTGGGTTGGCGGAGAGGCAGGCTGGTCTTGCGCGGCCAGCCGGGCTGAAACCGCGAGGGTGGTGACAAAGATTGCTGCGGCGAGAGTTGCGGAAATTTTGAGCTGCATGTTGCCTCCAAAGGATTTTTCGGTGCCGAGCGACTGCGTGAAAGGTCCGCTTGTTTTGCATCCTCTTTTCTTGACCGAGAGATTGCGGCGGGACTGGGCCAGCCGGCCCGGCGAAACGAACCGCGTCGGCGAAAGGAAAGATAGATTTGTTTAGGGGAAAGAGTTGGACGTTTACGGACTAGGTTGCGGGGAAAGATGGACGTTTGCGGACGCGATTCTGATGCGGCCGAGGAGATGCTACCAAGGTGCAGGAATGACGGGGACGGAAGAGAAGGGTTGGGGCAGCGCGGTCCGAAAACGTCCAACTTTGACGTCGGGATCGATTAGGCTAGACGCGTGAAGCGATGAAACTAGACCGACTGATTTGCAAGCGGGCGAGACTTTCGCGGGATCCGCGATTCGATGGGAAATTTTTTATTGGTGTGCGCGGAAGCGGGGTTTATTGCCGGCCGATTTGTCCGGCGCCAACTGCGAAAGAAAAGAATTGCACGTATTTCGAGACGGCGGCGGCAGCGGCAGAAGCGGGATTCCGGCCGTGTTTACGGTGCAGGCCGGAGTGTTCACCGGGAACACCCGCGTGGCTGGGAACTTCGAACACCGTGTCGCGGGCGCTGCGACTGATTGAGGAGTGCGGGCTGGAAGATGGAGGCGTGGAGGCGCTGGCAGAACGATTGGGAATCGGGGCGCGCCATTTGCGACGGCTGTTTCTGAAACATTTGGGGGCGACGCCGAGTGCGGTGGCGAGGACGCGGCGGCTGCATTTTGCGAAGAAACTGATCGATGAGACGAGTCTGCCGATGAGCCACATAGCGATGGCAGCAGGATTCGGATGCGTGCGGCGATTCAACGCCGCCATTCGGACGGTCTACAAGCGACCGCCGACGCGTATACGGCGAATTGCGAGACAAAAGACAAGATTGCCCGAGGATCACTATTTGTTCCGGCTGGGGTTTCGGCCGCCCTACGACTGGGAGGGAATGTTGAATTTCTTGGCGCCGCGTGCGATTCCTGGTGTGGAGATGGTCGAGGGGGGATGCTACCGGCGGACCATTTTCTTGAACGAAGAGCAAGGACATTGCGAAGTGTCGCTCGATGCAAAAGGGTTGGCGCTCTCGGTGCGGATACAGTTTGGAGATTCGCGCGCGCTATTCGTGATTATCGAACGAATTCGGCGGATGTTTGATTTGAGCGCCGACTGGCAGAAGATTGCCGCGAGACTGCGAAAGGATCCGGCGCTGGCGCGGCGCGTGGAAATTAGTCCGGGGTTGCGCGTGCCGGGATGCTGGGATGGATTTGAGTTGGCGGTGCGGGCAATTCTGGGGCAGCAGGTGACGGTGAAAGGAGCAACCACGCTTGCGGGCCGGCTGGTAGATGCGCTGGGGCGGCCGTTTTTGGGGCCGCGCGGGCTAACGCACTTATTCCCTAAACCGGAAGTTTTGGCGGAGGCGAAATTGGCGGCGCTGGGATTGACGGCGGCGCGGGCGGAAACGATTCGCGGACTGGCCAGAGAGGTCTGCAGCGGAAAGATCCGTTTCGAGGGGATTATCGACGCGGAGGAGTTTCTGGGACGGCTTTGCGAGATTCCGGGGATCGGGAAGTGGACGGCGCGATACGTGGCGATGCGGGCGCTCGGAGAACCGGATGCGCTGCCTGCGGGGGATCTTGGGTTGGAAAGGACGCTGGGGGTGGGGAGCGCACGCGAGCTTGAGGTGCGATCACAGGCCTGGCGGCCTTGGAGGGCGTACGCGGCGATGTATCTGTGGAATGTTGGGGATCACGGGAGGAAGGCGGCGGTGAGTGGAAAGAGGAGAGTGATTGGTGGGACTAGCGACTCGCATCTGGCGATGCCTGTTGCGGTATAGGAATAATTTTTGCGGGCGGAGAGCTAATAGAAAAGATTTACACAGAGAGCACGGAGAAAAAGAAATGTGGCGGGCGCAGTGCGGTGGGGCCCGACAAGCCCGGCCCCTACAGAGAGTGCGAGAGATTAGGAGCGGAAGAGGACGGATTCGCGCTGGAACATTTTGATGGCGATGAGGAGGGCGACGGCGGCATAGACGCAGTTGGAAGTGAAGATGAGGGCGATCAGATTCCAATGATAGGTACCCGCGACTAGTTCCTTGCAGAGAAGGCTGGTGCCGAGAATGGGAATGAGGGAAAGCTTGGAAGTGAGCTCGACGCCGGGGAGCATAGCGGCAATGGCGGGGATGATGACAACGAAGGTCATGGGCGTGAGATAACTCTGGGCTTCCTTGTAGGTTTTGGCGAAGAGGGCGATGGTCATGAGCACCGCGGAGAAAAGGACGGCAATGGGGAGGGCCATGAGGAAGACGGAGGCGACGGTTTTGGGTCCGAGGTGAAGGAGAAGGCCCGCGGCGGCGGCACGCCCACCCGCGGATTGTGAAGTGTAATGGCTCAAGACCGAGAACGAAACGCCCATGGACAAAACGGAAAGTGCGGCGGTGCCAAGCGCGGCGGTGAGAATCAAGAAGAATTTGCCGAGAACGAGATGGGTACGGGAGATGGGACTGGAGAGGATGGTTTCCATGGTGCCGCGTTCTTTTTCGCCCGCGGTGAGATCCATGGCGGGATACATTGCGCCAGTCATGCAAAGAAGAATGACCATATAGCCGATGATGCCGCCCAGAGCGGCGCCGCTGACTTTCTCAGGAGGGGCTACGTTTTCCTGTTTGACATCAAACGGGTTTAAAACGGTTTCGGGGAGATTCTTGGCCGCCAGACGCTCTTTAACGACCGTATCGCGATACTGCTTCATGTACGTATCGACTTTTTCGGTCGCAAATTCGGACTTCAATTCACCTTCGTAGTTATAGATCTTGACGGTCTCAGATTTTTGTTGGGCGACATCCGTTTGGAAACCCGCTGGAATCTCGACGGCGGCGCGGACTTCCTTGTTGATGATCTGGTCTTTCCAATCGGGAGTAGCAGGAACAATCTCGATTTTGTCCAGCTTCTTTAACCCGTCGACAACGGCGGGAGAGTCTGCGCCGCCGAGAAGCATGACTTTGGGAGTTTCTTCCTTGGCTTTGCCGACAAGCATGACGGCCAGAGAGCCAAAGCCGACGCTGAGAACGGGAAAAAGCAAGAGAGGCACGAGAATGGTGGAGATGACGGTGCGGCGGTCGCGAATGGCTTCGGTGAGTTCCTTGCGATAGACGATGCCGACGTTGCGGAAGGACATGTCAGTTATTCTCCTCGGCGACGTAATGGGGCGTGACGACTTTGACGAAGATTTCCTCGAGATCGTGCTCAGAGTATTTGTCGCGGAGCTGAGCGAGAGTACCTTCGACGAGGAGTTTGCCGGATTGGATGATGCCGATGGTGTCGCAGAGCTTTTCGACTTCGGACATGATGTGAGTCGAGAAAATGACGGTTTTGCCGTTGTTGCGGCATTCGCGAATGAACGCAGTGATGGTGTGGGCGGTCATGATGTCGAGGCCGTTGGTGGGCTCGTCGAAAATCATGACGGGAGGATCGTGGACGAGAGTGCGGGCGATGGAAGTTTTCTGCATCATGCCGGTGGAGAGTTTGTCGCAGCGGCGGTCGCGGAAGCCATTCATGTCGAGGCGATTGAAGATGTCATCGATGCGCTTTTTGAGAGTGGGTTCGTCGAGGCCGTTGAGGCGGCCGACGTATTCGACAAACTCCTGAGCGGTGAGCCTGCGATAGAGAGCGGTGGCGGTGGAGAGGAAACCGACATTGGCGCGGACTTTCTCGGCCTGCTCGACGACGTCGTAGCCACAGATGATGGCGGTGCCATCGGTGGGCTCGAGAATGGTGGCGAGCATGCGGAGAGTGGTCGTTTTGCCAGCGCCGTTGGCGCCTAAGAGGCCATAGATTTTGCCGGGCTGACACTGAAAGCTGACGTTATCGACGGCGCGGATTTCGCCGCGCTTTTTGTCCTGGAAGCGTTTGGACAAGCCACGAGCATCAATCATGGATGAACCCCTCGTTTGGATAAAGCGAAAGACAGGGCAACAGGCTTCAGAGTCTACTACGCGCAGGGGTGCGGGGGAATTACACTTGGGTGAATGGGCCGGCGACTGCTTAGTGGAAGGCAGTGAGATTGGCGAGAAGGCCAACGAAATGGTGGAGAATGGAGACTCCGAGGCTCACTGGCCACGCGTTAGGGAGAACGGCGCATCCAGAACGACGGGTGGCGCATCTTTATAGTGTTGGAGATGAGGCACTTATTGGAACGAAGTTGGGGGAGAGGGTAGAGAAAGCTGGTTGGCTATTGTTAGAATGAGACACTTCGGGGTTCGCCAGACGTAGGGAAGCAAGCCACGGACAAGCACGAGAAGGGGATTGGGGCGCGGGATTTTGTGTGTCTTCGGACGCGCCAGGCCAGGGACTGCGCAGAATAGGAGAACATGGATCGAAGGCTGCGAAACCGGATCTTAATCTTCCTCGTGCTGGCGGGGGTGTTTGCGTATTTCCTGGTGTGGGTGATCGGAAGGAAGCCGGTGGCGAAGATAGCGGCGATGATGCCGACGCGCGAGAATTTGATTTCGTCGATCACCAGCAATGGGAAAGTGGAGCCGATATCGCCGTACGTGATGAGGGCGCAACTGGATACGTTTATCGAAAAGATTCTTGTAACGGAAGGGCAGAAGGTGAAGAAAGGGCAGCTCCTGATGGAGCTAAACGTGAAGGAAGTTGCGGCGCAACTGGCAGAAACGAAGTCGAAACTTTTGCGTGCGCAGGACGATTTGCGCGCGGCAAGAGCGGGAGGTAAAGAGGACGAGGCCGCCAAGATAACGGCGGATCTGGCCAAGGCGGAGGCGGAACGCGACCGATTGCAGCGGAACCATGACGCGTTGGCGCGGCTGGCGGCGCAACAGGCGGCGACGAAGCAGGATCTGGCGGCGAACGAGCTGGCGTTGGTCAATGCGAACGCGGAAGTGACGAGATTGCTTGCAGTGAAGCAGCAGTTTGACCAGCAGGCGAGGCTGGATGCACAACGCGGCGAGCTGCAGGTGCAGCAGATCTTGAGCGAAATGGCGGCGCTGGAAGACAAAGTGAATGACGGGCGAATCGTGGCGCCAGCGGACGGAACACTCTATGCGCTGGGCAGAGATGCAGCATCGCTACTGTTAAAAGCGGGGGATTACGTGAAAGAGGGGGACCTGCTGGCGGAAATGGCGGACTTGCACAAGGTGCGCGTGCGAGCGTTCATTGACGAACCAGACCTAGGCGGGTTAGAGACGGGCGAGCCGGTGATCATCACCTGGGACGCATTGCCGAACAAGAGTTGGGCGGGAACCACGGAGATTATTCCGAAGCAAGTGGTGCCACACGGCACACGCAGCGTGGGAGAATTGCTGTGCGCGGTGAGTAACGACAAGCTTGAGCTGCTACCGAACATCAATGTGAATGTGCGGATCAACTCGAAAGAGCACAGGAACGTGCTGGCGGTGCCGCGTGGAGCGGTGGCGTATGAGAACGGGCAACGGTACGTATACGTGGTGAAGCCCAACCAGTTGGGAGTGGGGAAGTCCAAACTGGAGAAACGGGAGATTCGAGTGGGAATCGCTGACGCGACGAGCTACGAGGTCGTGAGCGGATTACAGGAAGGGGAGATGGTTGCGCTGCCAGGAGATACGGAGTTGCACGACGGGATGAACGTGCAGGTTGTGAATACGAATGCATCGTAGAGAGGGTAGGGGCCGGCGGACAAGAGTCTGGGTGCTGCCCGCGATTTTGCTGGCGGGGACAGCGAGCGTATGGGGCGGCACGAAGCAAAGCGAGGCACTCGAAGCCGGGCGACGGGATTACGAGAAGAGCTATTACACAAAAGCGGTGCAGGAATTACAAGCGGCGGCAGCGCAGGAACCGGGCAACGGCGAAATACAGTTGCTGCTAACGAAAAGCTTTTTGGAATTAGGGGAGCATGACGCGGCCATCGCCAGCGCGGAAAGAGCGGTGGCAAGCGATCCAGAAAGCTCGGTGTATCACGAATGGCTTGGGAAGGCCTATGGCGAGAAGGCCTCGCATGTGTCGATGTTCAGCGCGCTGGGACTGGCAAGGAAGACGCACAAGGAGTTCGAGATTGCCGTGCAACTCGACGAAAAGAATTATTCGGCGCGGCAGGATTTGATCGAGTTTGATTGCAGCGCGCCCAGCCTCGTGGGAGGAGGGGAAGACAAGGCCAAGCCGGAGATCGAAAAACTGAAGTCCATGGATGCCGCTGAATGGCATTACGCTGAAGGGAATTGCCGGCGGCAGAGAAAAGATCTTGCGGGAGCGGATTCCGAGTTTCAACTGGCATTGGCGAGCCATCCGAAGTCCGCGGACTTGATTTACGACATCGGCGACTACGAGGTGAGACGAGGTAACGCGGAAAGATTGCTCGAGACCGCAGAGATAGGTGAGAGGGCAGCTCCCGCGGACCCGCGAGGAATGTTTTATCGGGCGGTGAGCCTTATCCTGAGGAATGAAAAGGAGGAAGAAGCGCAGCGGCTTTTGCGCGAATACCTTCAGAAGGCGCCGAAACGAACGGGGTATCCGAGGCATGCGACGGCGCACGAATGGTTGGGGCGTCTGTTGGAGAACAAGGGCGAAAAAGAAGCGGCGGTGAAAGAGTATGAAGCGGCGCTGCAACTTGACCCCAGAGACAAGAACGCGAGGGAAGCTCTTAAGCGACTTCGCAAGAATTGAAGAGATGCGGGGAACGACGCAGGCGGCGCGTGCAGTCGAGTAAACCTTCATGATGGACCTACGGGAAACACTGTCAGTATCGATCGACGCCCTGCGTGCAAATAAGTTGCGCGCTGGCCTGACCTCGCTCGGCGTGATCATCGGAAGCGCGTCGATCATCCTAGTAGTCACAGTGGCGTTGACCAGCCGGAAATTCGTCATCTCGAAGATTGAAGCGGTAGGCTCGAATGTCGTGTGGGCGGAACTGATCCGAACGTCGGAGAAAGCGCAGCCGCTGAGTTACGAGTTGACGCTGGACGACATGCGGGCCGTGAAGGAGACAATTCCCGGAGTTACGCAAGTGGCGGGAACGAGCGACATACAAACGTCCGTGGTGGCAGAGGGTGTGGTGAGGCCGGTCACTCTAATCGGAGTGACTGAAGGCTACCAGGAGATTCGCCGGCTGGTCGTCTTGCGCGGCCGTTATTTCGACCAGTTGGATATGGAGAGCCGGAGCAAGACGTGCGTTATCACGCCGCAGCTTGCGAAGCAGCTCTTCGGGTTAGACAACCCAGTGGGCCGCGATTTGCACGTCGGAGAGCTCATTTTCACAATCATCGGAGTGTTCAACGAGCGGGTGGAAACCTTCGGGCTTTCCGACATTCAGGCGGAAACGGTCTTGATACCATTTGGATTGATCAAGTATTACGCAGGAGTGGATACGCTGAAAGTACTGGACGTGCAGGCGGAGACCCCGGAGGAAGTAGCGAACGTGCAGCGACGATTGACAGAGCTGCTTCAAAGCCGCCATCCGAGCACAGCGGAATACAGCGTGCGGACGCTGACTTCGATATTGAAGACGGCGAAAGACATCTCCCTGGCGCTGACGGTTGTGCTGATCGTGATCGCGTTGATTGCGCTGCTGATCAGCGGCGTCGGGATCATGAACATCATGCTTGTGACGGTTACCGAACGGACCAGGGAAATCGGAATCCGCAAGGCCATCGGAGCAGCACAGCGGGAGATCATGTACCAATTCCTGACGGAAGCGTTTCTGATTAGCGGAGGCGGAGCGGTGTTTGGGATTTTGATCGGGCTGCTGATACCGGCGATCGCACAATTATTCCTTCCTGGAAACATGCGCGTACCCGTGTCGCCCTTGAGCGTAGCGCTGGCGTTTGTGGTGTCGTGCTCAACGGGGTTGCTTTTCGGATATTTGCCGGCGAGCCAAGCGGCGAGGCTGCAGCCCATCGAGTCGCTGAGGTATGAATGAGGGGCGGGGAAGGGGAGCGGGAGAATGCGAAAAATGATTTGGGGGATGCGTGGCGCAGGATTGGTTTTGCTGGGAGGCATGCTGTTGTCGGGGAATACTCCGTTCGCGCAGACGACAGCCGTGCTGCAAGCGCCGAGTGGACAGGATGCAGCGCCAACCAGCAGAGCGGACTCTGAAGCACAAAAAAGCGCCCCGGTGGCGCTGACACTCAAAAGCGCGGTTGAAATGGCGCTGAGGAACAGCAAAGACATTCAAGTGGCGAAACTGCAAGCCAGCCTTGCGGAACACGCGTCGCAGTTGAGTAAGGCTGAGTTTATGCCCAATCTATACGCGGGATCGGGAGCGGGTTACACATACGGGATCCCGGAGACGCCGGGAGGACGCGCACCGTCTGTCTTCAACATGACCTACACCGAGCAGATATTTAACGAACCGCTGAAGGGGCAGGGAAAGGAACTGGAGGAGCAAGCGCGTTCGCAAAAGTTCGTGCTAGAAGACGTAAAGAACAGCGTGATCGAGCGCACGGCGATGGCTTATTTGGAATTGGCCAAGGTGCGGCATTCGCAGGAGCTGCTGCGCGCGGAGCAGGAGAGCGCGGATAAAATCTTGCAGGTGACGCAGGAGCGGCAGGGAGAAGGATATGAGCTGCCGATGGAGGTGACGAAGGCGCAGTTGACGAAGGCGCAAGTGACGCAGCGAATTCTGCAGCTCGAGGGGCGCCAAGACGAACTGGAAGTTTTTCTGCGCGGGCAATTGGGGTTGGGAGACGAGCAAGCCATCGAAGTCACACCTGAAGATCTGCCGGGCGAAGCGGAGCAGGAAGACGCGAATCTTGTGGCCATGGCGATGCAATATAACGTGAGTCTGCGGCTGGCGGAGTCCGACGTGCGAGCGAAGGAGTTCCGGTTGAAGGGGGAGCAGCGCGGATATTTCCCAACGCTGGAATTAGTCAGCACGTACAGCCGGCTGGCCAACTTCAACAACTACCTCGATTATTTCAAGAAGTTTCAACCCAACAACTTTAATGCCGGTGTGCAGATTCAAGTACCGCTTTTTAGCGCAAAGACGAAGGAATCCATCGGGCTGGCGAAAATTAATTTGCAAGCGGCCCAGGCGACGCTGGCCAACAAGAAGACGCAAGTGAGCGCTGAAGTGCGGCAGAAAACACTGCACTTGCGAGAACGGGATGCCGCGAAGGAAGTTGCGCGGCTGGAATTGCAGCTGGCGCAGCAGAATATCGCGGTGCTGCAAGAGCAGTTCAACGAAGGGAAAGTGAGTTTGCGCGACGTGGAGAGAGCGCGGCTGGATGAAAATGACAAATGGATGGCCTTTTTGGATGCGAACTTCCAGCGGCAGCAGGCGCAGCTCGATTTGCTGAAGACAGCGGGGGAACTGGATAAGGTTTGGCAGTGAAGAAGCGGCTGGTGACTCTTGTTAGAACAGCGGAGTTTGGATGCGTTCCTGGAGGCCGTGAAGAAGCTCGATGACGGCTTTGCTGGGCTGCCTGCGTTCGAAACGAAGGCGGCGGGGATGGGACGGCTCGCCGAGACGTTGGTAGTGACGGCCGGACGGCTGCGCGACAATTATCCGTATTTCCACCCTTTGTATGCGGGACAGATGCTGAAGCCGCCGCATCCCGCGGCGCGGCTGGCTTACGCGCTAGCGATGTGGATAAATCCCAATAATCACGCGCTGGACGGGGGTCGAGCGACGTCGGCGATGGAAAAGGAAGCGGTCGCGGAAATTGCCGGGATGTTTGGATGGACAGAATATCTCGGACACTTGTGCGGCGGCGGGACGATGGCGAATCTCGAAGCGCTGTGGGTGGCTTCGCAAGAGCACCCAGGGAAGAAAATTCTTGCCAGTGAACAAGCGCACTACACGCACAAGCGCATCAGCGCGGTACTCCAATTGCAATTTGAGAGCCTGGCCTGCGACGCGCGGGGACGTATGGACATGAACGCGCTGGCGAAGCGCGTCGAACGCGGCGATGTGGGAACGGTGGTTGCGACTATGGGTACGACCGCGACAGGGGCTGTCGATCCGCTGCCGGAGATTCTTGCCTGGCGGGAGAAACGGGGATTTCGTGTGCACGCGGACGCGGCATACGGCGGATATTTTGTGCTCGCGGGAAATTTGGGAGTAAAGGCGACGAAAGCGTTCGGGCGAATAGGAGAAGTGGACTCCATTGTAATCGATCCGCACAAGCACGGGTTGCAGCCATACGGCTGTGGCTGCGTGTTGTTCCGCGACCCATCGGTTGGACGTTTTTATAAGCACGATTCTCCCTATACATATTTCAGCTCGGCTGAACTGCATTTGGGAGAGATCAGCCTGGAGTGTTCGCGGCCGGGCGCGGCGGCGGCGGCACTATGGACGACGCAAAAGCTATTGCCGCTGGAACGCGGCGGTGAATTCGCGCGAGGTCTGGAGCGGGGCAGGGCGGCAGCGATGGCCCTGTATGAGAAGCTCGCGGGGGATAAACGTTTTGTGACGGCGTTTACGCCAGAGCTGGACATCGTGGTCTTCGCGCTGCGGGCAAGCAGTGTGAGCGCGGCATCGGCTCTCAGCCGCCGGCTTTTCGATGTGGCCGCCGAGCGGAATTTGCATCTCGCTGTGGCGGAGTTACCTGCGGATTTTTGGGCCGCAAACCTGGGCGTCATGCAGCGCGACCGCGAGACCATGACCTGCTTGCGTTCCGTCCTGATGAAACCGGAGCATCTTGAATGGATTCCACGAATCTGGGACGAGCTTTCGGCGGCGGCCTCAGAAGTATTGGGCGAGGAAGGCGCTTTGCTAACCGCTCGTTAGAATCTGCCGAACATTAAGAACGCGCTGCGAGCAGCGCATTGATTCTGCCCAGCAGCCTGGTTCTGCTGAAAGGCCTGGGGCACATGGAGGAGACGACTTCGGCAGGGTCGGGAATCTCGAGGGCCGCTAAAGGATTGGCGGAACTATAGAGGACGCTCATTCCCGGAGAACGCTTTCGCAAATGAAGCGCCAGGTCTGGCCCGGGCATCCCCGCGGGATGGAGCGTGGTGATCAAGAGATGGATGGGGCCCGCGCACGATTGAGCTAGCTCGATGGCTTGGCCGGCATCGGCCGCCGGGAGGACGAGAAAATCAGCCTCCTCGAGGATTTCTTGAATGCGCTGGAGTTGCGATTCCAAGTCTTCCACTACAAGAACGACAGGATGAAAGGCCGGCGTTGTGTGCATTCCTGACAGCCCCACGTCTGTTTCCGTGGACGAACCGGACGTGTTCCTCGCCTGAGCAAACTATATTATAGAGCGGTAAATAGTCAACCATAATTTCGAGGATTGAAACGAATTAAAGTGGCGATTCGCGGGCGGCTTGGAAGGATTTCCCAGCGGATTTTGGAGAGGCGGACCCGATGCCCTGTTGCGACGACACGTCGAGCAGGGATTCCCTCCGACCGCTGAGGTGGTCCCCGGGAAATCGCCGCCGAGCGGTTTAGTTAGGGTTTCGGCGCACTAAACGAACTAATCGCAGAAACGATCGCAGAAACGATTGAGCGTATGCAACGAAGTCAGGTAGACTATTATCTGGTCTTGTGTGTACTTCCTGACTGACCGCAGGCTTGGTTGCAGATGGCGGAGTCAGGGCGCCAAACGGATTCATTTTGCGGCAATGTGCATCGAGCATTGTCAATGGTTACGGAAGACTGAGGGTGATGAATGCCGGATGTGATGAAGACGCTGTTGCTGAACCCACCGAGTTTTGAGAATTTCGACGGCGGAGCAAGCTCGCGGTGGCCCGCGACGCGCGAGATTGAGTCGTATTGGTACCCGGTATGGCTGAGCTATCCAGCCGGACTGATCCCTGGCAGCCGGTTGCTGGATGCGTCGCCACACAAGGTGAACTGGCAGCAAACCATCGAGATCTGCAAGGACTACGAATTTCTCGTCTTGTATACGTCCACTGTCGGATTCCATAGCGATATCAAGCTGATCCGGAAAATCAAGGAAAGCAATCCAGGGCTGAAGATTGCGTTCGTCGGTCCGCACGGGCACATCAAACCGGACGAAACGCTGATGGCGAGCGAGGACATTGATTTTGTCACGCGCGGGGAATTTGATCACTCGGTGCCAGAGTATGCACACGGCAAACCGATCGAGCAGATTATGGGGGTGAGCTATCGCAAGGACGGCAAAATCGTCCATAACGCGCCGCGGCCGCAACTGCACACCGAAGAACTGGATGCGCTACCATTTGCGACGGACACCTATAAGCGCGATTTGACGATTGAAAAGTACAACGTGCCGTTTTTGCTGCATCCGTTCGTGGCGTTCTATACGACGCGAGGATGTCCGGCACTGTGCACGTTCTGCATGTGGCCGCAGACAGTTTCGGGGCACGCGTGGCGGGTGCGGTCGGTGGACAATGTCGTGCAGGAAGTGAAAAACACGATCGAGTATTTCCCGCAGATGAAAGAGATTTTCTTCGACGACGACACCTTTAATATTCGCAAGGATCGGGCCATCGAGCTGAGTCAAAAATTCAAGCCGCTGAAATTCCGGTGGTCCTGCACGGCGCGGTGCCACAGCAAGTATGAAGAGTTGAAAGCGATGGCGGACGGAGGAGCGCGGCTATTCATCGTGGGATTCGAATCCGGGGATCCGCAGATCCTGAAAAACATCAAAAAAGGCGCGACCGTGGAAATGGCGCGCGAATTCATGAAGAACTGCAAGAAGGTGGGGATCAAGGTTCACGGCGATTTTATTATCGGGTTGCCGGGCGAGACCAAAGAGACCATCAACAAGACCATTGATTTCGCAAAGGAACTGGATTGCGAGACGATACAAGTTTCGCTGGCGCACGCGATGCCTGGCACGGAACTATACGATTCGATGGCCAAAGAAGGTTTCCTGAAGGTGGAAGCGCTGGCCGATTCCGGCGGGCACCAGTTGCTGCAC